>Ga0055584_100006495_pt1 | contig 11471 bp, 8 predicted proteins | sample OSDHelmetaG_FD_58716 | JGI IMG/M metagenome (GOLD analysis project Ga0055584, IMG submission 58716) | Pelagic marine sediment microbial communities from the LTER site Helgoland, North Sea, for post-phytoplankton bloom and carbon turnover... | ecosystem: Environmental > Aquatic > Marine >...
GAGCGATATGAGTGACGCGAGACCTGGGTAAAACCCGAGCGCCGCGACCCAATATTCCGTGCCACTATGAATGCGCGCGAGCTGCGCTCGGCCATCGAGGTTGTTCAGCTCGACCATCAGGTCCGGGTCGTAGGGTTTCTCAGTGATTGTCGCGCAGTAATCTTCCCAGCATTCGCGAGTGCGGTGATCAAAGTAGAGCACCGGCAGGGTGTAGACCGGGCTGAGGAGTTCAATATTCTCAAGCGAGCCCATGGCGCCATAAAGCTTCATGATTTCGCGGGTCAGGTCGTCATAGGTGATGCGGTCCGGGTCATAGGCCATCACAATGGACGCCATATTGGGCAGGAGTTCGAGCACACCGCCGATCTCGGCTTCGCGAATTTTCGCGGTCAGCGAATGAACCAGAAAATTTAGGTCGAAATTCAGCTCGTCACCGAGCTCCATTTCGATGTAGCGATCGCCGCCAGGCAAGAATCGCGGTTCGTCGTATATCATCAGCGGTTCTTCCGCCCCTGTTTTCGGTGCGGGCCTGCGTGCTGACGCATCCCCTCGGTCAAGCCTTGTTTTTACCCCGATACCAGCAATGGCGCCACCGCCTACCAAATATGGCCTGCGGCAATACGCCCAATGCACAGGGCCGTGGCGGTCTATACGGGCGGGTATCCCATGTTATGTTTTCGCCAGCCGCCATTTTTAACGCCCACAGAAGGCGCGCGGCTCTGGGGTTCACGCACGAAGGGCCGTCTTGGGCGGGCGAGCCGTTTGGGGGGTTACATGATTATTTTGCCAGCACTACCAGTCCGAAATCAAAATATCGGGATGGTTTACAACGGAGCACATTTTACTGCCGAGGAATGTGACAAGATCGTCGCATCGATTGACCCGACGGCGTGGCAGGAAGGCGGCGTCGGCGGCTACAGCGAGGCGGGTACGGGCACGGTGAACGACGGCGCCCGCCGGTGCAGCGAGCAGCGTTTGCCGGTGGACCCGCAGAGCGGGTATCCTTTGAGCCGCATCACCTACGAGGTCTGCAACGTCAATTCCAATGGTTGGCGCTTCGATCTTGACGGTTTTGTGTCGGACGATATGCCCTACATTATGCGCTACGAGGACACCAACAAGGGGCATTACGACTGGCACATGGACATGGGCCGGGGCCAGAACGCATCGCGCAAGCTGGGGTTCTCGATCCAGCTTTCCGACGGCGCGGACTACGAAGGCGGCGACGTCGAGTTCCATAACGTAACGCTTGATAAAGAAGAGATTCGGAAGCGGGGCACCCTGGTACTGTTTCCGGCTTACTGGCTCCATCGGGTAACACCGGTAACCAAAGGGATTCGCCAGGTTGTTGTAGGTTGGGTCCACGGGCCGAGTTATCGATAGGCATCAGGCACGACATAAGGCTGGGAGGCCGAATCATGACAAGTTGGCGCAACCGCAAGACACTCATTCTTTCCCGTACCGATATGATGGGGCTCCTCACACCGGCTGAATATGTCGACTGTGTCGAGACCGCCTATCGCCGTCACGGTGAGGGGCGGTGCTATCTGGAGCCCAAGGGTCATATCGTACTCGACAAGTACCCCGGTGAATGGGAGGTCATGCCGTCCTACATCGAGGAGCCGATCGACGGTGTTGAGGAAGCCGCCGCCTGCAAGTGGGTCTCTATTCGTGAAAACAACCGCGCCAAGTTCGACTTGCCGACAGTTTTTTCCATCCTGGTTTATACCCACCCGGAAACCGGATTCCCGCTCGCCATTGTTGATGGCAGCTATCACACCATGATGCGGACCGGGGCGTCCGGCGCGGTATCAGTCAAGTGGATGGCCCGCGAGGACGCAAAAGTTCTGGCGCTGGTGGGTGCTGGTGATGTTGGCAAGGGTGCGCTACGTACCTGCGCCGGCGTGCGGGAGTGGGACGAGGTACGGGTGTGGAGCCGAACTCAGGCGACCCTGGATGATTTCATGGCCAGCGAAGTGCAGCTTCACCCTGATCTGAACATCAAGGCATCAACCGACCTAGCGGAGGTGGTGCCCGGTGCCGACGCGGTCGTGACAATGACAACGGGTGCCAACCCGGTTATTCGAAATGACTGGGTGACGCCCGGCATGCACATTGCTGCGCTCGGCTCTGATCTTGCGGGAAATCAGGAACTAGAGAGTGCGATTTCCAGTCGTGCTCGCATTTTCGTCGATGATATCCGTCAGTGCGTGCCTGACGGCGAGATCAATGTGCCGCTAAAAGAAGGCGCCATAACTGAGGCAGATATCGCCGGGGAAATTGGTGAGGTCATTTGCGGCACCAAGCCGGGCCGTATGTCCGATGCCGATATCACGCTATTCGATTCAACCGGTATCGCCATTCAGGATTCGGCGACTGTGCCGCTTGAATACGAGCGCGCTGTGGCCGCCGGCGTCGGTGTTGAGAAAAAGATGATCTCGACTTGACTCTCTAAAGTTAGTGGCCGGGCCCGCCCCCGGGACGTGCGCTGAAGGTCACTCAGCCGCGCTCGCAGCGTCCCTGTTGGCTCCCTCATGAAGGGCGGTGACAATGCGGTCGGTCGGCAGCACGTCGCCCATGGCCTGGAGAAAAGTGGTCAGTGTCGCGTTGTGCTCTTCATCGTTGCGGGCGGCGTTTGCGTCTTGCACCATCACGGTCTTGAACGCCAGGGCGGCAGCTTCGCGCGCCGTTGTTTCGCAACATATGTTGGTCACCGTACCGGTGATCAATACGGTATCGAGCCCGGCGTCGCGGAGCGTTTTTTCCAGTTTTCCATTGCTTCCGATGAATGCGCCGAAGCGATTTTTCTCTGCCACGATGTCGCCCTCGGCGTAATCAAGCGGGGCATATATGCCGTGACTTTCAACGCCAGTTGACAGGGCGCCGCGAAAACGGGTCCCGGCTTCCTCGCCCATGACGTGATCGAAGAAGGTCGGCCAGCGGTCGGCTTCATCAGGGCCGTAGGTCGAGATGATCCAGACGACCTTGCCGCCGGTCTCGCGCGTTGCCTTGATCAATTTGTTGATGTTGGGAACGATCTCGCGAGCAATGGGGATTTCGGCCGCTGCCCCTTCTTCCACGAAGGCCTTTTGCATATCGACGACAAAAAGTGCGGTTTTCGTCGGCTCCAGCTCATCATACATATGAATCTTGGCGCGCCGCCGGGCTATTCGCTCCAACACACTGTCAGGAATAATCACTTGGTGCATTTTCAGCCTCCTTCGTCGAGCGGGTGAGTGTCCCAAGGTGGCCATCAATTGTCCATGGGATCATGCCAAAAATCCGGCATAGCCTAGTGTCAGGAAATTCGGTTAGTCTCTGCCCATGGCTACAGAAATTCTGCATCTTGATACGGCGGTGGATGAACTTCGGAACCTTTTGGGGGACCGGCTCTCAACGTCAGAAAGCGTGCGGGCGCACCACGCGACCGGTGAAGAGACCTATCATTCGCCCCGTTCTCCGGACGCCGTCGTCTTCCCGGCTTCAACAGAGGAAGTGCTCGCAATTGTAAAAATCTGCACTGCTCATGGTGTGCCGATGATCCCCTTCGGCGCGGGCACGTCGTTGGAAGGCAATGTGATAGCACTTCATGGCGGGGTGACGATTGATCTCAGCCAGATGAACGATGTGGTGCAGGTGAATCCGGAGGATCTCGACGCCACTGTTCAGGCTGGCGTGACACGCAAGCAACTGAACACCTATCTTCGGGATACAGGGCTGTTTTTTCCCGTGGATCCGGGCGCCGACGCGTCTTTGGGAGGGATGGCGGCAACGCGCGCGTCCGGCACCAATGCGGTGCGTTACGGTACAATGCGGGAGAATATCCTGGGTCTGACGGTGGTCACCGCAGATGGCCATATAGTCAAGACTGGCGGGCGGGCGCGAAAATCTTCAGCCGGATATGACCTGACGCGACTCTATGTGGGGTCAGAGGGAACGCTTGGCATTATTACCGAAGTGACGCTCCGGCTGTATGGAATCCCCGAATCTATTTCCGCGGCTGTTTGTGCGTTTCCGTCGCTTGAAGAAGCGGTCAATTCCGTAATTCTGATTATCCAGTCCGGTATTCCGGTGGCCCGAATTGAATTGCTGGATGACGTGCAGATGGATGCTACTAATCGGTACTCCAGAATGAACTACGCGGTGGCCAATACGCTGTTCTTTGAATTTCACGGTACCGACGCGAGTGTTGCGGAGCAGGTCGGGCAGGTTCGCGATATTGTAGCTGACTTTGGCGGTGGGGATTTTCAATATGCCCGCTCCGCAGAAGACCGGTCGAAGCTCTGGCAAGCGCGGCATGATGTATTCTATTCCACGCTGGCCTTGCGGCCGGGCTCACTCGGCTGGCCGACTGATGTTTGCGTGCCAATATCTCGCCTTGCCGAATGCCTGCTCACGACCAAAGAAGACATCCAGGAGGCTGGCCTGATTGCACCGATTGTTGGTCATGTCGGTGACGGCAATTTTCACGTGCAATTTCTTGTCGAACCAGGCACCGATGAAATTGACCGCGCCCGTGACGTCAACGGGCGCATGATCGCCAGGGCGCTTGAGATGGGCGGCACGTGTACCGGTGAGCACGGTATCGGTATTGGCAAACTTGCTTACCTCGAGGCAGAACATGGTGCCGGTGTTGACGTCATGCGCCAGCTAAAGCGCGCGCTGGATCCGGCTAATTTGATGAATCCCGGTAAAGTGGTTTCAATTAGCTAGCATTCTCCTGTTACGGCTTTGCCGCAGGCCCGTACATCGCTATTAGCGAATTATTAAGGGTAAACGATTGATATTAAAGGGCTGTAATTGCCGTGCGGCGGCGCCTGTGCTGTCCGCACCGAACTGAATTGGGCCCTGCGCCCACGAAATTTCGGGAATTGCGATTTGCCCCGCCCGCCGGACAAAGATGACGAGCAGAAACGCGCGGTCGAAAGACTGATGACTCTTGACGGTGTTGCCGAGGCGATGTCCGACAAAAAGGTGAGTGCGGATGACCTTTTTGAACTCGCCCGGGACAAGACTGAAGATGGTCGCCGTGAGCTGCTGGAAACGGTCTCTGACCTGTTCCTTGGCGATGGTGAGAGCCTGAGCGATCGCGAACGCGTCCTCATGGGCGAAATTCTTCGTCAGTTGATTCATGAGATGGAAGTCGCCGTACGCCGGGGGCTCGCAGAAAAACTGGCGGACAACCCCAATGTGCCGCACGCCCTGATCGTGGATCTAGCAAATGATGAAGCCTTGGTTGCGCATGATATTCTGATGCAAAGCGAGGTGTTGCAGGACGCTGATCTGGTCGAGATCATCAAACATCGAACGCTGCAGCATCAATTGGCTGTGACCATGCGCAAAGAGATCAGCGACACTGTTACTCGCGCGCTGGTCGATGAGGGCGATGAAGATGTGATCACCAGTCTTCTGAATAATCACGGCGCCACATTTTCGCGCGAAGTGATGGAGTATCTGGTGAGCGAATCCAAGAGGGTTGATACGTATCAAAACCCGCTGGTGCATCGCCCCGATCTGCCCCCCGATCTTGCCCAGAGAATGTACTGGTGGGTCTCCGCCGCTCTTCGCAAGCATATTTTCGAAAATTTCTCCATGGATCGCGACGCTCTGGACGACGCGATGAATGACGCCGGTTTAGTAAATGACAGGGATTCGAAGGGCGGGCCTGGCAATAGTAATGAGCCCTCGAAACTTGTGGACCGTATCGCCGAGGAAGGTGAGCTCGACGAGCATTTTTTGGTGACGGCACTTCGCCAGGGTGAGGTGGCGCTGTTCGAAGCCGCCATGTGCAAGATGACCGAACTGCGGCCAACTATTTTTCGACGGATTCTTTTCGAATCCGGTGGTGAAGCGCTGGCATTGCTGTGTCGGGCGATCGATCTTGATGTCGAAACATTCCTGACGGTTTATGAATTGTCTCGCAAGGCCAAGGATGGCCAGAAAAGCACTCTGTCCGAAGAGCGCATCAAACTGCGCAATCTCTACGAGTCGGCCAACCGCGATGATGCGGAAAAGGTTCTGAAGCGGTGGCGGCGCAGCGCAGAGTATTTGCATGCGCTGAACAAAGTTGATGGTGATGGCTGAGACGATACGGCCCCTCCGGCATATTGATGGCATTCCGCCAGCGCGGTCGCTGACCAGCGCGGACCTGCCTTCTGCGGAGGCGCCGGCAACAGACGGTGCGCCGATATCAGGAATTGGCGAATGGCCTGCGGCAGTACTTGAGCAGGCATCGGCTCTTTCTATTTGCAATGTCTATGGCAATGTTCTGAAGGCCAATCTTACTTATCGAAACCTTGCGCTTGAGCTTGCTGAGGGTTTGTCAGGGACAACCGGTGAGACACTTTTTGTCCCGGCCGACCTGATATCGCAGGCCCTTCGTTCAGACGACCCGGTAGTCACGGATCGGCGCTTCTCGACAGGCGCCGGAAATCGCTGCATCCGCTTGCGCTGCTGGTCGTTGCCCGGTGAGACGGGAAATTTGGTAGCGTGTGAGTTTCACGACGTTACGGCTGAATTCAATGCGCGCGAGGCCATGGCCAAGGCCAATGGCCGGTTCAATGATATCGCGCGGCTCACCTCTGACTGGGTGTGGGAGGTCGATGCCGACTGGCGGTTCAGCTACGTATCCGCTTGTATTATGGAACTCACCGGTATCCATGATCGGGCGCTGCTGGGCCGCAGCCTTTTTGACTGCGGGAGTTTTGACGGGTTTCCGGAGGCAAATCGCCAACATAACCCTGAGCCAAACTCCCGCGTGCCGTTTCAGGGCGTCACGTATGAATTGCAGGACCCTGAGGGCAATCGAAGAATACTCAAACTTAGCGCGACGCCGATCTTCCATGATCGTAGCGGCCTGTTTCTAGGTTACCGAGGAACGGCAACCGACGTCAGTCGACAAAGTGAGGCTGAGGCCCGTGTTGCCGAGGTGCAGAAACGGCTGATTCACGCTGTCGAGACTATGCCTCAGGGCTTCGCGATTTTTGACGCGACAGATAATTTGACCCTCTGCAACAGCCAGTACGAAGAATTTTTGGCGCCCGCCAGCGGCACGATAGCGCCGGGCGAAAGTTATGCCGCGATATTGCGTCGCGCTGCTGCCATTGGGCTATTTGCCGGTGACCATCAAGACGTGCCGGCGCTGCTGGAAACCCTGGTGGATCATCATGGCCGCGAATCGTTGGAAATTGAAATCCAGCTGGCTGATGAGCGGTGGGTTCAGATATCGTGCGGGTTGACCGATGGAAATGGGACCATTGAAATCTGGCACGATATTTCTCGCATCAAGAACCGGGAAGAAAAGCTCCGCGCTGCTGAGGGGGTTTCAAGTGCTGCCCGCGAACAAGCCGAAATCGCAAGCCGCACTAAAACAGAGTTTCTGGCCAACATGAGCCATGAGCTGCGCACGCCGTTGAATGCCATCATCGGGTTCTCGGAAATACTGAAAAATGAGATGTTTGGCCCGCTAGGTGCCTCGCAGTACGAAGAATACGCGATCGACATTCATGATAGCGGCGCGCACTTGCTTGGCGTCATAAATGACATCCTCGATTTCTCCAAGGCTGAGGTCGGCAAGCTCACGCTGATGGAGCGTTCGGTAACGCTCGAACAGATTGTCGAACCGTGTTTGCGCCTGATTCGGCCCCGGGCTGAAGAGGCTGGTGTTACACTTACCCTGCGTGTGCCGAAGAACATGCCGTCCATTCGGGTGGATGAAATTAAGCTCAAACAGATTCTCATCAACCTCGTATCCAACGCCGTGAAGTTTACCCAACAGGGTGGCAGCGTTTCTATTACGGCTGAGGCGGTCGAGGGCGGAAAATTGGCGATCCGTGTGATCGATACGGGAATTGGCATTGAGCCGGATGATATTCCCAAGGCACTTTCGGCCTTTGGCCAGGTTGACAGTGCGCTCAGCAGAAAATTTGACGGCACTGGCCTAGGCTTACCGCTGGCCAGCTCGTTGACGGAGCTCCATGGGGGCACGCTTGAGTTGGATAGCACCTACGGCAAAGGTACGACAGTTACTGTTTTGCTGCCCGCAGAAAGAGTTACTTTTCGTTCAGATCAGGCGCCGGTGCATCCGCCCGATGGGCCGCCCCCGAACTTAAACTAAACCCGTTCCAGCACACCGAGTTTGAGCAGCCAGGCAATTGTGCGATGAGCTGTGCCCTGCTGCGGGCCGGCATGTAAATCGATCAGGGCGCCAACATTGCCGGCACCTAGCTGCGCGGCCTGTTCCAGCATTGCGTCAATCTCGGCTTCAGGCAGAAATAAGTACGGCGCAAACGCGACCATATTTTCCTGCCGCACCGCTTTTAGCCAGGCCGCCGCATTCGCTGCAGGTGCGACGAGCGTGTCGCGGGTCAGCGTGGTGCTGGGATACCCGGAGAACAGCGCAAACGGATCATCACGCAGGGGGGGCATCTTGCCGGGTGGAATTTCGGGAGCATGCGCTCGCAACTCCGCCAGCTCCGCCCAGAGTGCCTTGTAAGACTGCAGTACGACGCGCCAGTCAAAATTCTGGCGGGCCCTGTTGCGCCCGGCTTCGGCCAGGCGCCGGCGTAAATCCCGATCAAAGATGAGGCGTTCATAGGCCAAGGCACAGGCATCAATATCGACCGCCGTGCACAGGCTCGCATTACCGATATAGCGATCGTAGCTATCGATCCCAAGGGCATGTCGAGTGGCGATCGTGTGCCCGGCGTCCGTGCCTGAGGGCAGCATGGTGGTCGGCACAAGGATGCCAGTCACATCGTCTTCAACCATGTCGCGGTAGCCGTCCCAATCACTGACCACAACAGGTAGGCCGGCTGCCATTGCTTCCAGCGGCGTCAGGCCGAAGCTCTCCTGAATGTTGTCTGAAAGCGAGGTGAAGATGTCTGCCGCATACCAGATGGTGTCCCGAACCCTCTGTGTTCGGGCGTCGAGGTAATGGATGTTGACAGTCGGCGCGGCCAATTTGGCGGTTGAAGTAAAGTCGGCCTTGATCTGGTCATTGGGAAACCAGCCGGCTTGCACCAGGTGGATGGTTTTTCCAGTCTTTTGTGCCGCGCGTTCCAGCGCCATCAGCATGGCCAAAGGGTGCGCTTTGGCGTGGTAGCTCAGGCGCCCGACAAACAGCGCCACAATATCGTCGTCACCGGCTCCAAGTTGCTTGCGCCAGGCTGAACGATGCTCGCCCTCCTGATCGCCTTTGGCAAACCGGTCGCAATCCACGCCGAGCGGAATAACGGGCAGTTGTGGCTTGAGCACCGGGGCGGCACCTAGTCGCTGGTGCAGGTACTCCCCCCAGTTCTCCAGCACCTGGTGAACCGTGCTTTGCGCGGCGCGGGACGTCAAAATAACGGCATCCCAAGCCTCATATGGCGCGACAAGCAGATTGCCAAGGCTATCCATGACGCCTGGCGAGGCTGTTGTGTGGGTGACTCCGCAAAGTGAATACCGTGCAGCGCCCAGTGACCTGCGCTGCCAGGCCTGTTTTTCAAGTCCTGGCTCAGGTACGAACAGGCAGCCCGGCTCAGACAAGCCGCGGGGATCCTCGTGCGGGATCCATCCCATGCGCATATCGCCTGGCGCGCCCTGGTCGTGGGCGCGGCGGCAAAAATCCTGAAAATGATCTTGGGAGGCCGCGAAACAATAGGCAGTATCAAAGCCACCGTGGCGGAGATAGGCGGAAAGATATGCTTCACCCGCGGCCTGGCGACCCATCAGACGTGAGCCGTCGGTTCGGTATCCGTCGGGGTGATAAAAGAACGCTGCGTTGGCGACCATGATGATCCGGGCGTCAGGTAAAACCGTTTGCCGGTGGATCATAACGAGGTTGATCGAACTGTCGAACGGGAGACCGGCGATTAACCACAATTGTCAGCCTGACTGGCCCGGCGCATCAGAGGTTTTCCAGTGCCGGTCAGTGAGACCCCGAATACCTTCAGGCGGCGACTGCGGCATCCTTTGGTGGCCGACCCCGGCGCTTGGGCAGAAGCATTGTGCCCCCGCTTTGCAGGGCTTTCAGCTCATCGACGCAAGCCTTCAGGCTCTTTATTTCCCGTACGTCGTCACGATCAAACGGGACGATGTCGGTCAGCTTGTTATCTACCAGGTCGATAAGAGTGTCGATTGAGCGGTTCGACAGCATTGGTGCTTTCTCCTGTTCTGAGACATTAACCTTAACGCTCAACGATGTTCGCGCGCTGACCTTTAAGAACAGGTAAAGGAATCTCCACCAAAATTTTTGTGGTTAATTATTTTTCCCTAAACGTTCATCCGCGATGCGGCGAATAGTTGCTTCAAGATCGGGGCTGGAGGCCATCAACGGCTGGAAATCACGGGCAAACAGCACCAGGATCTGGCAATAGGTGAGGGCTGTAACGTCCGCGATCCGCGGCATTTCGCGCACCATTGCGATCTCGCCAAAGAAGTCACCACTACCCAGGCGAATCGGCGTATCGCCGATATCAACTTCAACAGCGCCGGTGGACACAAAATACATCGCATCCCCCGGGTCGCCCTTGCGGCATACTGTTTCACCCGGCAATACCAGGCGCGATTTGAGCATGGCAGCGATCTGGGCGATTTGCGCAGAGTCCAGATCCGCAAAGAATGGCACTTTTGCGACCAGTTTTTCTGGCTGCAGGCCGAGATCAAGTTGCGGCAGGTTTTCAAGCTTGCGCAGCCGTGAATCGAGGTCAGCGGTGAGGTTGTTGTAAACGTCCTGGCTAATCATCTGCTCCGCCAGCATGCCGCGGAAATCCTGATCCTCGAGTCGTACGGCCGCTCGGCCCAGATAGGCCCGCTGGACGGTATCGTAGTAGTCCGGGTACTGCAGTCTCAGGGCTTCGATGGCCTGGTCGGTCAAGTGGCAGCGGTTGACCATTTCGGCGGTTAGCCGCTCAGCCGCCATCGGACCAAGAACAGAGGGCAATTTGTCGGTGGCATAGATAACGATGTCGCGCAAAGTGCTTTGCGTCGCCAACAGAATGTCAAACCGTTCGGCCAGTTTCTCTGCCAGCATGCGCGAGTAGTTGAATTTTCGCTGCAGGATCATCGCGCAGCGGAAGGGCATATCGAACCCGAGTTTTTCGCGCACGGCTTCGCCGTAACCGTCGATCCCGCCGCCCTTCAATCCATCTTCAAGTGTATCGGTATTGCCAAGCAACGCGCGAGTGATGCGATCCGATGTAAAGCCGTCAGAAAATCGTTTGAGATGGATCTGCCGTTCACGGTTGATCAATGTGCCCAGGCCGATTTTCAGTCGATCCTCCTCGCTGAGCGAGTCGGCCGCCAGCGACGTTTTTTCAACGGCCTCCAGCCGCTTGTCGTAATCGCTGACAAACTCCGCAGCAATTCTGGGCTCAATCTGTTCCTTGGTGGCGACATTGTGCAACTCTTCACGTACGCCGGCGAGGGATAGCGCCATCACCCGGTTGCGAATGGCAACGTCAGCGGCGGACAGTTTGTCGAGCCCGAAC
>Ga0055584_100006496_pt1 | contig 11468 bp, 6 predicted proteins | sample OSDHelmetaG_FD_58716 | JGI IMG/M metagenome (GOLD analysis project Ga0055584, IMG submission 58716) | Pelagic marine sediment microbial communities from the LTER site Helgoland, North Sea, for post-phytoplankton bloom and carbon turnover... | ecosystem: Environmental > Aquatic > Marine >...
CGGCCCCGCCTTGGATACACGGCCTTAGAGAAATCCCAGCTTTTTCATTAAAGCGGAAATTACATCCTCCTGCTTGCCTAGAAATTCAGTGAATGCATCACCCGGGTTATAGATATTCACCCAGCCGTTGCGCGCCCGCACTTCCTCCCACTCCGGGGTGTCGTACATTTTGTTTAATGCCGCGATATATGCTGTGCGCATATCATCCGGCAGGCCAGGGGCGGCGAAAAACCCTCTCCAGTTTACAAATTCACTATCGATACCCTGCTCTTTCAGGGTCGGCGCATCAGGATAGGCATCTACACGTTGGGCCGAAGTAACGCCGATAATTTTGATTTCACCAGCCTTGGCCATTTCAACCGCTTCGGAAAATCCGGTAGACAATGCTGAAATCTCTCCTGACAACAGTCCTGCCATGGCCTTTCCGCCAGCATCATAGGGGATGTATTTCAGCTTTGTCGAATCCTGTCCGGCGGCCTCCATTGCCATTGCAGCGACCAGATGGTCCATACTGCCAGGCACCGAACCACCGCCAACAGATACTTCGGCCGGGTCGGCTTCAAATGCTTTTACAAGATCGCTGAAAGAATTGATCGGGCTGTCTTTGCCGACCAGAAAGGCAGCATAGTCGCCAATAGTGCCGGCCACCATGGTGAGATCCCGGAAGCTTTGAGGGAATCGTCCCGTCAGCGAGCGTATGACGATAGGCGTCGAGTTCACCATCAGGGTGCCGTGATTGGATTCTGCATTTTCAATGAGATATCCAATGGCTTTGCCGCCACCACCGCCGGACATGTTTTCGTAGGTTGCAGTTGCCACAATACCGGCTTTGGTGAGCGCTTCTCCGGTGCCGCGAGCGGTGCCGTCCCAGCCGCCGCCAGCACCGCCGGGAATAAGAAAATGAATGGCGTCGATATCTGCTGCCAGGGCACCTGTGCTGAGTGTCAGCGCCAGGGGTAACGCCAGCAATGCGCGTCTTGAAAAGCTGTTAATAGTCATAATTTGTCCCTATGGATAGCGGTTTCTGGTTTTCTGTGATTCTACCGGATATAGCGGCCGGGCGGCCATATCCGCCAGCTCAACCCCAATCAGAGCTATGTATCGCAACACTTTCAGTTAACGCAGCAAGAGTCTGGCCAGGACCAATTGAAAAATTTCCAGCTTTTCAAAACTTTTTGAAAACCGGACCGTTAGATATCCCAAGAAGCAACTAACAAACACCTATTTAAGGAGAGAACCATGAAAACTAAACTTTTAACACTGATTCTGGCGGCTACTCTGCCTGCGGTTGCGGCAACTGATGTATTTGCCAGATCTTCTGTGGGTGGCGACTTCAATTCCAGCGTCAGCATGGGCGTGGTAATGCAGAAGATGGTCGGCATCGGACACAGCCACAAAGTCAAACTCAGCTCTGTCAGTCGTTCCAGGGTAGGCGGTGATGTCAACGCAACAACGCGTGTCGGCGCCTTGATGCAGTCCAGCATTGGCATTGGTAACAAAAACCATGCAAGGCTCAGCTCGGTGGATCGTTCCAGAGTCGGTGGCGACGTGACGGTATATTCAAAGGTTAAAGCACTGATGCAAAGCAATGTTGGTATCGCTAACACTAACCTTGCGGCGATCAGCACAATTAAAGGATCAAGAGTTGGAGGAGACGTGGTCTCTTACACGACCCTGGGTAATGTGTCGCAGAGCAACGTCGGTATTGCCAACAAGAACACCCTTAACGCGGGTTCGGTTGTAAGTTCGCGGGTTGGCGGTGACTTCAAGAACTACACCCGGGTCAGTTCAATCCTGCAATCAAACACCGGTATTGCCAACACGAACACCGCTAACATCGGTTCAGTGTCCGGTTCTCGTATTGGTGGTGATGTGCGAACAAGCAATCGTGTTGGATCACTCCTGCAGTCTAATACCGGCATTGGTAACACCAACGTCGCCAGCATCGGATCAGTTGTGAATTCCAGGGTGGGTGGAGATGTCAGTATGAATACCCGTGTAGGCAGCGTACAGCAGAGCAACACTGGTATTGCAAACCACAACAATGCGAGCCTGGGGTCCGTCGATTAAATCTATTTTTCTTCAGTTCATGAGTATTTATACGGGCCGCAAGGCCCGTTTTTTTGTTTCAGGACAACGGCCGGGTGGATTGCCCGGGTGATCACCACGATGAATCAGCTGTTGCCCTGTTCTGCCTCCCCCCGGGGCAGTCAGCCGGCCCGCCCCGGAGGATATCGGTTGAAAATATTAATACAGTGCGGGACTTTATAGGATGAAAGTGAATGCTAATTCAGTGTCGGTTTTGCCGTATGTTTACCGCCGCCAACCATTTCCCCCACCAGGGTGGATATGGCCTCAAGCTTTGACTGGTTTATGCCGGTCTGGTATCCCTGCTGGTGCAGCATATTGACTACAGCACCGGTGGCGACATTGCCCTTGGCACCGGGTGCATAGGGGCAACCGCCCAGGCCGCCCACGGCGGAATCGAAGGTTCTGATGCCCTTGTCCAGGCTGGCCTCGATATTGCCAAGCGCCCGATTGCCGGTGTCGTGGAAGTGCCCGGCCAGTTTTGTCGCATCGGCAACTTTAAGCACCACATCGAGCAACCCGGCAATACTTTCCGGGTTGCCGCTACCGATGGTGTCGCCAAGAGAAACTTCATAGCATCCCATTTCAAGTAACTTTTCTGCCACCGAAGCCACTGCACCCGGTTCAACCGGCCCCTCATAGGGACACCCGGCAACACAGGAAATATATCCGCGAACCTTTATTCCATCATTTGCTGCCGCCTTCAGAATAGGATCGAAACGGTCGATACTCTCAGCAATGCTGCAATTGATATTATGCTGGCTGAATGCTTCCGAGGCGGCAGCAAATATTGCCACCTCGTCGACATTGGATCTTCGCGCGAACTGGTAACCCATCATATTAGGGGTCAGGGCGGCGTAGGTGACGCCGGGTTTGCGTTTGATCCCGGCGAATACCTTGGGAGCATCCTTCATCTGAGGTACCCATTTTGGCGAAACAAAGCTGCTTACTTCTATTTTGCTGAAGCCGGCATCGGACAAGCTGTCAACCAGTAAAATCTTCTGCTCAGTGGGTATCTTAACTTTTTCATTTTGCAGTCCGTCTCTTGGACCAACCTCAAAAATCTGCACATATTCGGACATATTGGATTACTCAGGTTTCAAGTGTCATTAATATCGTGCCGGCCTCTACCTGGTCACCGGTGGATACGTTCAGTGTTTCAACCACTCCATCGCGGTCAGCCCGCAGGGAGTGCTCCATTTTCATTGCTTCCATGACCATCAGCACCTGTTGTTTTTCAACCTTATCGCCGGGGCCAACTTCAACCCGGATGATGGCGCCCGGCATAGGTGCCGCGATGCGACTGCCGTCGGCATCAAGATCGCCAGATGATTGCAGTGGATCATCGAAATATATTCCGTAGGTTTCGTCCCGATCAAAAATATATATGCTGTCTTGTCGGCTGAAAAACTCGACGCTTGCCGCAGCACTGTCTAATAAAAACTGACATCCGTTGGCGCTTGATTGAATATCTGTTACCGCAAAAGTTTCTCCACAGAGATGAACCCGGGCAGTGTGCAGATCAATCACCACAATATTAATTTCAATACGCTGGTCATTACATTGCAGTGAGAGATCGAGACCCGCTTGTCGCCACGGACGCCATCCCCGCAGGGTATCCCAGGGGTCAGCCTGGGGGCTCTGAAGCAGCATTGCGGATCGCCATAATGCTGCGGCCACAACGGCGCTATGAGGGATTGTTGCGGGACGCCGAAGAAGATGTTGTTGCTGCTCTATCAGTCCGGTTTCGACATTTCCAGTTCTAAAACTTGCGAGCCTCGCCAGTCGTCCAAGGAATCCAATATTAGTGGTACAGCCGACAATGCGGGATTGTCCCAGCGCGCTGCAAAGCTTTGACAGGGCGGCCTCTCTGTTATCTCCATGGACAATCAGTTTGGCGATCATCGGATCATAGAAAGGAGTGATGGTATCGCCCTGACGCACCCCGCTGTCGATCCGGGCAGAAGGATCAAGGGCCATGTAGTCCAGCCTGCCCGTGGACGGCAGAAAACCATTGTCTGTATCCTCGGCGTAGATCCGGGCTTCGAAGGCATGCCCCGATATGACAAGCTGGTCCTGTGTCAGTGGCAGTGGTTTACCGTTGGCTACCTCGATCTGCCAGCGCACCAGATCGGTGCCGGTGATCGCTTCGGTGACCGGATGCTCTACCTGCAGTCTGGTATTCATTTCCATAAAATAAAAACCATCCACTTTAAGTCCGTCTGAGGCGTCAACGATAAACTCGACGGTGCCGGCACCCACATAGCCTACGGCGCGGGCTGCCTGCACTGCGGCCTGGCCCATGGCGCTGCGCATTTCGTCGGTCATGCCGGGGGCCGGTGCTTCCTCGATGACCTTCTGGTGTCGTCGTTGCAGCGAGCAATCACGCTCAAACAGGTGCACTACATTACCGTGCTGATCACCAAACACCTGCACTTCGATATGACGAGGCGACGCAATATACTTTTCCACTAACACCGCCGGATCAGCGAAGCTGCCCTGACCTTCACGCTGCGCAGCTGCAAGGGCTTCGGCAAAATCCTCCGGCTGCTCTACTTTACGCATGCCTTTGCCGCCACCGCCGGCCCGGGCCTTGATCAATACTGGATAGCCGATCTTATCCGCCTCTGCAGCCAGAAAAACCGGCTCCTGGTTTTCTCCATGATAGCCGGGTACCACAGGAATACCTGCCTTTTCCATTAACCTTTTGGCGGCATCCTTGAGTCCCATTGCCTCAATGGCCTCGGCGCCGGGACCTATGAAAGTAATGCCTGCTGCATTCAGTGCCCGGACCAGGGCCGGGTTTTCCGATAGAAAGCCGTAGCCAGGGTGTACCGCATCAGCGCCGCTGTTACCAGCAGCATTAACAATGCGGTCAATATCAAGATAACTTTGCGCGGCGACGGCAGGGCCGATCAATATCGACTCATTGGCCATGGAAACATGCAAAGCCGAACGATCAGCTTCAGAATATACAGCGACGGTAGCAATCTCCATTTGCTTCAGCGTCCGAAAAATACGGCAGGCAATTTCGCCGCGATTGGCGACCAGTACTTTGCGTATCATCAATGCAACTACCGTCTACATTCGAAACAACCCGAAACGGGTTTGTCCGATGGGCGCGTTAAGGCTGGCGGATAAAGAAAGACCGAGGGTATCACGGGTACTGGCGGGGTTAATTATGCCATCATCCCACAATCGCGCAGAGCCGTAGAGTGGATGCCCCTGGTACTCGAACTGCGCTATCACAGGCTGCTTGAACGCACTTTCCTCTTCAGCAGACCAGCTGCCGCCTTTGCGTTCGATGCCATCTCGTTTAACCGTTGCAAGTACACCAGCCGCTTGTTCACCCCCCATCACACTGATGCGACTGTTGGGCCAGGTCCAGAGAAACCTGGGACTATAGGCGCGACCGCACATGCCGTAATTACCGGCACCAAAGCTACCACCGATGATCACGGTATGCTTCGGAACCTGGGCCGTTGCCACGGCGGTCACCAGCTTCGCCCCGTCTTTGGCAATGCCGCCGGATTCGTACTTCTGGCCCACCATAAAACCGGTAATATTCTGCAGAAATAACAACGGAATTTTTCGCTGGCAACATAATTCAACAAAATGCGTGCCTTTCAGCGCCGATTCTGAAAATAACACACCATTGTTGGCGATGACGCCCACAGGAATTCCGTGGATATGGGCGAAGCCACATACCAGGGTGGCGCCGTAGCGACTTTTGAATTCATCCAGCCTCGAACCGTCAACAATGCGGGCAATCACCTCGCGTACATCGTAGGGCTGGCGCGAATCTGCGGGAATAACCCCCGCTAGCTCGGACGGATCATATTGCGGCGCTTCCACTTCCTGCATCAGTACACTTTGTGGTTTGCGGCGATTCAGATTAGCCACCGCGCGACGGGCCAGTGCAAGGGCATGGTCATCGTTTTCCGCCAGGTGATCTGAAACCCCGGATAAACGGGTATGAACGTCAGCGCCACCCAGATCTTCGGCGCTTACTATTTCTCCGGTAGCGGCCTTTACCAATGGTGGTCCGGCGAGAAAAATCGTGCCCTGGTTTTTCACAATAATTGATTCGTCGGACATCGCCGGCACGTAGGCACCACCGGCAGTACAGGAACCCATTACCACGGCAATCTGGGCCAGGCCATTGGCGGACATATTGGCCTGGTTATAAAAAATGCGGCCAAAGTGATCGCGGTCAGGAAACACTTCATCCTGATTGGGCAGGTTTGCGCCTCCGGAGTCCACCAGATAGACACAGGGCAACTGATTGGCTTCGGCAATTTCCTGGGCCCGCAGATGCTTCTTTACCGTCATCGGATAGTAGGTGCCACCCTTGACCGTGGCGTCGTTACAAACCACCATGCATTGCTGACCTTCTATCTGGCCGACACCGGTGATGATGCCAGCGCAAGGGGCATCGCCGTTATACATATCGTGGGCAGCGAACAGGCCGGTTTCAAGGAACGGCGATCCGGGATCGAGCAATTTGTTGATTCGATCCCTGGGCAGCATTTTTCCGCGTCCGAGATGTCGTTCCCTTGCCTGTTCTCCGCCACCCTGAATGGCAGTGTCTGCTGCGCTCTCGACGGTTTCGATGGCCTGCTGCATCGCCCTGGCATTTTGCCTGAAACTGTCCGACTGGGTCGAAACCGAAGATTTGAGTATGCTCATGTAAGGGTGCTTATATTGTTTCTTCGAACAGCTCTCGGCCGATCAACATGCGGCGAATCTCGCTGGTTCCCGCACCGATTTCATAAAGCTTGGCATCCCGCAACAGACGGCCACTGGCATAATCATTGATATAGCCGTTGCCGCCCAGCGCCTGAATTGCTTCCAGCGCCATAGCGGTGGCTTTTTCCGAGGCATAGAGAATACAGCCTGCGGCGTCTTTGCGCGTTGTCTCGCCGCGGTCGCAGGCTGCCGCCACCATGTAAACATAGGATCTGCAGGCATTAAACGTGGTGTACATGTCGGCAACCTTGCCCTGCATCAGCTGGAAGGTGCCGATGGGCTCACCAAACTGTTTGCGGTCGTGCACATAGGGTACGACGATATCGAGACAGGCCGCCATTATGCCCAGCGGTCCGCCTGCCAGGGTTACCCGTTCAGTATCCAGACCTGACATCAATATATTGACCCCGCGGCCGACCTCTCCCAGTACGTTCTCTGCCGGCACTTCACAGTCATTGAAAACAAGCTCGCAGGTATTGGAGCCTCGCATTCCCAGCTTGTCGAGCTTGTGCCCGGTAGTGAACCCGGGAAAGGTTTTCTCAACGATAAAAGCGGTAATGCCCCGTGAACCGCCTTCGGGGTCGGTTTTTGCGTAGATCACCAGGGTATCAGCATCGGGGCCATTGGTGATCCACATCTTGTTGCCATTCAATACGTAGTGATCACCTTTTTTGTCGGCGCGTAACTTCATCGACACCACATCCGATCCCGAACCGGGTTCGGACATCGCCAGCGCACCGACATGCTCACCGCTGCAGAGCTTTGGCAGGTATCTGGATTTTTGTTCAAAGGTACCGTTACGACGAATCTGATTGACGCAAAGGTTTGAATGGGCACCGTAGGAAAGCCCTATGGATGCTGAGGCGCGGCTGATTTCTTCAATGGCAATGGTGTGGGCAAGGTATCCCATGCCGGAGCCACCAAATTCGACTTCGGCGGTAATGCCAAGCAGCCCAAGCTCACCCAGCTGATTCCATACAGGCATCGGAAAGCTGTTGGTCCGATCGGTTTCGTCAGCGATGGGTGCCAGCTCATCCCGGGAAAAGCGTTGCACCACATCTCGCAGTGCGTCTATTTCTTCTCCCAGTGCAAAATTCATTGAGGCATTAAACATAATTTCTTTTTCTGTTATTGCTTAGGGCGCCTTTGAATAAGCCCGGGCCGTGGTTGATCGGCCATGACCCGTCTAAAGGCAGGTTAATTATATCGGCATTATGAAAAATTGTTTTGTTGCAAAATTTTCAGACCGAAGTATGATGACAATTACCAGTCAAAGTCACCCATGCTAAGGCTGGTAGTTGGCCGAAATTACCTTTTCCCGACACCACAGGATAATAAAATGCTGAATAAAGTCTCCCTCTTCGATAAATATGATCTGAGCAAACAAGGCGCGTATATAACAGGTATAGAAGCGCTGGTCAGATTGCCCCTGCTGCAGCACCAGAAAGACCTCGAAGCGGGGCTGAACACTGCGGGCTTTGTCTCTGGATATCGCGGATCCCCTGTGGGTACCCTGGATATGTCGATGTGGCAGGCGAAAAAACAACTCGAAGCGCATCAGATAAAGTTCAGTCCAGGGGTCAATGAAGACCTTGCCGCTACTGCAGTATGGGGTACCCAGCAGGTGGGGTATCTACCCGGCCCGAAATACGATGGCGTGTTTGCCATGTGGTATGGCAAGGGCCCGGGGGTAGATCGCAGCATGGATGTAATCAAACACGCAAATAATTTTGGTACATCGCAGTACGGTGGTGTGCTTGCCGTTGCCGGGGATGACCATGCCTGTAAATCTTCCACGGTGCCCCATCAGAGTGAGCACATGTTTATCGGTGCGGCAGTGCCGGTTTTAAACCCGGCAAATGTTCAGGACGTGCTGGATTACGGCTTGTATGGCTGGGCTCTGTCGCGCTATAGCGGCTGCTGGGTCGGAATGAAAGCGATTACCGAGAATATGGATTCGGCAATATCCGCAGACCTGAGTCCGGACAGGGTGCAGATCTGTGTGCCTGCAGACTTTGAAATGCCCGCCGGCGGTTTAAACGCGCAATGGCCTTCTACCCCCCTGGAGCAGGAACGTCTGCTGCATAAATACCGCATCTATGCCGCCAGATCTTTCGCCTATGCCAATGGCTTGAACAAGGTTACCCTCGACTCGCCAAACCCTCGACTGGGAATAGTCACCAGCGGTAAATCCTATCTTGATGTGCTGGAAGCATTAAGAGATCTCGGTATCGACCAGCAAACCGCCTCTGAAATTGGTCTCCGGGTTTATAAGGTCGGCATGAGCTGGCCGCTGGAGCCTGTTGCTACCCATGAGTTCGCCCGCGGACTGCAGGAGATTCTTGTGGTGGAAGAAAAGCGCAGCGTGATTGAAGACCAGATTACCGGGCAGTTATACAACTGGCCGCTGTCAGACCGTCCTAAAGTAGTGGGCGAGTTTGACGAACACGGCAATGACCTGGTGACCAACCTCGGTGAATTGACGCCTTCCATGGTCGCCCGGGCCATTGGTAAACGGCTGATCCAGTTCTACGACAGCCCCGCTATTCGTCAGCGCCTTGAGTTCCTTGATGCAAAAGAGGCGCGACTGAAGCAGACCCCGGCAGCAATGACGCGAACGCCCTATTTCTGCTCGGGTTGTCCGCATAACAGCTCCACCAAAGTACCCCGGGGCAGTATCGCCCACGCCGGCATAGGCTGCCATTATATGGTGCGCTGGATGGACCGCAATACCGAGCTGTTTACCCAGATGGGCGGCGAGGGGGCCTCATGGATAGGCCAGGCCCCGTTTACTGAAACCAGACATATTTTTCAGAATATTGGTGACGGTACTTACTTTCATTCCGGCATCCTCGCGATCCGCGCGGCTATTGCTGCAGGGGTCAACATTACCTATAAAATTCTGTACAACGATGCTGTAGCAATGACCGGCGGACAGCATGTCGATGGCTCCCTGACCCTTGGCCAGATTGTGTCCCAGGTGCGTGCCGAGGGTGTCGAACGAATCGCTGTAGTTGCAGAGGATCTGGATCAGGCCAGGAAACAGCTCAGCGGATTCAACGATATTACGCTGCATCCCAAGCGAGACTATGATCAGCTGCAGCACGAAATACGCGAGGTGCCGGGAACCTCAGTCATTGTATTTGACCAGACCTGTGCTTCAGAAAAACGCAGGCGTCGCAAAAGGGGATTGCTGGCAGAGAGCGATACCCGGGTCTTCATCAATTCTGATGTTTGCGAGGGCTGTGGCGATTGCAGCAGTAAATCAAACTGCCTGTCAGTGATCCCGAAGAAAACCGAGCTGGGATTGAAACGTCAAATTGACCAGAACGCCTGTAATCAGGATTTCGGTTGCCTGGAAGGTTTCTGTCCGAGCTTTGTCACTGTCACCGGTGCGAAGTTGAAAGCCCCGGCAATAAACGATCACGCCCCTGACCTTGAAATAGTCGTTACAGAACCCGACCAGCCGCCACTGAATCGGCCGTGGAACGTGCTGGTGACCGGTATCGGTGGAACAGGTGTGCTGACAGTTGGTTCAATACTTGCCATGGCGGCTCACCTCGAAGGCAAAGGTTGCTCCACCTTGAACCAGACCGGACTGGCACAAAAGTTTGGTTCGGTGGTAAGTCATGTAAAGATTGCCAACAAGCAGAGTGACATTCATGCGGTGCGCATCCCTGACGGTGACGCTGATCTTCTGCTGGGTTGTGATCTGGTGGTTTCGGCGGGGGCTGAGTCTCTGGCAAGACTGGACCCGGCGCGTTCAAAGGCGATCATCAATAGCCACGAAACAGCAACCGCAGATTTTATTCACGATCCGGCGTACAGATTCCCCGCAGGAGAACTTAAACAGGCTATCGCGGCTGAAACCGGAGAAGGTGGCGCTGAATTTGTTGACGCTACCCGCATCGCACGGGATTTGATTGGCGATAGTATTGCCGGCAATCTGTTTCTCCTGGGCTTTGCCTGCCAGCGTGGACTGATACCGGTGTCAGTCGACGCGATTAACCAGGCAGTGGAACTGAACGGCGTCGCTATTGAATTAAACCAGTCCGCATTTCTCTGGGGGCGGCGTGCTGCAGTTAATCTTGATGCGGTAACAAGCCTGATAGGGGACAGTCATCTGCCTGTCCGGCCGCTGGTTAATACACAAGACATCATTAACTGGAGATATGACTATCTGGTTAACTATCAGAACACCCGCTGGGCGGAAAAATATCTGGCAACGGTGAAAAGGGTGATCGCTGCAGAACCCGACGGAAGTTCAGGTGAGCTTACTGTGGCCGTTGCCAGGAATCTTTTCAGATTGATGTCTTACAAGGACGAGTATGAAGTTGCTCGCCTTTATTCCGATGGTCAGTTTATGCAAAAACTGAATGCACAGTTTGAAGGACCGATAAAACTGAATTTTCATCTGGCGCCGCCATTCCTTGAGAAGATAAACAGCTATAGCGGGTTGCCGATGAAGCGGGTGATGCCCGGGTTTACCATATCGGTATTCAGGATTCTGGCAAAATTGAAAGGTCTCCGCGGTGGCCGCTTCGATTTTTTTGGCCGCAGTGAAGAGCGAATACAGGAGCGTGGGTTAATTACCGAGTACAACGCGTTAGTGGACTGGCTTATAAGCAGAA
>Ga0055584_100006501_pt1 | contig 11464 bp, 11 predicted proteins | sample OSDHelmetaG_FD_58716 | JGI IMG/M metagenome (GOLD analysis project Ga0055584, IMG submission 58716) | Pelagic marine sediment microbial communities from the LTER site Helgoland, North Sea, for post-phytoplankton bloom and carbon turnover... | ecosystem: Environmental > Aquatic > Marine >...
GTATTCCAACATATGCAATCCAAAGGAATACTCCTGCATTTTGTAACACAAGAAACTGAAAATGAAACCATGCTCGATAATGGCAATACAGGTCCTATGCGACAGCTGTACTATCGAGAACTTATAGCAAGGTTTGGACATCATCTTGGACTAGTTTGGAATCTTGGAGAAGAAAATGGACCAGCTGATTGGACTCCAATAGGTCAAAATGATGCACAAAGGAAGGCTATGGCTTCATTTATAAATGACAATGATCCCTACAACCATCCGATCTTATTACATACACATTCTTATGACCCGATCAGAGAGGATATATTAAATGATATAATAGGTTATAAAGATTTAGATGGGCTCTCTTTCCAACAAGCTGACAGAACTAAAACTGCAGATCAGATAGAAAAATGGAAAAAAGAATCAAAAGAAAAAGGTCATGAATGGCTTATTGCTATGGATGAAATTGGAGAATGGCACACTGCTGTAAAAACGGATGAAGAAGAGAAAGACCACGCCTCATTAAGAGGCAGCACTTTATGGGGATCATTGATGTCAGGAGCAGCTGGTGTAGAGTGGTATTTTGGAGCAAGGCATCCGCATAATGACCTCACTTCTGAAGATTGGAGACAACGTGATCGACTTTGGGAATTGACATATTATGCGAAAGACTTTTTTGACCAATATCTCCCTTATTGGGACATGGAAGCAGACCATAATTTGATCAGGATGTCCGATGCATTCTGTTTAAAAAAAGAAGATGAAATATATGCAATCTATCTTCCATCTACTCGAAATGTACAGATGGACCTGACCCAAACCGAAGGAGAGTATGATATAGAATGGTACAATCCTTTGAAAGGAGGTGAACTAATCAAGGGGACAATCACTAATCTAAGTGGTGGCAAAATCCAAAATTTAGGAATCCCTCCGAGTAGTAATACTGATCCTGCGAAACAGGATTGGGTAGTATTAATCCGAAAAGCATAGATGATTCACATGGTATAAATTAATCTTACATGAAAATTGAAGCATTACATGAATTTCATGATCCCGATTTTGCTCAAGGCTGGTCTGATAAGTTCGAACCAACTAAGGATAGACTTGATCTTTTTAAAACGATATCTGATCAGTTGAAAGATGAGACCACTTTTCAAATATTAGAATTAGGTATAGGACCTGGCTACTTAGCTGAATATATTTTGACAAATCTTTCTAATGTGAGATATGAAGGACTAGATTATTCAAAAGCGATGTTGTCTATAGCGAAAGAAAGAACATCAAATCACAATGAGAGAATATCATTCACTCAAGCAGATTTAGTAAATGAACTTTGGTCAAAGAAAATAAAAACACAACCAAACGCCATAGTTTCCACATGGGCACTTCACGATTTGTTTAATATAGAAAGTATAAAATCTGTATTTAAATTAGCATATGAATTGCTTCCAGAAGGAGGTGTTTTTCTCAACGGAGATTTTGTAAAACCGGAAGAATCGACGATAGAATATGAAGGAGGTAGAATCCGCCCAAGTGAACATGTTTTTCTTTTAAAAGGTTTAGGTTTTCAATCAGTCAACTGTATAAAAGAATTTGAGAAAAACGTCCATAATCCAACTACGGCTAATAACTATTCATGCTTTATGGCTGTGAAGTAAAACTCCTCAACCCATGCTCAATTCAGTAATCATAGAGCGTAAATATTTATCTTTCTTCCTTCTATAAAATACGTCATGAAAAAATTTGCAATTCTCACTATAGGTTTCGAAAATCCAACACCAGAAATCATGCAAAAGTGGATGAAATGGTTTGATTCCATACAAGGAAGTATCATAGAACAAGTCGGTTTTATGCGTGGAAAAGAAGTTACAAAAGATGGCACCATTGATCTCAAAATGGATTTAGATGCCATAACTGGATTGCTCTTCATCAAAGCAAAAAGCATGGAAGATGCCCTAGCACTAGCTAAAGGATGTCCTATGATTACAAGTACCAAGGTGTATGAAGTGAGGGAACATTAGGCGTAATTAAAATCACCCTAATGCCGCTACTAAAGCCTTTGCCTTTTGAGTTATTGCTTTATAATCTTTCTGAGCTATCAATTCTTTGTCCACTAATGCACTGCCTATTCCTAAACCTAAGGCTCCTGCATCAAGCCAAGCCCTGGCATTGTCTGCATTGATCCCTCCTGTCGGAAATATAGGAATATGTGGTAAGGGTGCTCTGATAGCTTTTAGATATCCTATACCAAATTGATCAGCAGGAAATAGTTTTATAATATCTGCTCCCCAATCATAAGCCTGCACCACTTCTGATGGAGTGAATGCACCTGATATGATAGGTTTTTCTAGTGCATGTGATGCCTCGATTACCGCTTTCTTTGACACTGGAGTGACTATATATTCTGCTCCAGAATCTATAGCGGCTCTGGCCGTTTTGGCATCGACTACAGACCCTACCCCTACAAGTACTCCTGACTTTTGAGATAATTTCTGAATTTCATTTAGGGCATTGGGAGTAGTCATTGTGACTTCAATTGAAGTAATTCCTCCTTCAGCTATTGCACAGGATACTGGATATACCTCTGATGGATCATCAAGCCGAATGATAGCCACAAGTCTTGATTCTAGAAGTTGAGATAGTATTTGATCTTTAGACATTGTGTATTTAGATAATTCCAATTGGCCATCAAAGTTAAAATGATCTAATAGATTTATGATATTCTATCCAGTACTATCTGACATTTAGATGATGTCCTCACTGAAAGCTTAGAAATCAATATGATCTCAGAGAGTTACACAAACAGATTTGTGGCTTTTTTCTAAAAGATGGAAAGTAAACTTGTCTGATAACACCTTCAATGTTTCCTCTCAGCTGGATACAACTACAGTCAATTGTCATAAAGCGCCAAATAAAAAGCTCAGGGATGAGAATATTTGGAATATCTTTTCTACCAATAAATGGATTGAAATAAAGAATGGATTAATGTCGAAAGCATTAACTTGGAAATGTGGAAGAAAAATGAGTAATAATTACATGCTTACTTATCGTTTCGGCGTACCTATGGATAAGTTGTAAAAGATTCAAAACATGAAACCAACATTTGCAAAAGCTATTTCAATTTCACTTTCATTCTTCTTGATTATTGATATTAGTATAGCCCAGACTAAGACGCTACAATTTGATTTTGATCAGAATGTCAAAGGCTCAGGTTATGAGTTTAGAGGTAAACGACTTTCTTACACAGATGGAATTGAAGGGAAGGCTGTTGGTTTTAATCCTGCCAAAGGATATACAAATCTTAGTCTCAACAATTTACACCTTGATGGCACTGAAGATTTTACAGTTCAATGTTGGATAAAGACTACTTCGAAAAAGCCACAAGTGATTCTCTCTCAAAAACGCTTTCATAACAAAGGAATAGTATCGCAAAAAAACTCCGGATGGGCATTGTACAGTTCAGATGGTACATTCGGATGGAGTATTGGTTCTGGTACACGTAGAATAAATTATGAAAGAGACAATGGAGAAATAATGTCTATAACCGATGGACAGTGGCATCAAATGACGATAACCTACAGTAAAACACTTTCTGAATTTCGTCTTTATTATGACGGTCAAAACAAGGCTATTTACAAAGTAAATTTTGACTTTTCTAACTCAGAGCCTCTAGTTATTGGATCAAAAGAAGACCCCTCCAACATGAGCAGTACTTACTCTTCTGAAATAGAAACTGGGCTTGATAAATTACAGAATTTAGTCGAAGCATTCAATAACTTAGGTCTAGAACCTTTGAAAAATGATGAGTTCTTAGACCTAATTGTTTCTCCAGAGGATGTATTGAATAAAAAGCTAGAGAACATAGACAATGTCCAAAAAGTAAGTAAAGAAAGTCTTTCTAACTCATTGGAAATAAGAAAAGAGTTGGTTTCTAATCCCTATACTGTGTTTCAGAATAGGTCACTTACTGACATTAAACCAGTCAGCAAAATATATGCTTTGCAATCAGGTAAGGTTGTAATCAACGATACTGTGGCCAAATCTTTCACTGAAGATGAAAATCTATATCCATCTGATTTTGCTATGGATAACTTATCAATCTGGGAAGAGACATTGGATGCCAAGGATGTCCTTACGAGTTATACCAATTTCAAGGAAGTCAATAAATCAAAGGTGGCCGAGAATCTCAAAGATCTCACTGTAGGAGTATGGAATATATGGCATGGAGGAATACATTGGACAAAGGGGAAAAACGGATGGGACTCACGGCAGCGAATTGTAGAAATGATTAAAGAAAAAAATATTGACGTCATTTTGATGCAGGAAACCTACTCAGCCGGAGATTTTATTGCAGCAGAATTAGGTTACTACTTTGCTACCACATCTGACTGGGACTACAGATACCAGGGTGCTAACATTTCTGTGATAAGTCGCTTTCCTATAGAAGAGGTGCAGGTGCTAGAAGAAACAGAATTTAATAATGTAGCTATTAAAATGACCCTAAGTGAAAGTCAGGAGATCTGGGCAATGTCAAATTGGTATGGCATGTCCAATTTCGAATCTGTTTACAATTTTCATGAAACCAGATTTGAAAATACCGATAATGTTCCTGTGCTATTTGGAGGAGACTTTAATGCAGTACCACATACTGATGGAGGGGACAGTCCGGCATCTAAAAAATTGTTAGATGCAGGTTTTACGGATGCCTTTAGGAGTTTATATCAAGATGTTGATAAGGATCCAGGTTTTTCTCACAGAAGTGGAGAGCGAATCGATCAATTATACTATAAGGGCAAAGGCTTACGAAATACATTTACCGAAACTATCTCTTCATGGCCCACAGGTTTTCCTTCAGATCATTATTTGATTGTGTCAAAATTTGAACTGAATTATTAATTACCAATTTGACAAACAGAATGAATTTGAGAATATCCATTGTATTATGTCTAATTCTAGCAAGTTGTACAACATGGTCACAGGCAATTGCAGATAGCAGCAAAATTGTAAAAGCATTATCGTTTAACATTCTTCATGGTAAAACAACCAAAGGAGATTTCAATTTAGATGTTTTAGCAAATCTTATAAAAGATGCAGACCCTGATTTTGTAGCAATGCAAGAAGTTGATTTTAAGGTTAACAGATCCAAAAAATACGACCTGGTTACAGAACTAGGATGGCGAACACATATGGCCCCCATTTTTGCAAGAGCAATGTATTATGATGGTGGAGAGTATGGTGAGGGTGCATTGTCCAAGTATAGTTTTATAAGCACGAGAAATGTCTCTCTTCCTCATATTCAAGGTGAGGAACCAAGGGCAGCAGTTGAAATTGTTGTTGAGTTACCTTCAGGAGATACTATTGCTTTTGTAGGCACTCATTTTGCTCATGAAGGAAATGCTGGAAGAGAATTACAAGCCAAAAAGATCAATGCAGCATTCTCAAAAAATAAGTACCCCACCATTTTAGTAGGCGACCTTAATGCGACCCCGGGAAGTGGACCGATAAATATACTCGAAGAAATGTGGACAGCTACTTACGATAAAGACAATCCTCTACCCACCTATCCATCAGATAACCCAATTGTAAAAATTGACTATGTAATGTTTTACCCAAAAGACAGATGGAAGATTATTGATCGTAGAATTATTCAAGATACGATTGCCTCTGATCACTGTGCTTATTTAGTAACTTTAGAACTAATTGATAAAGAATAAAATCTGGGTCAAAATTGAAGTATCTTCCACTATTAAATAATATCATATATCGCACTTAACACAATCACCATGAAAAGAACATTTATAGCTTTAACAATAATGCTCATTTGTTTTCAGGCATACGGGCAAAAACCAAGAGCAAGAGATCTTGGTGTTCCATTTGAAGGAGAAACGGGTGTATACAATGCCATTACAGATGTAAAAGGTGTGGAAGTAGGATATAGCACCATAATTTCTGGAGAAGGAGAAAATATTATCGGTGAAGGGCCTATAAGAACTGGGGTGACAGCGATTTTTCCTAGAGGAAAATCCAAAAAATTTCGACCTGTTTATGCTAATTGGTACAGTCTAAATGGAAATGGTGAAATGACAGGCACTACATGGGTGACAGAATCAGGATTTCTTGAAACTCCAATTATGATTACCAATACAAATAGTGTTGGAGTGGTAAGAGATGCGGTATTAAAATGGTATGTAGATACCGATTGGTATAATGGTGAAGACTGGTGGTATACCTATCCTGTTGTTGGAGAAACCTACGATGGTTTTCTAAATGACATTTATGGATTTCATGTAAAAGAAGCAAACGTTTTGGAAGCCATAAACAATGCTTCCACAGGTAAAATTGAAGAAGGAAATATAGGAGGAGGAACAGGAATGATGTGCTTAGGTTTTAAAGGAGGAACAGGTACATCCTCTAGAGTTTTAACAGTAAAAGATTCTACTTATACCGTTGGGGTATTGGTGCAATCTAATTTTGGTGGAAAAAGAAACTTTACAGTTGCAGGTGTACCTGTTGGGCAAGAGTTAAGAGATACACTAAACTATGTATACAACGCAGCTCCGAAATCACGAAGACAAGATGGAGATGGCTCTATTATAGTCATTGTAGCCACGGATGCTCCATTTCTACCACATCAACTTAAAAGAATTGCTCAAAGAGTTCCTCTGGGAATAGGAATTGTTGGTGGTCGAGGTAGTAACGGTTCAGGAGATATATTTTTGGCTTTTTCTACCGCCAATGAAGAGGCATTTAATAGAGATAAAACAACAACAGTACGGACATTTTCGAATGATCTAATCACACCTTTTTTTGATGCTACTGTTCAATGTGTAGAGGAGGCAATAATCAATGCTATGGTAGGAGCAGAAACCATGGAAGGAATAAATGGTAATAAAGCATATGCATTACCCCATGACCTACTCATAGAAACGCTAAAAAAATATAATCGGATAAAGGAATAAGATCAGATATCATAGTATCAAAGATTATAGAGTTAGTCAGCTTTTATATCAAGAACTGAATTAATACAAACGTGAGAAAATGCATGGAATACTATATCCAAAAGTTAAGATTTGTTGCGTTAAAACAAAGGCCGAGGCAGAAATGGCTATTCAATATGGAGCAAAAGCAATAGGACTAGTTGGACCAATGCCAAGTGGACCCGGACAAATAAGCAATGAGCAAATAAAAGAAATTGCAGAATCCACTTCTATTGATGTTGACACATTTTTATTGACTAGTGAAACTAACGTTGAGAAAATAATAGAACACTATAAAAGAGTGAAAACTACAACCATTCAAATCGTGGATGAATTAGATGAGATGTGCTATGATTTAATTAGAACTGAGCTTCCTTCCGTAGATTTAGTTCAAGTTATCCATGTTCTCGACAATAATACCATTGAGGAGGCCATAGAAGTGTCGAAGCATGTGGACTACATATTGCTCGATAGTGGAAATCCCAACCTTAAAGTAAAGAGATTAGGAGGTACAGGACAAGTTCATGATTGGTCTATTAGTAAAACAATAAGAGAAGAGGTTAATATTCCAATTTACCTTGCTGGAGGTCTAAATAGCAAGAACATCGAAAAAGCCATTGAAACAGTACAACCTTATGGTGTTGATTTATGCAGTGGAGTCAGAACAAATGATGTATTAGATGAGATAAAAATTCAATCATTTTTTAAAAAAATCAAACCAGCTTCAGACCTTTTATAATCTGAAAAAATCACATCTATTACATCATTGCCTTTTCGAATAACATTCAAATGCATACAAGCTTTAAACGAAATACCTAGTCCTCTTTTGGCAACTTTATATGCATATCATATTCCGCAGCGGTTTGCATTACTTTATTTATAATGTTTTCATCGACTGACTTTTTCATACCGTCCGTTTCTGTAGCAGAAACTCCCATATCTTCAAAAAATGAAAGAAAGCCTTTTGGGCTATGAATGTTAATCCACTTGCATTTAGTAGATCCCGCATTATTAAAAGTATGGACTATATTGGGAGGAAAATCCACAGACTCGCCTTGTTTTAATACTTTGACTTCTCCATTTATCATAAACTCCATTTCTCCTTCTAGAACCATGAACATTTCATTAGTGGAAAAGTGAGAATGAGGAGGTGGACCTGGAACATTTGGATCTGTTTCACCTATTACCATGTCAAAATCTCCAGAAACTTCCACTGGGCTTATGTGGTGACCCAAAACCCATAAATTATTCTCTTTTTCCATTTTCATTTTTTTGTTTTATGAGACAACTATCTCACAAACATAGATTCAGATTTTGGAATATCCAAATTTTATGAGACATTTGTCTCATGAAAAACAATGATCAGCCAAGTGGTAGGGTAAAACAAAAACTTCAAACCAGGTCAGAAATATTAAAAGCCACAAGAGCTTTGATGAAGAAAAAGCAAAAAATATCAATGGACGATATTGCTGAGAAAGCAAAAATCTCCAGAGCAACCTTATATAGGTACTACTCTAATATAGATATCCTCGTAACAGAAGCGTTCTTGCATATACAATTTAAGTCCCCAGATCAATTATCAGAGGAAGTAAATGAAATGCCTCTTCTCCATAGAATCCATCATATTCAAAAGCATTATAATACGCTGTCACAAAAAAATGAGATAGTTTTTAGGCGATACATAAGTGCAGTCCTAAAAGAATCGATTATTTCAAAAAAACAACTCAGAGGAGCTCGGAGAATAGAATCATTAAATAAGGCCTTAAGACCATTCAAAGACGAGTTTGATAATAATACTTACCATAAATTAATCTCGATTTCTTCTGTCCTTATGGGTATAGATCCTCTTATCACTTGTAAAGATGTATGCAGTCTAAACAATGAAGAATCTAATGCTATCCTAGAATGGGGAATTGAAATGATTCTCAAAGGAATATCTCAAGACAAATAAACATCACATCTAAGCACTAATTAAAAATACCTGTCTTGCATTCATTATGCCTTATGATTTCTTGGTCTATGATCCAAGAACACTGATTCTTTTATAAAGGAACATGCATGTCCAAATAATTAAATCCCTATTTTAGATTCAATCCTTCTATAAATTGTAATCAATGAAATCAGTTATTCAACTTTTTACTTTTTCAATACTATTTCTTCTCAGTAATCAAATTGATGCTCAAATCAATCCAAATCAATTGTCCAAAATAGACAGTTTGTTCGTCAGCTGGAATGTACCTAATCATCCTGGCGGAGCAGTTGGTATTTTGAAAGACGGTAAAACTATATTTTCAAAAGCTTATGGATTAGCAAGTTTAGAATATCTAGTTCCTAATTCTACTCAAACTATATTCAATACTGGCTCGGTTTCAAAACAGTTTACTGCAATGGGTATAGTTCTTTTAGAGGAGCAAGGTCTGCTGACTTTTGATGATGATATCAGAAAACATATTCCCGAATTCCCAATTTTCAACCAGACAATTACCATCCGTCATTTACTGCATCATACGAGTGGACTTAGAAGTTTACACGCTCTTTTTGCCCTAGCAGGTTGGAGAGGTGATGACTCCAGGACGAATGATGATCTGAATAGGATAATTCTAAATCAAAAAGATCTAAATTTTAAACCAGGAGAAGAGTATCTATACTGTAATACTGGATACATGCTTATGGTCAATATCATTGAAAACATAAGCGGAGAAAAATTTACCCATTGGATGAAAAGTAACATTTTTGACGAGTTGGGCATGCACCACACCTATGTAGAGGATGAATATTCAAGAGTGGTACCCAATAATGCAACTTCCTATTATGGGTCAAAAACCTTTAGCAGAGCTGTAGAATATTGGGGTTATGTAGGATCAGGCAATATGCACTCTACCACTGATGATTTATTGACTTGGTTACAAAACTTCACTACTCCACAGAAAGGCTGGGAATCTGCATTTTCAAAAATGCTTACAACCACACCCTTTAATAGTGGTGCCCCCAATAGCTATGCTTTTGGTGTTGGAATAGGAAATCATCTAGGCAAAAAGACAGTAGGGCATGGAGGTGCAATAGGAGGATTCAGAGCTAACGTAAGAGCCTATACAGAGGATGATTTACATATTGCTGTACTCACTAATTTTTCTGCAGGAAATCCAGGTGGAAAGATCAATCAAATTGGACAAATAATATATGGAAATGTTGAAGACAGTGAAAATTCAAAGAGTGGAGAGTTAAAATCCATAGATATTTCTAATGAAAAACTGGCTCAACATGAAGGGAATTATTGGAACCCTAAACAAAAATTTGGAAGAAAGATTTATTTAAAAAACGATACACTTAGATACTCCAGATCAGAAACCAATGAAAGTCCTATTGTACCTATCAATAGCAACACTTTTAAAATGTTAGAAGTGGATGTTGATCTTTTCATAGAATTTAATGATAAGAATGCACAAATGATTGTCAAAGAAGAAGGTCAATCAGCTTCAATTTTTGATGGAATAGAAAATACTGGCATGCCAAATCTGACTGAAATATCAGAATATGCTGGAAAATTTTACAGTCCTGAAGTTGAGACTTTTTACACAATCACAAGAGTAGACTCAAGCTTAATCTGTTATCATCCACGTCATGGAATAATAGAAACAGAAATTCTTTACAAAGACATATTATCTGCAGATTGGCCGTTAGGTATTATAGAATTCGAAAGAGACGAAAATGGCAATATCAATGGTGCATTTATGAGCAATGGAAGAGCACGGAACGTCTGGTTTAAGAAGGAATAAAGACAGTTTTTAACCCAAAAAAAGAAAATTAGAATGAATACAAAAGCATTAGTTAAATCTTGGTTTGACAAATGGGAAGAAGGGGATTTTATCAACTTGCCAATTTCGGATATATTTACTCACACAAGCCCTTTTGGAATCATAGAAGGCAAAGAAGCATACCTACATGTAGTGAATGAAAATAGAGACAAATTCTTGGGCTATAAATTTGAAATACAAGATGAGATTTATTTAGACAATAAGGCTTGTGTACGCTATAAGGCTAGTCAAAATGACTTTGACTTAGAAGTGAGTGAATGGTATTATATCCAAGACAACTTAATAGATCGAATTATAGCTCACTATCATATTGGAGAAATCAAGAATGATAGGAAACTAAAGAATGAGAATTAGAATAGGATCATTCTAATACAAGCCTACAGTTCGACCAAAATGACATTTCTAGTTGTCCTTAGCTCCTGCTTCAACCCAACATCTTATTATTTGAATTTGAGCATCTGAAGGATCAGGTCCAGTTGATGAAGCAGGTGGCATACTTCCGGAGCTCATTCTAGAAACCCCATTAGCTGCTCTAGGTGAAAAGCCAGAATGATTGCTGAAATCTCCACTAGCAAATCCTTCTACATGACATCCAGCCAAAGCACAACTTGCATTCAAAATAGGTAAAACATCTCCTGCAAAACTAGGATCAGATCCTTGACACTCATCCATTTCTTCCAT
>Ga0055584_100006502_pt1 | contig 11462 bp, 5 predicted proteins | sample OSDHelmetaG_FD_58716 | JGI IMG/M metagenome (GOLD analysis project Ga0055584, IMG submission 58716) | Pelagic marine sediment microbial communities from the LTER site Helgoland, North Sea, for post-phytoplankton bloom and carbon turnover... | ecosystem: Environmental > Aquatic > Marine >...
AAGATCTGCTTGATATATATTTTCTTCTTTACTCATTAATAAACCATTGTTATAAATTTACGACTCTTAAGGAAAATAAGTGTCCCTTGAGGTGGATGTGTATTTTCGCTTTATCTGAACAATATTTCAACTGTTCTTGTAGGAAATCTGCAAATGGATCGTCCATTTAAAATATTAATAAATAATATGTCGAATTTAGCGCCATTCAATAGCGAAAACTCACATCAACTAATATTGTATTTATAAAATAATTAATGTGAGGTATTGCACTTAAGATTTAAGTGAGACAACTAGCTTACGCTTTTTGAGTCGCTAACATATAAATATTTAATATAATCATAAGCGACATCACGCCAAAAATATCTTGATTCTAATGCATTAGTTGATATTAGATCCCATTCTTTGGGGTTGTTTTTCTTTTTACCTAAAGAATAATTAAAACAGCTGAGCATATTACTCGCTTGCTGTAACGGGTTATCACCAGTAAAAGTGAACCCATTTTGATTGTGAGTAATAGTATCAGCTAGTCCACCAACGCTGTTAGCTATACAGGGCTGTCCAGCTCTCATTGACAACATTTGACTAATACCACAGGGTTCAAATGAGCTTGGCATTAAAAATAAATCGCCAGAGCTATACATACTTTCGGATAACGCTTCAGAATATCCTTTTAAAAAGATAAAATTACTATTTTCAGCGGCAATATCTGATAAAAATTTTTCTAACTTTTTATCACCGCTACCTAATAAGATGAAAACACCATCATCAGCTAAAATATTGAGCAAATGCTTTATCGCTGAATTTCCATCTGGCATCTTTTGTTGAAAAAGGCGTACTTTTTGGTCGGTAATTCTACCAACTGACGTTAATACTATAGATTTTTTATTGTGTTTTTTTGCTATTAATTGCTTTAAGCGAGTTATTGCAATTAAGTGCGCGTTATCTATTAAAGGTTTATCTGCTATCCACTTAATAACTTCTTTTTCAGAAAGTTTCATTAAGTCTTTTAAATTAAGGCGGGTATAGACTTTATCAGGATACTCACAGCCATTTAAAATACCGTGTAATCTACCTGTGTCATTCGCAGCTCTTAAATCGTTTTCTAAACCTTCTCCTCCATATTGACCTTGGTCTACATTACTAGGTAATAAAATTTCTTTTGCGTAAGTAGGAGAAACCGCATGCACCTTATCTGACAAGTTAATACCAGTGCGCATAGGGTTAATACAATTATGATAACGAGGGTCACAGATTTGATTATAGTCAAATGGTAGATAGGGGAACCAAGCTTTTAAAGACGACTCATCACCTTCAATCGGCCTAATGCCCTGCAGCGCTAAATTGTGAATGGTATATACTGTTTTTATGTTTTGCAATTGTTGGTATTGAGGATCATAAGCACGCAGTAATAATACCATTGCGGTATGCCAGTCATGTAAGTGCAAAATATCTATTTCACCAAATACACCACCAATTATTGCTTTAGCAACCGCGGCACTAAATAAAGCGAACTTAGTTGCATCAGAGGCAAAGGGGCGATTGTCTGGATCATCACAATAAATTTTACCAATACCACCAGTCGCGAATAAAGGGTGCTCAATTACCCATTGGGTCACCTCAGTTGAGGAAACACTTGACGACTTGTCTGATATATCATCAAGTGAAACACAATAGATATCAACAGATTGGTACTGACCTGCAAACATTACTTGTAACGACGTAATATGTTCGGCACCCGCAAGCTGAGAAAAACGACCATAACCAGGCATGACTACATCAACCTGTTGGCCAACATTAGCTAGAGCAAGGGGAATATCGCGAACAACATCACCAATGCCACCTACTTTTCCACCCTGAAACGCATCATTTTCAGCAGCAGCCATTAATATTTTCATTTAAACACCTTTACACAGTTCTATACTTTAATGAGTTCTATATTCTAGTTTTTAAAGGCTAAAAGATAGAACTTATTTTGAGTTATTTTTGAATCAATTGAATCTCCCTTAGGTGATTACGTCAGGTTTATCTCTTCCTGTAAATTTTTTAATACCTGCTAACTCGTCTGCTATTTGTATTAATTCACTTAATGCGTGTTGTGTTTCTTGCTCTAATAGCGCTAGATCATTTTGATAACAATCAAGGTAAACTCGTAAGGTTGCACCTTGGGTGCCCGTGCCTGAAAGTCTAAAGACGATTCGTCCACCATTATTTAAAAAAACACGTACCCCTTGCGCAGTCGTTTTACTGTTATCTACAGGGTCAATATATTGAAAATCATCCGCCGATTCTATTCGTACACCGGCGATGACTTGACCGGGTAAAGAAGATATTTTCGCTTTTAGCTCGCCAATCATTGTTTGTGCGGCTTCACTATCAACGGCTTCATAATCATGACGAGTAAAGTAATCACGGCCATACTCAGCCCAATGATTTCTCACTATGTCACTTACTGACTGTTTTTTAACTGCAATTAAATTAAGCCAAAATAACACAGCCCATAAACCGTCTTTTTCTCTTACATGATTAGAGCCCGTACCAAAACTTTCTTCGCCACAAAGTGTTATTTTTCCTGCATCTAATAAATTACCGAAAAATTTCCAACCAGTGGGAGTTTCATAACAAGGTATTCCCATTGCTTTGGCTACGCGATCTACTGCTCTACTTGTTGGCATTGAACGAGCAACCCCAGAAATACCTTTTGCGTAAGCGGGAATATAATGAGCGTTGGCAGTTAAAATTGCTAAGCTATCACAAGGGTTAATATAAAAAGCTTTACCTAACACCATATTACGATCGCCATCACCATCAGAGGCAGCGCCAAAATCAAGAGGATCTTTGCCATGCAATAAATCAACAAGTTCATGCGCATGAACTAAATTTGGGTCAGGGTGACCGCCACCAAAATCAGTTAACGGTACACTGTTAATTACTGTGCCAACTGGGGCACCTAACCGGCTTTCAAGTATTTCTTTTCCGTAGGGTCCATTAACCGCATGCATAGCATCAAAACAAAGTCGAAAATCATCTTCTGTGACTAAATCTCTCATTAAATCAAAATCAAAGATAGACTCCATTAAATCAGCATAATCGCTAACGGGATCTATAATCTCTATTTGACATTGTTCTATTTGCACACTGGCTAATTGATCTATTTCAATATCGTTAGTTTCAATTGTTTTATATTGTTCAATAGCTAAGGTTTGTTCAAAAATAGAATCTGTCAATTTTTCAGGTGCAGGGCCACCATTTTCACCATTAAATTTTATGCCAAAATCTTCGTCTGGCCCACCGGGGTTATGACTAGCTGATAAAATAATACCACCACATGCTTTATGCTTTCTAATGACACAAGAAGCAGCTGGAGTTGATAGAATCCCCCCCTTACCCACTAAAATACGGGTAAAGCCATTAGCAACAGCCATACGAATAATCACTTGTATCGCTTCGCGATTATAAAAACGGCCATCTCCTCCTAGTACTAATGTTTTTCCTTCACATGGTGAAATTGTATTAAAAACTGATTGAACAAAATTCTCTAAATAACCTGGTTTTTGGAATTGAGTAACTTTTTTTCTTAATCCCGAGGTTCCTGGTTTTTGATCCAAATATGCTTTAGTTTTAACATATTTAGATTGTTTAATTTTATCAGTGGTCATCACTTACCCTTAAATAGTTTTTATTTTTATCAAATAATTTAGTTCTTTTCTTGCCATTCAAATATCATGGTAGCCAATGGAGGTATAGCAATTGACAAATGATTAGTTTGCCCCGCATAGACTTCGTTTATTGAGTTTACCCCTCCACTATTACCTACATTACTACCGCCGTATCTTTCACTGTCAGTATTTAAACATTCACGGTAATAGCCTGCCAAAGGAACACCAACTGAAAAATTTTCGTAACTTGTGGGCGTAAGATTAACCACCACTAACGCCGGCGCAGTGCCTGGTTTGCCTTTACGTAAATAAACCAATATAGATTGCTCATTATTTTGCGAGTCTAACCATTCAAACCCACTACCATCACAATCAAGTTCATATAATGCCGGCGTATTACGATACGTATTATTCAGATCTTTTATTAGCAGCTGAACACCTTTATGCTTGGCTTGCTCAAGTAAGTGCCAATCTAAACTTTGATCATGATTCCACTCATTACGTTGGGCAAATTCACAGCCCATAAACAGTAATTTTTTACCTGGATGCGTCCACATAAAACCGTAGTATGCACGTAAATTAGCAAATTTTTGCCAATCATCACCCGGCATTTTATTTAATAATGAGCCTTTTCCATGAACAACTTCATCATGACTTAATGGCAAGACAAAGTTTTCACTAAAACCATAAACCAAACCAAAAGTCATTTCATCATGATGATGCTTACGGTAAAGCGGATCACGTTCCATGTATTTTAATGTATCGTTCATCCACCCCATGTTCCATTTAAAACCAAAACCTAAACCACCACTGTCTACCGATTTAGATACACCAGGCCATGCAGTTGATTCTTCAGCAACCATCATCACACCTGGATGTTTTAAATAAGCTCGACTATTCACTTGTTGTAATAACTCAATGGCTTCTAAGTTTTCTCTACCGCCATAAATATTGGGTAACCATTGATCCGCTTCACGGCTGTAATCTAAATAAAGCATAGAGGCAACGGCATCCACTCGTAAGCCATCAATATGAAATTGATCTAACCAATAAATAGCATTACTTATTAAATAACTTTGTACTTCTGAACGACCATAATTATAAATTAAGGTTTTCCAATCAGGGTGAAAACCTTTGCGTAAGTCTTCGTGCTCATATAAACAAGTGCCATCAAATTTTCCGGTACCGTGCTCATCGGTAGGAAAATGCCCAGGAACCCAATCAAGCAATAAACCAATTCCCGCAGTGTGACAACAATCGACAAAATATTTAAAGTCATCACTATTACCAAAACGTCCGGTAGGCGCAAAAAGCCCTATCGGTTGATATCCCCATGAACCATCAAAAGGGAACTCACTCACGGGCATTAATTGTAAATGCGTGAAACCCATATCAACAACATAAGGAACTAATTGATCAGCTAACTCTCGGTAGGTTAAATAATGAGGCTCATGTTCAGTAGTTGTTAAATTTTCAACGTTACTTTTATCATTACCGAAAGAGGAGCTTTCTAGTTTTCTTTTCCAAGATCCAAGGTGCACTTCATAAATAGAGACAGGGCCATGGTAATGATTTGATGAAGTAGTACGGGCTTTAATCCATTGCTGATCTTGCCATTGATATTCAGTATTAGAGGTAACTTTAGACGCTGTTTCAGGGGCTAACTGCATAGAAAAAGCATAAGGGTCTGCTTTTAATGGTTGTAATTGACCCTGTTTATCTACAATTTCATATTTATAACAAGCATCAGCAACAACATTTGGAAGAAATATTTCCCAAATGCCTGCCGCAGGGTGCTTTCGCATAACATGTTGTCTGCCATCCCAAAAGTTAAAATCACCCACGACTGAAACGCGAGAGGCATTAGGAGCCCATAAAACAAAATGGGTGCCTTCAACATTATTTATTTTGAGTTGATGAGCGCCCATCCATTGATATGTTTTCTCGTGGGTACCTTCACAAAAAAGATACAGATCTTGCTCTTTTATCATGCAAGGATAGCGATAAGGATCATCTATCACTAAAGTTTCATTAGGATAAGAAACACGCAAGCGGTAGCTGAACACATTACGTCTTCGTCCTAATTTTCCTTCAAAGAGCCCTGCTGAATCGACTAAATCAAGTAACGCCACCAATTTATTGGTTTTGCTATCAATAACCTCAACACTGAGGGCTTCAGGCAGAAATGCTCGTACAATTAATCCATTACCTGTTGGGTGTGTATGAATGCCTAGTACAGAAAAAACATCATGATGTTTAGCATTAATTATGGCTGAAACTTCTTCATTATCTAACAAACTTTTTGCTAGGTTATTCATTGTGACTTCCTAGTATACAGTTACACTTTAAAGAATATTTTTAAAACATCTGGTTTTAATAATTAAAAATATATCATTAACAATGTTGAGGTTAACAAAGGTAATTTGATGAATATTAACAATTACCTTTGGCGTAAATAATAACTTATCTTTAATTATTTATTTTTACCTTCAAGAGCAGACAGCATGTCTCTTGTTACTAGCACGACGCCATTATCTGTAACTCTAAATCCATTGGCACGATCGTCCTCATGGTTATATCCAATAATCATGCCTTCAGGGATCACACAACTTCGGTCTATGATCGCTTTTTTAATTTTACAGTTACGATGAATAATGACGCTAGGTAACACAACAGATTCATCAATGTGGCAATAAGAATTAACTCTTACCTTAGAGAATAATAAAGAACGTTTTACAGTAGACCCTGAAACAACCACACCACCTGATACCGTTGAATCAATCGCAATACCACGTCGATGATCTTGGTCAAAAACAAACTTAGCTGGTGCTGTTTGTTCTTGAAAAGTCCAAATTGGCCAATTTTCATCATACATATCAAGTTCTGGCTCTGGGGCAACCAATTCCATATTGGCTTCCCAGAAAGAATCCAAAGTACCTACATCACGCCAATAAGGTTGTTTTTCTCCATCGGGATCTTGAAATGGAAACGCAAAAACACGATGAGATTCAATAATTTTAGGGATAATATCATTACCAAAATCACCACTTGAGCCGTCAGCAGCCGCATCTTTTTCTAATTGCTCAAACAAAAACTCAGTGTTAAAAACATAATTACCCATTGAAGCTAATGTAATACCGGGCTTACCTGGAACTTCTGAAGGGTTAGCTGGTTTTTCATCAAAACGGCATACTCTACTTTCTTCATCAACGGTCATTACCCCAAAAGAGCCTGCAGCTTCTTCAACAGGAACTTCAATACAGCAAACCGTCATATCGGCACCGTTAGCAACATGTTTTGCAAGCAAGGGACCATAATCCATACGATAAACATGATCACCAGACAAAATCATGACGTATTTAGGCAGTTCATGTCGGATGATATCTATATTTTGAAATACAGCATCTGCTGTACCTAAATACCAACCATCACCCTTTTGCTGTGATGCTGGTAGTATTTCAATTGACTCCCCTAGTTCTTTTTTAAAGTGTCCCCAACCTCGGTTAACATGACGAATAAGCGAATGTGATTTATATTGGGTAGCTATACCGACACGACGAATTCCTGAGTTAATACAGTTTGATAGAGGAAAATCAATTATCCTAAACTTACCGCCAAAAAAAGTTGCTGGCTTTGCTCTAGTATCTGTTAATTCGTACAATCTTGACCCGCGCCCACCCGCTAATACTAGCGCGTAAGTTTCTTTTGTTAAATTACTTATTCTTCTTTCATCATACTTAGGCATAGCGCCTCCTCATAGCATTAATCAACGTCCAATAAACAGCTTTATTATTGTTCTACTTGTTTTTTCTACTTATTTTTTACTTTTAATGTCTAGATAAAATACTAGAGTTTCCAAATTTCATCGCGATACTGCCTAATAGTATGGTCACTTGAGAAGACACCACTTGCGGCAGTATTTAAAATGCTCATTTTGGTCCACAACGTTTGATTTTGATAAACTTTATCAACGCTTCTTTGCGCTTGAAAATAACTGTCAAAATCATAAGCGGTTAACCACATATCTTGTGGATCTCGAATGGAGTTAATGATTGATCCAAAAATACCCGGTTCAAATAAATTGAAGTGACCACTTTCGAGTAAATGCATTACTGACGATAATACTTCAGAATTAGCAATAATTTCGTTCGGTTGATAATTTTCGCGAATAGTCGTAATTTCATGGGCTTGCGCACCAAACAAAAAGAAATTATCTGGTCCAACAGCATCTCTAATTTCAATGTTTGCACCATCTAATGTTCCAATAGTGAGTGCGCCATTCATCATAAACTTCATATTACCTGTGCCAGAAGCCTCTTTACCTGCAGTTGAAATTTGTTCTGACAAATCAGTAGCCGGACAAATAACTTCCATTGCGGATACATTGTAATTTGGAATAAAGGCAACTTTTAAATACTTAGAAGCTTTAGGATCTAAATTGATGGTATCTGCAACATTATTAATTAATTTAATTATCTCTTTTGCCATTGCATAACCAGGTGCAGCTTTACCACCAATAAGTACACAGCGCGGCGTAATATCTGCGGTATCACCTTTTCTTATACGGTCATATAAACCAATCACATGTAAAATATTAAGTAGCTGACGTTTATACTCATGAATACGCTTTACTTGCACGTCGAACATCATAGCAACATCGAACTTAATCCCTGTTGCTTGTTCAACAAAATCCGCTAAAACTGTTTTATTTTCTTTTTTACTTGCTCGCCATTTTTCTTGAAACGCTTTATTTTCTGCAAATTTACGAACTTGTTCAACATCAGCAAAATCAGCAACCCATGATTTTCCAATTTTACTTGAAATAAGTTTAGCTAAGCTAGTATTGCAATGAGATAACCAACGACGAGGTGTAACACCGTTTGTTTTATTATTAAATTTTTCAGGCCATAATTGATAAAAATCATTAAATAATCCTGCTTTTAACAGTTCGGTATGTAGTGCTGCCACGCCGTTAACGGAGTAACTACCGACAATAGCTAAATGCGCCATGCGAACCTGAGGCTCATGCCCTTCTTCAATTAATGACAATGATTGTTGTTTGTAAGAATCACCCGGCCAAGCAACAGCAACTTGTTGAAGAAAACGCGCATTAATTTCATAAATAATATCTAAAATACGTGGTAATAAATTTTTAAATAAACTAACAGGCCATTTTTCTAATGCTTCAGGTAATAACGTATGGTTAGTATAAGCCATCGTTTTTGATGTAATATTCCATGCGTTAACCCAGGTCATTCCATGGTCATCCATTAATAAACGCATCAATTCAGCTACAGCAATACTTGGGTGAGTATCATTTAATTGAAATGTATTCAGTTCAACAAATCGATCAAAGTTATTTCCACAATTTTCAATGTAGCTGTTAATCGTATCTTGTAATGATGCAGAAGATAAAAAGTATTGCTGACGTAAACGAAGTTCTTTACCATTCTCACTACTATCATTTGGATACAATACCATCGTGATTTGTTCAGCAAGGTTTTTTCTAGCAACCGCTTCGGTATAGCTACCGGCGTTAAATTCATCAAGATCAAATTCATCAGTCGCTTCAGATTTCCATAACCTTAATGTATTCACAGTGCCATTTTGGTATCCTGGAATTGGCATATCATAAGGTACTGCAAGTACATCTTGTGTATTATTCCACTGATGATACTGCTTCCCATTACGTTCATTAACTACATCAACATGACCAAAAAACTTAATTCTTATCGCTTTTTCAGGTGCAGCAATTTCCCATGGATTACCATTTCGTAACCAATTATCAGGATGCTCGACTTGATTACCATTTTTAATTTGTTGATTAAACATACCATATTCATAACGAATTCCATAGCCAATAACCGGTAGCGATAAACTTGCACAGCTATCTAAAAAACAAGCGGCTAAACGGCCTAAGCCACCATTACCTAAACCTGCATCATGTTCGGCTTGTTCAACCTCTTCTAAATCACAACAGTAAGCTTTAAGAGAATCGCGAACAGTGTCATCTAAATCTAAATTTAAAATAGCATTGTTAAGCGTTCTTCCCATCAAAAACTCTAAGGAGATATAACCAACTCGACGCTGATTTCCTCTAGTTTCTCGTGTAGCTCTCCATTGGGCTACTAGGCGATCACGAATAGTGATAGCAAGGGCGTTATAAAGATATAAATGAGATTCTTGTACTTTATCTCGGCCTAATGAAAAGTGAAAATGTCGTGCCAAATCTTCTGAAAAGGTATGATCATTCATTAAAACATTGTCATCTGATGCCGTAACTTTACATACTGTATTTTTTGTATTCATTAATAGGTAAATCCTGTGTATTTCTTATAATCAATCATTTAATAAAACAATCGTTGAAAATGGCACCATAGTTATCATTCGATCTGCTGGTATCAATCGTATTTCGGTTTGTTCATTGCTAGCAGTGGTGTCAATTACCACCTGCCAGTGTTCTATAGTATCAATAGTGGGTAATTGAAATTCTATTGGTTCTTTTCCTGCATGAAAAAGACATAAAAGTGCGGGGGAAGAAGATGCTTTGTCTTCCACCATATAGCCTAAAGTTGCTGCTTGGTGTGAATGCCAATGCTCTTTTTGCATTGCATGCCCTGATTTATGGAACCAAGTAATATCTACTGCGGAATTTTTATCATCACTATGTATATAACGGTCGTGAGCTAACATAGGAAATCGTTTTCGTAATTGAGTCAAACTTGCTACAAAGAGTTTTAATTCTTCTGCAAATAAAGCATCCTCATCCCAATTTAACCAATTTATTTTATTGTCTTGGCAATAAGCATTGTTATTACCTTTTTGAGTTCGCCCTAATTCATCACCCGCAAGCAACATAGGTACGCCTTGGGAAAACAACAGAGTTGTTAGCATGTTTTTTATTTGTCGTAATCTAATTGCTAGAATATTTTCATCCGTGGTTTCACCTTCAACACCGTAATTATGTGCAATATTATCAGAATGACCATCCCTATTATTTTCTCCGTTTGCTTCGTTATGACGTTCTTGAAAGCTGACTAAATCATGCAACGTATTACCATCATGACTGCAAAGAAAATTTATACTCGCAAAAGGCTGCCTTCCACTGTGTTCAAAAATATCACTTGATCCATGAATTCTACGAGCAAACTCAGGTAATAAACCTTTATCACCACGCCAATAACTTCTCAGTGTGTCTCTATAACGGTCATTCCATTCAGACCAGGGTGAAGGAAATCCTCCTAGTTGATAGCCACCTGGGCCAATATCCCAAGGCTCGGCAATCATTTTGACACTATTAAGCACAGGGTCTTGTAATATGGCATCTAAAAATCCATTACTTTTATCAAAACCTTGTAATTCTCGTCCTAATATTGTCGCAAGATCAAATCTAAATCCATCAACACCCATGGTTTGAACCCAATAACGTAAACTGTCCATGACCATTTGTAATACACGGGGGTGACTAATATTTAACGTGTTTCCACAACCCGTATCATTAATATAATAACGTTGTTCTGAAGGATTTAAACGATAATAGGAGCTATTATCTATACCTCTAAAGCTTAACGTTGGACCTAAACGATTACCTTCACAGGTGTGGTTGTAAACCACGTCAATGATCACTTCAAATCCTGCTTGATGAAGTTCGTCAACCATTCGCTGAAAGTCACGTATTTGATTTTGATTTAAATAATCTTTGTGGGGTACAAAAAAAGAAAGTGAATTATATCCCCAATAGTTTGACAATTTTTTGTCTTCTAAAAACTGTTCAGATATAAATTGTTGTACTGGCAGTAACTCAAT
>Ga0055584_100006503_pt1 | contig 11462 bp, 6 predicted proteins | sample OSDHelmetaG_FD_58716 | JGI IMG/M metagenome (GOLD analysis project Ga0055584, IMG submission 58716) | Pelagic marine sediment microbial communities from the LTER site Helgoland, North Sea, for post-phytoplankton bloom and carbon turnover... | ecosystem: Environmental > Aquatic > Marine >...
GTAAAAAGGCAGCTATTTACCTATACAGAAACTGGAAAATATCTCGCCGAGAAGATCATCACTGGAAAACTCACCGGTAATTTCGCCGAGACTTTGTTGACACAGTCGTAGATCTTCGGCGAGTAATTCTCCAGCGCCAGCGTGCACCAATTGTGATTTGCCATTCAACATAAATTCTACGGCTTTGGCCAGCGCGCTCAGGTGTCGGCGTCTGGCACTGAAATGGCCTTCTTCACTACCTTCAAACCCCATTTGGTTTTTTAAATGTTGACGGAGTAGTTGCAAACCATCGCCACTTTTTGCAGACAGTGAAATCACTGTAGAGTTTTGACCATTGGTGGTTTCATTGCGCAAACCAGAGAGGTCACTTTTGTTGTGAATAACGGTGACAGGGATCCGATGTGATAGTCGGGTTTTTATTTCTGGCCAGATTTTTATCGGGTCAGTTTCCAGGCTGCTGCTGCTGTCAACGACTATAAGTAGACTATCAGCACTTTCAATTTCATTCCAGGCGCGCCGAATACCTTCTTGTTCAACACTGTCATTACTTTGTCTCAGGCCGGCGGTGTCTATAATGTGTAATGGCATACCATCAATTTGAATTTGTTGACGCAGTACATCTCGTGTTGTGCCTTCTATATCTGTAACAATTGCGGTGTCTTGACCACAGAGTGCGTTAAGAAGGCTGGATTTTCCTGCGTTGGGTCGGCCGGCAATAACAACTCGCATACCCTCTTGAATCAGGCGTCCCTGTTGCGCCTGCTGCTGAACAATTGTTGCTTGTTCGATGATTTTTTCTAACTGTAAAGCCACATGCCCGTCGGCTAAAAAATCAATCTCTTCTTCTGGAAAGTCGATTGCGGCCTCTACATAAACCCGCAATTTAGTGACTTCTGCTACCAGGGTATTAATTTCTTTTGAAAAAGCTCCCTGCAGCGAACGCAATGCGTTACTAGCCGCTGATTGTGAAGCGCTGTCGATTAAGTCAGCAATAGCCTCTGCCTGGGCAAGGTCGATTTTATTGTTGAGAAAAGCACGTTCGCTAAATTCTCCAGGCCTGGCCATGCGCGCCCCAAGGCGGATAGCTTCTTGAAGTAAACTATCTAGAATAACTGGCCCGCCATGGCCTTGTAATTCAAGAATGTCTTCTCCAGTAAAAGAGTTTGGGCCTTTAAAAAAAAGTACCAGGCCGCTATCGATGGCTTGGCGCCTACCATTTAACTCAGCAAAAAAATCCGCATAATGGGCATAGCGAGGTGTTAAATCCTTACCAATAATCTCTTTGCTAATGCGGTGAACATCAGGCCCGGATATTCTGATAATACCGACACCAGCCCTGCCTGGTGCTGTAGCGATAGCCGCGATAGTATCGCCATCGGAATAATTTACTTCATCTTTCAATATTGCTTGAGAAGTGGAATCAGACATAAGCAAAGAGTCCGAAAAGCCTTGTGTTAGTTGCAGCTTTAACTAGCCGCAGCTTTTTCTATTTGTCTGGTAATTATCCATTGCTGCAAAATGGATAGTAGGTTGTTAACCACCCAATACAACACTAACCCAGCTGGGAAAAACAGGAAGAAGAAAGTAAAGATAACAGGCATCCACTGCATGACTTTAGCCTGCATAGGATCTGGTGGCGGCGGGTTGAGCTTTTGCTGGAACCACATACTGACGCCCATTATTAGGGGCAGCACAAAGTATGGGTCCATCACTGATAAATCATTGATCCACAGCATAAATGGAGCATGGCGCAGTTCTACACTTTCCATTAATACCCAGTAGAGCGAAATAAAGACGGGCATTTGAATAAGGATTGGTAAACAGCCGCCGAGGGGGTTTATCTTTTCCTTTTTATACAGTTCCATCATTGCTGCGGATTGCTTTTGGCGGTCGTCCCCATAGAGCTCTTTGATTTCTACCATTTTTGGTTGAACACGGCGCATATTGGCCATGGAGCGATAGCTCGCTGCGGACAATTTGTAAAATCCGGCTTTAACCAGCACGGTAAGCAGAATAATAGACAAGCCCCAGTTAGTAACCAGGCTTTGTATTTTTGTTAGTAGCCAAAACAAGGGTTGGGCTATCCACCACAGCCAACCGTAATCGACGCTTAGGTCAAGTCCGGGGGAAATTTCTTCGAGGCGATATTGATCTTTTGGCCCAGCGTAAAACTGTAATTTTATTGTTTCGGTAGAGCCTGGCTCAACGATGGTTTCCGGAGATGTGAAACGGATAATATTTAGGCCGCTTTTTGTAACAGCCGTTGAGTAGTTGTGTTGAGTTTCTGAATCGGGAATCCAGGCACTGAGGAAATAGTGTTGGATCATAGCTACCCAGCCGCCAATCACCGTGGTTTTTAGGGGCGACTCTTGCATATCGTCAAAGCTGATTTTTTCAAATCGTTTTTCAGGACTGGTTATAGCGGCGCCTAGAAAAGGCACCATGCCCATACCGGAACTCGCGGCGGCGGGGTCAGCGCTGTTATCGCGCTTGATTTGTGCAAATAGATTGCCGCGCCAAACTTGGTCAGACGAGTTTTGAATTAGGTATTCAACGTCGACTAAATACTCGCCACGATAAAAGGTAAATCGTTTGGTAATTTCTACACCAGTATCTGCCGAATGGAGAAGGTCAACGACCAAGTTGTTTTCGTTGTCATCCAATTGGTAATTGCTGGCACTACTAACAAAGCGTGGCCGTTGTGTATTACTGTCGATTCCGTGTTTTCCAATCAAACCGCTTTGGGCATAGTACTGCCGTTGAGCACTGCGTTCGAGTAACTGAAAGGGGTCATCAGGTGTATTGAGCTTTGTTGCATAAGTAAGTAGAGAAGCAGAAGAAATATCACCACCCAGAGTATCAAGGGAAACCGCTAATACATCAGTTCTTACCTCAATCATCGCTGAAGTATTTTCTATAGCAGCGGCAGGTTTTTGTTCAGCATCTACGATAACAGGAAGATCTTGCTCATGTTCTGAATCAACCAAGGCGCCGGCGAAAGCACTGGCAGTGTGATTGTCGATAGCCGTTTCTGTTTGAGCAGATTGTGGAGCCTGATTGCGCGTCTCTTTGAAATCGACCCACTCGGTTAGCAGCATAAAGGATAATACAGCGATGACGCCGATAATGAGTGTACGTTGAAAATCCATAATATTTTTTACTTCGTTGTAGTTAGTTTGTGTCCGCTCTCAGGTACTGGATCTACACCACCTTCACACAAGGGGTGACATCGGCCCAGGCGTTTTATTGTTAACCAGCTGCCCTGAACCAAACCATGCTGATCAAGGGCTTCAATAGCATATTGGGAACAGCAGGGGTAAAAACGGCAGTGGCTGCCTAAAAACGGACTAATTGCCACTTGGTAGCTACGAATAATTAATTTGAGCAGTCGGCGCATGGTTTAGTCTTTTGGATTGCCAAGTTGGTTTAGTTTTTTGTTTAGTTGCTGAAACTGTTTGTCAATAAGTAGGTGTATTTCACTATTGCTTAAGGTGTCGAGGCCGCGTCTTGCCAATACTACGATATCGAGGCATGTAGACATAGTAGAGCACATAGACGAGCATCGAAAGCATTCGCGGATTATACGTTTGATTCTGTTTCTTTGTACGGCTAGGCGGATGTTTTTTTTTGCCATCACTAGGCCAATGCGATTGTGCGGTAGGTTGTTTTGGCGGGCTAGCAGCAGCAGATGCTTATGAGAAGCTTTTATGTCGGCGTGGTCAAAAACTGGCTTGTAATCGCTGGCGTTAAGTAAGCGCTTGTCCTTTCCAAAAGAAAAATCGCTCACTTAACAATTGCGCAGCGTCACAGAAGTTTAGGCGGCGAGACGCTTGCGACCTTTAGCGCGACGACGATTAATAACGTGTCGACCACTTTTAGTAGCCATACGCGAGCGAAAACCGTGGGTGCGTTTGCGCTTAAGTACGCTGGGCTGAAAGGTTCTTTTCATGACGTCATATTTCCAATTAGTAATATCTTGGGGTACTAGCCCTCAAAGGGCGGGCTATTCTATTGAAACTCTTATACAAATACAAATATCTAGGCAATATAATTAGGGAAGGTGTCAGGGTAATTATTTTGTAGTTAAAAAAAGCAAAGGCTTTTGCTGCCGCTTAGATTTGCGAAAACAAACCGAAGCCCTTTAACTACGCTGCTTACAACATTCTCTCAACAAATTACTAATAAGATATCAACAACTTATACACAGGCTAAAGAATAAAAAAAATAGTTTTATTTTCAGTTTAAGTTATCCACTGTTTTAAATATAACATATTGTTTTTATTGAATATTAATATTAAAAAAATGCATAAAAATATTGTGGATAAGTGTGGGTTTAAGGGTTAGAATTCGCGGCATTAGCGGTTATTGATAGGGAACAACCGTTCTAACAACAATATTTATCGCAACGCCGCGACATGGAGGTATAAGACGGTGTAGAGGGAGTTTGTTTTGCCGAATGTAATGTGGCAAAAGTGTGTTACTAATCTTCAAGATGAGTTGCCGTCTCAGCAATTTAATACCTGGATACGACCACTGCAGGCTGAGGGAGATGGAGCCAGTATCCAACTCTTGGCGCCAAACCGCTTCGTTAAAGACTGGGTAAGTGACAAATTCCTGGATCGAATACAGGAGCTTGTTAACGAATATAGCCCCGAAAATGGCGTCGACGTGATCTTGGAGATAAACTCTCCTGTGGTTAGCAATGGCAGCGGTGGGCCCGTTGTTGTTGCCAGTCCAACTCAAGCGGTTTATACGCCCAAAGCAAATGGCTTTTCCTCTGAAAGCATGCAGGTTAACGATAAGCAGTTTGCCCAGCCTCCAGTGCAGAGTTCTGCTTTAAGCAACCACCAGAGTAATGGTCACAGTTACGGTAATTCAAAACTATCTTCCTCGCGTAAAGTTGAAGTAGAGGGTGCTATCAAACACGATAGTCACTTGGTGGGTCACTATACCTTCGATAATTTTGTAGAGGGAAAATCAAATCAGTTGGCTTTGGCAGCTGCCCGGCAGGTTGCTGATAATCCTGGATCTTCCTATAACCCCTTGTTTTTATACGGTGGAGTAGGTTTGGGAAAAACCCATTTAATGCATGCTGTGGGGCTTGAGCTGCAAAAACAAAACCCAGAAGCAAAAATTGTTTATTTACATTCTGAACGTTTTGTTGCAGACATGGTAAAAGCACTACAACTTAACGCGATAAACGATTTTAAGCGATTTTATCGAACGGTAGATGCTCTTTTAATAGACGATATTCAATTTTTTGCAAAGAAGGAGCGCTCCCAAGAAGAGTTTTTTCATACCTTTAATGCCCTACTGGAGGGCGGTCAGCAAATGATTTTGACTTGTGACCGTTACCCTAAGGAAATTAACGGTTTGGAGGAGCGCTTAAAGTCTCGTTTTGGCTGGGGTTTGACCGTTGCTGTAGAGCCACCGGAACTGGAAACACGAGTGGCAATTCTGATGAAAAAGGCCGCTCAAGCGCGTATTGAATTGCCCCCCGATGCGGCCTTTTTTATAGCACAGAGGATACGCTCTAATGTTAGGGAGCTAGAGGGTGCACTGAAAAGAGTGATAGCGAGTGCTCACTTCACTGCGCAGCCTATCGATATTGAGTTGGTAAAGGATTCACTTAAGGACCTATTGGCTCTCCAGGATCGTCAGGTTAGCCTCGATAATATTCAGCGCACGGTCGCAGAATACTATAAGATCAAGCTTGCCGATTTGATGTCGAAACGACGTAGCCGTTCGGTCGCTCGTCCACGTCAGGTTGCCATGGCGCTAGCCAAGGAGTTGACTAACCATAGCTTGCCTGAAATTGGTGATAGCTTTGGTGGTCGAGATCACACTACGGTTTTGCACGCCTGTAGAAAAGTCGCAGCGTTGCGAGAAGAAAACTCTGATATAAGAGAAGACTATAAAAACTTGCTGAGATCACTAACAACGTAAAGGGAAAAGAACCAACTATGAAATTTGTGATATCAAGAGAGGCTTTGTTAAAGCCACTGAGCCTTGTTGGTGGTGTTGTCGAGCGCCGCCAGACACTCCCAATCTTGGCTAATGTTCTCCTAGTCCTAGAGGGAAATAGACTATCTTTAACCGGCACGGATTTGGAGGTAGAGCTTGTTGGTCGCGCTACTGTAGATGATTTCAAAGAGGCTGGTGAAGTCACGGTTCCCGCTAGAAAGCTGATGGATATCTGCAAATCTCTACCAGATGGCTGTAATATCGAGTTTGCTGTTGAGGAGAGTCGTGCCGTGGTCCGGTCTGGGCGAAGTCGCTTTGTCTTGTCGACCTTACCTGCCAGAGATTTTCCCAATATAGAAGATGGCATAGGCACCCAGCAGTTTACAGTTAAGCAGGGCGAGTTAAAGCGATTGATTGATCGCACCAGTTTTGCAATGGCTCAACAAGATGTACGTTATTACCTTAATGGCATGCTGTGGGAAATCAGCGCCAATCAGCTTCGGGTGGTAGCCACTGATGGGCATCGTCTGGCAATGTGTACCTTGGAAACGGTTCTCGGCGTTGATGGTGAGGCACAGGTGATTTTACCCCGCAAAGGTGTGATAGAAGTAGCGAGACTGTTACAGGATGAAAGTGCTGAAATTAATATAGTGGTTGGAGCCAATCACCTGCGGGCAACAACAGAGGACTTTACCTTCACATCTAAGCTTGTTGACGGCAAGTTTCCCGAGTATCAGCGTGTATTGCCGAAAATGAGCGATAAAATCGTTCTTGGCTCTCGAGCAGAATTAAAGCAAGCGTTTACCCGGACGGCGATCCTTTCCAATGAAAAGTATCGAGGTGTCAGGTTGATACTATCCAATGGTAATTTGCAGATTATGGCTAATAACCCTGAACAGGAAGAGGCAGAGGAAACCGTGACTGTCGATTATCAGGGGGACTCTCTGGAGGTAGGCTTTAATGTCAGTTATTTGCTCGATGTAATGTCGGTAATTAGCAATGATACCGTGAAGATTTCTCTATCAGACCCCAACAGCAGTGCCCTGGTAGAAGAGCCGGAAGATGGTGATTCTGTCTATGTTGTAATGCCGATGCGGCTATAAGGCGGCTTATACAAGGCTGCGCTTTAGGCTGGTTGCTCTATGTTGCTGGAGCGTCTCCATATACAGGCAGTGAGAAATCTAGACTCGGTGCGATTAGACCCGCTGGCTCCTATTAATGTTCTATATGGCAGTAACGGTGCTGGAAAAACCAGTGTACTAGAGGCCATTCATATACTTGGTTTAGCCAGATCTTTTCGCAACCCCCAGATTAAGCCGGTTATTAATTATCAGCAATCCGAGTGTACTGTATTCGGGAGGCTCTCCGGTGCTTACGCAGCAGAGGGCGGAGCGGTAGCCATGGGGGTGACCCGTGATCGCAACTCTCAATATAAGATTCGTATTAATGGCCTCAATGTAACCAGTGCTGCTGAGTTGGCGGAATATTTGCCATTGCTGACAATCAACGCCGATAGCTTTGATTTGCTAACAGGAGCCCCGGCCTCAAGGAGGCGTTATCTCGACTGGAGCGTGTTCCACGTGGAACCCTCCTTTTACGCCCAGTGGAAGCGCTATCAACGCTGCATAAAACAACGGAATAGTGTGCTGCGACGTGATAAAATAGACAGCCAAGTGCTCTCTACCTGGACCAAGGAGCTTGTGCAGGTTGGTGAAGAGGTTGGTCGTATGCGTCAACAACAGTTTTTAAAGTTGGCGCAGGGGTTTTTAGAGCTGGCTAGCCAGCTCACTGACAGTTTGGATGGCATTAAGCTTCGCTATCATCAGGGATGGGATAAAGAAAAGCCGCTATCTGAAGCGTTGGAGCAAACGCTTAGCTCCGATATCGAGCGGGGTTTTACTCATGTTGGGCCGCACCGGGCTGATTTGAAGATAAAGTTGGGGTCAGTCAATGCGGTCGACGTATTATCTAGAGGCCAGATAAAATTGGCGGTATGTGCGCTAAAACTGGCCCAGGGTAGGCTGCTGGGAGAGCTTACAGAACGTAAGTGTGTATATTTGATTGATGATTTGCCATCGGAGCTGGACAGTGGGCACCTCCGGGCATTTTGCCATTTACTTCAGGGACTAGGTAGCCAGGTGTTTGTAACTTGCGTTGATCAAACCGAGCTCCTTGATAAGTGGAGCGACTCTGGGCAGGTAGCATTGTTCCACGTGGAACATGGGCAGATAGTTGCCGGGTGAGGGTTGCTTGGAAACTGGGCTAGATTACAAAAGCAGTTTGAAAGAAGGTTTTCTTAAGTAAAAACATGGCTAAGGGTCAAAAGAGACGACTATGACAGAAGAACAGAATTACGATTCAAATAGTATCAAGGTGTTAAAAGGTCTCGATGCGGTCCGCAAGCGGCCAGGTATGTATATCGGAGATACTGATGATGGCTCTGGTTTACACCATATGGTGTTTGAAATCGTCGATAACTCTATAGACGAGGCATTAGCGGGGCATTGTGACAACGTTTATATTGTTATTCATCCCGACGAGTCGGTCTCTGTTTCAGATGATGGCCGTGGTATTCCCACAGAAATGCATGACGAAGGTGTGTCTGCCGCAGAAGTTATTATGACGGTACTTCACGCCGGCGGTAAGTTTGACGATAACAGCTACAAAGTGTCGGGTGGGCTGCATGGGGTGGGTGTTTCGGTGGTCAATGCGCTGTCGGAAGAGTTGACTTTGACTATTCGTCGCGAAGGCAAGGTTTATGAACAGGTGTACAAGCACGGTATACCTCAGGCGCCACTGGAAGTTGTGGGTGAAACCCAGACTTCGGGCACCGAGATTCGTTTTAAGCCGTCGGATAAAACCTTTACCAGCATACAATTTCATTTTGACTACCTGGCAAAGCGCCTCAGAGAGTTGGCTTTTCTAAATTCAGGTGTTTCCATCAACCTCAAGGATGAGCGCAGCGGAAAACAGGAGCTCTACAAATATGAGGGTGGTTTGAGAGCGTTTGTTGAGTTTCTAAACCAAAACAAGACTACGGTTAACCAGATATTTCATTTTGAAGTTGAGCAGGATGATGGCGTATCTGTTGAGGTTGCCCTGCAGTGGAATGATTCTTTTCAGGAAAACATCCTTTGCTATACCAATAATATTCCCCAGCGTGATGGCGGCACCCATTTAGCCGGGTTTCGCGCGGCATTAACTCGTAATTTAAATACCTATATCGAGAAAGAAGGCTTTGCTAAAAATGCCAAGGTATCGACTACTGGAGACGATGCTCGGGAGGGATTAACCGGTATTATTTCTGTAAAAGTGCCAGACCCCAAGTTTTCGTCTCAGACCAAGGATAAATTGGTTTCGTCAGAGATCAAGACGGCTGTTGAGCAAGCGATGAATGTCCGTTTCGGGGAGTATCTACTGGAAAATCCGCAGGAAGCCAAGTTGGTTGTAGGTAAAATGCTGGATGCGGCGCGCGCTCGTGAAGCTGCGCGCAAAGCTCGTGAAATGACGCGGCGCAAGGGTGCGCTTGATATCGCAGGTTTGCCTGGAAAACTAGCCGATTGCCAGGAAAAAGATCCTGCGCTTTCGGAGATTTACCTGGTAGAGGGCGATTCTGCGGGAGGTTCGGCCAAACAAGGTCGAGATCGTAAAAGTCAGGCAATTCTTCCTCTCAAAGGAAAAATCCTCAATGTTGAGAAGGCGCGCTTTGACAAGATGCTGTCTTCAGTTGAAGTCGGCACTATTGTGACGGCACTGGGCTGTGGCATTGGAATAGATGAATTTAATGTCGAAAAGTTGCGCTATCACAGTATTATTATCATGACCGATGCGGATGTTGATGGCTCTCATATTAGAACCTTATTACTTACCTTCTTCTTCAGACAAATGCGTGAGTTGATTGAGCGTGGCCATATCTTTATTGCCCAGCCACCGCTCTATAAAATAGCCAAAGGTAAACAACACACCTACCTTAAAGATGAAGATTCACTTGATAAACATTTGATTCAGGCAGCTCTTGAGGGCGCAGAACTCTATGTCAATCCAGATGCCCCGGCAATTAGTGGCCAGGCACTTGAAGAACTGGTAACCCAGTACCGTGGTGTAATGGCAACCATTTCCAGGTTGTCTCGGCTCTATCCTGACACGGTGTTACAGGAGTTGATGACCTTGGAGCAGTTGAGTGTTGATAGTTTGGAAAATGAAGAACTGGTTAATAGCTGGGTTAGTATTCTGCAGAAGAGCCTAGATCAGTTAGATCATAATGGTCCACACTATCAAGCGGTTGTGCGCAAAGATCCGGAGCGCAACTATTTTATGCCGGTGGTGGTAAAAACCTCTCACGGAATAGACACTGATTTTGAATTTCACCATGACTTTTTTTCTTCTGGAGAGTACCGGGAAATATGCTCGGTGGGTCAAAAACTCACTGGCTTAATAGAAGAAAGTGGTTATATTCAGCGTGGTGAAAAACAGATGGAAATTGAAGGGTTTCCCGAGGCACTAGAGTGGTTGATGGCAGAGGCCAAACGCGGGCATTATATTCAACGCTATAAAGGTTTGGGTGAAATGAATCCCGATCAATTGTGGGAGACGACAATGGATCCTGAAGGTCGAAGAATGCTTAGGGTTACCATTGAAGATGCCATCACAGCAGATCAAATATTTACTACCCTGATGGGTGATCAGGTTGAGCCCCGTCGAGAGTTCATTGAGCAGAATGCATTGGCAGTTGCCAACCTGGATATCTAGTTAGTAAGCAGTCACTATCACTCTGGCCCTTTAACTACGGAGTTATTTAAGTTTTAGGGCATTGTATTAACTTTAGATTCGATCCATTGCTGAGCTGCTTGGGTTAGCTCTCTGGCCGTTTTACCTTCGCTGTCTATGGGCTCAGAAATACTGACCTGAATAGTTCCGGGGTGTTTGGCAAATTGGTGTGGTGGCCAGTAGCGACCGGCATTATGGGCAACTAACACTAGCTGTGCACCGCTTTCAACAGCCAGTGCTGCACCCCCTCTTGCATATTTTTTTGTGGCTTCGATATTGCGGGTGCCTTCGGGAAAGACCAGTACAGAAATACCCTCTTCAATGCGGTGTTTGCCCTTCCCTAACATCTGGCGCATAGCATCTCTAGGATTACTGCGATCTATCGCTATGGGTTTGAGCAGCCGCAGTCCCCAGCCAAAGCCAGGAATGTTGAGTAATTCTCTTTTCATAATGGTAGCCAGGGGTTGAAATATTAACTGTAGATAAAAGGTTTCCCACTGGCTCTGGTGATTACTTAGCACTACAAAAGGACCAGCTGGTAACTGCTTGAGGCCTTCAACCTCATAAGTAACACCACACGTTATTTTCAGCCAGAATATCACTAGCCGATTCCACAGCAGAATATAGCGCCGGCGTATTCCATAGGGCTGCCACCCAAATAGTATGATTCCGGTAATGCCAAACCAGGTAGTAAGCAATATGTATCCCAGATAAAAAACTAGGGATCGCAA
>Ga0055584_100006504_pt1 | contig 11461 bp, 9 predicted proteins | sample OSDHelmetaG_FD_58716 | JGI IMG/M metagenome (GOLD analysis project Ga0055584, IMG submission 58716) | Pelagic marine sediment microbial communities from the LTER site Helgoland, North Sea, for post-phytoplankton bloom and carbon turnover... | ecosystem: Environmental > Aquatic > Marine >...
CGCCCACCACGTGGCGGCCGTCGGCCACGCGGTCATCGCAGCGCCCGTCGTCTACCGCGAGGTGCACTACGCGCGCAGCTACGGGCAGCGCCACGACCGCCACTACCGGGGTCACCGGGGCGGGAAGCACCGCGGCCACGGTCACTATCGGAACCACCATCATCACCGCGGCTGCGGACACCACAAGGCGAAGGCAAGCCGGCACTACCGCCACGATCGCCACGCACGGCATGCCCGTCACGATCGGAACGGCCGACGAGATCGGCATCACCGCGACGATCGCCGAGGCAAGCGCAGCCGCTACGACTACTGATCGCTGCACAACCTCATCGCCCGTCGGGCGGGCCTGAGGAAGGACGACGGGGACTGGCGCAAGCCTGTCCCCGTCTCGCGTTGTGCGATCGCGGCAACGAGAGCGCGAATCAGGTGAGGGCAGGCTCGCGCTCGGCGGAGCCCCCCGAACCCGGATCGGTGGCCGCGCCGGGATAGTGAAATGTGAGGCGCTCGCGGCCCTCCTCTACATCCACCTCGACACGACCGCCCTTCACGAGCCGTCCGAACAGGACCTCGTCGGTGAGAGGGTCCTTCAACTCCTTCTGGATCACGCGATCGAGCGGCCGGGCCCCGAAGTTGCGGTCGTAGCCCTTCTCGGCAAGCCATTCGCGGGCCGCGGGCGCGAGCACGATCTCGATCCGCCGCTCCGCGAGCTGCGCCTCGACCTGGGCCACGAACTTGTCGACCACCCGGCCCATGACCTCGGGGGCGAGGTGCCCGAAGTTGACGACCTCGTCGAGTCGGTTGCGGAACTCGGGGCTGAAGATGCGCTCGAGTTCGGCGCTGCCATCCCCGCGCGCACCGCTGCCGAAGCCGATCGCCCGCGCGGCGATCTCCCGCGCGCCGGCGTTCGAAGTCATGATCAGCGTTACATGCCGGAAGTCGGCTTCGCGTCCCTGATTGTCCGTCAGCACGGCTCGATCCATCACCTGCAGCAGCACGTCGAAGATGTCGCCGTGCGCCTTCTCGATCTCATCGAGCAGCAACACGGCATGCGGATGCTTGCGCACCGATTCGACGAGCTGCCCGCCCTGGTCGTACCCAACGTAACCGGGCGGGGCGCCGATCAGCCGAGACACCGCGTGCTTCTCCATGTACTCGCTCATGTCGAAGCGCAGGAAGGGCACCCCCAGGGTGCTGGCGAGTTGTTTGGCGAGCTCGGTCTTCCCGACACCCGTCGGGCCGGTGAACAGGAACGTGCCCGTCGGCTTGTCAGGCCCTGCGAGTCCGGCTCGCGAGCGCTTGACCGCCCGCACCACGGTCTCGACCGCTTGATCCTGACCGTAGACCGCCCCCAGCAAGGCCTCCCGCAGCCCCTCGAGGCGTTCACGATCGTTGCCCGCCGTGCGCTCGATGGGAATGCGCGCGATGCGCGCGACCACTTGCTCGATGTCCCGCACGCCGACCGTCTTACGAGGACGCTTCGAAGGGCGCAGCCGCACGGCAGCGCCCGACTCGTCCAGAACATCGATGGCCTTGTCGGGCAGGAAGCGGTCATTGATGTGCCGCACCGAGAGGTCGACGCATGCCTGCAGAGCGCCGGCGGTATACTTGACGCCGTGGTGCTCCTCGTAGCGCGGTGCCAAACCGCGCAGGATGCGCACGCACTCGTCGGGAGTCGGCTCCTCGATGTCCACCTTCTGGAAGCGGCGTGACAGCGCGCGGTCGCGCTCGAAGTGCCGGTACTCCTGATAGGTGGTCGATCCCATGCAGCGCAGCCGGCCCTCGGCCAGCAGCGGCTTCAACAGGTTCGACGCGTCGACGGTGGTCCCCTGCGCGGAGCCGGCCCCCAGGATCGTGTGGATCTCGTCGATGAAGAGAATCGGCTTCTCGCGCTCCTGCAGGGCAGTGACCAGCGCCTTGAAGCGCGCCTCGAAGTCGCCCCGATAGCGAGTGCCCGCGAGCAGCGCGCCAAGATCGAGCGAGAAGACCTCGCAATCCTTCAGATCGTCGGGCACGCGCCCCTCGAGCAGCCGGAGTGCGAGCCCTTCGGCGAGCGCCGTCTTGCCGACCCCGGTCTCCCCCACGAAAATCGGGTTGTTCTTGCGGCGGCGTGCAAGGATGTGGATCGTGCGATCGAGTTCGCTTCCGCGGCCGATCAACGGGTCGAGCTCTCCATTCGCAGCGCGCTCGGCCAGGTTGGTGGTAAACGCCTCGAGCGGATCCGCGGGCATCTCGCCGCCTTCATCCAGACCACCACCGAAGACGGAGCCACCCGGGTCGCCCCCGCGGCCATCGCGCGCCTTCGAGACCCCGTGCGAGATGTACTGCAGCACATCCAGCCGGCCGACTTCCTGCGTTCGCAGGGCGGTCACGGCAAACGAGTCCGGCTCCTGGAAGATCGCAACGAGCAGATCGCCGACCTCGACCTCCTCCTTCTCGGCCCCCTCACAGTGATCGATCGCGTGCTGGAGCACGCGGTGGAAAGCGAGCGTCTGCTGCGGCTCGAGCAGCTCGTCGCCCGGCAGCGCTTCGAGGTCCTGGTCGAAGTAACGCTCGAGATCGATCCGGAGCCGATCCAGGTCGACGCCAGAGTGTTTCAGGATCTCCGCGCCCTCTGCGTGATGCAGCAGCGCGTACAACAGGTGCTCGACGGTCAGATACGCGTGGCGGCGCGAAGCAGCCTCGCGGTAGGCCGCCTGCAACGTGATCTGGAGGTCTCGACCGACGTGGCTCATTTCATTCCTTCTCGACGCCCGCACGCAGCGGGTAGCCACGCTCCTCAGCGAGTTTGTGGACGGTGCTTACCTTCGTCTCGGCGATCTGGAGCACATAGACACCACCGACGCCGTGTCCAGCTCGGTGGATCTGCAGCATCAACTGGCTAGCCGCCGAGGGGGTCTTGTCGAAGACCTTCTCAAGCAGCATCACGACGAATTCCATCGGCGTGTAGTCGTCGTTGTAGAGGAGCACCTTGTAGCGATCGGGGCGCGCCACCTTGCGGCGGGTCTGGGTGGCGATGCCACCCTCGCGCTCCGAATCGCCGGGAGGTGTTCCCGGCGGTTTGCCCGGCGGCGTGCCCGGTGCCCCGGGATCATTCGACATGTCCGCGAGAATAAGACGCCGCGGCCGGCACGGCGAATAGGGCCAAGTAGACTGCTGGCGTGGCGACGGACCTCGGCGAAACAGAGAAGCTCCAGATCGAGCTGGCGGACGGTGTCCGCTCGATCGACCGGGCCGAGTGGAACGGGCTCGTCGGCGACGCCTCTCCCTTTCTCGAGTGGGATTGGCTCGCCTCTCTCGAGGAGGCGGGCTGCGTGGGCGAGCAGACCGGCTGGGACGCGCGGCCGCTGACCGTCCGAGCCGGTGCTCGCCTGGTCGCCGCATGCCCGCTCTACGTCAAATCACACAGCGACGGCGAGTTCGTCTTCGACTGGGGCTGGGCGGACGCCGCCGAGCGGGCCGGCCTCCAGTACTACCCCAAGCTGCTCGTCGGGGTCCCGTTCACGCCCGTCAGCGGGCGGCGCCTGCTGGTCGCGGACGGCCTCGAAGCGGGCCGATACGGCCCGATCCTGGCCGGCGCCCTGCGCGAGATCTGCGAGAGCAACGATCTGTCGGGCGTTCACGTGAACTTCTGCGGCGAGGACGAAGCCCACCTGCTCGAGCACGAGGGCTACCTGAAGCGCGTCGGCATCCAATATCACTGGCGCAACGACGGCTACGAGAGCTTCGACGACTACCTCGCTCGCTTCCGCAGCAAGCGTCGCAATCAGGTCCGGCGCGAGCGCCGCGAAGTCGAGCGCCAGGGCGTCCGGGTAGAAGTGCTGGCAGGCGATGCGATCGGCGACGAGTTGTTCGAGCCGATGTACCGCTTCTACCTCTCGACGATCCAGGCCCGAATGTGGGGACGCCAGTACCTGAACCCCGCGCTCTTCGAGCTGTTGCGCGACCGCTTCCGCGAGCGCCTCGTCTTCGTGGTCGCCTTCCGGGGGGACGAGCCAATCGCCGGCGCGTTCAACGTCGCCAAGGGGGACGCGCTCTACGGTCGCTACTGGGGAGCCGACGAGCAGGTTCGGAATCTCCACTTCGAGGTCTGCTACTACGCGGGTATCGAGCACTGCATCGAGCAGGGGCTTCAGCGCTTCGAGCCCGGCGCCGGCGGCGAGTACAAGCAGATTCGCGGTTTCGACGCGCAGCCCACCTGGAGCTGCCACTTCCTGGCCGACCCGCGCCTGCGCCACGCCATCGACCGCTTCCTCACCGCCGAACGAGCCGAAGCCGCCGACGCCATCGACCACCTCCAACTCCACAGCGCCTTGAAACCCACTCCCTCTCCGGGAGACGACGGGGCGAGTTGACGAGCCACGGCTCGATCCGCTGCTCGCGGGATCGCACCTCCGACCTGCCCGGCGCGGCCCGCGGTATCTCCCCGCCTAGACGGGCTCGAGCACTCCCTGGAGGTCTCGTACCACCAGCGCCCGGATCTCGTCGGCGATGTTGCGAAACAGCTGGCGCGCCGGGGAAGCCGCGCGCCATGCGAGCGCGTGAGTACGCTCGATGGTTTCCCCGCCCAGCGTCGCGACGCGCAACTCCTCCGGGCGATGGATCTCGGACCGAACATAGAGCGAGGGCAGGAAGGCGATTCCCAGCCCCATGACGACCATGTGCCGGAGCGTGTCGAGACTCGTTCCTTCGTAGTCGCGACGAATGTGAGCTCCGAGACGACCGCAGAGTTCTTCGATCTGCCGGTGAAAGTGGTGGTGCTCATCGATCGTGAGCACGGGCTCCCCGGCCAGATCGCGGCGGTGGATGCGCTCTCGCTCAGCGAGCCGGTGGTCGGCAGGCAGGATGAGCTTCAACGGCTCGCGAAACAGCGGGGCCACGGTCAGGCGACTGTCGTCGACCGGGAGCGCCGTGAGGATGAGATCGTGCTTCCCCGACGCGAGCCCGGCCTCCAGGGAGCGAGGCGCATCCTCTCGAACCGAAAGCCGAAGGGCACCGTAACGGGTGTGCAGCGCCGGCAAGACATACGGCAGCAGGTAGGGCCCGAGCGTCGGCGTGACACCGAGTCGGTAGGTCCCGGCCGGCCCACGCGTCATCGACTCTGCGCGGTCGACGAAGCCCTGAAACTCCTCGATCACCTTGAGCGCGTTCGGATGGAGTTCACGCCCGACTGTAGTGAGCAGCGTGCCACTGCGAGATCGTTCGAAGAGCTGGAGCCCGAGGGACTCCTCGAGCGAAACGATCTGAGAGGTCAGCGTGGATTGGCTCACGTTCAGACGCTGGGCTGCTCGGTTGAAACTCAGCGTGTCGGCGATCGCGATGAAGTACTCGATCTGACGAGCCGTCGGGCGCGGTCGGTCCACTGGTTCGGGCTCCCCGTTCCGGGACAGCGCCCCGGTCCAATCCGTCGAAAACCGTCGAATCCGTTCGACGAACTAATCGTCATAACCGATCAGAAATATTACCCGATTTTATTGGACCGATTAGACAGGCCTCTTAAGATCCCTCCCCACGGGACGATGCGGACCTTCGCCCGGCTCATGGCCCAGATCTAGGAGACCGATCCGTGAACTCTCTTCAGTCACTCCGAAACGACCTCCCGGCCGGGATCGTGGTGTTCTTCGTCGCGGTCCCCCTGTGCCTGGGAATCGCGCTGGCCAGTGGCGCTCCTCTGTTCTCGGGCCTGATCGCCGGGATCGTCGGAGGCGTGATCGTCGGAGCGCTGAGTGGCTCTTCGCTCGGCGTGTCGGGTCCCGCCGCCGGCCTTGCGGTGATCGTCGCCAGCGCCATCGACACGCTGGGCAGCTTCGAGGCGTTCCTGGTCGCCGTCGTGCTGTCTGGGTTCCTGCAGATCGCGCTCGGCGTGGCTCGCGCCGGGATCCTCGCGTACTTCTTTCCCTCCGCCGTCATCAAGGGAATGCTGACCGGGATCGGCCTCCTCATCATCCTGAAACAGATCCCCCATGCACTGGGCTGGGACAGCGACCCGGAGGGCGACTTTTCCTTCTTCCAGGTCGATGGGGAGAACACCTTCACCGAAATCTTCCGCGCCGCAGAGCACATCGATCCGAGCGCGACCCTGGCCGCGGTGGTCGCCCTCGCCATCCTGCTGCTGTGGGACCAGGTCCTGATGAAGCGCGCTCGGATCTTCCAACTCGTGCAGGGACCGCTGGTTGCCGTCTCCTTCGGCATTGCATTTCAGTGGTTCACTTCGCGCTACGCCCCGGAGTGGTCCCTGGCGAGTGAGCACCTCGTAACGATTCCGGTGCTGACCGGACTTTCCGAGGCAGGCGGACTGCTGACGTCACCGGACTGGTCGCAGATCGGGAATCCGGCGATCTGGGTCACCGCCGTGACGATCGCGATCGTCGCGAGTCTCGAGACCCTCCTCTGCGTCGAAGCCACCGACAAGCTCGACCCCGAGAAGCACGTCACACCGACCAACCGAGAACTCGTCGCCCAGGGCGTCGGCAACGCCGTATCAGGATTCGTGGGCGGTCTCCCCGTGACCCAGGTGATCGTTCGCAGCTCTGCCAACATCCAGTCCGGCGCGAAGACCAAGAACTCGGCGATCCTTCACGGTCTACTGCTCCTGGTCGCCGTTCTGCTGTTCGCCAGCGTGCTGAATCTCGTCCCCCTGTCCGTGTTGGCCGCGATTCTGTTAGTGGTCGGCTACAAGCTCGCGAAGCCGGAACTCTTCGCGACGATGTACCGCCTCGGGCCAAGCCAGTTCGGACCGTTCATCGTGACGATCAGCGCCATCCTCGCAACCGACCTGCTCACCGGCGTCCTGCTCGGCCTGGCCGTCGGAGTCATCGTCGTCCTCTACCGGAACTACTCGAGCTCGCACACCATCGAGAGAGTGGAGACCGACGACAGCAAAACCGGCCACATCGTTCATGTGCGACTCGCGGAGCAGGTCTCGTTCCTGAGCCGCGGTGCCTTGCTCCGCGAGCTATCTACCGTGCCCGACGGATCCCACGTGTCGCTCGACCTCAGCCGAACCCGCTCGATCGACCACGACGTTCTGGAGATCCTGCAGGACTTCGAGGATTCCGCTCCGGCGCGCGCCCTCACTGTGGAACGGGTCGCGACGAGTCACCTGACCGGTGGAGCTCAGCCCGCGACCTGAAGCGGTTCTCGACCGGAGTGTTAATCCGGCATCTGCCTCGAACAGGAGACGACCTATCATGCACGCAACCAATCACGATACCCAGTCCAAGATGACGCCGGCAGAGGCGCTCGAACGCCTGAAGCACGGAAACGAGCGTTTCCGCTCGAGCCAGATGACCAAGCGAGACCTGCTTCAGCAGATCCAGGAGACCCGTGATGGACAGTGGCCCTTTGCGGTCGTGCTGAGCTGCATCGACTCGCGGGTTTCGGCGGAGCTGGTCTTCGATCAGGGCATCGGCGACATCTTCAGCGCCCGTATCGCAGGGAACTTCCAGAACGACGACATCCTGGGCAGCATCGAGTTCGCCTGCAAAGTGGCTGGAGCCAAGCTGGTCGTCGTCCTGGGGCACTCGCACTGCGGTGCGATCAAGGGGGCCTGCGACGACGTCGAACTCGGCCACCTGACGGGGATGCTGAAGAACCTCCGGCCTGCAGTCGATGCCATCACCTCCCCGGCGGAGAAGAGCGAGCGATCCTCCGCCAATGCCGATTTCGTTGCCGCAGTCGCGCAACAGAACGTGCGGTCGACGGTGGAGGCGATCGGCCAGCGAAGCGATGTCCTGCGCGAGCTCCGCGATGCGGGCGCAATCGACATCGTCGGCGGGATGTACGACATCACGACAGGAGCAGTGGAGTTCTTCTAGTTCTTTGAAGTGGCCCGTCCGAATTGCCGAAGTCGCGACGGCACCTGGCCGGGCGACCGCGTCAGCCAGGCCGGCTAGAACGCCTTCGTCAGGAAGAGTCGCAGATCGGCGTCGGGCGCGGCTCGGGTCACGCCGAACAACGTGCTCGCCTCGAACGACCAGCCCCGGCCGAGCTTGCCTGCCACGGCCGGGCCAACCGAATGATTCTGGTTCTGCCCCGCTGGCATATTGGCAGTCGAACCGTAGAGGTTGAAGACCTGCACTTGTAGGCTGTAATTCGGCGAGAGCTTGTAACGCAGACTGGCACGCGTCTGCAGGAACAACCCGCTCGCGCGCGAGTCTCCGATCTGGAAACCCGCGAGCAGGATGCCGCGAAGCACCCACGACTCGCCGAGCGGAACGTCATTGCTCCAGTGGAGGTTGGTCAGGTCCGCTCGGTCCTGGGCGATCTGACCATCGAGCCTCAGCGCAGAGTCCCAGCCGTGCGTCTCGTCTTCGAGGAACTGCCACTGCGCCTCGAACTGCACGAAGTCGAAGTCGAAATCACTCCCGCCGGGCCGGTCCGCGCCCTGCAGCACCGCGCGGAGCCGCAGCGTATCCGTGACGGCGTGCTGGTAGTGGATACGGCTTGCAACCCGTGCCTCGCTCCCATCGGACCGCGGCGCAAAGGCGACCCGCACTTCGGCCGACCGCTCGCCTGGCGTCACCTCCGGGCCGAAGACTCCAGTTGTGTTCTGGCCGCTGGCTGTGGCCGCTAGTAGAAAGGATACGACCACTGCCGCGAGAACCACACTCCGTATCAAGCTCGCCCTCCCGGTGATCCCGACTGCAGGATCCGACCGCCTTGTGTAGCGAACCCCCAGTCCGTCGACCGGGAGCGGGGGGCAGTGGCCCGCACTCGCCACACCCGTCTCCGGGATCCAAGAACGCCTCCTCACAGCGTAAGTCCGTCGACACGGGACCGAGCGCAATCGGGTTTCAAGGGCGCGGTCGGGATGGTCGATAGACGAGGGTCGAGGGCGAGGAGTCGAGGGTGGAGTCAGGCGAAAGGATCGGTCCCTATCGGGTCGTTCGACGGCTCGGTGAGGGCGGAGTCGGCGAGGTCTTCCAGGCTGTCGACGAGACTCTGGCCCGCGATGTCGCGATCAAGCGCCTGCGGCCAGAGCTCGCGGCGCGCGAGCAGCTGGTCGCCCGCTTCCACGCGGAGGCGCAGACGCTCGCTCGGCTGAACCATCCGAACATCGCGACGCTGTACGCACTCGAGCAGGCGCACGGCACGACGTGCATGGTGATGGAGCACGTCGAGGGCGACACCATCGCCTCGCTACTGCGGCAGCGTGGCCCACTCGGGCTCCAGGACGGGTTGCGGCTGGCGCTTCAGGCGCTCGACGGCATCGGCTACGCGCACGCGCGCGGCGTGATCCACCGCGACATCAAGGGCTCGAACCTGATGATCGATGCGACGGGCACGCTCAAAATCATGGACTTCGGCATCGCGCGGGTACTCGGCGAAGAGCGCCAGACCCGAGCCGGGCAGCTGGTCGGAACGCCCGAATTCATGGCGCCGGAGCAGATCCGTGGAGAGGACGCGGACGAGCGCTCCGACCTCTACTCGCTGGCGATCCTGATCTACTCGCTCTTCTCCGGGCACAGCCCGTTCCGAGCGAACAGCGACTACGACGTGATGAAGGCGCAGGTCGAGAGCGCTGCCCCGTCGATCCTCGGCGACTGCCCGGGGTTGCCGCCGGCCCTCGATGCGGTGCTCAGCCGTGCAATGGCCAAACATCCCAACGATCGGTTCCAGAACGTCGCGCAGATGCGTGAGGCAATCGAGGCGCTTTGCGACTTCCCGACCCCAACCGGCGAGTTCGTCTGGCCGCAGGGAACTCCGCGTGAACAGGCCGAAACGTCGCTGCTTGCCAGTACCGGAGCCGATCCGGATGCTCCGACGCTGACCCCAACGAGTCTCGCGTTTGCGGCGGCGCTACCGCTGATCGATGCCGAGCCAATCACCGAGCTCACAGAAGTTCGCGCGGCGCCTCCGACGCGAAGACTCCACCGGGGCTGGTGGGCGGCCGCAGCCAGCGTCGCCGGCCTCGTGTTGGGAATCGACCTGCTCGAGCTGCGCGCCGCGCCGGTCGCCCCGCCCCCCCAGCTCCAGCTCGGACCGATCTACCAGCCCGCAACGAGCCCGCTCGCGGACCGGGTCGACGGCCCGGATCCGGCGGTCCTCGCGCCCGTTTCTGCGGAGACCGAGACCGGAACCACTTCGGAAACCACCGCCAAAACCGCTGGCAAACCGGAGGAAACTCCAACTGAGGCACAAGCCCGGCCCCAGATCAGCCGATCCAGTCCCCCGACTCTCGCCGTGCCAACCCGCAAGCCGGCGCGTGAGCGACCCCAGGGAGACAAGACATGGGTAATTCGAAGGCACTGATCCGCAGCACCCGCAGCCTGGCCGCGCTCGTCGCGATTGCCTCGCTCGGATGCGTCCGCATGCAGCTCGAGCTGCGCGAGCCCGGTGAATACAACCGCGGCTTCCCCGATGAGGTTGCCGACGAGTACCACTGCGCGAAGCGCCCCCTGCCCTTCTTCGAAGTCGAAGAGGACGAGCTGCTACCCGAGCGCGTCAAGCCGGGCTCCGAGTTCAATCACCGCCTGCAGTATGTCCTGTGTCCCGTCGAAGAGACCCAGGTCGTGAGCGGCACGCTCCACACCCGCATCCTGTTCAAGGGCAAGCCGATCCACGTCGAGACCGCCACGCGCGACCTGCAGCCCGGCCGCTGGATCGTCGACGAGTTCATTACGCTGCCGCGCAACGCCAAGCCCGGCGTTTACGCGCTACAGAGCGAGTTTCACAGTAAGCACGGCGGCTTCGACTCTCGATCGACGTTCCTGGTCGAGCAATAGCCTCTCCCCTCGCCCTCGCCTCAGGCTCGCGCGAGCCGCGCCTCCCGCGCGGCCCGCAGCCGCACGAAATCGTCCTCCGCGTGGTACGAAGAACGCGTTAGAGGAGAAGACGCCGCGAGCAGGAAGCCCTTCTCGCTCGCTGCCTCGGCGTAGCGTTCGAATTCTTCCGGCTCGACATAACGAGCGATCTCGGCATGCCGCGGCGTCGGCTGCAGATACTGGCCAATCGTCAGGAAGTCGCAGTCGACGGCGCGCAGATCATCCATCAATGCCAGCACCTCGTCCGGCTCCTCACCGAGGCCGACCATGATTCCACTCTTGGTGAAGACTGCGGGCGCTGCCTCCTTCACCCGCCCGAGCAGATCGAGCGAGTTCCGATAGTTCGCACCGGGCCGGATCCGGCGGTAGAGCCGTGCGACCGTCTCTAGGTTGTGATTGAAGACATCGGGAGCCGCCGCCGCGACCAGCAGCCCGGCGTCGCCTTTGCGACGGAAATCGGGGGTCAGCACCTCGATCGTCGTATCCGGAGCGCGGTCGCGCAGCGCCTCGATGCAGGCCACGAAGTGCAAGGCCCCGCCGTCCGCTAGATCGTCACGATCGACCGACGTCACGACGACGTGGCGCAGCCCCAGCTCCGCGATCGCCTCGGCCAGGCGCTCGGGCTCGTCTGGATCGACCGGGTCGGGCGTTCCGGTGTCCACATTGCAGAACGCGCACGCGCGCGTGCAGACGCTCCC
>Ga0055584_100006507_pt1 | contig 11455 bp, 10 predicted proteins | sample OSDHelmetaG_FD_58716 | JGI IMG/M metagenome (GOLD analysis project Ga0055584, IMG submission 58716) | Pelagic marine sediment microbial communities from the LTER site Helgoland, North Sea, for post-phytoplankton bloom and carbon turnover... | ecosystem: Environmental > Aquatic > Marine >...
GGCGGCAACGACGAAGTACATATTGATGCTTTGATAAAACGCGCCCGCGACCTTCTCGGAAATAAGGGTTACTCGATATTTTTTGATGCTGCTCTGGACACCATTCTGAACGACATCAAGGACGACTTGTCAGACTTCGGCGTTCACTTCGACAAGTGGTTCTCAGAACAGGAACTGGAGGACAGCGGTGCAGTCGAGCACGCCATTGAGCAACTGCGTGCTAACGGCCACCTCTTCATGCAGGACGGTGCAACCTGGTTCCGTGCCTCTGCCCTGGGTGATGAGAAAGACCGGGTCATCATTCGGGAGAACGGCCGGGCCACCTATTTTGCGTCCGATATCGCCTACTTCCTCAACAAACTCGAGCGCGGATTCGACCGGGCTGTTTACGTACTGGGTGCGGATCACCACGGGTATATGGCCCGCTTGCGCGCTGCGGCCCAGGGTCTGGGCGAAGACCCGGATCGCCTGGACATTCTGCTGGTCCAGTTTGCCGTGCTGTTTCGTTTTGGTGAGAAGGTACAGATGTCGACCCGTTCGGGCCAGTTCATCACTCTGCGGGAATTGCGGGAAGAAGTAGGCACGGATGCGGCACGATTCTTCTACATCATGCGTTCCCACGAACAGCACCTGGATTTCGATCTCGACCTGGCAAAGTCCAATAGCAATGCAAATCCGGTCTTCTATATTCAATATGCTCATGCCCGAATCTGCAGTGTATTCCGCAATCTGGAGCAGATGGACCTTTTCCATAATGAAGCCATTGGCGAGGTCGCTCTGAACCTATTGACCGAGGATCATGAACTGGCGCTGATGCGTACCATAAGCCGCTTCCCCGAAACCATCGAATCCGCGGCCCGCATTCGCTCACCTCATCTGATGGCACACTATCTTCATGCACTGGCCACTGACCTGCATTCCTATTACAACGCTCATCAGTTTCTCGTGGACGAGGAAAACCTTCGCAATGCACGCCTGAACCTGATCATGGCGACACGCATCATCCTGGAAAACGGCCTGGCCTTGCTGGGTGTGTCAGCGCCGGAGGAAATGTGAATGGCGAGAAGTAAAAGGAGAAAGGTGAGCAAGCAGCGAGGCGCAAGCCGTGGCCAACAAAGCACGCCGGCCTGGATGTGGTTGCTTACCGGCATCCTGATCGGTCTGGGCCTGGCCTATTACCTGTGGGCCAAAGGCTACATCCCAACTCCCCAGGTCGAGCAACCCCTGGCCGGCGACGCTGGTCAGCAGAAGCAGTCCGAGCCGGCGCTCGCCGACGATCTTTTAAAGCCCGAGACCAAGCCGGATAAACCACGCTACGATTTCTTTACGGTGCTGCCAGAAATGGAAGTCGTTGTGCCCGAGCAGGAGCTGAAGGAATCCAGCCAGCCACAATCCCCGCAGACCCTTCAGGCAGATGTAGAGGAATACCTGTTGCAGGTCGGCTCATTTCGCCAGACTGGTGACGCTGAACAAATGAAAGCCCGCCTGGCGTTGCTGGGCATGACCGCAAAAATTCAGACCGTCAGTGTTAATGAAGCCACCTGGCATCGTGTTCGCATCGGCCCCGTCACCGGAGCCCGCCAGGCCGACGATTTGAGGCAACGCCTGGCCGCCAACGGCATCGACTGCCTGGTCATGAAAAATCCCTGAGAGCGTTCAACAACTCCCCTCAATCAATGCGGATCTATCCCAATCTGCGGTTTGCTTCAGCGTACAGATCGGTTATGGGGGGCTTTTCGGCTGCCATGGATGCCTTCCAGGCTTTGCGCCAGGTTTCGAACTGTTTCCAGAATTGTCGGCTGTCCCAAATGACATTCTGGTCAGGACGAAAGCCATCCGAGTCCATAGCGTAAACATTTCCACGCAGGCTGGTATCAGCCAGGCTGGCTGCGAACTCGAGCAGGCTACCCGAGGCGCTGCTTTGCGGACCAAAACGTGACAACCAGTTAGCGAGGGCCTGGCGCGCCTGTTTCGCGTCACCTTTTTCGCAGTATTTCTGTAATTGTTTCAGGATCTGTTTTTCATCCTCGCTCTGTTCAGACCCGGCACTTTTAACCGTAGAAACCACCCGCCCGCGCGAGCGCCATGCAACAGCCAGGGTGAGCAACCACAGAAGAGCAAACAGGAGTGTGAGCCAGCGCCAATATCCGGGTTCATGCCGGAGCGTGGCAGCCATGGAATCACTCGTTGTCACGCCGGTGGCGCCCGGCGTTGCCGGCAAGGCCGGAGCTGCAGGCGCCACGGCCGAAGCCTGTACTTCGAGGACTTTGGTGGGAAGAACGGCGGTCTGCTGGCGATTATTGACCGTGTCCCACCAATGCACCTTCAGTTCGGGAAGGATCAATTCCCCTTCCTGCTCGGGTACTACCGCATAGCGAAACTCCTTGTGGCCCAGCACCCATTGGCCATCGTCCCGGCTGATGCCCTGTGGCTGGTCCGGGTAGATCCGCGCATTGGCAATTTCCGGCCAGACCGGCTCGGTGATCATGTTCTCCTCCAGGCCCACTGCATCGACTATCACCGTACGCGTGACCGGCTCACCTACACGCAGCGAGTCCCCTGCCGAGATATGTTGCGCCAATTCCAGCTTGCGGGCAGGTTGCCAGGAATCGCCACTGAAAGAAGCGGGGCGTGGCTGAATAGTCAACTGAATGGGATCACTCCGGGCACTGATCCGGCGCCCCCTCACAGTCGGTTGCCAAAGACGGTCCGAGCGGCGCTCCACCAGTCGGCCTGAAAGCTGCAAAGGCGGTATGAGCAATTCACCGGAGCGCTCGGGAAAAATCGCGTAGTGCCGTTCCAGCACCCGGTAACGTATTCCATTCCTTTCCGCCTGGAATGGTACTTCGTCGAGCAGGCGCACTGATGCCGGTGTGGGTTCCGGCTGGCTGATTGCGGCTTCGGTCAGGTTTTGCTGGTAAAACACACGTACGATCAAGCCCAGTTGAGCATGAACGTAGTGAGGTGGGTCAGCCGGTACAAGCTCAACTTCAATGAATACCGGCGGCAATTCACCAGGCTCTGGTTCTGGCGCCGGATCGACATGGATTGCGATGGGCAAGGTCGTGCTGCCACCCACCTTCAGGGCTGGGATACTCAGCTCGCCACTGTGCCTGGGCTCCAGCACAATCATCACCCGCACTTCGGCGGTCTGGCGGCCGTTTACGATGGACATTTGAGTCTCCGAGCGCCGGTCCAGAACGGCAAAATCAGCATCCAGCGCGGATAAATCGGAATCCAGACTTTGCTTTGGATCCTTGGTCTCCAATATCAGGGTCACGGTTTCACCCTGTACGATCCGATTACGGTCGAGCCTGGCGCTGACTTCCGCGGCGGAGGCCAGTAAAGGACAGAGCGCCAACAGGCACAGCAGCCCAATTTGCAGCCCCAATTTCAGACCCAATTGTAGACCCGAAGAAGCGGATATTTTTACCGCGCTGGTTTTGATCGATTCATTTACCACGATTCGGTCTCGTCTTCTGGTGCGCCCCGGCGCTGATGCTGGTTTCTGAATTTCCGGCGCAGCAGGCCACCAGGATCGTCAGGGATTCGGCGCAGCCATTGCTCCATGGCCTGGGCGTCTTCCTCTGACCATGCTTCTGCATGTTCCATCTGTTCTCCCTCTTCTTCACTCATTTCACCTTCCTGCTGTTCGGACTCCTGTTCCCCTTCCTGCTGATCCTGTTGCTCACCCTCTTCGGATTGCTCACCTTCTGATTGCTGTGATTGATCCCCTTCCTGCTGTTCTTCGGATGAGTCTCCTTCCTGGGATTCACTGTCTTCGTTTTCCTGTTGCTGTTGCTCCTGCTGTTCCTTCATTTTTTCCAGCAACTCACGATTATGCAAAGCATCCTGCATATCTGGCTCAATCGCCAGCGCCTGATCGTAAGCCTCAATGGCGGCTTCGTACTCTCCCAGTAAGGCAAGTGCATTGCCGCGATTGTAATGCGCATCCGCTGAGCCCACTTGCGACCACGAATCGAAGGCATTCGCATATTCACCGCTTCGATACCAGGCTTCCCCCGACAGGTCGGGATCGACGGCCAGCGCAGCCGCTTTCTCGGTTTCCTCGGACTGAAGAGCCCGGTAGGCTTGCTGATCCTTCCTGAGCCAGATACTGTCCCACCAGTCAGCCTGTGCTGACCCGCTGTAGAACATTCCAGGCAGAACCAACAGGGGCAACAGGAAAAAGAGGCCTCGCCTGAAACCAAGAACGGCCAGAGGCAACAACAGCAGCACCAGCCAGGGGCCGGCATCTTTCCAGCGCTCCCCAAGCGCATCTTCACGGCGAGCGAATTCACTGCCACCCAAATCCTGCCACAGGGCAGACTCTGACGCTGATGCGCCCAGCTCGGTGTAGTTCCCGCCCCCGGCTTCGGCTACGGCCTGCAGGCCCGGGCGATCCAGTTTTGTGATCACTACGTTACCGGCGCGGTCGCTGACAAATCCACCGGCACTCGGCACCGGTGCACCATCCACAGTTCCAACTGCCAGCACAGAAGTGAAAATACCGTCATCCCGCAACTCCCGGGCTTTCGCCGCGAGTCGGGAATCAGCGGAATCGGTCACCAGCAGAATTTCTCCCCTGCTGAGGCCGGCCCGCTCCAGCAGGGAGGCGGCCAGGTCCAGCGCACGGTCGGCCCTGCTTCCGGCCACCGGGATAATGTCCGGCCGCAAGGCAGGCAGGAGGTTGGCGATCGTGTTCATGTCGTTGGTCAGAGGCGACACCACATAGGCGTCGCCCGCGAATGAAACCATGCCGGTTTGCCCCTCTTCGGTTGCATCCAGCAGATCCGCGAGACGGAATCGGGCCCGTGTCAGGCGGTTTGGCCTCAAGTCTTCGGCCAGCATCGAGCGTGACAGGTCGAGCACGATCACGCGGGCATCCCGGGCCGAAAACGCACTGTCCGGAAGCTTCTGCCAACTCGGCCCGGCCAGGGCCAGAATGCAGATCAACAGGGCCATGGCCGCCAGCCAGCGCCCACCTCCGCGACTTTTTTCGCTTGCCTGTTTCACACTCAGCCAGCGCAGCAAATGGGGGTCACAGACCCGCGACCAGTCCCCGGAAGGCCGGCGGCTGCGATGCCACCACCAGGGCAGAATGATCACCAGCGGCAATAAAAGCAGCCAGTATGGCCGAATGAAATGCAGCAGTGTGAACGTATTCATGCGGCCACCACGTTCCTGCGCAGACCAGGCGAAATCGCAAAGACGGCGGCGGCAAGCGCGAGCAAAAACGCAATGGATAGCGGCCAGTGAAACAATTCATCGACCGGCCTGATGGCCTCCTGATCGCTTTCCACCGGCTCCAGTTCATCCAGTTGCTCATAGATCCGCGCCAGAGCCTCGGCATCCCGAGCGCGAAAATAGGCGCCGCCGGTCCGCTCCGCAATGGCCTTCAGGGTGCCCTCGTCAAGGTCAGCAGACGGATTCACCATGCGCGAGCCAAAGAAATCCTGCACCATCATCTCGTCGGCTCCAACGCCCACGGTGTAAATCGTCAGGCCCTCGCGGGCAGCAAACTCTGTAGCCTGCATAGGCTGAACTTCTCCCGACGTGTTCGCACCATCGGTCAACAGGATCAACACGCGCTCACTTGCGGCGTCTTCACGCAAGCGCTTTACAGCAAGGCCAATTGCATCGCCAATGGCCGTTTCACGCCCGGCCAGGCCGATTTCTGATTCATCCAGAAGGATCGAAGTCGTTTCGGTATCAAAGGTCAGCGGTGTTTGCAGATAGGCCCGGCTGCCGAACAGAACCAGCCCCACCCGGTCTCCCCTGCGCCGCTGGATGAACTCACCGGCGACTTTCTTGACCACCGCCAGGCGATTGACCGCCCGGTTGTTCAGGATCATATCCTGAGTGTCCATGCTCCCGGAAATATCCACCGCCAGCAGCAGGTCGCGGCCACTGACCGGCAGACTCTCAATCTCGCCCACCCATTGAGGCCTTGCAGCAGCAAACAAAAGAAATATCCACACCAGGCTGGCCGCCGCGGCCAACACAGGCTTTTTCATCCAACCTGATTCAGTGGCATTCATCATCGAAAACCAGGGGACTTTCAGGGCCATGGATCCGGCCTGGGAAGCAGCCGACAGCCATTTCCTGAGCAACCAGGGCAAGGGCAGCAGCAACATCAGCCAGAACCAGGCCAGGGTCAGGCCTTCTGATGGAATCGTCTCAGCCATACAGACGCACCCACATCCTGGCATGTTGTTCAAGGGTGCCTGCATCGAATTCCGGCCCAGGCTCATACGGCCCCCGTGCAAGAGCATCGAGGCCGTTTTTATCCACTTTGTCCGGCAGCAGCGAGCTCAGGAAACTGACCCACTCATCACCCTGCAGACTGGCGCAGGAAGTTCCGGGAAATGCCTTCAGCGCCACCGTCCGAAACAGCCGGTTCAGGCCGGACAGGTATTCGTGCGCCTGCATTTTCGGGTCAAATTCGAGCCGCAACCCATCCAGTGCAGCCAGTAGCTCCCCGCGGCGTTTTCGCGCCGCCAACTTCCGCCTCGCCAGCCTGACTGCAAAAACCAGTCCCAACAGAAAAAGCAAAGCCAGTATCCACCAGCCAGGAGCCGGCGGCCACCAGCCCGGATTGCCCGCGGAATGGATGTCTTGCAGTTGCTCCAGCAGTTGTGTGTTATCCGGATTCATCGAGAGATCTCACATCGCCCGTCCAACCAGAATGCGCAGTTCGCGGCCCAGAACATCCACCGGATCTTCATCGGTATGCAAAACCAGCCAGCCGCACTGGTGCTTCTGAAAAAGCCGGCGCGGCTCACTCAAATGCGTCGAACTCATGGCCTGGTAGCGGCTTCGGGAAACCTTCTGCCCCATGTCCAGGACACTTGAGTTTTCGCCATCCGAAATCGGGTAACGACCGGCCGGCAACATGTGCTCCGCGACATCCAGCACCTGGCAGCCAATCACATCATTGTGTTGACGCAGCCGTGACAGGTGACGATTGCAGTCTTCGTCCATGCTGAAGAAATCGCTGATGATAATGATCAGACTTCCCGGACGCACCGCATGGCGGACTCGTTCCAGTGCACCGGATAGAGGTTCCGTACCCGGTTCGGGAATCGACTCGGGCTGCAACCAGTCCACCAGGCCCTGGACCATGCGCATTGCGCCCCGGCGGCCACCGGCGGGTCTTAATTCCCGGTGACGGCCCGGTGCGAAAAAGAAGCCACCGACCCGGTCGCCCCTGCGTACGGCAGACCAGGCCACGGCCGCAGCCATGTGGCCCGCGGCCACCGACTTGAGTCTGCGCCGGGTGCCGAAGTAAAGGCTGGGGCTGGCATCCAGAACAACCAGTACCGGCCGTTCCCGCTCCTCCTGGAAAACCTTTGTGTGCGCACGGCCTGTGCGCGCGGTAACGCGCCAGTCCATATTCCGGATATCATCACCCGGCTGGTAATTTCTCGACTCGACAAAGTCAACGCCCCGGCCACGAAAACGGGAACGGTACGCACCTGCGAGTGCCGAAGCTGCCGGTTGCCGCATGGGGAGTCGAAGCGCATGACAGCGGGGGCGAAGTGAAATCAACTCCGCTGCCGTCAGGTGAATGCCATCCCCTTGTAGGGATGAGTTCATGGGACAGGAACCAGTTCCAGCAGGCGCTTGACCAGTTCATCCACGGTGACGGCATCCGCTTCTGCCTCGTATGAGAGCAGGACGCGATGGCGCATCACGTCATAGATCATGGCATGAATATCGTCCGGTGAGACGTAATCACGCCCATCGAGCCAGGCGCGGGCACGGGAACAGCGATCGAGTGCGATGGTCGCCCTGGGGCTTGCGCCGTAGCTGACCAGCCTGGACAGGCTCTCATCCCAGCTGCCCGGGTCGCGCGTGGCCAGAACCAGCTGCACGATGTATTCCTGAAGCGCAGGCGCAAGGTACAGGTCAAGCACACCTCGTTGAGCCGTAAACACCTGATCCTGGGTCACCAGAACCGGTGCAGTGGAAATCTCACCCAGCTCATCACGCGCCTGCTGGCGTGCGAGTTCGAGAATTTTCAGCTCAGATTCCGCGTCCGGATAGCCAATGGAAACCTGCATCAGGAAGCGGTCAAGCTGAGCTTCCGGAAGTGGGTAGGTTCCCTCCTGCTCAATCGGGTTCTGGGTGGCCATAACCAGAAACAGCGGCGGCAGGCGATACGTCACGCGCCCCACCGTCACCTGGTGCTCACCCATGGCTTCCAGCAAGGCAGACTGAACCTTGGCCGGCGCCCGATTGACTTCGTCAGCCAGAATCAGATTGTGAAATATCGGGCCTTGCTGAAATTCAAAGGTGCCTTCCTGGGGACGATAGATTTCAGTGCCGGTCAGATCAGCCGGCAACAGGTCGGGGGTGAACTGAATTCGATGAAAATCTCCCTCGATCCGGTCTGCAATCACCTTGATCGCAGTGGTTTTGGCCAGGCCCGGCGCCCCTTCGACCAGTAAATGCCCGTTACTCAACAGCGCGATCAACAAACGCTCCATGAGCCGATGCTGGCCGATAATTAACTCGTTGGCTGCCAAATTCAGAGCTTTGAAAGCCTCGTGTGCGTCGTTTTCGACGCCCTGGGCGGGTTCCACCTTCTTAACTTCGCGTTCCATAAAACGAATCCTGCGTAAATGCCTCGATCACTGAAGCGGGGAGTATACAGACTGACAAAATTTTGACCATATTTTCAAGCATTGCGACTGTGTATGAAATCAGGCTGGAATGGCAGTGTCATTGGTCACACTGAAGGCCGGAAAGTTCCTTAAATGTGAAAAACTGATACTCGCCTATACTTAGTGCGCTAACACCAACGAAGGAGAGCAGAATGAAATCCACAATCGTGAAAATTGCTATTATTTCGATCCTGATGACAGTCGCTATTGCGGTCCACGCGGAATCTGCCGTGCAGGTATGGGCATGTACACTGGAGGACGGTAAAACGCCACAAGACGTCGAGGCTGTCTCTTCAGCCTGGCTCAAAGCTGCGAAAGGCATGAAGGGTGGCGAAAAAATTAAGGTATATCTTGAATACCCCGTTGCCGCCGATGTAGGTGGCGGCTCCTTCACTTTCGTGCTTGTCACTCCATCTTTTGAGGAGTGGGGCGCATTCAATGGTGCTTACGCAGGTTCTGCGGCCGCCAAGGCGGATGAAGACTTTGGCGATGTTGCCACCTGCACAAGCAGTTACCTGTGGGCATCGACTGAAGTCGAATAAGCCAAAATCCCTGATTCCACTGGAGCCGCCGAATTGGCGGCTCTTTTTCTTTTCCTGGAAATAATATTCAGCGGCCTGAATTGATGCCGGTATGGCCAAAATTGGTCAAATATTGACCAGATAATTAGGGTGATCACTCTAACACGGGGTGTTGTAATCATATTGCAAACCAACATTACATGGAGGTTTGAAGATGACTACTTATGTTCTTGTATACGCTTTTTTGGCGATTCTCATGGGTGCTATGCTTTATGTAGTAGGCACCCCCTGGTTAACACCGAAGCCGCGTAAAAACGGCCCAAACAGGTCACAAGAGGACATTAGTAAGGCCCACAGATGACCCTGTGGAACAAGAGCCACTGGCTACAAGCGGTGGCTCTGATCTCCAGCCCGCATATCGCATATTTGCTGGAATATCGCCTATAACTCCTGTGGATCAATGTCCAGGGCCCAGCGGGTTTTCCGGGCTGATGGCAAATCCGGCAGCAGAAGTTGCCACTGATCGATCTGCCGGTGCAGGCTGGCGCGGCCCGGGCTGAGTAACATCAGGTACATCCTCCAGCGACCGCCGAGACGCTCCATGATGGCTGGAATCGGCCCATGCGCTTTGGCCTCACCCGGTGGGAATATCTTGAGCGCCTCGCCCAAAAACTGCTCTACCTGAGACCGTTCATGAGCTTCGGCCCGAAGCAGCGCCTGGTATCCCGCCGGAGGTAAACCCGCCAGCCGGCGCTCTTCCAGCAACCAGCTTGCGTAGGCTTCATAACCCTGGGTCAACAGCAATTCGAGCGCCGGATGCTCCGGATGCAGCGTTTGCAGGATCACAGTACCCGATTTTTCCATCCGCCCCGCCCGTCCGGCCACTTGCTGCAGCAGCTGACCCATGCGCTCCAGAGCGCGGTAGTCAGCACTGTACATGGCCTGGTCGACATTCACGATCACGACCAGCGTGACCTTTGGGAAATGGTGGCCCTTGGCCAGCATTTGGGTGCCGACCAGCACACAGGGCTCGCCTTTCATGACTTCATCCAGTTGACGATCCATGACGCCCTTGCGGCTGGTGCGATCCCGGTCGAAACGCAGGACAGGCACCCCGGGAAATCTCTGTTCCAGTGATTCCTCCAGTTGTTGCGTACCCTCTCCTGCCCCCGCCAATGAGTCCGCGCGGCAATCCGGGCATAAATTCGGAGCTTTTCTCTGGCTGCCGCAATGGTGGCAACAGAGGCGACCGGCGCTGCGGTGCCAGGTCAGGTGCGCATCACAACGGTCACAGCTACCATGCCAGCCGCACTGATGGCACATCAGGACCGGCGCATAACCCCTGCGATTGAGAAAAACCATTACCTGCTCCTGCCGCTCAATGGTTTCGGCAATGGCATCCAGCGCCGGGGTGGAAAGGCCCTGGTGGGTTTTTTGCTGACACAAATCCAATACCCTCCAGAGCGGCAGAGATGCCCGGTTGGCCCGTTCGCGCAGGCGATGCCAGGCATATTTTCCCAGCGTGGCATTGCTCAGGGACTCGAGCGAAGGTGTTGCACTTCCCAGTACCACCGGGATCTTGAGATCCGCTGCCCGCTTAACCGCCACATCGCGGGCCGAATAGCGAAAACCATCCTGTTGCTTGAAAGAGCTGTCGTGTTCTTCGTCGAGAATAATCAATCCGGGTCGTGGCAACGGCGTGAACAAGGCCGAGCGTGTCCCTACCACCAGCGCGGCGCGCCCGGCCCGGGCTTCAGCCCAGGCCACCAGCCGTTTGCCCTGACTCAAACTGGAGTGAATGACAGCGGGCTCAAGGCCCAGCCGCTGACGGAATCTTCGCAGCAGTTGCGGGGTTAATCCGATTTCAGGAACCAGAACCAGTGTCTGCCGTCCAGCCGACAGTACTTTTTCGATCAGGCTCATGTAGACCTCGGTCTTCCCGCTACCGGTGATTCCGTCGAGCAAATGGCAATGAAAATTTTTCAGGTCATGTGAAATATGGTCGACAGACTTTTGCTGTTCCGGAGTCAGTGGCGGTCCAGGTGTGACAGCCGGAGCTGCAGGCTTGACCGTTTCCTCATCTACCCAGCCTTCGTCCACGAGACGGGATAAGGTCTTGCGCCACTGAGTACCGATAGAGGACAGGATGTCAGCGGTCTTGGGGCCATCAGCCATGGCCTCAAGCATGGCGAATTGGGTCTTCGCGCGACCGGCGGGTTGCCCCAGACGCTGCTTTCCAGCCGCCGTCAATCGATACTGCACCGG
>Ga0055584_100006508_pt1 | contig 11455 bp, 14 predicted proteins | sample OSDHelmetaG_FD_58716 | JGI IMG/M metagenome (GOLD analysis project Ga0055584, IMG submission 58716) | Pelagic marine sediment microbial communities from the LTER site Helgoland, North Sea, for post-phytoplankton bloom and carbon turnover... | ecosystem: Environmental > Aquatic > Marine >...
AAATAAATAACTTTGGAATACCAAAAACGCAATCAAGAATAATTAAACCAAAAAATTCTGAACAGCTTCTAGACGTTTTAAAGATAATAAAAGAATCAAAAAAAAGAGCTTTCAAAAGTTATCCATTTTATAAGAAATTACTTGAGTTATCAAAAACGCAAGAAGAAAAAAATTATATTTTAGAACTAGCTAATAATGAAAATAATAAAAATGTTGTTGTTAAATTATCTAAGTTACAAAGTATGCCCACTTTTAAATATTCCTATCCTCTTATTGATAAATATATTCCTGATATATATAGAAATTCCAAAGAAACAATTGCTCTAATTCATGCAATTTCTCATCAAGAAAGTAATTTCAAAATAAATGCCTATAGCTCAGCTGGAGCTAGGGGTATGATGCAATTAATGCCAACCACTGCAAAAAGAGTTTGTGAATCGTTAGGAATTAGATTTTATAAAAAAAAATTAACAACCAACGCTCAATATAATATTTTGCTTGGCACTACTTATATTAATCAAATGTTAAAAAAATTTAATAATTCCTTGCCATTAGCACTTGCATCTTACAACGCAGGACCAGGAAGAGTGAAAATATGGCTTAGAAGGTATGGTGACCCAAGAACCAATGCAATTTCATATCATGATTGGATAGAATCAATTCCGATATCTGAAACTAGATTTTATGTAAAAAAAGTAATATCAAATTTGAGGATTTACCAACAAAAATATAATCTCAATATATATTTATAAAAAAACTTTAATGCCATATTGACATTAAGTCATATTGACACTATATTTATATTATAACTTTGACGTTGCCTATTAACTGGGACGTTAAATACTAATCTTGCTTATTTAAGGAGAATCAATATGCAAAACCTATCTACATTCGATACTAATAAATTTTTACCTTACACTGTTGGGTTTGACGACCTTTTTAACAGGTTATTCGATTTGGATGCAACCCCAACTGGTTATCCACCATATGATATAATCAAGTTATCAGACATAAAATATAGGATTGACATGGCATTATCTGGCTTTAATAAAAATAGTATTGAAATAGAGATGGCTGATGGTGAACTAACAGTCAAATCTAAGAATCTACAGGATAGCAAACAAAACAAAAATTTTATTCATAAAGGAATATCTGAAAGAACATTCGTTAGGAAATTTACTTTATCTGACGAGGTTCAAGTGAAAACAGCTGAAATGAATGATGGAATGCTATCTATTGAACTCGAAAAAATAATTCCAGATCACAAAAAACCAAAACTTATAACAATTAAATAAATATATGTCGCTTGGGTATTTCCCAAGCGACATTCAACTAACTATATACTTGACATAAAGATGAATTGTATCTAATCATTAATATTAATTATCATTATCATCAATTATGTTTTTTATAATTTCTTCCATCCTTTTTTTTTCTATTTTTCAAACTTGTTTATCAAGTGAAATAAATCTTTATACAACCAGACATTATGAAGCTGACTATGAAATTTATAAAAAATTTCGAAATAAAACTGGTATCAAAGTGAATGTCGTATCTGGAAAATCAAAACCCTTAGAAAAAAGAATTATTGAAGAAGGAAAAGGCTGTAAAGGTGATTTATTCTTCTTGGCGGATGCTGGCCGACTTTATTCCGCAGAAAAGAAAAATCTCTTTCAAAAAATTAAATCCCCTTTGCTTAATAAAAAAATACCCTCTCATTTAAGAAATGATTATTGGTATGGAATTACTAAAAGAGCAAGAATAGTTTTTTATAATCCAGAAAATGTAGACTTTGAAAAAGTAAAAAACTTAGATTATGAAGATCTAGGGGATAAAGAGTGGAAGAATTCAATAGCTATAAGACAATCAAACAACGTATACAATCAATCCTTAGTTGCTTCACTAATCCATAATTTAGGCGAAAAAAAAACTTCTGAATGGCTAGAAAATTTTGTAAATAATTTTTACGAGGCTCCGAGTGGAAATGATAGGGCACAAATCCTTGCAGTTGCTGCAGGAGAAGCAAAGCTTGCAATTGCTAACACGTATTACTACGCATTAATGCTGTCGGGCAAAAAAGGGAAGTCTCAACAGGAAGCTGCCAAAAGAGTCAAACCACTATTTCCAAATAAAAATAATAGAGGGTCTCATATTAATATATCTGGGATTGGGATACTCAAGTATTCGCCTAATAAAATAAATGCAATCAAATTTTTAGAATTTTTAGTTTCAGAAGAAGCTCAAACACACCTTAGTACAAATAGCTTTGAATATCCTGTTGTTGAAAACATAAATATTCCACAAATACTAAAATTAATTAGTAAAGAATTCAAAGAGGATAAACTTACACCTGTAGAAATTTATGGAAAATTACAGACTAAATCATTTAATTTAATGATAGAAAAAAAGTGGAATTAAATTGTTTAAAACTTATTATAATTCAAGAGAGAACTGGTTAATATTCCTACTAGTTTTAGCCATCTCAACCATTGCTATTACACCACTTTTTTCAATTATAATATCACTGCTCAAAACACTTTTTCTAAGTAGTTTTTCAGGGGATAATATTTTATTTGTATATATTAAAAATTCATTTAGCATTCTTTTTTTTGTAACTATATTAACAATAGTTTTTGGTATTATACCCTCTTTTCTGATATCTTTTTTTAGTTTTTGGGGCGTAAATTTTTTTAAATATGCTTTGATACTATCTTTGGCAATCCCCCCTTATATTTATGGGTATTCTTTAAGCTCATTTTTTGAGAATTATGGAACTGCATTCTCGTTATTAAAAAATTTTTTCCCTACTATTGATAACGATATAATCCCAAACTTATCACCAAAAACTATGGCTATTGTATCTTTATCATTCTCTTTGTTTGGTTATATTTACTTACTATCAATGACAACTTTTAACAACCAACTAAGCAATTATATTGAAATGTCAAGATCATTGGGAATATCAAAATTTAATACAGTTAGCAAAGTTATATTTCCATTATCGAGACCAGCTATATTTATTGGAATAAGTTTGGTTGCAATGGAAACTCTATCAGATTTCGGGACAGTCTCTTTTTTTGGAATCTCAACATTAACTACTGGGATTTATAATTCATGGTTTATTTTTGATGATATAGAAACATCAAATCTTTTATCGTTAGTCCTTCTAGTATTTATCTTATGCTTATTTTATATTGAAAACAAATTCCAAAAAAAAAAGAAATTTCATGATTCTGTTACTAAATCGAACCAAATCAAACCAAAAACTTTAAAAGGATTCTATAATCTATTGGCCTTTTTTATTTGTTTCATAATTTTTTTTATAAGTTTTGTTTTTCCTGTTTTACAAATGATTTATTGGTCAATTAAATATTCTAATTATTTTAATAATTTAAATTTATTAGCTTTGAATTTAAATACACTTTTTCTTATTACAACAACTTCAACAATCTTACTTTCATTTTCTTTTTTTTCTAACTTTGGAAATAGACTTTTGAAGAATAATTTTTTAACTATCCTTTCTAATCTTTCAATATCTGGCTATGCTATTCCAGGTATTTTAATATCTATTGCAGTAATAACTATTTTTTCAACTATTTCTAATTTTTTTAACATTGAATTAAAATCAATCCTTATTGGCTCTTTTATTGGTTTGATATTTGGATATTTTTTTAGATTTTATTCAATTGCTTTTAATGGAATAAAATCAAATTATTTGAAAATAAACTCCCAAATAGATGAGAGTGGGTATATTTTAGGATTAAGCAAAGTGAAAATTTTTTTTAAAATTCACTTTCCAATTTTAAAGGAAAATACATTCTTTATATTTATTCTTATTTCATTGGAAATAATAAAAGAACTCCCAATCACTTTGATACTAAGACCATTTAATTTTGAAACATTTTCTACAAAGGCTTTTGAATATGCCTCCCAAGATCTAATTGAAGCAGCAGCGCTTCCTTCATTATTTTTAGTTTTGTGGACAACTATACTCATTTTATTTTCATCTAAATACTTTTTAAAAAAATAAAAATAATTTATAAGAAGTAATGAAAGAGTTTTTTAAGGTCGATAACGCTACATTTTCCCCAAATCAAAAATATTTTATTAAGAATGTTTCTTTTAAAATTTTTAATAAAGGAGATATCGTCAGTTTGCTTGGGCCATCAGGTGTTGGTAAAACTTCTATTCTTCGAACAATAGCAGGCCTGGATAAGCTAATTGATGGTGAAATTTGGTTAGACAATCAACTTATTTCATCAAAAGGTTTTAATGTACAACCGGAAAAAAGAGGAGTTTCCCTAACTTTCCAAAATAATTGTCTATTCCCTCATATGAATCTTAAACAAAATATTATGATTAGCAAACAAGATGAACTTAATATAATTGAAGTTGATCAACTTATTAAAAAGTTTTACTTAAAAGATATAATCAATAACTTTCCACATGAGGTAAGTTCTGGTGAAGCTCAAAGAGCAGCATTAATTCGCTCAATAGTAAACAATCCGAAATTATTATTATTAGATGAACCTTTTTCTAATCTCAATAAAGGACTTAGAGAAGAACTTCAAGTACTTTTAAAAAAAATTTTAAAAGAAAAAAGAATTACAAGTATTATTGTTACACATGATTACGATGAGGCATTCTACTTTGGAGACATGTGTGGAGTTCTTATAAATCAAAAAATGATTCAGTTTGCAGAGCCATATAAAATCTATCATCACCCAAATTCACCTGAAATCGCAAACTTTTTTAATAAAGGTGAATTTATAGAAGCAAAAATTACTTCTAACAACCAACTTTTTCATGAAAAACTTGGAGTAATAAAAGGTACCATAGATACTAAATTCAAGATTGGTACAATTGTAAAGCTTCTTATTCAAGCTGAAGACTTAATTCACAGTGACAAAAGTGATCTTGTATTTAAAATAATCGATAAACGGTTCGTTGGAACAAACTTTATATATACACTTGAAATTTCAAAGAGTGAGAGGATTCATGTTCTTGTTCATTCGCACCACTCACATATTCATAATATCGGAAAAAAGTTTGGTATTAAGAGCCCAATTTCTCTTGAACATGTTGTTTGCTTTGAGAAGTAATTTATCATTTTAGTTCTTTACAATTATTGTGATTGATTTAATCTAAAATTATGAATGAAGAAAAATTAAATATTTCAATTAGAAAATTTTTAAAGGGAGTAGGTATAAATTCTCAAAGAATAATTGAAAAAAGAATAAGAAATATTGTAGAAAATGATAAAAATGTAAATTTATCAAGAGTAAAGATTACTATGCAAATAAAATCAACAGAACTTGAAATTGATGAAAAGATTGATGGTCAGATCGATATCGATCATTCAAAATAGTAAAAATTATGGATAAAGAAAATCCCTTTCCATTTTGTGAAAATAAAACAAAAACAGTAAAACAAAATATTATTTGTGAGCAACATAAAATGCATAATGCTATGACTGAAAATGCCTTGCCTTTTGTTTTGTTTTATGTTTTCACTGTTCTTTTCATAGCACTTCTGTTTCAATTAACAAAAAAGAACTTTGATAAAGGAAAGAAAAAATAATTGGATTTTTTAATTTGCTCCATTCTTGTTTTTCTTCATATTTTATTAACAATAGCTTTATATTTCATTTCTAAAAGCTTTGATTTAGATGGACTTTTAGTTAAAAAAATTTTTAAAAATGTAAATCAACTAATTACTTTTTTAATTACATTTTCAATATCCTTTTTTCTTCTATTCATTTTTTTAATAAAAATTGATAAAGATTATGTACAAATAATAAATTTTTTAATTTCCTTTATTCTAATTTTTGAAATATGCATGAAGATTGCAAATTCAGAAAGATTCATAAATTGGATTGGGGAGAATTTAGAAAAATCAATCAGGTTATTAATTATGTTTGTAATTTCCTTAAATTGCACCTATTTCTTTACTAGAATTACTCATCAAATCCTAAATAGTTAATTAAAAATGAAAAAAAAAATTAAAGTCTTTTATGATGGAAATTGTAACGTTTGTGACCAAGAAATATCATATTACAAAAAGAATGATATAAATAAAAAGTTTGAATGGGTTAACATTCATAAATCTAAATCTAAAATCAAAAGGCTTAATTTACAAAAGAAAGAGCTTATGAATATACTTCATATACAAACAGAGAATGGGAAGATTTTAAAAGGTGTTGATGCATTTTTAGAAATATGGGTTAATTTTAAGTATTTTAAATCTTTGGCTTTTTTCATTAAGATAAGCCCAATAAAAAAGTTAACCGAAATCATTTATAAAATATGGGCAAAAAAAAGAAAAAAAAAATATTAGTTTTTTATTAATAAATGCCCAACTATCTCGCCAGTGATTAGTGAGCCCACAATATCGTCAGCATCTTTGAAATTTTCACATCTATACCATATTCCCTGGGGATAAATGACAATAACAGGGCCTGCCTCACATTTATCAAGACATCCTGATTGGTTGACTCTAACGTTTTGGATACTCTTATCCTTTACTTTTTGTTTTATATAATTTCTAAATAAATGAGAGTTTTTTTTTTTACATGAAGTTCTTTCATTCCCTGCTCTCTCATTTACGCAACAAAAAATATGATAATCATAGTTCATAAAGTTATTTGAAATTTTTGAAATTTAATATACACTTATATTGTGGAAGATCAAACAACAACTCATTTTGGGGCTTGTCCTCATGATTGTCCCGATACCTGTGCAATGGTGTATGAAGTTGAGGATGACAAGTTAGTTAGTGTAAAAGGTAATAAGGATCACCCTATGACTAGGGGAACTCTTTGCGTAAAAGTTAAGGATTATGAAAAAAGACATTATCATCCTGATAGGCTGCTATATCCACATAAAAGAATTGGAAAAAAGGGAGAGAATAAGTTTGAAAGAATTTCTTGGGATGAAGCAATTAATACAATTCACTCAAAATGGGAAAAAATCATTGGTGAGTATGGCCCGCAGTCAATTCTTCCATTCAGTTACTTAGGCAACCAAGGTCTGGTTCATGGTTTGAACGGTGGTGACTCCTTTTTTAATAAACTTGGAGCAACCGTATGTGAAAGAACTTTCTGTGGGGAAGGCTCCTGCACAGCATGGCTTTCTACGGTAGGACCAACAGCTGGTGTTGATCCCGAAAGTTATATTCATAGTAAATATATAGTTATTTGGGCATGTAACAGTGTTAGCACAAATCTCCATCATTGGGCCATTGTTCAAGATGCAAAGAAAAAAGGTGCGAAAGTTGTTGTTATTGATTCGTATAAATCTAGAACTGCTAAACAAGCCGATTGGCACTTAAGCCCAAAACCCGGAACTGACGGTGCACTTGCTATGGCGATTATAAACCATATCATTAGCAATGATCTAATTGATAAAGATTATATTGATAATTATACAGACGGATATGAAGAATTAAAGAGTCATGTTTCCGATAAAACTCCAGAATGGGCAGCAAAAATTACTGGTGTAAACAAAGCCGATATTGAAAAACTAGCTTTTGAACTTTCAAATAATCAACCTGCTGCTATAAGGATTGGTGTTGCACTTGAAAGACATCACGGTGGTGGTCAAACAATAAGAGCCGTAACGTGTATTCCAGCATTAACTGGTGCTTGGAAACATGTAGGTGGTGGAATAACTCAATTCCCAGTTTGGGAACATCCTTATAAGTTCGATGTTATTTGTAGGCCAGATCTTATTCCAGAAGGAACGCGTGTAATTAATGCTTTACAGCTAGGAAGAGCATTGTTAAGTGAAAATATTGATAAAAATTTACCAATTAAATCTATGATGTGCTGGAATGCAAACCCAGTAACACAGTCACCTGAAACTGAAAAAATAGTTGAAGGTCTTAAAAGAGAAGATTTATTTTTAGTTTCTGCAGAACACTTTATATCCGATACAGCATCATACGCCGATATTCTTTTACCTGCTGCTATGGGTGCTGAAAATGAAGATATCATACTTTCTTGGGGACATTTGTATTTAACATATAATGAGAAGTGTCTTGAAGCCCCAGGAGAAGCAAAATCAAACTATGAAATATTTAGACTTCTAGCAAAAAAATTCGGTTTTAATGAAGATCAATTCACTTGGAGCGATGAAGAATGTCTTGAAAATTATGTTGATTGGGACGCGCCAGCATGTAACGGTATAGATTTAAATTATCTTAAACAAAATGGATATGCTAGACTGGATGTTGGTACAAAGGATAATAGAGTTCCGCACAAGGAAGGAAATTTTCCTACCCCATCTGGAAAATGCCAGCTCATTCTTCGAGGTGTAAATAATTTTGTCGCAGCTCCTTTTAGACAAATGTACGAAGGTTATCAACCGGGGCAACCTTTGCCCGCACTTCCCGATTATGTTCCTCCTAGAGAGTCACCAGAGGATAACAAAAAATTAGCAGAAAAATATCCCTTAAATGTACTTTCTCCAAAGAGTCATGCATTCTTAAATTCTTGCTACGCCAATATGGAAGGTAAACAAAAAACACAAGGTGACCAGTTTGTTTTAATGAATAAAGTAAATGCAAAACAAAGGAATATTAATGACGGAGATATGGTTAAAGTGTTCAACGATAGAGGATGTTATGAAGGTGTCCTAAGATTAACTGATGATGTTAATCCTGGAATCATAGTTTCAACGCTTGGGTATTGGAGACAACATAATGAAGGAACAGTAAATAGTATAAGTTCAGCTGAATTTGCAAATATGGGAAATGCTCCAACCTTTTCTGATAATTTAGTAGAAGTCAGAAAAGTTTAACGTTAGACATTAGAAATATGTTTAGTAAAAAAGTTTTTTGTAAAATTATTTTTAGATTTTAGCATATCTTTCTTTTCTGAAATCTCAATCAATTCTCCATTATTGATAATCATTATTTCATCGGCAAGCCTCATTGCTTGAAACATATCATGTGTTACCATTATTATTTTTTTTTCTTTTTTAAGACTTAGTAAATATTTCTCAATTATTTTTATTGATTCAAAATCAAGGTTAGAGCATGGTTCATCAAGTACTAAAATATCATATTGAATTATCTGAGACCTTATGAATGCAAGAAATTGTTTATTACCTTTTGATAAAGATCTTGCCGAAGAATTTACTTTATCTAAAAAATTAAAATCTTCTAAAATTTTACTAACTTTTTGCTTTATTAACCTGTTCTTATAATTTCTTATAACTAACGGATATGCTAAATTACTATAAACATCTCTTCTTAAAAAAGTAATTTTTTGAGATAGATAGCTAATATAAGGGCTAGATTTCTCTGCGATTAATTGCACCTCTCCAGAATCTGGTAAAATTATTCCTTTCAATAGTTTTGTAATTAATGACTTGCCGGAACCATTTGGTCCAATAATAACTGAAATACCTTTTGTACAAAAATTAATTGATAAGTTTTTGAAAAAACTCTTGTGATTAAATCCAAAATTCACATTTTTAAGATTTATTTTTTTAATCATATGAATAATGTTTACTAATATTTTTGATTGATATGACAATATAATTTAACATTATTGATATAAATATCAAAATTATGCCTAGAGCTATTGCTAGCGATAAATTTCCTCTTGAGGTTTCTAAAGCAATTGTAGTGGTCATAACTCTTGTATAATGAACAATATTTCCACCAACAATAATAATCGCACCTACCTCTGATAGTGCGCGTCCAAGACCTGTTAATATACATGTGATTAGTGAAAACCTTGCATCAAATAATGTTGTCTTCACTCTTCGAAGAGTACCAACACCGAAAGTATCAAATAACTCTTTATATTCCTGAAAAATATTCTCTAATAGTTCAGCACTAACTGAAATAATTATAGGCAGTACAATTATAACTTGAGCAACGACCATGATCATTGGTGTATATAAAATATTCACAAAACCAAAAAAACCTGACTGAGAAAAGAGAACGTATAAAACCAAACCAACAAACACAGGAGGTAATGCCATCATTGAATTAAAGAAAATTAAGATTACTTTTTTACCTAAAAAATTTTTTGATGCGAGAATGCCAGCGATTGGGAGTCCAATAATAGTTGAAATAAGTAACGCTATCAACGAAACTTTTAGTGAAAGAAAAATTATCTCATATAGGTTTTTATCAAATGATAAAATCAAGGATAGAGAATTAATAAATACTTCCACTAAAGTAAAAAGCTTAGTTAGTGTTTTGCTATAATAACGGTTGCCGCGGGAAATATACAAGTAACAATATTTCCTTTACCCAATTCCATTTTTTTACAAATATCAACTGGGATTGCTGCATGAATAAAACTTCCAGTTTCATTTCCATCAGCATCTGTTTGTTCTACGGCAATTTGAGAGTAACTTGTTCCATGAATTACCGATGTTACTTTTCCTTTAATTTGATTCTTTGCACTAATTTGCATGGTACCTCCAATGTTTATGTTATCAATTTATTTTTTTTTAGATAAATAAACAAGTACTGATGCAGAAATATTATGCCATAAACTAAAAACAGCCGCTGGCAAGGCCACAACTTTTGAAAAATGCATCACAGCTAGTGCCATTGCTAAACCTGAATTCTGCATACCTACTTCTATTGATATAGTTTTTATTGAGGCCTTTGATAGAGTTAAGAATCTTGCTACAAAATATCCTATTAGCAACCCACCAATGTTATGTAAAATTACACCAGATAAAATAGTACTATTAAGAATCTTTAAACTGTCAGAATTAACAGCAAATATAACTGCTATTACTAACGCAATAGTTAGTTCTGAAATGATTGGAAATAAAAACTTTATTCTAATAATAAGTGTAAAAAAATACATTCTTACTAATAATCCTAAAACTAAAGGAATTAATATAATCTTAGATGTTGAATACATAAGACTTATTAGATCAATATTTATACTTTTATCAGCGAGGAATAAAATAAGGTATGGTGTTATTAAAATAGATAATATTGTGGAGGTGAGCGTGCACATTAAAGAAAGGGGGACATTCCCATTACATAAATAAGTTATAACATTTGAAGCAGTACCACCAGGACACGAACCCAATATAATAAATCCAAGACTCATTTCGTTGGATAGGTTCAAAACCTTTGCAATAAAATAAGCTAATATTGGCATCACCGAATATTGAAGTAATACCGTAATAAATATCAATTGTGGCTTTTTAAGAACATCTTTAAATTGATCAATATTCACGGTCAATCCCATAAAAAAAATAATCATCCCAAGAAGCAAAGGGATAGATGATTTAAGATTTGAAAAAAAATCTGTAAATATGGCTGATAATAAAAGAAAAAAAATTATAATAATAAGAAAGCTTAGTCTAATCATAGAAAGACTTTTTATTTAATCTTCATAGTCTCTAAGCATTTTTTTTATTTCAATACTATGCATTTCCTCTTGTTTAGCCATTTCTCGAGCATATTCCTCAAT
>Ga0055584_100006509_pt1 | contig 11454 bp, 9 predicted proteins | sample OSDHelmetaG_FD_58716 | JGI IMG/M metagenome (GOLD analysis project Ga0055584, IMG submission 58716) | Pelagic marine sediment microbial communities from the LTER site Helgoland, North Sea, for post-phytoplankton bloom and carbon turnover... | ecosystem: Environmental > Aquatic > Marine >...
TCGAGGGTGTCCCTGAGGATCTTCATCTCAGCCCTCCTTCTCGATGGTGGTCAGCATGTCGCGGAGCCAATCGGTGATCGGCACCTTGGAGGGGTCCACGACCTGGCAGAGGGCCAGGTCTTCTTCGGAGAGCTCGAGCACGCCGAGCTTCTCGGCGGACTCGAGGTCTTTGGCCGCGAGGGCCTTGATGAGCTGGGTGGCGAGCACGTCCATGGGCATCACGGACTCGTACTGGCCGATGGGCACGATCGCCCTCAGGCTCCCGTTGGTGTCGGTGTCGTACCGGAAGGCCTTGCGGAAGAACTTGTCCCAGACGGTGTTGGTCTGGGTGTAGCGCCCGCTGATGGGGAGGGCCCAGCCCAGAAGGTCGCGGGTCACCCCGTCCTCGAGGAGCGTCACCTGGGTGTTCCAGCGCCCGACGAAGCCCGTGTGGTCTCCCACGCTGGCGGTGTTCCCCCAGACGGCGGAGCCGTTCACGAAGCGGGGCTCTGTGGCCTCAACCTCGCCGAGGCAGAGCTGCTCCAGATCCGCACCCTGGCGCGTGCGGACGATCTTGGGCGAGCGGGCGGCGGGGCCGCCGATGCTGATGACGCGCTCGGTGGGGCGCTTGCCGTCCCTGAGGAGCCGGCCGATGTCCGCCACGTCCTGGACGCCGACGTGCCACACGGTGCGGCTGGCGCCGGCGGGGCACAGGCTGTGGATCGAGAACCCGGCGGTTCCGGCGGGGTGCGGTCCACGGAACTGGTGCACCTGGACGCCGTCCTCGAGGAAGCGGCCCCAGCGCACGCCGTCCTTGACGGCGACGTGGACGAGCCCGTCGGTGAGCTTGCGGAGCGCCGCGAGCCCGACCTTGAGGTCGGCGTCCCGTCCTGCGACCACCTCGGTCAGGTCGGGGGCGAGGGGGCTGGAGTCGTAGGCCTGGACGATGATCGCCGCGGGCTCGTCGGTGGAGATGGCCACCCGGTCGAAGGGCCGGCGGCGGATCGTGGGCCAGAGCCCCGAGCCGAGCAGGGCCGCCTTGATGTCGTCTCGCGTGGCCGTGCTGACGTCGACGCGCTCGAAGGGGACCGCGTCATCGTAGCCAGAGGCCTCGACGACGATGGAGAGCACCGCCCGCCGCTTGCCGCGGTGGATGGCGGTGATCTTCCCCGCCGCGGGGGACGTGAAGAGCGCCGCCTCGTCGCGACGATCGCACATCAGTGGGGTGCCCACCTGGACGGCATCGCCCTCCTGGACGAGGAGGCGAACCTTCGCGCCCAGGGCTTCCTGGGGCAGCAGAGCGACTCGATTGATGTCGAGGCGATCGACGACGGCGGCGTCCGAGGGCGCGCCGTGGATCGGTAGATCGAGGCCTCGTCTGGCTTTGATCGTTGCCATGTATTCGGGGTCAGGTCGCGGCGGAGGAGCCCGTCCTTCGAGGGACGGGGAGTCGACGCGAGGGCTGCTGGGAAGTGGACTAACGGAGGTCCTTCCGTGGCGACCCCGCGACCCTTTACATGGGCCGTGGAAGCAGAGCCGACCACGAAATTTGGCGCGTATTCTATCCACGGTCCCGCTCCGCAGGCGATGTCCCGGCGCCGAACTTTCAGGAGGGGGCCAGCCCGGGATCCCGGTCAGCCGGGAAAGGTGACCATTCGCCCCGCCGAGGGGCCCCGTGCGCTCCCGTCCAGGTAGGCCACATTGCCCCGCAGGACGGTCGCCACCGGCCACCCGGAGAGCTCCACGTCTGCGAATGGGGTCCGGCCGGAGCGGCTGTGGAACGGGCGCTGGTCGACCCTCCCGACCGCGTCGGGATCCACCAGCACGGCGCTCCCGAGGGCGCCAGGCGACAATGGACCACGCCCCGTGTCCCCGTAGACCCGCGCCGGGCCGTCCACGCAGAGGCGGACGATGTCCTCCAGCCGCAGCCAACCGTCCCGGACGGCGGTCATGAGGAGGGGGAGGGTGGTCTGGACCCCGGCGATCCCGGAGGGGGAGACCGGGAAGGGCTGGGCCTTCTCCTCGGCGGTGTGGGGGGCGTGGTCGGAGCCGATGCAGGCGGCGGTGCCGTCCGCCGCCGCCTCCCGGAGGACCTCCTGGTGTGCCCGATCCCGCACGGGCGGGTTCATCTGGGCCCAGGTGCCGTGGGTCTCGTAGCAGTCGGGGGCCGCCAGGAAGAGGTGGTTGGGAGTCAGCTCGACCGTCACGAGGTCCCCGAGGTCGCGCTCGCGGACCATGTGGATCTCGTCCGCGCTGGAGACGTGCAGGATGTGGATCTTGCGGCCCGTCTTCTCCGCCAGGTCGAGGAGCCGGCGGGTGGAGCGCACCGCACACTCCACATCGCGAATGTGGGGGTGCTCCCGCACGTGGGTGCCCGGCTGCACCTCGGCGTAGCGGTCCTTGAGCCGGTAGTCGTCCTCGCTATGGAACGTCACCCGTCGCTCGCCCGAGCGCAGGATGCGCTCGAGGGTGGGGTCATCGGCCACGAGCAGCGAGCCGGTCGAGGAGCCCATGAAGACCTTGATGCCCGCGCAGCCGGGGAGCGTCTCCCACTCGCCGAGGTGGTCGGCGTTCTCGCGCGTGCCCCCGATGAAGAAGCCGTAGTCCGCGTGGCACCTTCCCGAGGCCCGGGAGAGCTTGTCCTCGAGCCGCTCGGGCGAGTCGGTGTTCGGCTTCGTGTTCGGCATCTCGTAGAACGCCGTCACGCCCCCCGCGATGGCGGCCAGGGACCCTGAGTTGAGGTCCTCCTTGTGGGGCATCCCCGGCTCACGGAAGTGCACCTGGGGGTCCGTGAGTCCTGGGAAGACCAGGCGACCTGTGGCGTCGAGCCGCTCGACTCCCGGCAGGGTGGGCTCCAGGGCGAGGTCCTTGCCCACCGAGGTCACGGTGCCGTCCTGGATCAGGACGTCGGCGGCGGTCGCGCCGGTGCGCCCGACGACGGTCCCGCCGTGGATCAGGATCGAGCCGCTCATCGGCCGCCCTCCCCGTCCTCGATGGCGCGCGCCACGGCGGCGGCGAGGTCCTCGCCGCCGGTGAGCTCTCCCGGGGTCCAACCGATGCCGAGCCCCGAGCCGTCGTCGAAGCGTGGAATGATGTGGAAGTGCACGTGGAAGACGGCCTGGTGGGCCTCGGAGCCGTTGTTCTGGAGGACGTTGTAGGCGGTGGCGCCGGTGGCCGAGAGGACCGCCCTGGCGATGCGGGGGAGGGCCCGTCCGATCTCGGCCGAGGCGTCGTCGCTCAGCTCGTGGAGCTGGGCCCGTCGCTCCTTGGGGATGACGAGCGTGTGCCCGCGGGACAGCGGTCCGATGTCGAGGAAGGCGAGGACGTGCTCGTTCTCGAACACTCGGTGACAGGGGAGCTCCCCGTCGAGGATCGCGTCGAAGATCGTGGTCATGCGGGTCATTCGGGCTCGATGGCAGCGCGTAGGCTCGCGGCGCTTCGGGTGAGGCGCGTGAGAGTGTCGCGATCGGAGAGTGTGCCCCCCAGGTCGAAGTCTAAGGACCGGAGCCCCAGCTCCTGTTGGGCCATCTCGGCGAAGGTGGGATCCAGCCGTCCAGGCCACACCAGGACCCCCGCGTGGGCGCCCTCCAGGCCGGCGAGCTCCGCGAGTTCACGCACGGCGGCGTCATTGGGCGGGGCCCCGCTGCCGTCCAGCTCGAGCTCGGTGACCTCCAGGCGGATCCCCGCCCAGCGGCACAGGTACTCCATCCCGTGATGGGTCGCGATCAGCGCGCGCCCGTCAAGCGTGGCGGCCAGCGCCTTGAGCTCGGCGGCGTACGCGTCGATGCGCCCTTCGAGGCCGGCAGGGGGCGGGGCCGCCTCGCCGCCCTCCAACGCCCTCCGGAGCTGCTCGTCGCTGCGCCGCGCCATGGCCCGCAGCAGGTCAGGGTCGGTCCAGGTCTCCGCCACCACGCCGCCGTGGGTGTGGGACTCGCCGCCGCCGTGGGTGTGGGTGAAGCTCCCCACCTCGATCCAGCGTCCCTCGGGGACCGCCGCCTCGAGGCGGGTGGTCCGGCTGGGGGGGAGCCCGGCCCGCTGGAGCCAGGGCTCGGCCTCGTCGCCCAGGACGAGGACTCGCTGGGCCGAGATCATCGCGTCCAGCGCCTGGTCGTCGGGCCGCCAGCGGTCGAGGGGGGCTCCGTCCGGCGCGACTCGATCGACCCGTGCCTGACCCACGCTGGCCGCGGCAAGCAGCTCGGCGGGACCGGAGGTGACCGCCACCACCTGGCGCGACAGCGAGGACTTGGGGGCGTCGTCGGCGCTCCCCTGCTGGTCGGCGCAGCCAGCGAGGACGAGGGCGGACAGGTGGAGGAGGGTTCGTGCGGTTCCCATCGGGTGCTCCGGGAGCTTACTGGACGCTCAGAACGTGGACACGAGGTCGGGCAGCAAGCGGAGCGTGGCGGCGGTCGCGCCGCCGGCGAGGGCGCCGGCCACGAGCAGGACGAGCACGGCCTCGAGCCCGATGAGGCCACCGCCGACCCGCCGCGGCGCGCCGATCCGATCCAGGGTCCGCAGCTCGGCGGTCCGAAGACGGGAGGAGAGGAGGAAGACGACGGAGACGAGGAGCGCGGTGGTCCCCAGCAGGAAGCCGCCCACGAGGTCGAAGAAGGCCTTGATCCTGAAGACGACGCCGAGGAGGTCGCTGATCACCGCGGTGGGGGTGACCGCCTGGAGGTCCCCGGCGGCGTTGACCGCGCTCTTGAGCAGGGTGCCGTCCTTGCGACTGGCGGGGATGGCGAGCATCGCGCTGAGGGGGAGGAGCGCGGTGTCTCCGTGGTAGTGAAAGGTGTCCTCGTTCTCCTCGGTGACCTCGGCGTACTCCATCAGGGCGCCGCTGACGGCCACGGAATCCTCGGCCCGGCTCAGGACCAGGGACTCGTCGATGCCCTCCGCTGGCGCGTGGCCGTGGGCGATGCCCTCGAGCACCCAGGCGGTGCGAACGTCGCAGAACACCGCGCCGTCGTCCGGGGTTCCCGTGGCCCGGTAGACCCCGGCGACCCGCATCTTCAGGGCCGGAGGACGGCTGATGTCGTACAGCTCGGTGGGGTCCGAGAGCAGGGCGTCCCCGGGCCGGAGCCCCAGGGCCAGCGCAACCTCCGCGCCCAGGGCCACCTCGCCGAGCCGCAGGGCGTGGCGTCCCGCGACCGGTTGGAGCCCCCGGAACTCCACGTACTCGATGCTGGTGGCGACGATGGGGTTGCCGCGCGCGGTGAAGCGCATGTGCAGGGGGACGAAGGTCACCTTGCCTCCCTCCTGGAGCCGCTCGAGCTCCTGGTAGGGCACGGTCTCCAGCTGGCTGGGTCGAAAGTAGAGCGCGGCGAGGGTCAGGTCGTAGCGGTTCCCCGGCGCGCCGATGATCAGCGGCGTCTGGTCGGCCCGGGCCCGCAGGGCCTGGTCGTACTGGCCGGCGAGGGCGCCCGCGGTCCAGGGCACCCAGAGCGCGAGGGCCACGCATGCGATCAGGATCGAGGTGCGCGCACGGTGGGCGGCGGCGTGGCGCCAGGCGAGGAAGAGGATGCCGCTCACCGAGCCTTCCCTCCGGCTCCTGCGAGGGTGGTCACGTCGATCACCCGGTCGAAGCGGTCCAGGAGCCCGTGGTCATGGGTGACCATCAGGAGCGCCGCGCTTCGCGCGCGCGCCTCGTGCAGGATCAGGTCCACGGCCCCCGAGGCGGCGTCGGGGTCGAGGTTGCCGGTGGGCTCGTCGCACAGCACGAGGGCGGGCTCGGTGACGAGGGCCCGGGCGATCGCCACCCGCTGGCGCTCCCCCTGGCTGAGCCGGGCCGGGGTCCGGCCCAGCAGGTCGGCGATCCCGACGGCCTCGGCGAGCTCGGTGGCGCGTGTCCGCCCTGCCCGGAGTTCCCCACGGCTCGCGCCCCGGACACGGAGGGGGACGAGGATGTTCTCGAGTGCGTTCAGGTAGTCGAGGAGCTCGAACTCCTGAAAGACCAGGCCGACCTGCCGGGCGCGCTCCCGGCGACGCTCCGCGTCCGTGAGCCGGTCGAGCCGCACTCCGCCCACCGAAATCTCCCCGCTCGAGGGCACGAGGATGCCGGCGCACAGGTGGACGAGGGTCGTCTTGCCCGAGCCGCTGGGGCCGATGACCGCCGCCGCCTCGCCCGCCCGTAGGGCGAGCTCCTCCACGTCGAGCCGGAAGGGCCGGGACCCCGCGCTCGGGGCGTAGGAGAAGGAGACGCCTCTCAGGAGCGTCCCGGCGGCGGACTCAGAGGTCATCGGGGACATCCTCCTCTGCTGACTCCTCCGCCGAGGGGACCGCGCGGTCTCCGAAGCGCCCCGCGCCCGCCATATCCACGTCGGAGAGGGGCGCGGCGTCCACCCGGCGCTGCGCGAGGACCTCGCTCGCCGCGATCCGCCACCCCTGCTCCGCGGCGTGCACGGTGTAGCGGGCCCTGTATTCGTTGGTGCGGGTGTGGGCGTGGCCCCAGTGATAGACGGCTCCGTCCACCTGCCAGGTCGCGTCCACCACGAACCCGGGGAGCGCGCGCTCCCCGACCACGCCCACGTCCTCGACGTCGAGGTCGAGGTGGCGGACCGAGGAGACCCGGCTGACCGCCCCGCCGGCCTCCTGCAGGACGAGGCTGCGGTAGACCTCGTCGTAGAGCCGCTCCAGCAGCGGGCCGTCGACGCTCTCCGCGAGGGCGTCGTACACGTCGCTCTCGTCGGTGTAGTCGAACGCCCGGTAGATGTTCTCGTGCAGCGGCTCGAAGACCGACATGGCCTCGGCCTCGCTGGGCAGGTCCACGCCCCGCCCGGCGAGCTGGACGCCCAAGAAGGCGACGCTCAGCAGGAGCAGCGGTCCCGTCGCTGCGCGCCGGAGCCGCGCGGGACCGAGGGCGAAGGCCATCAGAGCGGCCCCGAACAGGCTGAGCCCCGCGGCGGGCAGGGGCGGGCTCTCCTCCTGTCGGATCGGCGGCACCGGGGCCATGCGCGCGCCGTCCTCCTCGGCTGCCCGGTGCCAGATGAACTGGGGCTCCTCCTGCTGGAAGCGGACGATGCGGTCCACGCCACCCGCCGCGAGCCGACAGAGGATCTCGATGGGCGGGGCGACGCCCTCCTCGTCGGCGAGGGTCACGTTGTCGGGGTAGGTGCCCCAGATGATCGAAACTCGATCCGGCGGCGACTTGCACGGGTAGCGCAGCGTCAGGCGCGTCCGGGCGACCGCGCGGGCCCCGAAGTTGACGAAGTGAGGGATCAGGCTGGCGTCGCCCTGGTCGTACTCGAAGTCACGGTCAGGGTTGGGGGCCAGGGGCGCGACGACCGCGCCGTCCACCTTCACCTCCACGTCGCGGCGGAAGAGCTCCACGAGGGCGTCCATCGCCGCGGGCGCCTCGGACGGGTGGAGCGTGGACTCGTCCTCCCGATAGGCCTCCGTGGTTTCGTCCAGGAACGCGAGGTTCGTGATGATCTGGAAGCGCACCTCGTCGTCCTCGACGGCGATGCGGAGGTCCACGTCAGGGCCGTCCTTGGGGTCAAGGTCCCCGATCCCGCGGGCCGGCGCAGCTGCGATGCCGGCCGCGAGCGCGACGAGGGCGGCGCGGCGGAGTGGGTGCGGGGTGGACATGGGGGGGGACGACGGACCGCACTCGGAGGCAGCAGCGGGGGGGGGACCGAACGGCGAACTTACGCCGAGGGGGCGCCGTGACGCTTGTCCGGTCGGGCCATGGCATACGATAGGCGCCCGGCGCTCTGCTTCGAGCCACAGGCGCCGTTTCCCGACCCCCGGCGCTGCCTTTCCCTCGGCGCGACCCCCAGCCATGACCCACCCCGACGATCGCCCCCACCCCGCCCGCTCCGTCTCGCACGGCGCGATCCTGCTCGCGACCCTCTCCGCCCTCCCGGGCGCGGTGATGGGGCAGCAGGCCACCGTCGAAGGGGACGACTCCGTCGGGCGCGCGCTCATCGCCGAGGCGCTCGCGGAGGTGAGCGGGGAAGTGCGCACCTTCAATGACCACCTCACGATCCTCGCCAGCCCGTGGATGGAGGGGCGGCTCCCGGGCACCCGGGGCATGGAGCTGGCCAAGGAGTACATGGAATTCCAGTTCCGAGCATCGGGCCTGGTCCCGGGGGTGAAGCTGGACCCCTCGATGGGCTCTGGCGGTGAGTCTGCGAGCTTCCGTCAGCGCTTCAACCTCGGCTCGACCAACGAGGTGACGGCGGCCTCGCTCACGCTCGGCGCCTCGTCGTTCGAGCACGGCGAGGGCAAGGACTTCACGGTCACCGGGCTCGGTGTCGGCGGCGAGCTCGACGCCCCGCTTGTGTTCGTGGGCTACGGCATCGAGGACGGCCGCGACCGCTTCACGAGCTTCGAGGAGGGCACCGACCTGACGGGCAAGATTGCCGTGCTCCTGCGCTTCGAGCCCATGGATGGGGAAGGCAACAGCCTCTGGACGCGGCGTGACGGGAGCTGGTCCCGGCGCGCAGGCTTCAACGGGAAGCTGCAGGCGGTCGCCGAGCGCGGCGCCGTGGGGGCGATCATCGTCAACACCCCCGGCGCCAATGACGCCCGGGTCGACACGCTGCTCGACGCGGGCGGCGGCGGGCGAGCCATCGCGGAGATCCCGGTGCTGCACCTCTCCTCTGCGGCAGGCGAGCGCCTCGTCGCGGCTGGGACCGGGGGAGCGAAGACCCTCATCGAGCTGCGAGACGCGGCCAACGCTGGCGCAGCGGTGGTGGAGATGAAGGACTCCGCCCGGATCATCGCGGGGCTCGAGCGCCGCGCGGTCGTGGCCGAGAACGTAATCGGGCTGCTGCCTGGCAAGGGGACGCTCGCGGACGAGTACATCGTCGTCGGCGCGCACCTCGACCACCTTGGGCAGGGCAGCTTCGGGTCGCGGGATCGCAAGAATGCCGGCCGCCGGCTCCACCCCGGGGCCGACGACAATGCCTCCGGCAGCGCGGGGATCATCCTCATCGCCGACAAGATGGCCCGCGACTATGAGGCCGCCGGCGAGGGGGCCAGCCTCCGCTCCGTGCTCTTCATGGGCTTCAGCGCCGAGGAGTCGGGCCTGAACGGATCGAACTACTACGCGAACCACCCGATCGCGCCGATCGAGAAGCACGTCCTGATGATGAACTTCGACATGATCGGGCGCATCAAGGACCGCCGCCTGTCCCTGTCAGGGGCGGGGACCGGCGCTGGGTTGCAGGAGTTCCTGGACCCGATCATCGACGCCTCGCCCCTGGCGATCGTCCAGCCCGAGCGCATGAGCGGGGCGAGCGACCACACATCCTTCATGCGGAAGAAGATGCCGGTCCTTTTCGCGATCATCGCCGACTTCCACGCGGACTACCACACGCCCCGGGACGTCTCCAGCCTGATCAATCGCGTGGACGCGGTCCACGCGGCGAACCTCTTCTACGAGATCGCGCTGGCGGCCGCGCAGCGTCCGGAGGCGTTCCCCTTCGTCGAGCAGAGGTCGCGCCGGCGCCCACGCCGCAACGCGGCGCCGGCCGAGGCGGAGGAGAGCGGAGGGGGCGCCCCGCGCGCCGCCACCGTGCAGTTCGGTATCCGCCCCTCGTACACCGAGGACGGCGTCGTGGTCGAGGGCATCACGCCGGGGTCCCCCGCCGCGGCGGCGGGGCTCATGAAGAATGACCGGATCCGGACCTGGAACGGCGACGCCGTGGACCTCTCGGGCTTCAGCGAGAAGCTCAAGGCCGCCAAGCCGGGAGACAAGGTGAAGGTGGGCGTGACCCGGGCCAGCGGAGAAGCGGTCGACCTCGAGGTGGTCCTCAAGGCGCGCGGCGGCGGAGCTTGAGGACCGCCCCAGGAGGCCCGAGTCAGGGTCCTTTGTTCGGGCCGCGGGAGTCGCTAGTCTCGCCCCATGCACGAGGGGAACAACGAGGAGTCGGCTGAAGAGGGGGAGGGGAGGTCCCCTGGGGAGGCACCCGATGGCCCCCTCCCTCGGCGGACCCTGATCGCCGCCACGGTGGTGTTGATGGCCGCCACGGTCGCGATGGCGACGCGCAGCGGCGCAGGCCAGAGCCGCGCCGCTGGGCCGGGCGCGCTCCCGAGGCCGGACGTGATCATCGTCGCCGTCGACGGGCTGGGGACGGAAGATGTGGGCGCCCAGCGCACCCCGTTCCTGGAGGCGTTCAGCGGGGAGTCGGTCGTCTACCGCGACGCCTACGCCCCGTCGCCCTGGGCGAGCGAAGCCCTGCGCGGGCTCTTGACCGGCCAGCATCGCCCCGTGGACCGCCGCCCGGAGGGCCGGGCCCCCTGGATCGCCGACGAGCTGCAGCGCGCCGGGTACCGGACCGCGCTGGTCCCGGGCCACCGTCGCCACGCCCTCGCCGGCGCGGACGGGGCGCCGGTGCCGACGGGATACGCGAACGTGCTGTCGCCCGCGGGCCTCGACGACCCCGCTGGGGCGGAGGGCTCCTCCGTCGCGGCGACCGCCCTGGACTGGCTGGAGCAGAGCGAGCGGCCGGCCTTGTTGGTGGTCACGCTGGCCGACCCGCGCGCCCCGCACCACCACTACCACGGGGGGGCCGGCGGCCCCGACCCCGGGTATGACGGCCCCGTGGCATCGGGGCTGGCCCACGACGATCTGCTCCGCCTCGGCCCGAGCCTCGACGCGGCCGACAGGGCCCAGCTCGCGGCGCTACACGCCACCGAGATCGCCGCTGCCGACGCCTTCATTCGTCAGCTCGTCGCGGGCGCGCGAGCGCACCGCGGTGTCGCACCGGTCATCGCGGTGGCCGGACTTCGTCGGGCCGCGCTCGGGGAAGGCGGCCGCTTCGGGCTCGTGCCTTCCATGGAGCCCGAGGACCTACGGGTCCCGCTCTGGCTGCACGTCCCGGCGTCCAACGGGGCGGCGCTCCCGCTCCGCGGCGTTGTGGGCGCCCCGGTCTCCCTGCTCGACGTCGGCCCGACGCTGCTCTCTGCCCTCGGGCTGGTCCCGCAAGGCGGCCTGGATGGGGCCTCGGTCTACCCGGGGTCGTCGATCCCGGAGCGGCCGATCCGCGCCGTGACCTCCCGCGGTATCTGCGCCGCCGTCGGGCTCGACGGGGACCGTGCCGTGATCCTCGAGGCCGAGCCGCCCGCGGCGCTCGTCAGAGCGCGGAGCGTGGGCGAAGGCGGCGGCATGGAGGGGGGCTGGGCCCCCTCAGACGGTGTGACCGGGGCGGACGCGGACCTGCGGCTGGGGCTCGCGCGGTGGATGAAACGCGTGGGAATCGTGGTGCCTGGCGGCGGCGTTCCTGACCTCGAGGCGGCGCCCTTCGGCCCCTGAGCGGTCCCGGTGCGGGCCGGCGGTCAGTTTTGTGAGCCCTTGGCCCCGCACGGCCCGGGCGCGGGAGTAGCCTCTCTCGCCGCGAAGCGCGACCGGGGCCCAGCCCCGTTGTTCCCAGTCCCACAACTCGACCCCCTCCACCCGCTCCGAAGAGGGCGGGTCAAGACGATGTCCGACGCCGTTGAAGAGGCGCCCCTGGCGCAGTTCAAGTCCGCCCTGAT
>Ga0055584_100006510_pt1 | contig 11453 bp, 9 predicted proteins | sample OSDHelmetaG_FD_58716 | JGI IMG/M metagenome (GOLD analysis project Ga0055584, IMG submission 58716) | Pelagic marine sediment microbial communities from the LTER site Helgoland, North Sea, for post-phytoplankton bloom and carbon turnover... | ecosystem: Environmental > Aquatic > Marine >...
GCGCGATATCGAAGTGGACTTGCGATCTCCACCTCACGTGCTGAAGGCTGTGTTGACGATATTGCCAATACGCGAATGGGCAAGAAACGGCGTATGCGCTGGTCGCCCCGTGGAGCGCACCGCGTGGCCGTAACCCGAGCCGCCGCTCTCGATGGCAGATTGACAGTTTGTCACCGCAAAATCGCCGCATGACCCCCAGGTTCTTTCCACTCCCCATTTGAAAACAAAGGACAATTATACGCTCGAATCTGATTAATTAGGATACAGTGACATCAATCCAGTTTCCTCTGACAAAACCGTCCCGCTACAAGATGTTTCAAATCAGCCGATACTGGGCCGCCTTGTTGCGCAGGAATGGCAGCCCCCGTTCCAGGACGATGTCGCGGCTTTCCGCGACCGGCCGCCAAACCGCAAGGCCGTGCGCAATTTCGGGAGGCATGTCGATAAAGCTTTCCATCGCAAGACCTCCCTTGAAATCAATGGCGGCAAGCGCGCCATAGACCTCGTCCCAGCGCACGTTACCCGCACCAGGCGTGCCGCGATCGGATTCAGACAGGTGGATATATTCGAGGTGTTCGCCCGCATCCAGAACGCCCATCGCCATACCGCGTTCTTCGACATTCATGTGGTAAGTATCGAGATGCAGGAACATGTTCGCGGCGCCAACGCGCTCGATCATATCAACACCCTGGCGTGCGGTGTTAATCAGGTGGCTTTCATACCTGTTCACTGGTTCAATCCCAAAGCGCATGTTCAGCTTGGCCGCATGGGCGGCGGCCTGCTCCAGCGTTGTTGCCACGTTGTCGAGTTCTCGCGATGTCGCAGGCAAGCCCGTTGTCTCACCAATGCCGCCGAAAGTTACACCTGTCAGCGCCTGCGCCCCCATTGAATGCGCGACATCCAGCGTGTTTTTCAAGAATGCGACGGCGCCATCTGGACCATAACGCGACGGCCAGACGGACTCTGGTAGACCAAGCGAACAAACGGCTGGCAACTCTGCCTTTTCGAGCAAGACACGCGATGCCGCTGAATCGACGGTGTCAGGCGACAGCAGTGCAATTTCAATGAAGTCAAAGCCATAAGCCGTTGCCGCTGCAACCGCCCGTTCAGATCCCGCCTTGTCCCAAGCCATTGTCCACATACTTGTATGAACACCAAAACCCTTCATGCCCTGTCCTCCATCAAAGTTATTGCCAAACCTTCGTCCAGAATCAGACGGTCGACAAACCCCGCGCGCAACACCGCGCGCGTGGCCAGTGCTTTGGACACATCCGCGGCCAGCAAAGTCACTTCGGCCCGGACCATGTCTTCCAGTCCTATTGCCGGCGTCCGGTCGTTCAGGTCCACTGGCGCAAGCGTGCCATCGGCCAGAAAAAATTTACCAGTCGTGTCCGCGACAACATTCGCCGCATCAAGTGCGGCAAGATCGGCGGCATCGACGACGTCCGATTTAGTCAGTAGAGCTGTGGGGCCACCCTCACCCACCGACACTATCATATGGCTGGCTGATCGCGCGGCCTCTAGCGCCTCGCGGACCAGGCGTTGGCGCAGCATCAAGGCGGCGTCCTCGGGGGTATCGGCCAAAAACGGCACGGGCAAGAACAGCGCCTGTCCACCAACCTCGGCCGCGATCCGGGCGCAGACGTCAATCGGACCTTCCAGACCCGTCCGCACCATCGCCCCCATCAAGGACACAATGCGCAATTCAGGGTTATGCAGACCGGTCAACGCGTTCGCCATCGCCGACAGTGTGCGCCCCCAGCCAACACCAAGGGTCATCGGGCCGCTTGCTGCCAGAACAGAAAGCCAATGGGCGGCAACCATGCCAACCGCACATCGCGCCGCATGCGCGTTACCGGCACCCGGATCCGGGGCCACCAAAGCGTCATTGAGGTTGAATTTATCTCGGACCGCCTCAGCCAAGGCCAGCGTGGCAGTGTTGCGATGATCGAGCGAGATAACAACTTCACCTGCCGCACGGGCATCTGACAGCAGCCGCAACACCTTGAAACGCGATAGGCCAAGTCGTTGCCCAACCTCATCCTGGCTCAGGCCGCCAACATGATAAAGCCATGCGGCGCGGATGCGCGTATCGTTTGTCATCGCCTGGCTGGCCCTCACACTTGACGCCCTTCTATGGGCATCCTACACAAGTGTTTAACGATTGCACAATTGTGCATTTACAGCATGCAACACAGGGAAGGGACATGCATGGCGACGTATGTCCTTGGCATTGACGGCGGCACGGAAAGCATTCGCGCACGGGTGTTTGACCTGAAAGGTCGATCCCTCGGCGATCACGCCGAGAAATACGCGACCAACTTCCCCGCGCCCAGCCATGCTGAACAAGACCCCGAAGAATGGTGGTCCGCGGCCGGAATAGCCACCCGCGGCGCAATCAATGCTGCTGGCGTTGATCCTGCGGACATCTCGGCACTTGCTTGCGACACGACGAGCTGCACGGTTGTGGCACTTGATGCCGACGGCGTGCCAGTACGCCCTTGCCTGCTTTGGATGGACGTCCGCTCTCATGGTGAGGCTGCCGATATTCTGGCCAGCGGCGATCCCGCGTTGCAGATTAACGGCGGCGGTGCTGGGCCGCTCAGCCCGGAATGGATGCTGCCAAAGGCCCTTTGGATCAAACGCAACCAGCCAGAGGTTTGGGCGCGCGCGGCAATGATCGGCGAGTATCAGGATTTCATGACCCTGCGCCTGACAGGGCGCTGGACCGCGTCGCTGAACAATATGACGATGCGCTGGCATTATCGGACGCAGCATGGCGGCTGGCCGGATACGCTGTTGGCCAAAGTCGGGCTGTCCGACCTACGTGACAAATGGCCGACAGAGTTCGCAGCCCCGGGTGAGGTTATTTGCCCGCTGACGGCAAGTGCCGCCGCTCATCTGGGCCTGCCAGAGACCTGCCAGGTGGTCCAGGGAGGCGCTGACGCGTTCATAGGAATGATCGGTCTGGGTGTTACGCAGCCGGGCGATCTGGCGCTGATCACCGGATCTTCGCACCTGCAACTGGGCGTTGCGAAGTCTGAAACTCATGCGGGCGGGGTTTGGGGCACCTACGCCGATTGCGTCTATCCCGGCCGGCACATTATCGAGGGCGGCCAGACTTCGACCGGTTCGGTCATCGCATGGTTCAAACGCAATTTTGCCCCCGACGCGAGCTATGACGACCTGAATGCCGCCGCCGCCGCGCTGCCGCCGGGGGCCGAAGGCCTGTTGGCCGTTGATCATTTCCAAGGCAACCGCACACCGCACACCGATGCGCTGGCGCGGGGCGCGATCACAGGTCTGACGCTGAAACACACGCCGGCGCACATCTACCGCGCACTAATCGAGAGCATCTGTTTAGGCACACGCGCCATTGTCGAAGCCTTTGGCACGGCGCTTGAAGCGCGCCGGATCGTCGTGGCGGGCGGCGCCGCCAATGCCCCGTTCTGGCTGCAAATCCACGCCGATACCCTTGGCCTGCCGCTGGAGGTAACTGAGCAGCTCGAGGCGCCCTGTCTGGGCGCCGCAATCCTCGCTGCGGTGGGCGCAGGGGCCTATCCGGATATCGACAGCGCCTGTGCTGCAATGGTGCGCACTGCCCGAGTGATCGAACCGAACATGGACGCCCATGCAGCCTACGCCCCGGTCTATGCCCGCTACCAAGCCGCCTATGGCGCATTAAAGCAGATCCGCGAATGACCCTTGCCAACGATGCTCCCCTTTCCCGGTATCGCACGATGCGGCGCATCCGCACGTTCGAGGAACGCGTCGGCGAGTTGTTCCTGAAAGGCGAATCCGCAGGCTCGATGCTGCATCTTTCTATTGGTGAAGAAGCCGTGGTTGGCCTGACTGATCACATGAAGACCGGCGACACTTTCACGACCCACCACCGCGGCCACGGTATCTTCCTGGCGCGCGGCGCGGACCCAATGCGCATGCTGGCCGAGATTGCAGGACGCGAGGCGGGCTATTGCCGCGGCAAGGGTGGCTCGATGCACATCGCGGATCGCGGGTTGGGACATCTTGGGGCCAACGCCATCGTCGGCGGCGGCATTCCCCACATCGTCGGGGCGGGCATCACCGCCCGCAATACCGCCAACCAGGCGATCTCGGTCGCCTTTTTCGGTGATGGCGCGATGAGTCAGGGGATTCTCTACGAGGCAATGAATATGGCCGCGCTCTGGAAGTTGCCGGTCGTGTTCTGTTGCATCAACAACCAATACGGTATGGGTACGCGCGTGGATCGTTCCGCTGGCAAGCAGGCCTTCCCCGCGCGCGCAGAAGCCTTTGGCCTGAACGCCGTGCGCGCCGACGGGGCCGATGTCGAAACCGTGCACAACGATACTCAGGCAGTTATGGAAGGTGCGCGCGACGGACACCCCGGTTTTGTCGAAATCGACGCCTATCGATTTCATGGCCACGCCCGCATGGACAAAAGCCCCTATCGCACCCCCGAAGAAGAGGCCGCAGGTCGCGACCGGGATCCGCTGATCATGGCCCGCACTACGCTGGACGACGAAGCAGCTCTGAATACGATTGATGCAGAAGTCACCGAAGAAATGGACGCCGCAATGGCAGGCGCAATCGCGGCGCCCGTGCCCGCGACGGACACGATGTTCCAGGATGTTTACGACCCCACGACTCCAGCGCCACAGCCACAACGCGCGCGGCTTGCCTCCGTTCTGGAGGAATTGAATTGACTAAGACAACCTATCGCGACGCCCTTCGCAAGGCCCTACTCGACGCGATGGCCGAGGATGAAAACGTCATTCTGATGGGCGAGGAAGTGGGGCTCTACGGTGGTGCCTATGGTGTGACCAAAGGGCTGCTGGATCATTTCGGGGCCAACCGCGTGATCGACACGCCAATCTCGGAACCCGGCATTGTGGGCGCGGCGATTGGGGCGGCGATGACCGGCCTGCGACCGGTGGCCGAGATCATGTATGTGGATTTCGCCGGAATGGTGATGGATCAACTGGCCAATCAGGCTGCCAAGTCACGATACATGTTCGGCGGCCAGATCGGAGTGCCGATGGTCCTGCGCACCCAAGGCGGCACCGGACGGTCCGCTGCCGCGCAGCATTCGCAATCGCTTGAGGCGTGGATGATGCACACGCCCGGCCTGCGCCTTGCGATGCCCGCAACGGTATCCGACGCATATCACTTGCTGCGCGACGCAATGCGCCAGCCAGACCCCGTCGTATTCATCGAACACAAGGGCCTCTATACCCTGAAGGGTGAAATTTCTCCTGACCCTGATGCGCCTTGGGGCCAACCTGCCATCCGGCGGGACGGACGAGACCTGACAATCGCCACCTACAGCCGGATGCTGCATGAAACCCTGACCGCCGCCGCCGCGCTTGCGCCCGAGGTTGAGGTTGAGGTGATCGACCTGCGTTGCCTCAACCCGCTGGACGACACCGTCCTGATGGAGTCGGTACGTCGCACCGGGCGCTGCCTGATCGTGACCGAAGCCGTCACCACCGGCTCTGTCGCGTCAGAGATCGCCGCGCGCGTAACCGAACAATGTTTCGACTGGCTCGAAGAACCGCCCCTACGCTTGGGCGGTGAGGATATCCCGATTCCCGTCTCACCCGCGCTGGAACGCGCGTCGATTCCCGATGCGATGCTGATCGAAGAGGTCGCGCGCTGGCTTGTCACGCGAGAGGCACCGTCATGGGCCGCGTAACCCTTTTGCTGCCCCGCCTGGGTGAAACCATGGAAGAGGCGAAAGTCACGGAATGGATCGTAGCACCAGGAGATGCCTACGCACGCGGCGACGTGCTGCTGGAAGTCGAGACGGATAAAACCGTGGTCGAGGTGCCGGCTCTGTCCGACGGAACGCTGATCAAGCAATTGGTTGCGCCGGGCGATACCGTGGCCCTTGACGGGCCGATCGCAGAAGTGGAGCAGGACGGCGAAGCAACCACCGCACATGTCGAGCCAGCCCCAACAGATCGCTCAAGCGAGACCCCGAATACTCTTAAGCCCGCGCAAACACCGCGGCTCATGTCGCAACCAACCTTGGGTAAAATCGCCGCGTCTCCTGCTGCGCGGGCTGCTGCGCGGCGCGGTGGCGTCTCACTGTCCGGCCTGACCGGCAGCGGCAGACGCGGCCGGATAACTGCGCAGGATGTGAACCACGGCGCGGGCACCGTTGTCCTATTGCACGGCCTATTCGACGACAGCAAAGGCTGGCGCGGCCTGCCGCAGCGATTGGCGAAACGTAGCCTGACTTGCGTCGTGCTCGACCTGCCCGGTCACGGTGATGACACGTCCACTGCAGACAGTTTTGATGCCGCAGCTGACCAATTGGCAAAGCGCCTGCCAGCAGGCCCGCTGCACCTTGTTGGCCACTCGTTGGGGGCTGCATTCGCGGCACGCCTTGCGACGCTGGACGGCGTTAGCCCCCTGTCGTTGACGCTGTTTGCGCCCGCCGGACTTGGGTCTGCAATTTCAGCAGATTTTCTGAGGGACATGGGAAACGCCGACACGGCCGAAGCACTCAAAACCGCCCTTGTGCATTTGGACGCCGGGCCGATGTCTGATGCCGCCATTTCCCAACAGCTGCCCAGACACGTCGCCCGACTGAAAGCCAAAGTCACGCTTGCAAATGCAGTGGCACAAAACGGCGTCCAGCAGATCGACGCGACCGGCGATATTGCCGCCGCCCCTTGCCCCGTTGCCGTCATGTTTGGCACCAGTGACCGCATCCTGGATTGGCGCAACGTGGCCCATTTACCTGCTGAAGCACGCATCCATCTGATACCGAACGCAGGCCACTTGCCGCATCTTGTTCGGCCCGACCTTGCCGCAGCGCTGATCGCGTCTGGGCATGACTTGGCGCAAAGCGCTTGAATGCGCCGCCCCGCCATTTACCGTTTAACCAAGTGAACCCGGCCAATTCCGGGAAGCCCATAGGAGGATACCATGATGAAAAGCCTGATGACCGCAGCCGCACTAGCAAGCACAATGCTTGTCTCGCCGGCATTAGCAGACAGCCACACCAAACAGTTGGCAACCGTCGTCAAGATTGACGGGATCGCCTGGTTCAACCGGATGCGCGAAGGCGTTGACGAATGGGCTGCAGAAACCGGCAACAACGCTTACCTCGTTGGTCCTGCACAAGCCGACCCGCAGCAGCAGGTTGCCCTGATCGAAGACATGATCGCGCAGGGTGTTGACGCCCTTTTGGTCGTGCCGATGTCCCCTGAAGCGATCGAGCCTGTGCTGGGTCGCGCGATGGCGGCGGGTATCACCGTCATCACGCATGAAGCGGCAAGCCAGGAAAACACCCTCTATGACATCGAGGCCTTCAAGAACGAGGACTTCGGCGCCAACCTGATGGATCGCATGGCGTCCTGCATGGACGAAACCGGCGAATACGCTGTTTTCGTCGGCTCGCTCGGCAGCCAGACCCACAATCAGTGGGTCGATGGTGCAATTGCGCGCCAGAAAGAGGCGTATCCGAACATGACGTTGGTGGGTGACAAGAACGAGACTGCGGACGATCAGCAGCAAGCCTATGCCAAAGCGCAGGAAGTTCTGCGCGCCTTCCCGAATATCAAGGGATTGCAGGGATCGGCCTCGACCGACGTCGCAGGAATTGGTCTGGCGATTGAAGAACGTGGCCTGGAAGATGCCACCTGCGTCTTCGGCACATCGCTGCCCTCGATCGCAGGTCAGTACATGGAAACCGGCGCCGTTGATGGCATTGGCTTCTGGGATCCCAAGATCGCCGGTATCGCCATGAACGCCGTCGCAACGATGGTCATGAACGGTGAGGAAATCACTGACGGCATGGACCTGGGTCTGGAAGGTTATGAGGCGGTGACGCTGGAAGGCAAAGTCATTACCGGCAAGGCCTTCGTTGACGTGGATGCATCGAATATGGGCAACTACGACTTCTGATTGCTCGGTTCCGATTATATCACGGTCGCGCCCCGCGCTTGGGGCGCGATCAAATCAAGGACAACCAATGCCGTCAGACGCCCAAAACGCACCACTTGTCACGCTTGAGGCGGTCACCAAACGCTATGCCGCGATTACCGCGCTCGACAGTGTGAACCTGACCATCCGCGCGGGCGAAGCAGTGTGCCTTGCGGGTGAGAATGGATCGGGAAAATCCACTTTGATCAAAGTCTTGGTGGGGGTCGAGCAACCCTCTGGCGGCCGGGTGCTGTTTGACGGCGTGCCCCAGACCCGCCTGACGCCGACGGCGGCAACCGCCGCTGGTGTTCAGGTGATCTTTCAGGATTTTAGCCTTTTCCCCAATCTTTCCGTCGCAGAAAACATCGCCATGACGGCAGAACGTGCGACAGGAACCGTGATGGTCCGCAACGCTCGCGCCCATGCACGCGCCGCCGAGATGCTGGCCCGTGTCGGAGTGGAATTGGACCTCGACGCCCGTGTTGAACGCCTTCCCGTCGCGCACAAACAGCTCGTCGCGATCTGCCGCGCACTGGCCGCAGACGCGCGTCTGATTATCATGGACGAACCGACCACTGCCCTGACCGAGCGTGAGGTTGCGCGCCTGCTGGATCTGATCCGCACGCTCAAAGCCGATGGAGTTGCGGTTCTTTTCGTTTCGCACAAATTGGCCGAAGTGCTGGAAGTCTGCGAAACCGTCGTGGTCCTGCGCAACGGCGAAAAAGTCGCCGAAGGTCCGGCGTCCGAATTTGATTCTGCTTCTTTGACGCGCGCAATGACCGGACGCGACGTCGCGACCGCGCCGCCGGCCCCGCTCGACCCAGCGTCTCCGGCGTTGCTCAAGGTCGAAGGCCTCGGCCGTGCGGGGGCGTTTGAAGATGTTTCGCTGACCCTGCACTCGGGTGAAATTCTGGGCGTTGCCGGATTGCTGGGTTCCGGGCGCACCTCATTTGCCAAAGCGCTGTTCGGATTGGCCTGCCCGGACAGGGGCCGCGTTACTCTTGACGGCACCGACGTTCCCTTGGGCGATCCGATTGCGGCGGCCGCATCTGGTATCGGATATGTGCCTGAAGATCGGCTGACCGAGGGTTTGTTCCTGGAACAAAGCATCGCGCATAATATTGCCGTTGGGCGGTTCGACACACACACGCAAAACGGCGTGCTCAACCTGGGCAATCTGTGGTCAGAAGCTGCGGATTGGCTCAAACGTCTATCGGTCAAGGCACCGGACCCAACAGCGCCTGTGCGATCCTTGTCCGGGGGTAATCAGCAACGGGTTGTGCTGGCCCGCTGGATGGCCCGTCAACCGCGCGTGCTCATCCTGAACGGCCCCAGCGTGGGCGTTGACGTCGGCTCCAAGGCGGAAATCCACGGCATCATGGCGGATTTGGCGGCGGGCGGTCTTGGGATCATCGTAATATCGGACGATCTGCCCGAGTTGTTGTCGACCTGCCACCGCATCCTTGTGATGAAGGAAGGACGCATCACAGAAGAGGTCACAGGCGGTGCCAAAGTGAGCGAAGCTGATCTAAGCCACCGGCTTGCGTCATGACGAGCGCAAAACACTCAGACACAGGTGCGCAAGCATGAAATCTTTCGACTGGAAGCGTAACGAAGTGCTCGTTTTTGCCGTGATCGTCGGGTTCTGCGTGCTTGCGACCCTCCGCGATCCGAACTTTCTGTCGATCCCCACGCTGACCGATCTGATGCGCAATTCGATCGTGTTGGGTATCTTCGCGGTCGGGGCGATGGTGGTGTTGGTGTCCGGCGGTATAGACGTCAGCTTCACAGCTGTAGCAGCCTTCGCAATGTACGCGACCACGGTGATACTGCGCGACTTAGCGCCGGATATGCCATGGCCAATGGCCTTTGCAATTGCGACGCTGATCGGGGCGGTTCTGGGCGCGATAAATGGAGTCCTCATCGCGTTTTTCGGGCTACCGACGCTGATTGTTACGCTGGGCACCCTGTCGGTTTTCAGGGGGTTTCTGTTGACCTTCGTGGGCACTTTGCAAATCTCGAACCTGCCGCCGGGTATGCGGGATTTCAGCCGCTGGATGATGGTCCGGGGAACCAATTCAGACGGTTCGTTTTATTCCCTTCCCTGGGCGTTTGCGGCACTGGTGATTATTGTCGTGGCAACGTGGTTCATCCTGAACAGGACGATGCTGGGCCGCGCGATCTATGCCATCGGCGGCGCACCTGAAAGCGCGCGCCGGATAGGTATCGACGTGCGCGGGACCCAGTTTTTTATCTATGTCTTCGTCGGCGCACTGGCCGGACTGGCTGGGATCATCCATGCCTCGATGGCACGCATATCAAACCCGTTTGACCTTGTGGGGCTGGAACTGAGCGTGATCGCAGCCGTGGTTCTGGGTGGTGCGCGCCTGACCGGCGGCGTCGGCACGTTGACCGGCACGCTGCTGGGCGTCGCGCTCATCGTTCTGGTCCGCAACTCACTGATCGTAATCGGCATTCCATCGACTTGGCAATCTGTGGCCATTGGGGTGCTGATCCTTGTTGGTACCGGGTTGCCCGCCTGGCAAGCCAAACGTGCAGAGGCCCAACAGACATGATTAACCGCATCCTGCATTCGACCGAGGGTCGACTGGCTATCATCACGCTGGCTGTCTTCACCACGATGGCCATTCTTGTACCGGATCGTTTTTTGTCGTCCGCCAACTTGACCTCGATGGCCTTCCAGTTCCCAGAGTTTGCGATCCTCGCCCTTGCGGTCGCCGTTGCGATGCTGACCGGTGGCATTGACCTGTCCGTCGTCGGGGCCGCGAACTTGTCGGCGGTCGTGGCCGCCTTGTTCATGAACCACTTTGCCGGCGAAGGCACCGGCACCGGGCTTCTGCTTGCGGCCATCGTGTTGGCTTTGTCCGTGGGGCTGATGGCGGGCCTGTTTAACGGCGTTCTCGTCGCGAACTTTGGACTCCCTCCTATTTTGGCAACCTTGGGAACCGGCCTGATATACACCGGACTCGCCATAGCTATGACGGGCGGCAGTGCCGTGATGGGCATGCCCCCCGCTGTGGCCTGGGTCGGGAACGGAACACTGCTAGGAATTCCTGTGCCGCTGGTGATTTTTGCGATCCTTGCCGCAGTTGTCGGCTGGGCACTGAAATACACCGCATTCGGACTGAAAACCCGGATGTTCGGGGCCAACCCCCTGGCGGCACGATACGCAGCGATGGATACGGAGCGGGTTCTGATCAAGGTCTACGCCCTATGCGGCACGTTGTCCGCCATTGCGGGGCTTATCGTGATGTCGCGCGCAAACTCCGCCAAAGCCGATTACGGCAGCAGCTATCTGTTGCTGGCCGTGCTGATCGCGGTGTTGGGCGGAGTGAACCCCTATGGCGGTTATGGCCGCATCATCGGCGTCGTCCTTGCCGTCTTATCCATGCAGTTCCTGTCGTCGGGGCTGAATTTGCTGCAAGTCACTAATTTCGCGCGCGAAATGATCTGGGGCATCCTGCTCATCGCCGTGATGCTTATCAATCTCGTCTCTTTCC
>Ga0055584_100006511_pt1 | contig 11452 bp, 9 predicted proteins | sample OSDHelmetaG_FD_58716 | JGI IMG/M metagenome (GOLD analysis project Ga0055584, IMG submission 58716) | Pelagic marine sediment microbial communities from the LTER site Helgoland, North Sea, for post-phytoplankton bloom and carbon turnover... | ecosystem: Environmental > Aquatic > Marine >...
GGCCTTTGAATGGGTGTGGCGCAACGCAGCGGACATAAATGGCGACCCGGACCGGGTTTTTACCGTGGGCCAATCCGCCGGTGGACATTTGGTGCTCATGATGATGGCAACCGACTGGCCGGCTTTTGGCTCCGGGCTGCCGGGCGACCTCGTAAAAGGCGGTGTCTCGATTTCCGGGATTTACGACCTTGAACCAATCCGGCTCTGTTACCTCAATGACAAGGTTGGGATGGATAAGGAGGTGGCGCACCGCAACAGCCCGATCCATCAAGCATACCCGAGCCCGGCACCACTGATGCTCGTCTCCGGCGACATTGAATCAGATGAATATTCTCGGCAGGCCGAGGCGATGGAAGCCGTGTGGAAAACTCATGGTTATCGTTGCGAACACCTTAGCTTGCCTGGCCGGAACCACTTCACCATGGCGGATTTGTTGTGGGAGCCTGAAAGTGAAATGACCGTCGCGTTGCTGCGTCAGATGGGGTTGCGTTCCTGAGTTTAGTTGGGTGTTAGGGTGTCGCGCCAAGGGCCACGAGGTTTAGCCCTACACATACTGCGGCGATTTGTCGCAAATGCAAATCATTCGCAATTGATTGACGAGCCCCTGCAGGGTCCTTAATGATGGAGACATCGCAACAATGTCCCATGCAATCCAATTGCCGCCATCGAAACTGAATGAGCAATTTTGGTGGGGACCGCACCGTGGAGCGCACGTCCTATGAGTAGCTCGATTTTCAGGTTATCACCTCTGTCATGGAGGCTTTGTGCGACCTCACTTGCCGTTGTGACTGCTATGGCGGCTGCCTTGTTCAGCGCCAGTCAGGCGCGGTCATCGGATGACGTCGTTAACGTCTATTCGTTCCGGCAGGAAGTCCTTATTCGGCCTTTGCTGGATGCCTTTACGGCGGAAACTGGAATCAAGGTTCGGCTGGTCAGTGCCAAAGACGATGCGCTTCTCGAGCGACTAAAGAGCGAAGGCGAGTTTAGCCCGGCCGATGTGCTGCTGACGGCTGATGCTGGCCGGTTGTGGCGGGCCAAGGAAGCCGGGGTTCTTCAGCCCGTTACATCAACGGTGTTGGAGAGCCGGGTTCCCGCTCAATACCGTGACCCGGAAGGGTATTGGTATGGGCTTTCTGTTCGTGCGCGCACGATCATGGTGGCGGCGGACCGGGTGAAACCGTCCGATATCACGAGCTATGCCGATCTCGCAGATGAACGTTGGCATGGCCGGATCTGCATTCGCTCGTCGGGCAATATCTACAATCAATCCATGCTCGGTGCGTTCATCGCGCACCATGGGTCCGAGTGGACAGAGACATGGGCTGCCGGACTGGTAGCCAATTTCGCTCGCAAGCCGGCGGGTGGTGACCGTGATCAGCTGCGCGCGGTTGCCGCTGGTGAATGTGATGTTGCGGTCTCGAACACTTATTACCTCGGGCGCATGGCCTCATCTTCCAAGGAAGCGGATCGGGCCGTAGCCGAGGCGATTACGGTAATTTGGCCGGATCAGAGTGGATACGGCGTCCACGTCAACGTCAGTGGTGGGGCGGTGACCCGCAGCGCCAGTCACAAGGACGCAGCGGTTCGCTTGCTGGAGTTTCTGGCCGGGCCGCAGGCGCAAGCCCTTTATGCAGCGTCGGTCTATGAATATCCTGTGCTCGCCGGTACCTCACGATCGCCTGTGGTCGAGGCCTGGGGCACGTTCATCGCTGATGATCTAAATCTGGCGGCGCTGGGTGAAAACAATGCAGCAGCCATCCGCATTGCAGACCGGGTGGGTTGGCGCTAGTTCGCGGCCCGCGTCGCGTGGCGCTGGTTCAGCGCCTCGCGTCGCGTATGTCGGGCCAGCCACACCACCGCGACAATGATACCGCCGAGTAGTGGTAACACCGCATAATTCATGGTTTGCCAGCCGATGCTTTGGTGTAGCACGCCGGACAACAGCGACGCTGCGGCGACAGAGCCGAAGACCATGAAGTCGTTGAACCCCTGGGCTTTTGCTTTCTCTGCCGGTGAATACGTTTCGGTTACCAGCGTGGTGCCGCCGACAAAAAGGAAGTTCCACCCCAGCCCGAGGACTATGCTGCCGATCCAGAAATGCGCCAGCGTAATACCGCTGAGATTAATGGCGACACATATGGCGAGAATTGCAGCGCCGGTCAGCATGATGTTGGGGTTGCCGAAGCGCCGTATCAGATAGCCGGTAAAGAAAGATGGTCCATACATGCCAACGACGTGCCATTGAATTACCTGGGCCGTATCCAGAAACGTGAAGCCGTGGCTTCCCATGGCGAGCGGCGTTGCTGTCATGAGCAGCGACATGGTGGCGTATCCGGCCATGGCGGCAGTGACGGCGACAATAAATTTCGGCTGAAGGATCACGGCGAGCAGCGGGCGGGATGCGCCGCTGCGCTCTTCCTCTGACGGCGGCGGTATTCTGATGAAGCGCACAATCAAAAGGCTGGCGCAGTAGAGTGCCGCGACCGCTACAAAAATACCGGCGTAGTCGATGGGCGCAAATATGTCTTTTGACCAGTTGGCCAGCAGTGGCCCGAGTGACGCGACAATGCCGCCGGCCATGACGAGTGAAATGGCGCGACTGCGAAAATCAATACTGGCGGCATCGGCGGCGGCAAATCGATAGTACTGGCCCGCCGCATTCATCGTGCCGACCAGCGCACTCGCGACACAAAAAAGAACAAAGTCGCCGCTCATAATGGCGTAGATCGCCAGTAGCGAACCGGCGAGACCAATAAGCAGACCAACCGTGAATCCGTTTTTTCGCCCGATCTTCTTCATCAGGAGGGAAACCGGAATGGTCGATACCATCATCGCGGTGAACTGGCTGGAGAGCGGCAACGTCGCGAGCGCCTTGTCGTCCGCCAGGCCATATCCGATGAGTGCCGAACCCGCGACGATAGATGCGGTTGAGGTCATGAATAGTGCTTGGCAAATTGCCAGTAGCAGGACGTCGCGGCGACCGTGGTTGGGGGAGTGGGTCAATGTAAGGTTGTCCGAATAATGGCTAGCTGGCGCCGCGAATATGATCCAGAGCGGCTACGGTCAGCGACCTGTCCGGAAATGCCAAGTCCGTCAGAATATTGAAATGGTGTAACTCGGGCACGCCGAGGAAACTGCCGTCAAAGCCGGCATTGCTCCATGCGGTTGCAAAGCCTTTTGACTGGGCAACGAACTGGTCGGTTTCGCCGAGGCCGACGGCGGCCAACATGGGCGCGCCATGAGTGGGTAAATGCAGTAAAGGGCTGTTGCGATGCGCGGCCGCATCGTCGAGACCAACATCATCGTTGATCGAGGTTTTGAGCAGCGGCCTCAGGTCAAATACGCCACTGATTGGCATGCCCGACTTCAGTGTGTCGGCGGGCATGCCACGGGCTGCCCAATCTGTCGACAGCATTGCTGCTGTCAGGTGCCCGCCGGCGGAATGCCCACACACATGCAGCTTTGCCGGGTCGGCGGATGCCCGCGCCGCATTGGTGTGCAGCCAGGCAATGGCAGCCTGCACCTGAGCCACAATTTCGTCCAGCGAGACAGACGGCGCCAGCGCATAATTGATGGACGCGACCGACACGCCTTCTGGCACAAGGCCCAGAGCAACAAAGGCATGGTCGTCCTTGTCCATGGACCGCCAATATCCTCCGTGAATAAAAATAAGTAGCGGATTGCTGCCACCGGCGGCCGGGAACAGATCGAGAGTCATGTTCGGGCCGTCGCCGTAGGCGATCCCCAGCTCGCAGTCGAGCGATGTCCGTGCGCGATCACTCAGGGCGCGCCACTCCGCAAAATGAGTTTCGAAATCCGGGTGCCGGGGCCGCAGACTGTATTCAGACTCGTTGGAAAGATCGCGCGTCGTCATCGGTTCCGTCCTGCGGATGTTTCATTTCCCTGACATTCCGGAAGATTGTCAGGGAAAGTTCATGTGCGACCCTCATTTACCACTCCGCGCGACAACGCACCAGAGAGGCAATTTCTTTGCGCCCTCGGCGGCTGGGAATCCGCTAGTATTAAGCCATCGCAAGGAAATGAAACGGCTCAGAGTATTCCTATGACAACCAATACTGATCGCAATGATAGCCGCTTGACGGTCGCCGATACGCATCGCGGTGCCGGCGTTCCAGGCGAGGGCGAAGCGCAGCACCAGCTTGAGCTGGTTCGGATGTATTTCGGTCAGATGCCCACTGTGATGGTGGTCAACATTTTCAACGCTGTTCTTGTCGGCGCCGTTGTCTGGCCAAATACCGCCGGTGTTTCGGTGCTTATCTGGGCCGGTGCGATAGTCGCATTTTCGCTGCTTCGAGCGGGAATCTGGCTTGTCGCATGGCGCGGGAGGTCGCATGCGGTTGAAACAGTGCGCGTATGGCAGCGGTTGGCATTCGTGAGCTCGGCGCTGGGTGGAATCGGCTGGGGCGCAGGTGGTGTTCTGGTGTTCGTGGTTTCGCCATCGACTGTTGATCACGTGTTTTTGGCATTTGTTCTGGGTGGCATGGGTGCTGGCTCGATGGCGGGGCTAACGGCGATGTTGCCGGTGTTTTACGCGTCGGTTTGGCCGATGTTTATCCCTTTTGGGGTGGCCCTTCTGACAGGCGACGACATCACACATGTTGCCATGGGGGCAATGGTGTTGGTCTACGGAGTCGCGATCAGCTTTTTTTCGCGCAATGTGCATCGCTGGCTGGATTCCTCCGTGCGCCTGCGCGAGGAGAACGCCGGGCTGGTGGGGCGACTGGTTCAGGCCCATGAGTTTGCGAACAATGAGGTGGTCGAGCGCACCCGCGAGCTGAGCCGGGCCAATGAGGCGCTTGAGCATCGCCTGCGCGAACTTGATCAGGCGCAGCGCGCACTGACCGAGAACGAGCGCCAGATGCGTCTGATCACAGACAGTATCCCGGCCGTGGTGGCATCTATCGATAGCAGCTTGCGCATTCGGTTCGTTAACGAAAAATACGAGACTTGGTTTGGTAATTCTCGTGAACATGTGCAAGGCATGCCAATCGACCAAATTGTCGGCGATGAGGCGTTTTCCGAAATTGACGATCCTTACACGCGCGTTCTGGCCGGTGAGGCTGTCACCTATGAAGCCGACAGAAACACTCGGCTGGGTCGGCGTCGCCTCCAGGTGAGTCTCGTGCCCAATCGTCAGGATGATGGCCAGATCGATGGGATGTTCGCGCTGGGAATTGATCGGACGGAAGAATACGAGGCGCATGATGCGCTGACCCAGAGCGAAGACCGCCTTCGTCGGGTTATTCAGAACATGCCCGTGATGATGTTTGCACTCGACGAGCAAGGCGAGATTATTGTCTGGAATCGTGAATGTGAGCGGGTGACCGGGTTTCCGGCAAATGAAGTGGTGGGCAATCCGAAGGGTCTGGAACTGTTATGGCCAAACGAAGAGCGGCGCGCCCAGGTGCGCCGGACCCTTCTTGAGCACAGTGACTACCGGGATTGGGAATGGGACGTCATGTGCAAGGGCGGCGGCAACCGGACCATTTCGTGGTTCAATATTTCTGCGGCCTATCCGGTGCCGGGTTGGTCGAGTTGGCAGATGGGCTTTGATGTCAGCGTCAGGCGGCGCGCGCGTCAGGAACTGGAACAGACGTTGGAAAAAGAGCGCGAACTGGGGGAACTTAAATCCCGTTTCGTTGCGATGGCATCCCATGAGTTCCGCACGCCGCTCACCACTATTCAGGCCGCGGTGGAGATTGTCCGGCGATATGGCCCGCGGATGAGTGATGACGAGAAATACAGCAACCTGGCCGAAATTGTGTCGGAAGTCGGCAACATCACGCACCTGCTTGACGACATCTTGAATTTTGGGCGCGTTGACTCCGGGCAGATGGAGGTGTCTCCGACGCCTATCGATATTGAAGAGCTCTTTGAGGAATTGATCGACAAGGCTCGCCTGCAAGCCACTGACCGGCATGAGCTCGAGTTTCGGGTCAACGGAAATTGCGGCGAAGTCCTGCTTGATGAGCAGATCTTTCGGCAAGTCGTCGGAAACCTTTTATCAAATGCCATCAAATATTCGCCGGATGGCGGCCCCGTGATGCTGGAGGCCTGGTGCGAAGACCAACGGGTCAGAGTAGCTTGCACCGATGCTGGGTTGGGCATCCCTGAAATTGGCCGGGATCGGTTATTCGAGCCGTTTCATCGGTTTGATAATGTCGGCGCTATTTCTGGTACAGGTCTGGGCCTGGCGATTATCAAACGGGCAGTAGCCAGCCATGGCGGCACAATTACCTGTGAGAGCCAGGAGGGGGCGGGGACAACTTTTCGCGTCACACTTCCTCAAGGACTCGATACGCCAATTATTGGCCAGCTATTGCACTGACCTTTGGTCCCTGCGAAAAGCACCCATCGCAGGCAAAATGCGTATCGAAAAGCGCTAACGCACTACCCGCGACGTGGGAGCGGCGTCGGTGGGGTGCGAACACTCACTTTGCCCTGCAGGGCGTTGGGTATTTCACTGTCGTCCAGGTCTCCGTCGGCGCTGCCAGCATAGGCTTCGGCGACGGCCACGACGTCAGTGGCATGATCCGGTGTCAAATGACTGAACCGCAGTGAAAACTTGTCGCGGGCGCGAAACGAAACGTTGCAGGGGTTTTTGCAGCCGTTCAGGCAAAAGACTCCCCGCAGATCAACCGTTTTGGGTAGCGGCTTGCGGTCCACAAGCTCATTGACGGCATCGAGCAAAAACTTGCCCTGGCGTTTGCCGTCTATCTCTCTGTTCGCCTCAGTCCACACACAAGAGCGACATATGTACATGATGTTGCGCTCGGTTGCCGCAGCGCTTTTTGCCGGGGCCTTTTTTCTGGTAGCCGGTTTCTTGGCACCGGCCTTTGTGGCCGCAGTCTTCTTGGCGGCACCGGCCTTTGTGGCCGGTGCCTTAGCAGTTTTTCTGGTCGCCATTGAATTAGCCGTAATAGAAATTCAACAGCGCTTCGTTTACTTCGGTGGGTTTCTCGATCGGCGTCCAGTGGCCGCAACCGCTCAGTAGCAATAGCTCGGACTTTTTGATGGCCTTAGCCATGGCCGTCGCGGCAGCGGGTGGAGCGACACCATCCTCGTCGCCTGTGATTAGCAGCGTCGGGCATTTAATTTTCGAAAAATCAGCTGCTTTGGCGGCTGCCAACGCTTCGCAAGTGCGGGCATAGCCCTCGGCATCCTGACGCATGACAATCTCACGAACCAAGGCGGCGACAGCCGGCTTGGATGCCTTGGTTTCGGCAGAGGTGGAAACCTGCACCAGAACATCGGCGATGGGCACCATGCCTTCCTTGCGGGCCAGTGCAGCGCGGTCGCGAATGGCTTGTCGTGCTGGTTGAGGCGGCTCGGCGACAGGGCCAAGAAGAGCCAGACTCTTGACGCGACTGGGAGACTTTGCAGCCATGTGGGCACAAATCACTGTGCCCAACGAATGGCCCAGCAAATGGGCCGATTTGATTTCAAGTTTGTCCATTATCGAGAACACGTCCTTCATGAAGGACGCAATGGATATCTTGCCTTTGGCCGGAGACCGACCGGACCCTTCGAGGTCAGGCCGAATGATTTTGTGGGTCCGCGAGAGCACTGAGCACTGCGGCATCCACGCATTGCTTGATCCGCCCAGACCGTGGATCATGATCATGGCTTCGCCGTCGCCGTGGACTTCTACCGCCAGATTTTTTCCGTTGATGCGCATCATTGTATCTTTCTCCCCGGTTGGGCGGGTGGGCCACTTAGTGGACCCGTGCCACGCCGATTACGCGATTATTTTAGTATGTTGCTGAGGCTGCCTAGTCCTTCGACTTCAATTTTCATCGTATCGCCAGCTTTCAGGAAACGAGGCGGCTTAAAGCCGATCCCGACACCCGCAGGCGTGCCAGTGGAAATGATATCGCCCGGCTCGAGGGTCAGCCCGGCCGAGATCGTTTCAATAATTGTCGGGATATCAAATATCAGGTCTTTGGTGTTGGCATCCTGCCGGAGCTCATCGTTGATCCAGCATTTGATGTCGAGGTTTTCCGCATCGACTTCGTCGGCTGTCGCGATCCAGGGCCCCAACGGACAGGATGTGTCGAGCGATTTTCCGAGGAACCATTGGCGATGCTTGAGTTGCATATCGCGCCCGGTGATGTCGTTTGCGATGGTGTAGCCGAAAACGTGGTCAAAGGCCTGGGCCTTGGTAATCCCGCGGCCGCCTTTGCCGATAATTAGCGCGAGCTCGGCTTCATAATCGAGCTGCTCGGTTAGCGCCGAATGAGTGAGAACGGATGCATTCGGCCCGACCACAGTGGTGGACGGCTTGGTGAAGATGATCGGGTGATCCGGCACGTTCTCGCCGCGCTTGCTGGTGGCATCGAAGCCGCTCTGAGTAAATTCCTGCGCGTGCTCAAAATAGTTTTTACCGACGCAGAAAATGTTCCGTGCCGGACGCGGGATCGGCGCGACGATGGTCACATCAGCCAAGTCGATGCTGGCACCTTCGGTCGTGAGGTGATCGCGCACAGACGCATAGTTTTCGATGAGGGCGAGCATGTCGCCGCCGCCGTTGTTGATACGATCACCGATCGGCCAGATACGGCTGCTGTCGGGATCGATGATGCCGATATCCTGGACGCCGGCACGTTCGAAGGTCACGAGTTTCATCGCGCTTCATTCACTCCATTTTGGAAATGCTGAAATTGGGTGCCGCGATGATCCATATGCATGGCGGTGTCGTCAACCGTGGTGTGTCGCCGCAGAGATGCCGAGCGACCGCGCGCGATCAACAAAAGATACGGCCGTGTGCTTGACCGGCATCGTATGGCGCCTGGATACGGTGGTTACAGCGAGTTGCTCAGCCAGCCGTGGGGCGCGAGCCAATAAAACGGCGGTACGTGTGCGGCGACCATTTGGTGTGGTAACCGGGGGTGCGCGTAACGAACCGGTGTTTTAGGCCGCACCCCGCAATGCGCGCCAACTGAAGCCTATGGAGACACAGGATACGGTTGTTCTAGACTCGAGATACGGTCAATAGTCTCACGTTTTCAATCTTTTAGGCTTCATATGCATGGGGCTGGATTTTGCCTCTTGACGGTGTCGCATTAATCTTTATATTGCACTGCAACATATATTGCGTTGCAGCATTCGCGCCTGCATAAAGCGGTGCGCATCAGGCGGCACGCCAAACCTAGCAAAAAGGAATTCGACGATGTCAGGCCAGAAAACAAAGACCAACGCCCAGTCCAACCCCAACCCGTTTGCCGCATTCGGTAAGGAATTTGACGCTACCGGTTCTGTTGAGGAACTCACCAGCATCGGTCGTAGCAACTTCGAGGCCTTCGTGAAGGCGTCACAGATTGCGACTCAGGGCTATGGTGCCTGCGCACAGACGGCACTCGACTTTGCCCGCTCGGCGCTTGAGCGGAATGCCGAGACGGCTCAGGCTGTCTTAGCGTCCAAGAACGTTCAGGACGCTACCGAAGTTCAGAGCACATGGGCGCGCGGTGCTTTTGACACCTACGTTTCGCAGGCTGGCAAGTTGACCGAAATGACCACTAAGGTCACCAGCGAGGCGTTCGCACCGATCCAGGCACGTATTGACGAGACAGTGACCAAGACAGCAAAGGCTGCTGCCTGAACGCTTCCCCGTTAGTCGCCGGATCAAAAAGGGCTCGCAGCTTTCGCTGCGGGCCCTTTTACTTGTCCTGACAGAGAGTTACAGGCTCGGGCTTATTAGTGTGTTCGGGCAATTCGTTGGGCCGGAAATTGTGACGCACTCGCCATCAACCGAGGTTCGCCCTTCGGCGATAAGGCGAACTGCCAACGGATAACACTGGTGCTCTGCGGCCAGCACACGGGACGCCAGGGTAGCCTCGTCGTCGTCCGGCAGGACGGGCACACCAGCTTGCACGATGATCGGCCCGGCATCCACTTCAGTGCGCACGTAATGGACGGTGCAGCCAGTTAGGCGCACCCCTTCCGCAAGGGCCCGGGCATGGGTGTCGAGTCCCTTGAACGCCGGCAGCAATGACGGATGAATATTGATCAGACGGTCACGCCACTGATCGACGAATCCAGCCGTGAGCACGCGCATGAAACCGGCGAGACAAATGAGCTCACCGCCGGCATCGGCGATGGTGGCGCTAAGAGCCGCGTCAAAGGTTTCACGATCAGGATAGTTACCGTGTGGCACGACGGCGGTAGCGATGCCGGCAGATTCGGCGCGCGCCAGGCCACCTGCATCGGCACGATTGGAAATAATCAGGGAGATTTCGGCCGGAAAGTCTGGCGCCGCGCAGGCGTCGATCAGGGCCTGAAGGTTGCTTCCGCGGCCAGATATGAGCACGACCAGTTTCAGCCGCGCCATGCAGCCTCCAGGCCGACTATGCGGCATGCCGCAGGCTCATCGGTCTTGCTGGTATCGCCAGGTGTGACCACGCCAATCTCGATGGCCTCACCATTGAACGCGTCAATAACTGCCGACGCAGCGTCAGGCGCAGCCACAACCACCAGCCCGATTCCACAGTTGAAGGTGCGGCAGAGCTCGAGGGGGGCAACATTTCCCTGCTCAAGCAGCCATTTGAACAAGGGGGGCAGGGCCCATGCGTTAGCGTCGATATCCACGTTGAGACCGGTGGGCAAAACGCGGGGCACGTTTTCCAACAGACCGCCACCGGTGATGTGCGCAAACGCCTTGATCCCATTACTCGCCTTGATCGCTGCCAGCGCCTCTTTGATATACAGCCGGGTAGGTGCCATCAGCGCGTCGCCAAGCGTTACTGATGCATCAAAGGGTGCCGGCGCGGCCAGATCAGCCTGTTCCTCATCGACAATTCGACGAATCAACGAGTACCCGTTGGCATGGGCACCCGACGACGGCACGCCCAGCACAACGTCTCCGGCGCAAAGGTCGGACCGGGGCAAAATGCTCTCACGTTCCACGGCGCCAACGCAAAATCCGGCAAGGTCGTAATGGCCGGGCGCGTACATTCCGGGCATTTCTGCAGTTTCACCACCAATCAGCGCGCAGCCGGCCTGGCGGCAGCCTTCGGCAATTCCGGCAACCACGGCGGCGGCGGTGTCGCGCTCCAACTTGCCGCAGGCAAAATAATCCAGAAAAAACAACGGCTCGGCCCCTTGCGCGAGCACGTCGTTGGCGCACATACCAACGAGATCAATGCCGATTGTGTCGTGGTGACCGGTGGCAAGTGCCAGGAGCAATTTGGTGCCTACGCCGTCGGTGCCGGAGACCAGAACCGGATCACGATAGCCGGCCTTTGCCGGGTCAAACAGCCCGCCGAAACCGCCGAACGAGCCCATTACGCCAGGGCGCGCGGTGGCTTCGACCAGCGGTTTGATGGCGCTGACCAAGGCGTTGCCGGCAGCAATATCTACGCCAGCGGATTTGTATGTGCGACTTGGGATGGCCGGCTCGCTCGTGCTACTCTTCGTTTCGTCCCACGTCGGACGC
>Ga0055584_100006512_pt1 | contig 11451 bp, 8 predicted proteins | sample OSDHelmetaG_FD_58716 | JGI IMG/M metagenome (GOLD analysis project Ga0055584, IMG submission 58716) | Pelagic marine sediment microbial communities from the LTER site Helgoland, North Sea, for post-phytoplankton bloom and carbon turnover... | ecosystem: Environmental > Aquatic > Marine >...
CATTAAAAATAAACCATATACTATATCAATCATAGCCACTTCTCCCACTTTATTATTCACAATTATATGATTAATACCTGCTGCTAACAAGAAAAGACCCCAACCCAAACCTACACCAGGTTCTTTCTTTGTTAATGCTATAACCAATAAAGAAGCTGTAAATAAGCCTAATTCACGCTGCAAAGTTATAACTCCTGTGCTATTATCCCATCCCATATCTTCCCGTGTTTTAGATGCTAGAAATAGGTGACCTATGGTTCCAAATATTAAGGAGGGTACTACAGAGTACATAAGTACATCTTGTTTCATCTTTTCCCTATCATCTTTATCCTTAGCTGAAAAGAAAACCCCCAGGGCTAAAAATATAATAGTTGCTACTACAAATATAACGCTCATTTATTATAACATTTATAATTCTTGCATAATTGCTGTTAATGTAGCATTTATTTCATTCTTTTTCTTTATGATATTATACAACAAGACATCCCCCAGGGGAAATCCAGCTGTTGACTTTTCTCCTCTAGGACCTGTCAAGATCATATAATATACATCCACCTTACGCTGTTCCTCAGGTAAATGAGCATGGGACTTATATCGTATCGCCCTACCTATAACCTGCTGCAAACCAGAATCATTCCATGTGGGATCCATAACTATCACACTCTTTACACCCTTCAAATCCAGTCCCTCCCCTCCAGCCTTGGTTATTACTAAAACGTCAAATTCATCATTATTAAAACCATCTACTATACCCTGTCGTTCAGATACCTTCGTGCTACCTGTAAAAGTCATATATGATATACCTTCTTGTTCTAATGCACGCTCTATTGGTCTTACTCCAAAATCTATCCAATTTGTATATATTATAGACTTTCCACGAGATATAATAGGTAAAGCTTCTTCCACCTTTGCACTATAATACTCTGGACCAGCTTTATTTACAGCTCGTCTATATCCATTATAGAATATTTCTGGTTGTTTAAAGAATATACCATGTAAATGTTCACCACTTATTATACGTATATATCTACGAAAATATTCACTACTCATGGGTACATTCTTGACATGATCTATCTTTTGGGGAAATTCAGCAATATCTCGCCTTCCTATCTCCACATCTACTATATCCTTAAGAAGATACCTAAATGTAGATATATTCTGAACATCAATATCTTTTCCCAACCATTCAGATACCTCCCCTCTTCGGTATTCTTTATATGTACCCACCAACATCCTACCATGGACCATATTAATTAAGGGTATAAAATCTTGCATATTATTCACAAATGGGGTTGCTGTAAGAAGTAGCCTCTTACGCGCCCTAAATGTTGCTCCTACTATTATTTTTGACTTTTTACCAATTGGATTTCTAAGATTGTGGGCTTCATCTATAATAAGTAGGGCATTTGATAAATCAACACTACCCGGATTCTTCTTCTCTGTATTATAAAATGTATCAAAAGAATAAAAATCATACTTACTATGGTCTTCCTCTCCATACTTATTTAACTCCTTCTTAAAATTAGACGTTAACGAGGCCGGCCCTATAAATACAATATGCCCCCTTGGATGTTTATCTAGATAACATTGTGATGTGGTCACAGCTGTCAAGGTTTTCCCCGTACCCGTACCATGCACCACAAGGATACCTTGGTGTCTGTTCATAAATCTTACTATCCTCTTTTGTGTTGCACGCAGGGGAATTTCTGATCTCTTCACACAATCACCTGTACGCTTACTACGCGAGGACTTCTTGGGGGATTTCCTAGAGGATTTCCTAGAGGATTTCCTAGAGGACTTCTTGGGGGACTTCCTAGAGGACTTCCTAGAGGACTTCTTGGGGGATTTCCTAGAGGACTTCTTGGGGGACTTCTTGGGGGATTTCCTAGAGGACTTCTTGGGGGACTTCCTAGGAGGTGTTCCACTTGAGGGTTTATTACGACAACGATTGGTATTTGGATCTCTATATTGATGTGGTTTACATGGTACAAGGACCCTCCCTCCCTTACCTATTTCTTCATCACCAGTACGACTACGACTTTTTCGGGTAGAAGTACGTCTTCGACTGGGTTTGTATCCAGACTTATTACGACAACGTCCAGTTGCCGGATTTCTATATTGATATGATTTACAAGGCACTACCATTTATTCTAGAAAAATATTATTGAAACATTAATGATAAAAAAATACCAATGGAATTTCTTACTAAACCATTTAAATAAAATGTTTATTGTCTTACTATAAATGACAAAGACTAATTCTTTTAATTATTATAATATATCCCAAACATATATTTGGGATAAACAATATAAAAATGTAGAACACTTTGAACAGCAGAAACCAAAATACCAAAATTGGAAAGAAGCCCCTCTTGGGACTCCTTGTAGATCTCGTTCCATTAATAACTGTCTTGGAGCTCCTGGGTGTGGCTTTCCTACACCATTTTGTGGTGTAGCTCCATTTGGGGGAAATAGGTGTGCATGTCATGATTAATTTTTAAAACATTGGAGGAATTTTATAGGTATTTACCTATAAAATTACATAATATTACATACTATTTATTATAATTCTTCTATTGTGGGTTCATTTTTGATCTTAAGTTGTCCAGACTTTTTAGCAGCATCTACTTGAGCCTGAATCTGTTCTTCAATAGAACCTCCATTTACAATACCACTTCCAGATCCCGTGGGTGGCTGTACAGCGAGGGTAGACATCATGGGACCTAACATACCCATAATATCAGGGGGTGGAACATCATCCCCTTTTTCTGCACTCTCAACCACACCCTGTAAATTACCCATCATGCTGTTTACCATTTTTGTAGTTTCATCATCACCACCATTCTGTTCATTTAGACTACTAACCATTGTCTGTACAGTACCCATCAATTTCCCAAGGTCTAAACTACCATCCTGTAGGCCGTTACCCATACCCCCCACGAGGTCATTAAAGATACCAGACTGCATGATACTATTAACAGCGTCCATGGGATTTGCATCTGGATCTACATGTTTCTCTACTTTTCCAATAATATCTGTAAGGAAATCAGCCTCGTGTACATTATCCTTAGTGTCCTTTAGGATTTGTCTGGCCTTTCCAGCGGGATCGGTGAGGGCTGAAATAGTGAGGAGGTGTTTCCAAATAACAGCTTGTGTATCCATATCTGCCTCGGTGAGGATAGTGTTCATGTCTATGTAAACCCTGTTTGAGTATGTAATTTTACTATCCTTATCAAACTTATTCTTTTTCTTCTCAAATATGGCTTCGCGATTTTTTATACAAAAATCCCTGAACGCCTCAATATGTTTTTGAATAGGCTTTTCATGGGAAATAGTAGTTTTATTAATAAGGTGGGCATAGAGTTTTAATGCTCTATGATCTTGACCAAATACTTCACCTAAACATGTAGTGAAATTAGAAATGGCCTTAAAAGTAATTAGAGAATTATCAGATGACATTTTTGTGTTTCACATGTGTCTCTATAAATCTGAAATATTGCTGCTTATATAAATATAAAATACAAAAATACAAAATAAATGTCATTAACAGAAGAGCAAAGAATAGCTGTACTAAATGAACTCTCCGAGTTTAACCCTGGTATCAAGCTAAATTTTGGACCACTATTAAGTAATCTTCAACAACCCTCCACACCCTCCACACCCTCCACACCCTCCACACCCTCCACACCCCCTCCCCAACAACTTTTACATACATTTACAAATGATTTATATATCTCTTCAGACACTGAAAGTGATGAAGAACTACCAGATATACAATCTGATGGTTCAATACTTATAATTAAAGGTAAAAAATACCCAAAAGTAATAAAACATACTAAAAAAGGAAAATGGTACACTGTTAAACACCGTGTGGAGGATGTGGGGGGTGTGGGGGGTGTGGGGAGTGTGGGGGATAAAACTAAACAGTATTCCAGGATACAGGACAATGGTAGGAAATTTTCAGAAATGTTTAAAGACCTAGAGAGGGCCTCCGACTTTGAGAGTTTGAGATTGATACTGAGGGAGATACAGCGGAAAAGATATAATGCATTTGGTAGAATATCTATTGTTGACTATACGACTGCTGTACATATGCATGAAAAATGTATATATCATATACTCAAAAATAAACATGGTCACTCCCACGAGGATATACCTGAAATAATCAACAACTATGCCTTCTGTGGTCTTGAACTAACAATGACGCTGTTGAACCCAATAAAGACTGAAATTAAAGGTAATATAAGTATCCATGATAGGGAGCTTTATAAGCAGTCCCTAGGTATATTTACAGAAAATAAATATACATTCACTGAAAAGTCTGCACCAGGATTGCGTAATCCCCTATGTGAAATGGTACAAAATGTGGATCCTATTTCCCTTAGATTGTATACCATACCAGAACTTATACAAATCTACGTAATAAAAAGAAAAAACATAGTCTATTTACCCCTTTCAATATCTGATGAAATAAATGATCCATGGAGTTTTTATATAAGGGGTTCCAAGTCAAATGAGTGGATACAAGATTCTGGACTATGTCTAACTTCTGAATATCTAAGGGAGCTTTTTCTGGATAAATGCATACAAGATTTTAGGTATAGATATGTAAAGAAATTTGGAAATACATATTCAACCTATTATCTAACCGATGATATACTTTCTAATCTAATATATAATATACAACTATTATCCAGACCCAAACAATTCAGAAATTTACTATCTGTACTTATAGTAAAAAATTGTACTTTAATACCATCTGGGGATGACAAATTTAACTTTTTAACCCGTAATCCATTAGAGGAAGATGATGAAATATGTGTTATTGGTGATATTATGACAGAGCGTTTATTGTGTAATTCTATATATCAAATATGGGGTAACTTGACAGGAGATGAAATTACAAATATATATAATGATATGATTGTTTAAAAAAACTCCGCTAATAGGATAAATGTCTACTCTTCGCAAGAGACCATACATATCACGGTCAAGCGATAATCCCATAAGTAAACGTACCCGATCAAACACGACGGGTGATGAAGACGAGGAAAAACCCTTAACCCCTCCTAGTTCACCCCCACCAAGCGACGAGGATGAAGCCATAGATGAAGCTAATTCTAATAGTGAAGACGATAGTGAAGACGATAGTGATAGTTATGATGAGGAAGATGAACTATTAGCACTAGAAAATAGGGATCCTGTTTTACATAAGGTACTTGTAGATGTACGTAATGAACTAATAAGTACAGAACCTGATATAAAGGTGCTTTTAAGTACACCCCTAACAATTAAGGATAGGGCTCGTCTATGTCAATTCTATGAAATATATAAAAATACAGAACCCAATACAGATGACTGGTTAGCACACAGGGAAATGTATAATGCAATGTTTAGGGAATCCAAAAATAATTATGCACAACTCAACTCATTCTCTCCTGAAGAAATTGAACGCATGGATAGGGAAGAAGAAGAACTAAAAAAGCAAAGCGTTTCAACTTTAGATTTGAGACATCGTATTTTATCTCTACAAACTAGTACTGAAAATAAGGCTGTTATATACAGACGTTATGAAGAGCTACAATCAGTCTTACCTAGTAGTGATGAATATGCTAAGTTAAAACATTGGTTAGGGTGGGCTATTGATATACCCCACGACAAGATAGAAAAAATTAACGTTGAAAATTCTACATCTACAGAGTTTATTACTAAAGCTAAAAAGATACTAGATGACTCCCTATTTGGTATGGATAAGGTTAAAGAACAGTTGTTACTTTACATTAGCGCCAAAATATCTAATCCACAAATGAAGAAAAATAATCTAGCCCTCATGGGACCACCGGGGGTGGGTAAAACTCATATTGCACGTATGATCTCTAGTATCCTAAATATAGGCTTTGAACAAATCTCATTTGGGGGGATTGACAAACCAGATTTCCTCAAGGGCCACGAGTATACATATGTCGGTGCTCAACCTGGGGAGATTGTAAAGTGTCTAAAGAAAATTGGTAGTAAAAATGGTGTTATCTTCCTAGATGAACTTGACAAGATAAGTAATCATCCAGATATCTGTGCAGCCCTCCTCCACCTTGTGGATCAGTCACAAAATACAGAATATCATGATAATTTTCTAGGGGAGATTACTATTGACCTCAGTCATCTCTGGTACATAGCTTCCATGAATAAACTTCCCGAAGATAGAGCCCTCGCAGACAGATGGTGGGTAATAGAAGTACCTGGATATACCCATGTAGAAAAAGCTAGTATACTTACAGAATATCTACTACCAAACTCTCTAACTAATAATGGTATCCAAAAGGGGCAAGTTACTATCCACAAAGATGCTGTTTCCCACCTCATACATAAGGTATCATCTCGTGAGGAAAAAGGTGTACGCTCCCTCCAGAAGGCTGTGGCTGATCTTGTAAACAAAATACACTTTATTGTAATCCATCAAAATGATGAGGGTAAACTACCTTTTCCCACATCTTTCAGTCTTCCCCATAAGATATCATATCCTGTATGTATAACCCAAGATATAATAGATACCCTCCTAGATACGAAAGAACTAGATAAAGTACTACACAGTATGTATATATAGACCTCACCCTGGTGTAACCTATATGGAATTGATTTTAAAGTAAGTTTATATGATAGAAAAACCAAAACATGAATCAGTTGACAATTTATATCAATAACTATGACTCGTCCTATGAGGACTACATGAAGATATACAATGAACTATCAAAGATAGACTTGGATAAGGTTATAAACAAGTATGATGATCTCCTTTCTCATGGAAGTAAAGGGAGTATGGCATGTGCAATAGCGGTCCTAGATTACTGTAGTTCGCGAGGGGAATGTCAGACTGTCCTTATGGGGAAATTGATGGATAACTATTTGAAATGTGAGAAGAGTGATAAAGGTATTCTCTATAGGGTGTTGGATAATTGTAACAAGGTAGGGAAAGAATTTAAAGATAATGTGCTTAGATTTCCCCCGATAAATATAAAAATAAATACATATATAATGGAAAACAAGATGGGCTTTATCAAAGACAATATAGAGTATGTTCTAGGACATATAAATATTAATGATTTGGCTAAACTGTCTATATCGTCCCAAATCAATTTATATTACTGGCTTAGGGAAAAATATCCTACAAAGCTGGACAATGACATACTTCTAAAAGCTATGGTTAAAAAGGGGAATGTTGAGGGCGCGAGGGAAATTTATAAAATTGAGGGTAGAGATGTCTGGACAGATGATGATGTTAGTTATACTGGTCTTACTGGTAATTTTGAAATGTTGGAGTGGTGTAGATCTATTAGGGAATATCCAGATATGAGTAATTTATCTTCCATGATATTCAAAAAATATGGAATTACTTACAAATAAGATTTGTAAATTTTACAAAAGTATTTATATTTATAAAATATAAATACACAATGGGTAACGGAAATTCTAGATGTACTGAACTTGTCATGCAACCTAACGCCGCATGTAATATTGGAGAATGTGCAGAGAACATCAGGGGTCAAAGAGCAAATTCGGCATCCCCCTCAGATATTTGGGTAGTTACAATGAGACCAAATACAAATTATGAAACTCTAAGAATAGAGAGACCTATAAATCTAAAAATTTTTATTAGTCCCAGATCACCTACTATTCATTCAACACTTGATCCTACCCAAGTGTTAATTAATCCTGCAAGTGAACTACGATATGAGACACTTATATATGAATATGTAGTAAATTCTATGTTGCATAATATGCTTAATCCATTTTTCGTTCAATATTATGGCGGTGCAAATGGATGTACTTTTGATCAATTAGTTAATAACTTAAGTTATCCTAAGACAAATTTAAGTGATCAACAACGTACTTTAGCCCTATTACGTAGTACATTTTTTATGAGTAATAATTTACCTGGTAGGCCTTCTATTACAGATATAGCAGAACTTAACCCCGCAAATCCTCAAATTAATGGTATTAATACAGCCCTACTAGCAGAACTTTTTACTGCCAGAAATAACATTAGATATGGTCTTATTGCTACTGCTAGATCTGTAGGTATTCCCCTAAGTAACTGGATTCAACAACGTATACACAATGGTACTTTTACTAATGATGGATGGGTATGTATAATACAAGTTGTATCTGCACTAGCTGCATTAGAAGGTTATGAATGCGCCCATAACGATATACATCATGGTAATCTATTTGTAGAGGATGGTCACTATAATTATAGGTTAGTTTATGATGATCAACAACAAAATGTTACAACTTCTCTAAATTGTAGAATGAAAGTATGTCTATATGATTGGGATAGGAGCTATGTTACAGATTTAGGAAATAATCCCCTATTAACTAACCCCCAATATGATTTTTGTACCCATGGAGCAGAATGTAATGAATATATACCCCAAAGGGACTTGACAAAATTCATGTTACATTTGTTGGATTATGGGGTTAACGCTGCGACTAGACAAAGTATAATAGATTTACTTTGTAGTACTACAATGTCTCAACCAAACAGAGATAATTTTATAAATAATGTTGTAAATAATGTTGATCAATATGGCAGAGCAGGTCATGGATTCATGCAATTTCGTAATACAAATACTATGCAGAGAAATGATTATATTGGGATAAGAACCCCTAAACGTCTTTTAACTCATTTAATTCATCAACGATCTGCTATACCAAATAGTGGTGTATCACAACTAGTTTTATACAATCCTGAGCTACCTATGATAGCTCAGGATATATTTAATACATATATATTCACCACGGAGAGGATAAATGACTCCAAACGTGTTTTCATGACAACTGAAGAATTAGAACAACGTAGGAGTAGGGGAGACGCTGTTCAAAGAATGGAGCATTAATATTTGTATATATAAATGATAAAACGAAAATATTTAATCATAGGATTATCTATTATATTATTAACCATAACAATACTCCTTATTTTACATTTTAGCAAAGGTGGTAGTCCTCCCCCTAATCCTGGTCCTCCCGGTCCTCCTCCCCCTAATCCTGGTCCTCCCTCTCCTTCAACAGATCCTTGTAAAAGTTCTACAAGTATATTTTATTGTGACAATGCTGATGGTATGTGTAAACTTGTCAAAGACCCCACGACATTTGACCAATTTATGTTCAATAATCTATCCTCATGTAAATCTAGTTGTCTAGCTGTAGATAGTAGTAAACCACATATTGATGCAAATGACGAGTGTGCTACTAAAAATAGTACTACAAACAAGATTGATCCTACACAAAAAGCAAGTCCATGTACTCAACCCACAACATGTTTAATGGCTCCAGATGGTTATTCTTCTATCTGTGCCACGCAAAAAACATCTGTAGGAAAATTAACAAGTGCATGTAGTGGGGGGAGTAAACCCCATCCATGGAAAGGCCCTACAAAGCCCTACCCCCCATCCCCAAAACATGATTCCTCCAACCCCGGATTTAAGATCTCTGATTTTACCCCCGGGAAGTGGAATGGGGATGGAATAAAAGCCTCCACAACTAATTTTGGTTTTGGAGGGAATACATCATGTGCATGTAATGGACACGAACTAGAAAAAGAATTAGCAAAAATTGGTTATGTAGGGGTAGCTACACCAAACTGGTTACAGTCTACATATAATACAAGTGTTACTGGTTCAGCTTCTGGAAATGCTACACCGTCAGAACTACAGGGTACTGATTATATCTCTAATTGTAGTTTAGGTCCTGGGGGGTGTGCAAAATGTTTTGCACTTACTACCACAGATAAAGTTGATGTTTTACATCAACAGAAACCTATTGAGGCGGGTCATACCATAAAGACAGTTGTCCTTGATACATGTGAAGATAGAAACGCATATGGTAATAACTATCAATGGTGTATAGCAGCCTCTAACCAAACACCTACTGATACAAAGGGATATTCAGGCGAGACTCCAGAAAAGGATCAACCCTTATGGGGTCCAAACTTGAGATTTGGTCAATTCAAGACTGATAAGGACACTGGAAAGAGTACATGGATTCCACCTTCTGATTGTGTTGATACAGAAGGGAACTGGATATGCACCAACGTCGCTGGAGCACCCTTACATTTTGATTTTGGTATACAAGATTTTATAGCTGGAGGAAGTATTACCCCTGAAAATATGACCCTCCTCAAAAATATAAACCCAGATGTTGATTGGTCAAAATGGGATAACCCTGTAGTGACAGCAGTCCCAATCCCATGTGATCCCAAGGTACTTGACACCCTCAAGGGAAAGTGTGGTGCAAACGCTTCTGACCCCGCTAACACACAGACATGCATGTACTACTGCCCCCCTTTTGACCAGGGTCCCACTAGTGATAAACCTATAGCTCCATGGTGGGGAGGGTGTGACAATGATAATTGGAACTGTGCCCCACCAAATGCAGATTGTAGTAAACAAGGATGTTGTCTATTTGGACAGAAATGTGAGGGAAATAAGGACTATATGGGTTGTTCTGATCCCAAGTAAGGGATATACTTGAATTCCTATACATAGTTATGTATAGGAAAATTAAATATTATGGATGAACACTATCTAGAATTACTTATTGACGGCTATACTATTATCCCCGACGTTTTATCTCCCCAAGAGGTAGAAGAAGCCCGGGGGTTGTTTTACGACTGGAAGAGTACTATTCCCAACCACGACGAGATCCACGAGCAAATTAACCCCCACGGTATTTACAAATTTCATGAGGCTGGACACCAACGACACGCTTGGTTTATTCGCACAAGACCAAAAGTACAAGCTATGTTTAAGTACCTATACGACACCGATGACCTTGTTTCTTCTTTTGACGGTTCGTGTTTTATTAGCAGCACCTGCACCCGTATGGACAAAAAACCCTGGACACACACAGACCAAGCTCCAAACGTTGAGGGGTTTAGGTGTTATCAGTCTTTTGTGTCCCTAACAAACAACAAACACAGAACCCTAGTTGTTTACGAGGGTACACACGACTACCACCACCAGTATTTCCAAGAAAGGGACATGCTCGGGGAGACTAAAAACTGGCAACTTATTAACCACGACACCCTAGGGGAGTTGGAGGGTAAAAAACGAGTTTTGGAAGTTCCAGCGGGGGCTTTGGTTATTTGGGACAGTAGGGTTTTTCACCAAAACCAGTACGGCTACACAAATTCTCAAACTTCCCCACCAGGGGAGGAGAGGATTGTTCAGTACGTTTGTTTTCTCCCTAGGGGGGACAGAAAAAACACGCAATCCCAGAAGACTAAACGTAGGAAGTATTTTGACGACAGACGCACCACTTCCCACTGGCCTTACCCTATCCACGTGAATGGTCTACAACCACAAACTTACGGAAACGCGAGGTTAGTTGTTCCTTACGGGGAGCTTATTCCACCAGACTTGACTGGTTTAGAGGAGGAAATAGAAAAACTAATTTA
>Ga0055584_100006513_pt1 | contig 11450 bp, 6 predicted proteins | sample OSDHelmetaG_FD_58716 | JGI IMG/M metagenome (GOLD analysis project Ga0055584, IMG submission 58716) | Pelagic marine sediment microbial communities from the LTER site Helgoland, North Sea, for post-phytoplankton bloom and carbon turnover... | ecosystem: Environmental > Aquatic > Marine >...
AAAAACGAGAGTTACTGACTTGGAACCAATCAGCAAGGAAACTTCATTTAAGTTTGGTCAGTTAGTGAAATTGGTCAATACGCCCATGCGAATCGTCGCTACTGCAGCGGCAGCAATATTACTCTTCCTTGTACTTTCCAAACCGGTAGGCAATACGTCGACCAATGGAAGTAACTATGCTGAAATCATTCCGATGAACTTATTTGAACAAGTGGTTCCTCAGACTCAGCAAATCAATCCAAGTGATTCGGTAGCTAGTAGCGCTATTAAGGCAGCTGTAGTGACTGTCAAGTCACCAAGTGTGAATACCGTCGCCCATAAAACGGCTGCTGCCAAACCATCAACAGCTCAGCATCAACCGGTTGCAGTGGCTAAATCAGCTAAATCTTATTATCTGATTGTAGCTAGTTGTAAGAGTCAAGAAGATGCTGACAGAGAATCTGTCCGGATAGGAAAATCTATAGGCAAAAAGTTGACTTGCGTGGTTCGTAACGGTAAATATAGACTTTCAGCAGGTGAATATACCAATCGGACAGATGCCTCAACTGCATTGACCCAGTTAAGAGAAATTCCAGATATGCAGTCTTCATGGATGCTTATCATACGTAATTAAGTCACAGAGACTTAGCAATAGCATTGGTACGGCAATGTACCATTAATCAAGTAATAGAAATAATAGGATGAAGCGACTTAGATGTCCCAAGTGTGACGAATGGTTAGCCTTTGACGAGACTAAATACAGTGTAGGACAGAGTTTAGTGTTTGTCTGTGAACATTGCGGCAAACAATTTACTATCAAGATTACAGCCAAGAAGAAAAAGACAAATGCTAGCCAATCGACACCTGCTAGTAGCTCAAGCAATACGGATGAACAAGAACCGATTCAGCGAGGCTCCATCAGTGTGATTGAAAATGTATTCGGATTTCATCAAGAACTACCTCTCTTTGAAGGAGAGAATGTGATTGGTCGTAGATGTGTAGGTACTGTGATTAATGTTCCGATTGAATCGAGTGACATGTCTATGGATAGACGTCATTGTATGATTACTATCAAACGAAATAAAAAAGGAGTTCTTACTTACACATTGCGTGATGCTCCTAGTGTCACGGGTACCTTTATACAGAATGACCTTTTAGAAGACAAAGATAGACGGCGCTTGGCAGATGGTGATATTGTGACTATTGGAGCAACCACCTTCATAGTCAACCTAGATAAGGATACTGAAGCATAGTCTGTAAATAGAAACGAAAAAAGAGATACCTCTCACAGAGGTATCTCTTTTTTCGTTTTGTCACTAATAGCTAAGAAAATTCGTCAAAAAGTCATTTTGATGAAATGTGAATAAAAGAAGAGCCGTTTATACTATCCCATTTCAGTCGTATGGATACCAACTATTCCGACAAAAAAAGAAGGGCGACAAATGGCTTAGATTGACTAATTCGGTAAAAAATGGCATGTACTGTTCTCCCCTGTTGATTAAAAAATATTTTTTGAGTGGTTTATATGATAACCATAGGTCATTACCAAAGTAAGACTTAAGTCCTATCATGGTAACCACGAAGTTTTACTTTGCTTTTGATAGGTCGTCACATTGGTCATAAAAGTTTTTTTTAGCATTTATCGTTACGATTATTACTTTTCAGTAAATGATTTACCAGAAAATCAATCATTTCTTCTTTTATAGTCTCTCTTATGAAAATCAAAAAGAGAGTAAAAAGCCTATTTTATGAACAAAATGTGCTGCTAATGAGAGATTAGATAGGTTCTCCATTGAGGTTTGTCGAAAGGATATCACTAATCAAATCAAACATCGGACGCATGGCCTTAAATGTCTGGTCGACTTCTTCGATAAAATGCTCAGACAGCACTTCTTCATCAGAGAATTTGCGAATAGCTAGGTAACTCTTTTTCTTGAGCAAGTCAATAGCTCGATGATTCTTATCAAAACCTTTAGGACCGGTTTTCAGTTCCTCCCCTTCAAACTTATCTCCAAAATAATGAATAAAGGTCTTATCTGAGAGTATCTCTCTAAATTCACTATCATCGATAGCAATTTCTTTTCTTATTCTCAGCAAGCGATCTTTCTCAGGAAGCCATATCCCACCTATGACTAAACTCTCATTGGGTTTGACTTGGAGAAAATAATCACAGCTTCTGTCATTTCCCAGACGTCTGAAATCTGTAGCAAAACGAGGATTATAAGGGGTCTTATCCTTGGAAAAACGAATGTCACGATAGATACGATAGATTTTTTGCTGTTCGATTTTATCATGTATCTCAAGTTTATTGAGAATCTCTTCGAATACATTTTTGGCATTTTCTAAGCAATCATCATAAGTTGGCTTGTGTTCTTTGAACCATGTCCTCTCATTATGTTTATTGAGCGCTCGTAAGAAGTCAAATGTTTTTTTCTCTAGTTGCATATTTTCTCTGTTTTGGGTAAAAGTATGATTTTTGAATTCATTATCCAATTATATAAGGAGAAAAAGAGTGGCTGTATCACAAGTATGTTGAAACAGCCACTCTCTCTATGTTAGGATAAATCTATTTATACTCAGCCCAAGATTTGATTTCTAGGTCTTCAATTTTCTGATTACAGAAAGCATTGATAAAGGCACTAGCTAATCGAGGGTTTGTAATCAATGGGATATTCAAATCTATCGCAGCACGTCTGATCTTATACCCATTGGAGAGTTCGCGTACAGTCAGATTCTTAGGGATATTGACCACTAGATCAATCTTTCCATCACGCATCAAATCTGTAGCTTGTGGCTGCATATCAGGTGTACTTGGCCAATGGGCAACACGACATGGGATACCGCTATCTTGCAAACTCTTGGCTGTCCCTTCAGTTCCCCAAAGGTTGAAACCATTTTTGACTAGTAGGGTAGCAGCATCTACCATGCCTGCTTTTTGTTTGACATTACCAGTCGATAAAAGGACATCTTTCTTTGGGATTCGTAAGCCTACCGACAACATAGCTCGTAAGATGGCTCCATTCAAGTCTTCTCCGATACAGCCCACTTCACCTGTAGATGCCATATCTACTCCAAGCACAGGGTCGGCCTTTTGCAATCGGTTGAAGCTAAACTGGGATGCCTTGATTCCCACATAGTCGAGGTCAAATAGATTCTTCTTAGGTGCTTCGACTTGTTCACCAAGCATCGCTCGTGTCGCTAATTCAATAAGATTAATCTTCAACACCTTACTCACGAATGGGAAGCTACGTGAAGCACGTAAGTTGCATTCGATGACCTTTATGTCATTATCTTTAGCTAAATATTGGATATTGAATGGACCAGTGATATTGAGTTCCTTTGCAATCTTACGACTGATGCGTTTGATTCGTCTCATGGTTTCAACATACAATTTTTGAGGAGGGAACGAGATGGTAGCATCTCCTGAATGTACACCAGCAAACTCGATATGTTCGGAGATAGCATAGGCAATTACTTCACCATCTTGAGCTACGGCATCCATCTCTACTTCTTTTGCATGTTCTATGAACTGGCTGATTACAACAGGATGTTTCTTACTTACATTTGCTGCGAGAAGTAAGAAGCGTTCTAGTTCCTCTTGATTTGAACATACATTCATCGCTGCACCAGAGAGCACATATGATGGGCGAACCAATACAGGGAATCCAACCTCTTCGATAAATACGTTGACATCTTTCATAGATGACAACTCTTGCCAACGAGGTTGGTCTACTTCGATACGGTCTAGCATAGCAGAGAATTTCTCTCTGTCTTCCGCATTGTCGATACTTTTGGCTGTCGTTCCTAAGATATTGATTTGCTGTTCGTCTAGGCGCATAGCTAAGTTATTCGGGATCTGACCACCGGTGGAGACGATGACTCCATGAGGCATCTCTAAATCCATGATATCCATGACACGCTCGAAGGTCAATTCGTCGAAGTAAAGTCGGTCACACATATCATAATCTGTCGATACAGTCTCTGGATTGTAATTAATCATCACTGAGCGGTATCCTGACCTGCGAACGGTATTGAGTGCTTGCACCCCGCACCAGTCAAATTCTACGGAGGATCCGATACGGTATGCTCCAGAACCTAGTACGACAATGGAACGGTCATCATTCTCATATTCAATATCATTGGCAATACCGCTATAAGTCATATATAGATAGTTGGTTTGTGCAGGAAATTCTGCAGCAAGTGTGTCTATCTGTTTGACTACAGGAAGAATCCCAAGAGCTTTACGCTGCTTACGCACGTCCAAAAGCACTTGTTCCATATCATCATTTGCTTCTCCGAAGATAGCTCGACCGATTTGGAAATCTGAAAATCCCTGAACCTTTGCTTTGCGAAGTAATTCTTTTGGCAAGTTGGTAAGGACATTGTATTTTGTCATCTCCTCAGAGGTGTCGACAATATTTCTCAATTTATATAAGAACCACTTATCAATCATGGTCAATTCATGAATCTGATCTACCGTGTAGCCAGCTCGAAAGGCTTTACTGATGACAAAAATACGATTGTCTGTCGGTTGGTGAAGTGCTTTGTCTACGTCGTCAATTTTGATTTCTCTGTTTTCGACAAAACCATGCATCCCTTGTCCAATCATACGTAATCCCTTCTGGATAGCTTCTTCAAAGGTACGACCGATAGCCATGACTTCTCCTACAGATTTCATGGATGAACCTAGTTCGCGATCTACTCCTGAGAATTTACCCAAATCCCAACGAGGAATCTTACATACACAGTAATCTAGTGCTGGTTCGAAAAAGGCTGGGGTAGTTTTGGTGACTGAATTTTTCAAATCAAAGAGTCCATAACCAAGAGCTAATTTCGAAGCGACGAAAGCCAATGGATAACCAGTTGCTTTTGATGCTAATGCCGAAGAACGAGAGAGTCGGGCATTGACTTCTATCACACGATAATCCTCACTTACAGGGTCGAAGGCATATTGAACATTACATTCTCCTACAATCCCTATATGACGGATGATGCGGATAGATAATTCTCTTAGCTTATGATACTCTGCATTGGTTAATGTCTGAGATGGGGCGATGACGATGGACTCACCTGTATGGATGCCTAGAGGGTCAAAATTCTCCATGTTACATACTGTGATACAGTTGTCAAAACGGTCTCTTACCACCTCATATTCTATTTCTTTCCAGCCTTTTAAGCTCTTTTCGACGAGTACTTGAGGAGAGAAAGAGAAGGCTTTACGTGCCAATTCTTCCAGTTCTTCTGCGTTGTCGCAGAAGCCAGAACCTAGACCACCTAAAGCATAAGCAGCTCGCAAGATGACAGGGTAACCGAGTTTCTTAGCTGCTTGTTTCGCTGCATCTATCGTTTCTACCGCCTCACTGTCGATAGTCTTCACATCAATCTCATTGAGTTTGTCGATGAAGATATCACGGTCTTCTGTATCAATAATTGATTGTACTGGAGTACCTAGTACTTGTACGTTATACTTTTCGAGTACGCCGCTCTTGAATAGGGCTACTCCACAGTTGAGAGCTGTTTGTCCTCCGAAAGCTAATAAGATACCTTGTGGTCGTTCTTTTTCAATGACTCGCTCCACGAAATCAGGAGTTACGGGTAAGAAATAAATCTCATCAGCAATACCTTCTGAGGTTTGCACTGTGGCAATGTTAGGATTGATAAGAACAGTCTTTATGCCCTCTTCCTTCATTGCTTTCAATGCTTGTGAACCGCTATAATCAAATTCGCCGGCTTCTCCTATCTTCAATGCACCTGAACCAAGGAGTAGCACTTTCTTTATTTTTTTGTCAATCATAAAATCATGTTGTTAATGGTGAAGTAAATAGAGGACTTTAAAGTAATGCTACGAAATCATCAAATAAGAAGTCAGTATCTACTGGACCTGAAGAAGCTTCAGGATGAAATTGAGCTGACATCCATGGATTGCGTACATGTTTAATTCCTTCATTGGATTGGTCATTCATATTGATAAATAGAGGTTCCCAATCTGCTGATAGTGTGTCATTATCTACCGCAAAACCATGATTCTGACTGGTGATAAAACAGCGGTTTGTTCCGACTTGACGTACCGGCTGGTTATGGCTTCTATGTCCATATTTGAGCTTATATATCTTGGCGCCTCCTGCTTTGGATAGTAATTGATTGCCCATGCAGATTCCGAAGATAGGCAGTGTCTGGTCGGTCATTGCTTTGCGAATATTAACGACTGCTTGTTCGCAAGTATCTGGGTCACCTGGTCCATTTGATATGAATAGGCCATCATATTCTAAGCCATTGAAATCATAATCCCAAGGGACTCTGATTACTTCTACATCACGTTTTATCAAACATCTGATGATATTGCTTTTCACTCCACAATCTAGGAGAACTACTTTTTTCTTATCTGCGCCCTCATTGTATCTGATAACCTCAGTGCAACTTACTTTCGCTACTTGGTTGATGAGATTAGGGTCGATAAAATCTATTTCATCATCATTCTCAAATACAATCTTACCTTTCATACTTCCTTTCTCTCGAAGTATCTTGGTCAATTCTCGGGTATCTATTCCTGTGATACCTACGACTTTCTCTTCTTTGAGCCATGCTGCAAGACTTTTTTTCGCATTCCAATGATTATATTGTTCACTGTAATCCGAAACTATAATTGCTTCTGCATGAATCTTTTCACTTTCCATGAAAAGAGGGAGATTATCCGGTCCTATGTCGCTTGAAGGTACACCATAATTACCGATTAAAGGGTAGGTGAGAGTCATTAACTGCCCAGCGTAACTAGGGTCTGTCAGGCTCTCGGTATATCCTACCATAGCTGTATTAAATACAACTTCGCCTGCAACAGGAGATTCATGTCCAAAAGAATAGCCATGCATGCGAGTGCCATCTTCGAGAAGTAATGTTACATTTTTCATCTAATTGTAATTATTTTGTATTACGTTATTTCGTTTATTCATTTTTATTCTACAGTATTCAAGTCATTGATGTTTTCATACCAATCTATATAAGCTTGATTGACAGCCCGTACACCACCTGGTGTAGGATAGTTTCCTGTGAAATACCAGTCTCCAGTATTGTTTGGACATGCTTGATGAAGTCCTGTGATGCTCTGATAGACGATCTGTACTTCTGCTTTGACATGTTTTGGTTTTAATAAATCAACCATCTTATCGCTGATTTCTTGTGGAGTAAATGGAGCATAGATCTCTTGTACATAATTCTTCATCTCTTCCATTGGAAGCTCGCTCTGAGCGATACTTTTCTCATACACATCATCTATGATATCACTCATGTGTCGCTCATGGAGTAGAGCTACTGTGGCTTTGAAAGCTATGAACTCTTCCATTCGCGCCATATCGATACCATAGTAATCTGGATATCTGATTTGAGGTGAAGAACTGACGATAACTATCTTTTTAGGTTCTAATCGGTCTAGGATACCTATAATACTTTGTTTCAAAGTGGTTCCTCGTACGATGGAGTCATCGATGATAACTAAATTATCTTTTTGACTCTCTAGACTTCCGTATGTGATATCGTAGACATGGGCCGCTAGGTCATTTCTGCTATTTCCTTCAGCGATAAATGTACGGAGCTTGATATCTTTGATGGCCACTTTCTCACTTCGTATTCGTTTGGATAAGATATCTTCCAATTCATCTTGTGTCGGGATATGTCCCAAGGCAGCTATCTTCTTGCCTTTTTGTACATTGAGGTATTTGTTGAATCCTTCAATCATACCATAAAAGGCGACTTCGGCTGTATTTGGGATAAAAGAAAATACCGTATGATCAATGTCATTGGATATCGCTTCTAGTATCGGAGAAACTAATTGTTCTCCCAGATTCTTACGTTCCTTGTAGATATCTTCATCAGAACCACGACTGAAATAAATGCGCTCGAAAGAACATTTCTTGATTTCTCGTTGCTCATTGATCTGTTCGATACGTACTGTTCCTTGTTTGTTGACCATGAGAGCCTCTCCTGGTTCGAGTTCTTGTATCTGTTCTACTTTCAAGTCAAAAGTAGTCTGTATGACAGGTCGTTCACTCGCCAAGACGACAATCTCATCATCCATGTAATAGTATGCAGGTCTGATTCCCCAAGGGTCTCTGATAGCAAAACTCTCTCCACTGCCGGTCAAGCCACAGACTACATATCCGCCATCCCAATGAGTGGTCGAGGTACGCAGGACATTAGCTATGTTCATCTCTTTCTCGATGCGATGTGTGATGTCCATCCCTTTTAAGCCATCAGCTTCCGCCTTGACAAAGACACGCTCTACTTCACGGTCTAGACGGTGTCCGATCTGTTCCAGCATGATATACGTATCAGCATACTTGCGAGGATGTTGTCCAGTCGCAGTAATCTCTTCGAAAATCTTATCTACGTTAGTCATATTGAAGTTACCACAAAGACTTAGATTCTTGGCTCTCCAATTGTTTCTTCTCAAGAAAGGATGGACATAACTGAGTCCTTTCTTACCTGTAGTAGAGTATCTCAAATGACCCATATAGAGTTCTCCAGCAAAAGGCAGTTCAGCTTTGGCGTATTCAGCATCAGCGAGTCGTTCTTTAGCTATTCCTCTGAAGTTCGTTTGCACGTTCCCAAAAATCTCTGTGATTGCAGTAGACCCTTCAGCACGTTCTCTAAACATATACTCTTCACCTGGTTGAGATCTCAATTTGACACAAGCAAGACCAGCACCTTCTTGTCCACGGTTATGTTGTTTCTCCATCAGGAGATACAACTTGTTGAGACCATACATCCATGTGCCATATTTCTCTTGATAATATTCAAGTGGTTTTAGTAGGCGTATCATTGCGACGCCACATTCATGTTTCAGCGGTTCCATTTAACTAATATAATTTACGAAATTGAGTAGATTAAGAATACCTATAAAAAAAACAGCCACGTCATGGTAAGATGAACGCAGCTGAGTATAATACACAGATAATAATAAAGGGGATAAGGCGCAAATTGACCAATCATATTTTTGAATGATAGAGTTATCATATTGGAAGGTCGACCCTTTCCCTATTATGTTATCAGTTTGTTGCATTAATACACCAATAAATTAATCTGTTATAATTGTGATTAGTATCACTATGTGTGACTTGTTTGTCAAATACTTTGCAAATATAAGTTTTATTTGTCAAGACAGAAAATATAAACTTATAATTTGTCAAGAGATTTAGAGAAATTAGTGTCTCATTGTCAAGAATAAAAAATTCCTCAGCGAATCACTTCGCCAAGGAACTAGTCTCATAGGATTTTCGATTCTATTCGAGATGGATTTTGAAATAATCATCTAAGTAAAAGCATTTCAGAGTAACGTTACCATCTCGTGTATGTAATGAAGCTTCGTAAGCTTCGTAAACTTCAAATCAATTCTAATAAGTATATCTCATAATCAATCTATTTCTTTGAAGATAAATCAGCTCATTAATCAGTGTATTCAGGATAGACCATTTCGCTAGCTGAACGTGTTGTCGTTCCTACATAGGCTTGTGCAGATGCTGTAGGAAGTGCTTGTGCATGTTGGAGTACATACTGCATACGGTCAAATTGGTCATTTGTCCATTCGTCTCTGTAGCCTACATAATAATCCATGAAATTTCTTGAGATGAATCGGTTGCCATCTGTGTCATATCTGTAGTAAGCTTCACTTTCTTCTGCTGATTTCTTTCCGTTTAAATAATCGGCTATTCTTTCCATGTATTTCGTTCTGTCATAATATGGGGTATCGTCACAATAATCATTGTCAAATACGTGACGTAGCCCTAATATATGACCTACTTCATGAGCAAATGATGGGATGAATGATTCATTATATATATAATCATTATTTAGACAAAGTCCAAATGGGGCAGCAAAGTTTGATGCTGTCAATCTACTTGATGAATAGTTTGTTCCTGACATCTGATAACCTGATTGCATGTATGGAAGATCTGCAAGTCCTGAGTATTCATCTGAGAATGCGAAGATAAATACATTGAGATACTTAGATGGTTCCCAGAAATAATCACGGAAATCACTATAATCACCGGCAAGCATTGATGTTGAAGAACGGTTACTGTCACTTACTTTGTGGCGATGTATACCTGCTTCTGCAAGAGGTGAACCATCAGGGTCCAACGTTGCTGCAACGAAATCGATTCTCATATCTGGACGATAGTCGCTTGCATCGTATAGTTCGTTCAGTTTGGCCAAGATATAATCTAGACGTTCTTTTGTCGGGTATTGATTCCTATTGGATGCATCATCATATATAATATGCATGATGATTGGTATCTGTGTCGCAGTAACGTCTGATTTAGCTGCTTGGAATATCTCTACTGAAGTGGTTTCATCTCCATAACTAAATAGGATAGTGCCTTTACGGTTGCTAGAGCCATTACTTTGAATCGATAGGTTTAGGGTCGCATCATTTTCGCCTTCATCTTGTGAGATCGAAATCCACGTCGCATCGGTTGATACTGTCCATTGAAAGTTACTAGTAATCGTTGCTTCGAGAGTTTGTGCATCACTTGTGGCCGTATAGCGACTAGTTGAAGTATCAAAATTAGAATCGTCTATCATAACCGTTAGTTTGGCGATGCTTGACATTTCTGTCTCTTCGATATTGTTCATTTGGTATTTCCAAGGACTGGTTGTCATATACTTGGTCTTACTGCCTACTGGAACTAGAAATGTCGTATTCTTAGGCATATAATAAAAGACATTTTCTCCTACTTTGAGGTCAGATGGATCTGCTTTTACTAATAGCACTTTCTGTACTGATACACAACCGATCAATCCTTTGTCTTTTATTTCTTCTAGCGTCTGTGGAATAGTCAATTCCTTCAAGAAGGGGGTGCTAAATGCTTTTTCACCCACGGTCTTTATGGTACTTGGGATCACATATATATCTTGCTTCTTGGTGTTGCTGACGATTGTTGTCATCTCTTTATTATACAATATATTATCGACTACCTTGTAGTTCATATTATCATCTGACATACTGTAAGATACAGGACAAGTATAGACTGCTCCTGGTTGGAAAGATTCCAAACTCGCTGGTAACACGATTTTACTGAGGCTTAAGCAGTAGTAAAAGGCATATTCTTCAATCGTTTTTATATTTTCACTAAGGATGACGGTTTCGATGTCATCATTTCCCTCAAATGCTTTAGAAGCGATTGTTGTCACTTTGTTGAGATTAGTATCTGCAGAGAAATCTAATGTCTTCTCTTCACCATTCCACTTTAGGAATGTTTTGCCATCTGCTGACAAGGTGTATTCACTGCTTAAATAAGTGGTTGATGATTTTTCGAAACTAGCTGTTATCGAATACTGGTTACTAGCTTCCAGCTCTGTAGGGAAATCTTCGGAAGTAGCGGTATAAGTCGATCCATCGCTGGATTTCAAGATGAGTTCTATACTTTCGTCTAATATATCGGTAGGTGCTACTATCATAAATACGACTAGATTGTTCTTCT
>Ga0055584_100006514_pt1 | contig 11449 bp, 13 predicted proteins | sample OSDHelmetaG_FD_58716 | JGI IMG/M metagenome (GOLD analysis project Ga0055584, IMG submission 58716) | Pelagic marine sediment microbial communities from the LTER site Helgoland, North Sea, for post-phytoplankton bloom and carbon turnover... | ecosystem: Environmental > Aquatic > Marine >...
TTTAGCGAGCGCAAATGGAAGACTAGCTGTAGCGCTCATTATTGTGACCAAGCGGCGCGCACCGCCGGCTATTGTCCACGCCACTACCAACAAATCCGCCGCCACGGGCGCCTGACGCCCGAACGCGAGTACGGCCAACGCGAGGGCATTTGCCAGGCGGCCGAATGCCGGCACGTAGAGGTGGCGCGCGGCTATTGTTTTCGCCACTACCAGCAAATCCGCCGCTACGGGCGCTTAACGCCCGAGCGCGAGCGCGAATACGGGCGCAAGCACTGCCAGATACCCGGCTGCGACGAAAGACACGCCGCGCGCGGCTATTGCAAAAAACACTATATGGCGGTGTATTATTTGCCGCGGCAAGAGGCCGCAGCTGGGGCATAAGCGGGGAAACTCAGGAGTCTTTAGAAACCGGCGCAGCTTCTACAGCAGCTGCGTCAGTTTCTAGTTCTATACCCATTCTATCCAAGATTCCTGTCAATTCTCGACCGTCTCGTTCGGCCGTACGCTGGCGCGTATCGGCACGGTTGAGCGCCTCGCCGACCCAGCGCACCAGTTGCTCTATCTCCGTGCGCGCCTCTTCCAAGCGTTTCTCTTCGGAGCGCAGCCCCAACAGTTCGGAGCGCAACTTCCCCAGCTTGAACTCCGACTGGTCGCGCACCACCAAGCAGGTAATCACCAACACGACGACAAGTGTGATAAAAAGACCCGTCACTTCTTGTCGTTCCTCCCTTCACTGCGCGTCAGTTTAGCATTCACCCGCTGCATATTGCGCTTTATGCCCTCGGTATCGCGCTTGAGTGCATTGATATTGCTCTCTAGCTCTTCGCGGCGATGTATCGCATCGCGCAAAACCAAGCGCGGATCGTTTTCTTTTACAGCCGCCAAGGCCACGGGGTCCTTGTCCTCTATCTCTTCTTCGCCTTCGTTCTCGCTCTTTACGCGCAGCTCTAATTGTTCGACGCCTTTTTTAAGCTGCACGTTTTTTTCGACCAATTCGGCGATGGAGAACTCTAGCTCTTCTATACCCTTTTCGGCAGCGCGCTGTACCCTCTCGGCACTGCTAGCTATTTCTTTGCGATTAGATTGGATGCGACGACGCAACGGTTCCTGGCGCAGACGCAACTCGCTCGAACGCTTGCCGTAAATCATAAGCAACTGAGTCAAAATCGCGACGAGAGCAATACTAATGACACCAAAGACCCAATTCACTGCAGCGTACCTGCCCCTTGAAAAATAAAATTGCCGGGCGTTGAATGTTCTCATTTAGGGTATTGGTGGGCAGGTGCTAAGTCAAGGGAAGAAGCTACTAATGCGACTTCCTATGAAGACTCCCGCCGCGGTTCTCCCAAACGCCAAACCAAAATACAGGTTAACAAACCCCCAACACAAGCCAGCACAAAAGTCGCCTGGAAGGAAATCTCTTCGGCTATGCTACCGCCCAAAAGCGGGCCCAGAGCCGCCGGAGCCTGTAAAACGCGCATAAAAGCCTGATACGAAGGCCGCCGATCTTCTGGCGCAATTTCGAGAAAATAATTCGAAGACCCCATAAAGGAACCGCGCATGCCGACGCCAGCCAGCACAAAAGCGGCCACGAAGAGCAGAGCGCGCAGGTCATATATTTCAGGCAGAAAAAAGAACGGATGATACGCTGGCATATACCATGAAGACAGCGCGCAGACGGGCGCAGCGAGAAAGAAGAGAGCTCCCGTCAGCAAGAGCAGGCGATTGCCGTAGCGATCCCCGAGATGACCCCAAAGAAAATTGGATGGCAAGACAAAACAGGTCGCCGAAATCATCAGCACGCCAATGATCGATTCGGGCAAAAGCAACGCCTTGAGCGCATAGGGCACAAAAACGACCTGGCCGACCATCGTCGCCGATAGCAGCATGCGCACCCACACCAATAGACGATAATTGCGATCCTCGCGCAGCGTCGCCCAGCCGCGGCGGAACAATTGGCTAAAGGGCGTGCGTTGCTCTACAACGCGGCCGGCTGGTTCGGGCACGGCAGCGTAGACCGCAACCGCGACAAGTAAAAAAAAGGTGGCCGTAAAAAAGAGCAGTGCGTAGTTGAGTGGGAATACCGGACCGCTCTCTCCGAGCATATAGCGCACGTAGAACCCCGTCGCCAGCCCCATCAACCCCCCGTAAAAACCGCGCGTCCCCATAAAGCTACCGCGCCGCGTCGCCGGAATGGTTTTGGCGACCATATCCATAAAACCAATGCCGCCGGCACCATTGGCCGAAGAATAGACGAAATAGACGGCGGCAAAGAACAGCACCAGAGCACTCGTTTCAACACCGATCATCTCATACGTCACCACAGCCATGGCCAACAAGGTGACGATCCGCACCACTCCCGCCCACACGTAAATCGGCTTCTTGTACTCCATGCCCTCGGCAATATGAGCGACGATCAGCTGTGGCCAGAGGCCGCCCAAGTGCATCAGCGCCGCAGGCAAGGCGGCGATAAAGGTCGAGTCCGTCAGCTTCAGGAAAAAGGCCGAGAGCACCAAGCTCGGTTGCATGATCGTAATAACGACCTCAAAGATCGTGCCGTTGAGCACGCCCAAACGAAAAGCCTTATCGCGCATTTGGCCTACCCCGACTAGACCAAACTACCTGGCACATATCTATGCCCTCGCGCTCAAAATAATATTGGACAGGGGCAGGGCACGGCATATCTTTAGTCTCACAATAACCTATAGCTCTACTTTCTTTTGTAGCCCGCAGTCCAATCGACTCAAAACAACATCCCATAGAGGCTTCATGCCAACAGTCCTAGTGGTAGACGATTCTGATTTTACTCGGCGCATGATGCGCAAAACACTAGAGGCAAATGGCCTAGAGGTCAAAGAGGCAAACAGCGGCAAGCAGGCGCTCGATATCTACGCTGACCAACCGACAGACCTAGTTCTACTCGACCTTTTAATGCCCATCATGGAGGGTGAAGAAGTGCTGACTCGGCTGAAGGAAATTGACCCCGAAGTCCGCGCCATCATATGCTCTTCTAACGTGCAGAGCTCCAAACAAAAGGAACTCGTCGATCTGGGTGCCAAAGACTACCTTATTAAACCGGCAAAGGCCGATATACTCATGGCCGCCATAAACAAAGCCCTCAGCGCCTAATAGTCGCCCGTCTATGAATACTATCAGCGAATCGCAGGCCGATGCCATACAAGAACTATCCAATATGGCCATCAACCGATCAGCCGGACAATTAGCAGAGCTGACGGGACGCCCGGTGCAACTAATGACTCCGCAAGTTCGGCTGCTCTCCCTACGAGAATTCGAACACTTCCTCTCCGACAACCTCTACTACTCGGCACCCTGTATAAACCAAAATTTTTACGGTTCCTTTGCCGGCCGATCCCTACTACTCTATCCCAAAGCCAGCGCGAGCCAGCTCGTAACCCTACTGCTCAACGAAGAGAAGGAGCTAGAGACCCTCTCCACCATGGAAACCTCCGCACTGGTGGAAGTGGGCAATATTCTGGTCAACTCCTTTATGGGTTTTGTCTGCGAAACCCTCGACCTATCGGTCAATTTCACCGTGCCGCAAATGCATATGCTCTCGCCCAAATCCGCACGCCATATTATCTATTCCGACCTCGAAGGCGGAAAATCTGCGACCGCTGAGCACACGGTGGCCCTGATGCTAGACAACGAAATGACCGTGGAAGGGACTCAGATCACCGGCCATATAATCCTCTTTATAGACACTCAAACCGCGCTCAAATTAGTTGAGCGAATGGAAGAAATTTGGCAGAGCTAAACCATTCTGTAGAACAGGTCCTGCTAGATGGTCTCGGTCTCGGCGTAATCTCTCTAGACCGCGAGCTGCGTATCACCCGCTGGAACGAGTGGATCTCACTACAGATGCAGATTGCCAGTCAGGACGCACTCGGCCACCCTCTAGTAGAGCTCTTTCCCAGCGTGGCAGAAAATGGTTTGTTGCAGCGCCTAAACCAGACCCTGCAACATGGGATGACGCAACTCTTATCACCTCTTTTCCACCACCACTTATTGCCCATCGCCATCAGCCGCAAAGCCGACCGGACCGAATATATGATCCAGTCAATCAAGATCCTTCCCATAAAGGACGAACACGATATAGTGGGTCTCCTGTTGCTCGTAGAAGACTATACAGAGCGCACAACCTTCGAAAAAGCACTGCGCAAGAGCAACGACGAGCTCACGGCAGAACGCCTACAGCTACAAACGATGCACGAAGACCTAAAAGCGGCACAGCGCGAAGTAGTAGAGGCTGAACATCTAAAGGCCTTAGTGGAAACGGCCGGCGCTACGGCACACGAAATCAGCCAACCCCTTCAAGCCTTACAGACCTCTCAAGAAATCCTGCTGTATGAACCCGACGCGGAAACAAATCCCTGGCGACCCGCCCTTACTAAATCCTTGCAACACATTGAGAGCATCGTTCAAATTATCCGCAAAATGCAAAGCATACAACAGTATAGAACTAAGCCCTACTTAAGGGGTCGAAATATCGTCGATTTCGAAAGCGCCAGCACAGAGAAAAACCGCTCGGCAGATACCTAAGGACCAACCCACCCCATATTCAGCCACGGTCACATTCGCTTCAACCAACCTCTATCGCCTGACGAGTGCCGCTTTTTATCGAGCGTTCTACACCGGTCAATAAAGCCACGTCAAAGAGCGCTTTTCGCGGTGTGTAATAAGGCGCCTCGCCAGAGACAAAGGCATCGGCGAAGGCTCGCCACATATGGGCATAGTGGCTCTCTTCGGGCAAGTCGATAGTGCGTGTCGATCCATCTTCTTTTTCTATATGCAGCTGACCTGGCCCAGCAACTATACCTTGTTCAACTGCGATACAGCCCTCGGTGCCATAGATCGTAAAATGGCGCTTAAGACTAGGCAGATAGCTGCCAAAGCTCAGCTGACCCACTAGGCCGCTCTCGTAATGGAAGAGCATTGCCACGTGATCATAATCGCCAAATTCCGCGCGCAACTGCTGCCCATGTGCATCAACCGACTGCGGCGAGCCAAAGACGCGGTCGAGATCGGCGACCACGTGGATACCGCCATCAAAGAGTGGCCCCAACGGATAGTCCGGCCGCTGGCGCCATGGCGTCGTCGCGTAGTTGCCGTCGCGCGGCTCCTCGCGGTGATGGGCGACGCGCTGCCACATCACAATCTGGCCGATCTCGCCCCCTTCTAGCAGTTCGCGCAGCACGCGATTGCCCTGGCGATAGGCCAATTGTTCGGCGACAAAGAGCCTCTTGCCCGTGCGTTCAGCCGTATCAATGAGCAACCGCCCCTCTTCTACCGAACGCGAGAGCGGCTTTTCCGTTACCACGTCTTTACCCGCCTCTAACGCGGCCTCGACCACTACCGGCGTCAGGGGAATGGGCAGCAGCGAGAGCACCACCTCTACGTCGGGAACGGCCAACAACTCGGTGTAGTCGGCGAAAACAGGACATCCGGGAAACTCGCTGGCGATCTGTGCACGCCGTTCGGGGCTGGCATCGCAAAAAGCAACGAGTTCAAACTCGTCCTGCATCTGTTCTAGTATGGGCTGGTGCACTCGTTGCCAAATGAGCCCGACGCCAATAACGCCGATTCTTTTCTTTGTCATATATCTTTCGCTTTTTTAGTGATTACAAGCGAAACAATCTCGCCACCAAGGTGATACTGAGCAATAGGGCTTGCCGAAGACAGACTTCTTGTGCTTACTTTCTTCCGTTTCTTCACCTACAACGAACCGAGCAACCGCATGAACAAACGCCCACGCATCGCCGCCCTCGTTTCGATCTACCACAAATACGCCCACGCTCAGCACATCGTCGACCGCTTCCTCGAAGGCTATGGCTGGAACGGTCGCCACCACCGCCCCGAGATGGACCTCGTGTCGCTCTACGTCGACCAAGTGAACGTGGAACCGCCCGAGCCCGAAGAAGGCAAACGCTACGACGTCAGCCGCGAACGCGCGGCGCGCTTTGCGCACCTAAAGTGCTATCCGACCATCGCCGATGCCCTCATGTGCGGCACGGACACCCTGGCCGTAGACGGTGTATTGCTCATCGCCGAGCACGGCGACTATGCCAGCAATGAAAAGGGCCAGACCCTGTGGCCGCGCTACGAGTTCTTCAAACAGATGGTGGCCGTATTCCGCGCCTGCGGGCGCAGCGTGCCCGTCTTTAATGACAAACACCTGTCGTGGAATTGGGACTGGTCCAAAGAAATGTACGATACGTCCCTCGAGCTAAATTTCCCCTTTATGGCGGGCTCTTCACTGCCCGTCACCTGGCGCACGCCCGACGTAGAAATGCCGTTGGGAGCAGAAGTAAAAGAGGCGATGTGCGTGGGCTGCGGCTGGATTGACGGCGGCGACTTCCACGGCTACGAAACGATTCAAGCCATGGTCGAACGCCGCAAAGGGGGCGAGTCCGGCGTTAAGTGGATCGAGGCCTTTCGCGGCGACAAGTTCTGGAGCGCACTGCACGAGGGGCGCTGGTCGCGCGCGCTCTTTGATGCCTGCCTATGCCGCAGCCACCAGCTGACCTCTGCCCGCCCCGGTTTCAACCACGTCTTTCCGACGATCGACGAGATGAAGGCGCTGGTTGCTGACCCGTGGGCTTACCAGTATGAGCATACGGACGGTCTACTGTGCACTATGATCGCCCTCAACGGTCTCTTTGGCGGCAGCTGGGCTTTTGCCGCCGACGTCGAGGACCGCGATGAACCACTATCGACCTATATGCACCTGCCCATGCCGCCCAACCCGTCGACGCTGGCCAATTTCTTTTCGCCGTTAGTCAACAATGTCGAAGAGATGTTTCTGACGGGCAAGGCCACCTACCCCATCGAACGCACCCTGCTGACGACGGGGCTGACGAGCGCCGGTATCGAGAGCTTAGAGCAAGACCAGCAGCGCATCGAGACCCCGCATCTAGCAATTACTTATCAGCCCAATCCGCAGTCGACTTATTGGCGGAGTTAAGCCGAGATAGAGGTTGTGTGTTGCGGCGTCCTCATCGCTAAGTCACTTCTCAGCCTTCATCCACTGGCAATACCAAATGCGATGCAAAACCCTCCTCGTGCAGCACTCGCTGCTCGGCCGTTCTCATCTCGACGTCTTCCAAATCGTTGCGCCCAACGTTGTGGTTGCGGTCGTGGTTGGGGAAGTCGCTGCTAGTAATTTCTAAGCGGACGCGGTGGCCTTTGGCAAAACGGCAGGCCGTCGCGCCGAGTCCAATTCGATACTCCACCACTTTTCCCGGTGCGAGCAGCTCTTCTTTATCAAGCGAATTGCGATGCCGCGCGCGCACCATACCGTAGCAGATTTCCAGGGCCTGTCCCTGCGGATCTTCGTCTACTAAACGCGCAAAGAAATCCGTGTCCGGCGCCGAAGATGCGGCGTAGAGCACCACTTCTGGATAGCCGACGACTTCGACCTCTTCTTGCAAGGGGGCCGTCTGGTAATAGAGGATATCACCGCGGTTCTCCAGCTTGCGTCGATCGGCCGGCACTGTAAAGTGATCAGGCGTCCACAGCGTCGGCACCGGATCGCGCGGATCGTAGCAGTAGAGGTCCGCCGGCTCTTTGCCGAACGCCATGCGCTCGTGTAAATAACCGCCGCCGTCGACGCGCTGCGCGTCTCCTGCGCTGTGCAGGTGATAGATTCTCTGCACCAAATCTTCGGGCGGCCACGTCGAGCCCGAACGCCAAGCGCCGGCACCGCCCATGCAGAAGTAGCGCACCGCCTGCTCTTCGGCCACGCCGTTGTCCAACTCTTTCAGCCAATGATCAAACCAGCGAATTATATGCGCCGGCAGATCGAGCTCGGCCTGCGGGCCAAAGTCGATATCTCCTATTTTCCGCTTGCCTAGGCCGGGGTGGTTCCACGGTCCGATAATCAACTGGCTCTTCTTCGCCGCATCCGTGCGCCCATTTTTCTGCATTAGACCCAAATGCGCCATCGTGCCGTTACAATGATCGTACCAACCGCTAAAATCGAGATTGGGCACTTCGATCTCGGCGTGTATTTCGTCAAATTTCCATGGGCAGCGGTTGGGCTCAGCCAACCAACTCTCGACGTAATAGGCCAAATGTTCTGGCAAGTAATTGGCAATCTCTTTCCACGGCGTCAGGCCCAGCCAATAGCCCTGCTCAACCTCGTCCCAAAGTGCGCGCGCCTCGTCCGGCGTGTGTGGTTTGGGCGCGCCTTCCCTGCGGCGCAAATCGGGAGCCATCGTCGTCCGCCACCACTTTATGCGTCGCCCCGGTTTAAAGGCGCCCGGCCAATCCACCTCCGTTAATTCGAGCGGAACTGTATAGGCGCACATGGCCACTAGGTGCGGCGGGCGCAGCTTGGCCAACTGCCACTGCATCCAGGCATTATACGAAGCGCCAAAGGTGCCGACGCGGCCGTTGCAATAGGGCTGTGCCGCCAGCCACTCCACCGCGTCGTAGCCATCTTCGGCATCCCCCGTTTCTTCCTCTGTAAAAGGCACGTACTCGCCTTCAGAAGCATAACGCCCTCGCGAGTCTTGCGTCACGACAACATAACCGGCGCGCACGTAGCGCTCCATACCACCTTCTGGCTTGCCATAGGGCGTGCGCAAGAGCAGGCCTGGATATCTTCCGCTGCCCTCGGGGCGAAAAACATGGGCACGCAAGAGCACGCCGTCGCGCATGGCTACATCGACATTTTTTTCTACGACTATACCGAGTTGACCTTCTCTCATTGTTCTCTCTCGTCGTTAATCCCGCACCAAATGCACGCGCTGCGGGTGCAGCCGTTTTCTCAGTTCACTATCGTAGAGATCTTTGGCTTCTTGCTGCGCAGGGGGCAAGGCCACCTTTACACCAACGGCCGTAAACGTCATGACGAACACCTTGCGCGGCGCCACATCGATATTGAGCGAACCTCCGTGCACCATGGCCGTACTCAGCACGGTGACTTGGCCAGCGCGGGCCAAAAGCGGCTGTGGTTCGGCGTAGTCGAGCGCGGGCAACTCGTGCATAGGAACACCGATAACGCGCGGTATTTTCCCCCTAAGCTCAGATTGCTTCTCCCATTCGCGGGCCAAAGGTCGATGGCTCGCTGGGCGGAACATCATCGGCGCGCGCCACTCGTTGACATCCGTTAACCAGAGAAAAAACGTGCACACCACGCGGCGGGGCGTCGCTTCCAAATCGGACAAAGTATACTGTAAGTCTATGTGCTGGTCGTAGCTAAACTCAGCGCCGGGCTGGGGGTAGGTTGCCAAAATCGCCGTCTGGAAAAAGCGCACGGCCTCGGCGCGTAATACGCGACGGGCGACCTCTTCAAAAAAAGGGTGTTGGATCAGATCGAGTAGGGCCACGTCGTAATAGGAGCACGTGGCCGAATAGCGATAGCGCGCTTCTTTGCCGGGTGCGGGCGGCACAAAGGGCAACAGATCGTCCAATGCCAACGAAGCCGCCCCTATCTGCTCGGCATCGAGTGGCGTATCTATCGTAACGGCGCCCTCTTTGACAAAAAGTGCCACTTCTTCCTCGGCAATCACAAACGGTCTCCTCACGCACGTGGTCTCGCGCCAAGTGCAGTGCAGCCCAGCGCTCCTCGACACACTGCAAACTTATGAAATTGCATTGGGGGGGATCAAGCGCAGAAAAAGAAAATCGCCTCTACTTTTGCAGTATAGGCGATATAAACAAAGGGTGTGCTACTGTATCGGGCAGAGCTAGAGTTCAAGACATACTAAGCCCTTACAAGCGCGGCGCTAGCTGGCTCGTTTTTTCCATGCACCGTAGGATGTATATTAGAGACGGCGCTGCGCGTGATGCGCACTTCAGTGTCCCGCAAGGCGAGGTGATAATAGATGCGACGACTGGCCTGGCGGCGGCGAACGATCTTTCTTTTAGACATGATAGCCTCATAGGTTTAGATGGAAGAAGACCTCTTGGCTATTAAACTAACCGAACCCTGTTACGTTCCGTTGACGGCGGTATTGCGTTTTTCACCAGCCAAACATTATATCATCTTATATTTGTCTATTTTATGTATAGACAAATGATTGACAGTGCTATCGAACTATCTATATTCCTCTCACCCTGTCCCGCCACACAGCCCAAAAACGGGAGGAAACTTAGATATGGAACGCAGAGTAAAGGTCTGATATGGCCGCGTTAACCCCCGGTACCCCCGCACCCGACTTTAGCGCCCAAACACACGATGGCAACGTCGTGCGTCTGAGCGATTTTCGCGGCCAGAGCGCCATCGTGTTGTTCTTCTACCCCAAGGCCTCGACGCCGGCCTGCACCGCCGAAGCCTGTACTTTCCGCGACGCCCACGATGATTTTACAGAATCGGGCGCCGTCGTCATTGGCGTCAGCGCCGATTCCGACGATAGCCAACGGCGCTTTGCCGACAAAAATGCGCTGCCTTTCGCGCTCGTCAGCGACACCGACGGCGCTCTGCGCACAGCCTATGGCGTCGAGAAAATCTGGGGGCTTTTGCCCGGCCGCGTGACCTTTGTCATCGACCGCGAGGGCATCGTGCGCCACGTCTTCGACTCGTCGTTTTTTGTCCACCGCCACAGCGGCGAAGCGCTCGATTCCGTGCGACAATTAAATGCAGGAGCCAACCCAATCCACGACGCATAATATCGCACCACGCAACAAATTCTGGTCGGTTAGTCGCACAAACCAACGGCCGCCAGGCTCTTTTCTAACTCGTCGACAAGTGTCTTGTAGTCCGCACTCTCAAAATAGGCTTTGGCCTGCGGCAGGGCTTTCATACCGGTGCGATCCAAATAGTTTATCGCGCCAAAATAGACGTCGTCAGCCGCTTCCTTGAGCAATCCGGCAAAACGCGGCGGATTGCAATAGAGCACGGGGGCCACGGCCGCCGTTACAAAAATGCCCGCATCTCTAAGCGCGCGCATGGTTTTGAGCCGCAGGTCTATCTTAGGCGCCATCGGCTCCAGCTTTTTGCGCACGCGATCGTCGTCGGTAGGGACCGAAAATCCCACGCGCAGCCGCGGGCCAAACTCCTTTAACAAATCGATATCTTCTAAGATCAAATGACTGCGCGTGTGCACCGTGAGTTTTTCGAGATTGCACTCGGCGAGCACTTTGAGACAGCGGCAGGTGAGGCGGTACTGCTTCTCAATATATTGGTAGGGATCGGTCGCCGAACCGAGAAAGACGCGACGACCCCACAGCTTGGCGCGGGCTTTGCCGAGCAAATAAGGCGCGTTGGTCTTGGGCTGCACCCAACTCCCCCAAGGGCGCGGATTTTCGCGGGCGTGGGGAAATTTCATCACATAGCAGTAGGCGCAGCCCATGCCGCACCCGCTATAAGGATTTAACGTGTATTCCGTAGCAGGCGGGCCGTCTTGAGCTACCAGTATCGACTTGGCGCCGATTTCTTCAATGTGTAAATGCGCGTGGGGCATGCAGTAATATACTGCACATATGT
>Ga0055584_100006516_pt1 | contig 11447 bp, 11 predicted proteins | sample OSDHelmetaG_FD_58716 | JGI IMG/M metagenome (GOLD analysis project Ga0055584, IMG submission 58716) | Pelagic marine sediment microbial communities from the LTER site Helgoland, North Sea, for post-phytoplankton bloom and carbon turnover... | ecosystem: Environmental > Aquatic > Marine >...
GGCATCCAGCATGTTAGCTACGACCTGCCCACCCAAGCTAAAGTTTTTTTCTGAAGCACCAAGAACCACTAGGCTTTTGGGTTCAAAGAAGTACCTTAAAAAACGTGTGCTCATCCCAACCTCCATGCTTAAATTCAGTTTTATCGGCTTAATATTCTTGCAAACCTTGCGACGTTTGCCCAGTATCCATTAATCCGCAATAAGATTACACTATAAATAAATTTAAACGGACCTTAACATGATTACATCGTTTATCACTCACGAAGACTGCGCACTTCATGATATGGGGCCTTGGCACCCAGAGAATCCGATGCGCCTCAATGCAATTATCGAGCAGTTAAAGCTTAGTGGTTTAATGAATCAGCTAATGCAGTATAAAGCTCGGCCAGTCACTGATGAGCAACTCTTTCGTGCTCACCCCAAAGCTCACATTCGTTCTTTACAGCTTAGCCTGCCAGAACAGGGTTTTACTACGATTGAAGATGAAACTTTACTTGCTCCTAGGTCTTTAGAAGCAGCTTCTTATGCAGCAGGAGCGGTAGTTCGCGGTGTAGACCAGATATTTAAAAACCAGGCAGATAACGTTTTTTGTGCCGTCCGCCCACCAGGTCATCATGCTGAACGGGTCGAAAGTATGGGGTTTTGCTTTTATAACAACGTTGCTGTTGGTGCGCTTCATGCTTTGGAGCACCATAAATTAGACCGGGTCGCCATTTTTGATTTTGATGTTCATCATGGTAATGGCACCGTCGATGTTTTTCGTAATGATCCACGTGTACTGGTATGTTCAAGCTTTCAGCACCCCTTCTATCCTTGGCGCTATGCCGAATCAGAGTGGGAAAATATTGTTAATACCCCGCTGGATGCACACTCCGGCAGTCTTGAGTTTCGTCGTGCTATAGAAGCCAGCTGGCTGACAGCCATACAAAAATTCAAACCTCAGCTGATTCTTATTTCAGCAGGTTTTGATGCTCACCGTGAAGACCCTATGGGTGAACTTAATTTAGAAGATGATGACTATCACTGGGTTACAAGCCTTTTAATGGATCAGGCAAAAAGTCAGTGTGACGGACGTCTGGTTTCAGTTCTTGAAGGTGGTTATGATTTAAACTCTTTAGCCCGCTCTGTGCATCGTCATATAGAAGCCTTACAAGAAACTTAATATAGCTTTTACCTGGCTAACTTTTGCAGGGTTAGCTGGGTACTGTATAGTGAACTATCGAGATATAGCTATTCAGGATGTATTGAATGCCAGAATTTACCGCGCCTGTTATACCTGCCACTCTGCTGGAAAAGCTTAAGGGTTGTAAAACCCTGCCGTCTCTACCTGCTATAGCACTTAAAATTATTGAGTTAGCCCGCTCACCGAGTGCCGGCACCAGCGACTTGGCTGAGTTAATAACCAGCGACCCTTCTCTTAGTGCTAAAATTTTAGCCGCTGCTAATTCTGTGTTTTATGGCAGTGATGAATACGGTACCTTACAACATGCTATTAACAGAATGGGGATGGATTCAGCACTTTCTCTGGCACTGAGTTTCGGCCTTACCCGTCACTCCAAACAAAAAAGAAACGGCATGTGTCTGGATGCCTTTTGGAAACGCTCAGTGATCAGCGGTATGGCTGTTAGAGAAATACACAAGCTGCTTAAGCTTAAATTTGATGTAGAAACCACCTTCCTAGCAGCCATAATTCAGGATATTGGTATGCTTGCTTTAAATGAACTGGATCCTGATATTTATGGTGTTATTTTTCACAGCTCACGTTCACATCGCCAGTTAGCATCCTTTGAAGAAAGAGAATATGGTACCAGTCATGTTCAGGTTGGTTATTGGTTAGGCACTCAATGGGGACTGCCGGAAAAGTACACCCAGCTTATTGCTGCAAGCCATCAGGCACCCAGAACACTTCCCACTCAAGCTACAGCAGAAAGAGTTTTAGCCTTGTCAGGACTGCTTGCGGACCCTTGGTTATCACCTAATCAGGAAATGGCCATGACACTTGCTTACCAGGCAAGTCAGGAATACTTGGGCATGAACGAACGGCAATTTACCCACCTGCTGCTTGGTATTCAGGACAAATTACCGGAAGTTGCCAAGCTGTTTGAAATTACTGTTCCCACCAATATAGATACTTACAACCTGTTGCAGGAAGCTAAGCAACTTCTGGTTGAACGTAACCTGCGTATGATGCAGAAAATGGAAAAGCAACAGCAGGAAATTAATGAGTTGCGTAAAAGCTCTACAAAAATGCTGGAGCAATTAAAAAAAGATCCTTTAACAGGTATTTATAACCGTCAGTATACTGAAAAAAAGCTAACAGAATATTTTGCGGCTATGTCAGACATTAATAACCGCCTGGCCGTGGTCTTTATTGATTTAGACTTTTTTAAAATGATCAACGATCAATATGGACATGCGTTAGGTGATGCTACGCTAAAAGCCTTTGCTTCAGTACTTGAGCAGGAATTAGACAGCGGATGTATGGCTGGTCGCTATGGTGGTGAAGAATTTGTGGTGCTTATGCCAGGTTACAACCAGAAAACAGCCCTTTGCTTTGCTAAACGTCTGCAAGAACACTTGGCTACAACACCACTGCTAAGCCACAATAAAGAAGATATTTATATATCAGCCTCAATGGGCTTAGCCGTACAAGATTTGAGCAATCCTGAGAGTAATGATCAGCAGTTTAAAGATGCTGACAGTCTGGTTAAAGCTGCTGATCAGGCGATGTTCAGTGCTAAGCGTACAGGTCGTAACCGCATTCTGCTTTACACAAGTAATGGCTACCAAGATATTAGTAAAAACCTTTAACCCTGGCTTTATTAAAAAAAGCTGACCTAAACAGGCCAGCCTTTCTATTATGCTTTATAACAGGTTGATTATACTTCATCTGCCGGGGCATAAGAACCATCGGCACGATGACGCTCACTACCTGTAAGTGCAGGATAAAAAACACAGGCCAAGGTCATTGTTTTGCTCGCTCTGAGCAGGTGTTTGTCATGCTTGTTTAATACATACACATCACCAGGTCTGATGGGCCAGATTTTACCGTCAGCAAGAGTTTCTACTTCACCCTCACCTTCAATACAATAAACAGTTTCCAGGTGGTGCTTATAATGAATTGGCGTTTCTGTATCAGCATAGATGCGGGTGATATGAAACGAGTAGTTCATTTTATCATCTGCAAGTACCAAACGGGTTGAATCCCAGTTGCCGTTTTCAGCAGTAACCATACGGCCTTCTTTACGTGCTTCTTCTAAATTCCTTACAAACATAAATTTAAATATCCTTAAGCAGTTTTTTTAGTTTGTTTAACAGACAAGGCTTCCAGTTGCTTTTGAACAGCAGCTTCTAAAATATCTAATCCCCTGTTTAGCTCATCATCTGTAATCAACAGAGGACATAAACATTTAATCACTTGACCAGCCGGGCCACAGGTTTCAATAACCAGGCCTTGTTCGAAGCACTCGGCAACCAAATCATTGGCTAAATCACCATCAATAATATCCAGACCACGCATTAACCCTCGGCCTCGCTCTTCCGCCTCAATACCCATCTCCTGATAAGCACGAGCCAACTGCTTAAAGCGATATTCAACAATAGTGCCCTTGCGTGTTACATCTTTTGCTAATTCATCATTAGCCCAGTATTCACGCATAGCAATGGTTGAGGTAACAAAAGCCAAATTATTACCGCGGAATGTACCGTTATATTCACCTGGTTTCCACTGATCTAACTCAGGCTTCATAAAGACAGCAGCAAAGGGTAGCCCATAACCCGATAAAGACTTAGACGTTGTTACTATATCAGGTGAAATATTGGCATGTTCAAAACTAAAGTATTTCCCTGTGCGACCACAGCCTGTTTGAATATCGTCAATAATCAATAAAATACCGTGCTTTTTACAAATTTTGTCGATACCTTGCAGCCACTCGATAGAAGCAACATTAATACCACCTTCACCCTGTACGGTTTCCAGCAGGATAGCAGCCGGTAAATCAATGCCACTTGAGTTGTCAGTCAGGGTTTTTTCAAGGAAAGCCAAGCTTGAAGAGTCACCTTCCATATAACCACAGTAGGGCATAAAAGAGACACCTTGAGTAGGCATAGCAGCAGCATGACGGAACTTACTGTTAGCAGTTGCTGCAAGCGCACCTAGGGTTACTCCATGAAAAGCATTGGTAAAAGAAACAACATTAGTACGGCCAGTGGCATTACGTGCAACTCTGAGTGCCGCTTCAATAGCATTAGTGCCTGTTGGCCCACAAAACTGTACTACATACTCCAAGCCACGGGGCTTAAAAATCAACTCTTCTAAAGTTTCTACAAAATCACGCTTGGCTGTTGTCCACATATCTAAACCGTGGGTCAGGCCATCGTCCATAATATAGTCCAATAAACCCTTTTTAAGTTTAGGGTTATTATGTCCGTAATTCAGTGTACCGGCTCCAGCTAGAAAATCGATATATTCACGATTATTCTCATCATAAAGGGTAGCGCCACGCGCACGGGTAAAAATAGTGGGAAAGGAACGACTATAAGTACGAACCTCTGATTCCAAACGCTCTAAGGATTCCGAGTTTACATGATGGGTTGTCATTTAATTACCTATTAATAAATTATGAAAATGGACCAATTTTTACTAAAACTTCTTCTAGGTGTTCACCACCCAGCTGTTGACTAGTGAAAAGCACCTCTTCAACCAGTTGGGCAGACCGCTCTTTTGCAAAGCTGCGGAATAAACCCCAGGAAGCCTGGTTATCAGGTGTAATAGTGGTCTCTAAAAACTTAACCTGACGACAAGCTTCTCGTTTTAAAACTTCATTAATCAGACGCTTCGCCATACCTTGACCACGTAGCAGCTCACCTACAGCAACCTGCCATAGAAAAAAAGTAGTAGGTGTGTCTGGTTTTATATAACCAGAAAGAAAGGCTGCAACCCTGTCATCAACCTCAGCAACAATACAGGTCTCTGCAAAATGGGTAGATTGCAGTAAATAAAGGTAGGTTGAATTAAGATCTAAGGGAGGACTTTGTTCAATTAACTGATGTATTGCCACACCATCGTTGGCATTGGGTTTTCTAAACTTCAGGTTGTTAGAAGGCATAAAAACTTGCGTCTCTGTCTAAGATGCACACAAGGATAACAGTTCAACACCAAAAATCAAATGCTTTGTTATCAATAAGCTGCAAATGCATAATTTAAAATTATGGCAATTGATTTTTCCGATCAGATAAGCACAAAAAAAACGGCCCGCAGGCCGTTATAAAAGAGGAAAATAAACTAAGATGAAAATTAATTGCGCGTTAAGGTACGCATAGTTACTAACTCTTCTGCAGATGTTGGATGAATACCAATAGTGGCATCAAAATCTGCTTTAGTTAAACCGGCTTTAACCGCAATGCCTATGCCCTGCACCAATTCACCAGCATCAGGCCCTACCACATGGCAGCCAATGACTTTATCGCTGGCATCATCAACAATAAGTTTCATCAATGAACGGCTGGAATTACCAGAAAGGGTATTGCGCATGGGTTTGAAGCTGGTTGAATAAACACGAATAGCCGGATACTTTTTACGTGCTTCTTCTTCACCTAAGCCCACTGTACCTATATTGGGATGACAAAACACTGCCGTTGGAATATTTTTGTAATCCATCTTACGGGGGGCTTCACTACTATAAAGGTTATGAACCAACACCATTGCTTCTGCTAACGCCACAGGCGTTAGCTGCGGCCCGCCAACCACATCACCCAAAGCATAAATTCCAGGAACTTGGGTACAAAAGTTGCTATCTACACTTAATTCACCCTTATTATTAACTTCCAACCCTACGTTTTCTAGGCCTAGATTCTCAACATTACCTCGACGACCAGTAGCACAAAGTACTGCATCTACTTCAAGGTTACGACCATCATTTAACTTCACTAAAAGACCTGTGGCTTGCTTTTCAACTGCTGTAATTTCACAACCCAACTGCATTTGTACGCCATGAGCTTTAATTTCTGCTGTTACAAATTCTCGGACTTCTTCATCAAAGCCACGTAAGGGTTTTTCACCCCGGTAAACCAGGTGAGTTTCAGCCCCTAACCCATTAAAAATAGATGCAAACTCGACAGCAATATAACCACCACCATAAACCAGAAAACGTTTAGGAAATTCCGGTAAATCAAAAATTTCATTAGAGGTTAAGCAAAACTCAGAACCTGAAAATTCAGGTATAAAAGGCCAGGATCCGGTTGCAATTAATAAGCGCTCCCCAGTATAAGTTTTATCACCCACCTGCACGCTATTAGCTGAAAGAATTTTGCCACGGCCCTCAATACGTTGTACACCACTGGCTTCAAGCATACGGTTATAAATACCGTTTAAACGCAGGATTTCTGCTGCACGATTATCACGCAAGGTAGGCCAGTGAAATTCAGGTTTACTGACAGTCCAGCCATAACCTGCTGCATCTTTAAAATCTTCTGCAAAGTGGGCAGCATAAGAATAAAGTTTTTTGGGCACACAACCTACGTTTACGCAAGTGCCACCCCAATATCTGTCTTCAATAATACCCACCTTAATGCCTTGAGAGGCAGCTGTACGAGCAGCACGTACGCCACCAGATCCAGCACCTATAACTAATAAATCAAAATCAAATTTAGACATCAGTAAAATCCTATGCTTGAAAAATAAACCCTTGCTGCTTATTTGTAACGGAAGCCATTATGGCAGCGGCGACAACCTTTTGCAGTTATATCAATTAGACGTCCGGCTTTGGTCAGATCGCCATCCCTGATTTCATCATCTATCTTCTCCAGATTATCGACAAACTCTTCCATTAAGCGATCAAAATATTTTTTTCTGGTCCAGATTTTGGGGTGAGATCGGCTTTGCGGAAATATTTCCCTAGAAGAAGGCAAATCAAACATATCCGGTAAGCGGTAAGAAAGTATAACCAGCTGCTCTGAAAACACCAACGCAGCTTCTCTATCAGTGCTTCTTTGATTAACTACTTTAAACCTTAATTCTTTAAAAAGCTGATCTATTTCATCAAAAGTATCTATACGTAGATTAACATCCTCATCAGTTATATCTTCAGTGCCGGTCAGAGGGTCAGCAAAAGAAAGTGTGACCCAGCCTGCCAGAAGTAAACTTGTCATAAGGCGCAATATACTTGACAACATCTTTCTTAACTCACTCTTTTAAGTTTAATACCCCATAACAGGGTAGGGTTAAGGCGTGGCATAAGCTGTGGATTCACATTGGATACCAGTGCATATTTCGGATCACTGGTATCACGTTCCTGCATACGCATAAACAATTGACCATGCTCATCCATTACACTGGTTACTCTGGGTGTACGACTGTCTGAAGTACGTTTTACCACAACACCCACTTCACCATTCCGTAATTTCACACAGGCACCCGGAGGATAAAGTCCCAGTTCATTCAGAAAAACACGACTAAGTTTTTCATCAAACTGCTGTCCACGCTCTAAAAAAATTGAACGTAAGCTTTGTTGAGCACTTAGTCCGGGACGATGGGGTCTGCCACTGACCAGAGCAGAATAAACATCGCCCAAAGCAACTATACGGGCTTCAGCACGAATTTGATTCCCTTTAAGCTTTTTAGGGTAGCCTGTTCCATTGGCTTTTTCATGATGCTGAAATACAATTTGTAGCCACAGTTTATCTGTAACACCTGCCTCACTCAGCATCTTTACACCAACCAAGGGATGCTGATCCACCCTTTTACGCTGTTCTTTATCCAGTGGGTCAGCCTGAGCATGTAAGCGCATCTGATAGCTGTTCATACCTATATTCTGTGTTAAAGAGGCAGCCAACATGGATAGCTGAACTTTTTGTGGAATTTTAAGCGTTTTACCAATTAACGCAGCCATAACAGTTACGTGTAAAGGGTGCTGAATAATATATTCATGTTGACGGTTCAGGTGCACAGCTCCCAAAACTGCATCACTGTTTAGCAGCACCAAACCCTGAATTTGTGTGGCCATCTCATAAAACTTACGTTCTACCTCACCGGGTTTAACACGCTGTTCATCTATACGGTTAAAAAGTGTTTTTAATTGGTAGCCTAATTCATCCAACTCAGCAAAGGGGTTGGTGTTTTCAGCAAATTTAACAGGTTGGGGTTCATCAGGTGGCGGCCCCTGATCGACTTCATCTTTACCGGGCTTACCCACTTTTTCTCGGTGACCATTCAAAAGCAGATTATCCAGCTTACGTTGGTTATCTATCACCGCCCCTTCTTTCATTAAAAGCTGTCCGCTGGCACTATAAATAGTCCAGGGTAACTTCAATCCAATTTTTAGTTCGCCTTCCTGTAAAGGATGTAAATGCAGGTCTTTAGACATTAGTTTTTCAGTTTCAGTTCTTGGTGCTGAGCATCTTGCCAGGCTTCAATGCTTGGATAACCTGCCTCTAGTGCCTGCTCTTCTAATAAGGCAGAATAACGCCCGATAAAAGCGAATAAAGCAACCACAAATAAACAAAGGGTTAAAGCAGCATGTAAAACCGGCATACTCGGTAAGCCTAAGCGTTGGATAATTTGTTGTCTTGACGGTGGCCACCATAAAAAGCCTGCTAGGGCCAGAGCCACGCCTGATAAAAAATAAAAGCCTGTTAGCCAAAAACCTATCAGAATTAATGAACAACCAAAAAACCAGCCTAAACCTGTTGCTATTCTTCCGTCCATTATCGACCTAACCTTTTGTTTAAAGTGCCCAGAATGCTACCCTTGCATAGAACAAAGTCAACTGGAAGCTACAAAATTGAATATATTTAAAACAACTCTTTATACCTTTGAAGAACTCGAAAAACGTCAGTCAGTTGCGCTAAGCTTGGCCTTGCAGGCCGGCGAAATAATGCTTAAAGCACGTCAATCGGGTGATTTTAGTCAAGCCTATAAAGGTGATGAAGAACTGGTCACCAGTGTTGATAAAGAAATTGACGACTTTCTCTGTCGTGAACTTAGTACTGCTTTTCCTCAGGATAAAATCCTTAGTGAAGAAAATAATACCGACAGTGAGAATGCAGAAAAAGTTGAAGGGCTCTGGATACTTGATCCTATAGATGGCACTGTCAACTTTGCACATGGTCAGCCTCATGTAGCGGTATCTATTGGCTTCTATTCCAAAGGTATTCCACAAATAGGTGTTGTTCACTCTCCTTTTTTACAGGAAACCTTTACTGCTATTAAAAACCAGGGTGCTTTTTTAAATCAGGAACCCATTAAAGTCAGCGGGCTAAGTAAGTTACGTCCAGCTTTAATAGCTACAGGCTTTCCTTATGACAAAAGCCAGTTAAGGCATTTAATTGATCGTCTGGCTACAATTTTACCTGAATGTCAGGACTTACGCCGTTGCGGTTCTGCAGCCCTAGATATTTGTCATGTTGCCCAAGGTACTTTAGATGGCTATTACGAAAGCTTAAGTCTATGGGACTTTGCAGCTGCCGTACTAATAGCGGAAGAGGCAGGAGCCAAGCTAAGCCATCTTTACCCAAGTGAATATACTTCTTTTTACTTAGATACACGTGACTGGGTGATTAGTACTCCGGCTATACATGATGAACTGATACAGCTACTGAAGGCATCAGACAACAGCTGACAGCTGAAATATTAAAGCGGATCTCCATAAGCACTTACTCGTTTACTGGCAGAAGCCATTAGACGAGTAAAACGGTTTGGAAAGTCACTAAACACCCCTTTCACTCCCCAATTCAGCAATTCTTTTGCTCTGTCCAAAGAATTGACGGTATAAACATAAACTTCTAAACCCTGCTCACGAATATTAGCAATAGTTGAAGCTTTTAAACTATCCAAATTAGCCAGATGTACAGACCTTACTTCAAATTTGTGCACTGCATCACACCAATCAGCAGGTAAAGCTTCATATATAAGAGCACGAGGAATATTAGGAGCTAGGTGTCTGGCAGCCTCTAACGCACTAAAATCGAAACTTGAAATAACCAGATTAATTGCAGGACAGTTTTTCAGAACTTGCAGGCTTCGTTCAAGCGTTAAGGTGCCCAACCCTTTGGCAGCAGGTTTTATTTCCAGATTTAAACCCATACCTAACTGATGAATTAAATTAGCCGCCTGTTCCAGGGTAGCAATAGGTGCAGAAGGCTCCTGACTACCAACAGGTGCTGCAACCTGTAAATTCCGCATACGCTTCCAGGGTGTATCCTTTACCAAAACAGGCACTTCTGCTGATAAACTAAGCACCTGATCATGGAAAATAATCGGAATTTCGTCTGCGGTAAGCATTACATCCAGCTCAACCCACTGAGCCCCCTGATCAGCAGCCAACTGTATAGCACGCAAAGTATTTTCCGGAGCAGCACCCTTTGCACCTCTGTGAGCAATCACTAAACTCATCAACATAAGCAGACATTTAAAATATTAGTTAACATTCGATAAATTTCTCTAAAATCTAACTATTTGGAGTTAGGCATGGCTCGCCCCCTAGTTGCAGAAATCAATTTAGCTGCATTGCGTTACAATTATCAACTGGCACTCCGTCAGTCTGCAACCTCCTCAGCGTTGGCCGTTGTAAAAGCCAACGCCTATGGTCATGGTGCTGTTAAAATTGCACAAAGCTTAGCAGATCTTGCTCCTGCCTTTGCAGTAGCAAGTATAGAAGAAGCCGAAGAGTTGGCAGATGCAGGAATAAAACAACCCATAACCCTGCTGGAAGGTTTTTTTGATGCCAGTGAACTGCCAATAATTTTGGCACGGGGCTATCAGCCTCTAATTCATAGCCACTGGCAGGTAACTCAATTAATCAACTATCTAAACAATAACCAACTACCCAAAGGCAGTCTGAATATCTGGCTAAAAGCAGATACAGGTATGCACCGATTGGGTTTTCCTGTCGAACAAGCAGCAAGTATTTATACCCAGTTAAAAGCCCTAAAGGCTATAAACAACATTACGTTAACCAGCCATTTTGCTTGTGCCGATGATTTAACCAGCCAGGCAACCTTGAAACAATTAGAACAACTTAAAAGCTTGCAGCAACAACTAAACTGCCCTGTCAGTATAGCCAACTCACCCGCGACCTTAGGCTGGCCGGAAGCACAGCTAGGCTATTTGCGTCCAGGCATAATGCTTTATGGCGCCTCACCTTTTCCACCTGGGCATTTTTTAGGTGATCAGCTAAAAACGGTAATGACCTTAAAAAGCCGAATAATCAGCTTAAGAGATTTACCCGCTGGTGAAACAATCGGTTATGGTGCGCGTTTTATAACTGAAAAACCTATCCGAGTAGGAGTGGTAGCCTGTGGTTATGGTGATGGTTATCCGCGTCAGGCTATAGATGGCACACCTGTATTAGTTAACGGTATAAAATGCCATCTTGCAGGCAGAGTTTCTATGGATATGCTTACGGTGGATTTATCCAATAATCCCAATGCAAGAATTGGTGATGAAGTTA
>Ga0055584_100006517_pt1 | contig 11445 bp, 9 predicted proteins | sample OSDHelmetaG_FD_58716 | JGI IMG/M metagenome (GOLD analysis project Ga0055584, IMG submission 58716) | Pelagic marine sediment microbial communities from the LTER site Helgoland, North Sea, for post-phytoplankton bloom and carbon turnover... | ecosystem: Environmental > Aquatic > Marine >...
GACAGCACGTCTCAAGTTCAGAGAAACTTCTCATTGACAAAGAAAAAAAGCAAAGTATATTACAATTGATTAATAGACTTCCTGTAGATGAACGTGGACTGATTAGATTGTTTTATCTGGAGGAGCAAAGTATTAAAGAAATTAGTAGTGCTCTAAATCTTACAGAAAGTAATATTAAGGTGAAACTATATAGGGCTAGAAAAGCTCTTCATAATCACGCACGAAAATCGAACTATTTTTCAGGATATAAAGTTGGTTCATAAATGAAAAATGAAGAAAAAGAAAGATTGATCTGGGAGTACCTTGATACTCATATGGATTCAAAGATAGCCCAGGATATGAGGTTTAGTGACCAAGATTCAATAAAACACTCTTCTCATTTTATTGAATTTAAGATGTTAGATGAAGATCTCAAAAATATGCCTTTGAAAAAAATTGATAGGGAATTCAGTGTCCAGATGAAAGAGTCGATTTTACAATCTTTGTCTAAACCAAAAAATCAAAATAATTTTGATATTGGCCTCTTTTCAATAACTATTGGTTTGCTTATTCTAAGCATCTATTATTTATTTACTACTCAGATTGAAAATGAATTGAAAGTTTCAGAATGGGTCTCAACGTGGGAGATGAGTTTGCCTTCTCCTGAGAAGATTAATATTCCTTTAGATTTCTCCTATGACTTTAACTGGAGTATGTACTTGATCCTTGTTATACCTTTCGTTCTCTTATCTCTTGATTGGTTATCGGAGAACTATTTAAAATTTCAGAGTAAGTTAATAAAGCGATCTTTTTTATTGGTTTAGATTAGTCACCAATTGGTCCAAGTTCTACTCCCTCGGAATATGCTGCCCTGATGCCATTTTTGTTAAAAGCAGATTTGATACTTCTATAGACTTCGAATGTAGCATCCCAATATTGATCGGGATCAATGTATGGTCGAATAGCTAGAATAATATTATGACTATCATAGGACTCAATTCCTATAAGAGGTTTTGGTTCATTCATGACATGATCACATGTGGAAAGTGCTTCTTTTAATATTTTTTCCACCTTTGGAAAGCTTTCTTCATAAGGCATAGTCACATTAAGCTCAATTCTTATTTTTCCTTTTGTACTAAAATTGGTAATAATATTATCAGTTACTTGACCATTTGGGATAATGAGTGTTTTATCTCCAGGCGTTTCAAGAGTAGTATTAAATATTTGAATATTTTTCACTTTTCCAAACATGTCTGATATCTGAACCCAATCCCCAACTTTATAAGGCTTGAAAAATATAATGGTCAGACCTGAAGCAAAATTTCCCAAGAACCCCTGAAGCGCTAATCCCACAGCAAATCCTGCTGCAGCTAAGACACCAAGTAGGGATGAGACTTCAAAGCCAACAAAGCTTGCAGCAATCATGACGACTACAACTTTCATTACCATCCCTAGAATAGAGCTTAAAAAGCCAGTTATCTCCAGACCTATATTTGCTTTTTCTAAAGACTTATCGACAATTAAGTCCAGTTTTTTAATGATCTTAAATCCAATCGACAATACAAGTCCAGCAAGAATTATTTTAGGAACAAAAGTTACTGCCCAATCCATAAATTGGGTTAAGTACCTTTGAAATGACGCTGTATCTAAGTTGTCCATTTGTAAATTCAGGTTTTCACAAAGAAAATAAAAATCACAAAATGAATGTCACTTTTTACTATAGGAGATAAGAGAGAGTCTATTTTGAATAAAAAACTCCATGGCTTCTGGGTTCCTTATGGCACCCATGTTCACGTCTTGGGTTTGGGTCATTCCAGTAAGAATATTTTTAATAGGAACTTCCATTTTTTTACCACTTAAGGTATATGGAATGTCAGGAATAGCTTTTATAAAAGATGGAACATGTCTGGGAGAGCATTCTGTTCTTAAGGTTTTAGTTATCACTTTTTTTCTTTCTTCATCCAATCTAGATTCATCATTCAGCACAACATAAAGAGGCATAATATCTTCATCTTCTTTTTCAATATTGATGATAAGAGCATCTTTTATTGCTTCAATTTTATCAAGGACTCCATAGATTTCGGCTGTGCCGATACGGATGCCATTTCGGTTTAATGTTGCATCTGATCTTCCATGAATAATGAGAGAGCCATTCTTTTGAATATTTATCCAATCTCCATGCCTCCATTTGCCAGGATATTCTTCAAAATAACTTGATCGATATCTTTCATGGTTTTCATCATTCCAAAAGTAGATGGGCATTGAGGGTAAGGGTTTTTCTATGACCATTTCGCCTAAGGAATCATAAACATGTTCCCCTTCATTATTGTAAGCATATAGTGCATTCCCTAAAGCCCTAGATTGAATATAACCTTTGTATACTGGGTCATAAGGATTACTTCCAACAAATGCTGTGCAGACATCTGTCCCCCCACTCATGGAACATAGCCATAAATCACTTTTAATGTTTTTATAAATATATTCGAAAGTTTCATTGGGCAAAGGAGCACCCGTAGATCCTATAGATCTCAGTGATTCTAAGTTATGGCTGCTTTTAATATTCAATGATTCTTTCATGCAGGCTGTAAGAAATGGTGCACTTGTTCCAAAATGTTGAATACCTAATTCTTCTGCCATATCCCATAAACGATTCATATCTGGATATGCAGGACTGCCATCGAATAGGACAGGAATGGCACCAACCAACATAGATGATTGTAAAAAATTCCACATCATCCACCCCGTTGTGGAATACCAAAAGAAAAGCTCTTCCTTTTTTACATCATTTTGAAAGGTCATGTACTTAAGATGTTCTATTAGAACACCTCCGTGTGAGTGAGTAATGGCCTTAGGCTTTCCAGTCGTACCAGAGGAGTATAGAATCCAGATTGGGTGATTAAAAGGTACCTTTGTGAAGGAGACTGATTTGTTATTTGAAAAATGCTCAGCTAGTGTTGGGGCCCATAAATCAACATCTTTCAAGGTAATTGGACTTCCTAAGTAAGAAATCATCAAATTACTTTCTATCGAATTAATAGAATTCTTTATTCTAATTATGGAATCTTGTTTGTCAAATGACTTGCCGCCATATTTATACCCATCACACGAAATGAATAATTTGGGGTTACACTGTGACATTCTTTCTATCACTGTAGACTCACCAAAATCAGGCGAACAACATGTCCACACTGCTCCTAAGGAATTGACAGCAATAAAACATGATATTGTTTCTGGGATATTAGGTAGATATGCCCCTACGACATCACCTCTCTTAATTCCAATTGATTTTAAGTAGTTTTGTATGGCATTAACTTCATGTTCTAATTTCTTCCAAGAAATTCTGTAAGTACCCTCTTCATTTACAAAAATCAGAGCTTCTTTACTCTTGTTTCTATTTCTAAAAAGATGCTCGCCATAGCTCAGTTTTATTCCTTTAAACCATTCAACACCTGGCATAGAATGACTAGAAACGACAGATTCAAAGGTTCCATCATAGGCCACATTGAAATACTCCATAACATACATCCAGAAGTTCTCATAATCATCTACGCTCCATTTCCATATGTCACTATAATCATTGAAATGGAGAGACTTCTCTAGGGATAACCATTTTTCAAATTGTTTGAGGTTTGAATTGTTTTTTGTTTCATTATTGGGAGACCATAATTGAATCTGTTTCATTTAGGTACATTTTGTTGCAATTTTAGCTAATTATTTTCTAGCGTAGAGGAATTTGGAATAAGAAAAAGAATTACATCATGTTGAGCAAAAGATTTATCTTACGAGGATGACAAATTCAGATTTAAAATCTACTCTTTTGTCCACGTTTAAGTCCTTGAATGAAAATGACATTGAGGCGCTATTGTCAATTTCTGAGTATGTGAGTACACCAAAGAAAAAAATTCTCATTGAATCAGGTACTGTAAACGATTCAATTCTTTTTTTACTGAAAGGAATGATAAGAGGTTTTTTTATCAATGAAAAAGGAGACGAAAAAAATATTTTTCTAAGACCTGAGAATACTATAACAGGAGCACCAGAAAGCCTTTTTAATCATGAACCCACTAAATTTTCATTTGAAGCAATGCCAAGATCTAAATATTTGATCTTTCATAAAAAGGACTTAGATGAAATCATGAAAACTCATCCAAATCTTATGAATCTTTGGATAGGAGCGCTACAAGAAAATATATTGACTCTTATCGGACGAGTTGAATCTCTGATCGATTTAAATCCTGAAAAGAGGTATGAAGAGTTGCTTTCACAGACACCTTCATTTTTTCAAACAGCATATAATAAACATATTGCCAACTACCTTGGGATGACTTCTGTATCTCTATCCAGAATTATAAAGAGAAAGTCTACCAGAAAGAATTAACACTTGTATACTTACCTGATAATTGGCAATATTAAATTTGCTCATCAATCAAAAGTGAAGAAAAATGGAGTGGCTTAACATACCAAATATTGACCTTTATTTGGTTCTAGGGATTTTGTTTTCATTTGGTGCTATCGAGACTATTCTTGGGCACTACAGTAATTCTGAGAGAAGAAAGGATGACTGGATTATGGAATCTATTGGGTTTTTTGTAGTAGCATTTACAAAGGCATTACTTGTCACAGTTATTTACATAATAGGAAGTACACTTTTTCCCAGTGTTGCGGGTATTTTATCAGGATGGACATTATGGTTAGCTTTTCCATTTTATATATTAATTGATGATGTAGCTCAATATTGGTATCATCGTTCAGCACATGAATATGATTGGTTATGGAAACATCACAGAGTACACCATGCAGCTAAAGAAATGGGCATACTTACTTCATATAGAAATAGCTGGGTTTATTATCTAATCATGCCTAATCTGTGGTGGGTTGGCATTTCTACTTTTCTCGGCTTAGGTATGGCAGCAGCATTGGGTTTGATTTTCAAACAGATAGTAGTAACAAGTGTTCATAGTACATGGAAATGGGATGAGGTATTATACAAATACAAATTTCTACATCCATTAGCTTGGATTGTTGAACATATAATAATAACTCCAGCATTCCATCATGGTCATCATGGTAGAGCTCAAGATGATCATATTTCTGATCCTAATGGGAATTTTGGAAACACATTTTCACTCTGGGATCAAATGTTTGGCACAGCGACATTCACCAGACAATTCCCATCAGTTTATGGACTTCAAACGGATACTCTAGACAAGTGGACTTCTCAAGTATTTTATCCATTTATTAAGGAGAAGCAACCAGAAAGTGAATTGAGTTCAGGCTTTAAAAAAGTGAAAAATACAGGTACAGAACCATTAAAGACTGAATTAGATCCTGGGACTTATTTGTATTGTCAATGTGGGTTTAGTAAAGATCAACCATTTTGTAATGGTTCGCACCATGGAAGTAAATTTAAGCCTATGGTAGTGGATATAAAGAAAAAGAGAAAAGTAAGCTTATGTACCTGTAAGCTCACCAAAACTCCTCCTTTCTGTGATGACAGTCATCTCAGTTTAAAATGAAGGATTTAGTTATTAGGTAGCCATTTCTTGTATAGCTTGGAAAGTAGCGTTTTGAACAAGTGATAAGACGTTTTTCATTGAGTCTTAAATTGAATTTGCCATTAATTAAATATCTTTTAAAAATGTAGCACCAATTCTTTCTCTTGAAATAGAACTGACATCTATCATTCCGCAGATACCTCCATATTTTATTTTATTTTTAATAGAGAAGTCTCGAACACTAGAAATCACCTTTCCGTCTAAGGATTGTTCATCCAGTTTTCCTTCTCCAGTAATTAATAGATCAGCATCATGGGCAATCACTTTAAACTTTGAAATATCGAGAATTGTTTGAATTCCAGATTGAATCGATGCATTCAAAAAAGCAAAACTACCACCCCCTACTCCACCAGCAGCTCCAGCCCCTTCTAATCTAGAAATATCTATGCCCAAATCTCTTTTTATGACTGTTGCCATATTTTTTAGCCCTAGATCCAAAAGGTTTATTTCTGAAACAGAAGCTCCTTTTTGAGCTCTATAAATCTGTGCGGTACCTAAAGGGCCAAATAATGGATTTTTGACATCGCAGACGGTGATGAATTCTCTATTCATAAATTAGTCATGTGCCTTGTCAGAGTTCATTCAGTCGACAAATTGCATAGTTTTACCTGAAGGTTTAAGAACGTTAGCTTTATTATCTAAGAGCTCAAAACCCAATGCTGAGGCCAAACCAATACCTCAATCAGTTGTGGCACTTCCTCCAATGAATAAAAAGATTTTTTTGTTTCCGTTTGAAACGGCATGTTTAATGAGTTGACCAGTTCCAATTAGTTCGCATCTAAGGGCTTGAACTCATCTCTTTCTAAAAGCTGAAGCCCAGAAGCTACGGACATTTCAATAAAAGCTAGTTTGCCATCTGTGAGATATTCTGCCTGGAATTTCTCTTCCAATAGGATATTATACTTCAATCCTTGAGGAATTTAGCGACAGATGACTTTTCAGAACATCAAGGGAAACTTCTCATCCATCTGCTAAAGGACAACTTAAAATCTCTATAGAATCATTATATTCTAGTATTCCTCTTTTGATGGCTTGAGATACTTCAGTCACTGAAGCACTTCCTTTATATTAATGAGGACAAATAACAACTTTCAAATTACTTAGTAATGAATAAACTATAATGTGTAAAAATATGCCCAACCAATTAATACGAATTGCAGAGGAAGTCTAATCCATAAGAATGTTTGATTAATTTTCATGCCTGCACCTTTAGATGTTGCCATATAGACATTGGCAGGAAATACTGCGATGAGTAATGCAATAATACCCCAAGCTGCAATTACCCGGGTTTGAGGAATAAGTAAGCCTATACCGCCTAGAACCTCAGCTATTCCTACTATTACGTTTATAGGCTTTTTCCACTTCTGAATTAGAGGTGGAGTAATTTTGTAAAAGAACCAAGCCCTCTTGTAATGTGCATATCCAGCATAAATGTAAAATCCCGCATAGACGATTAGTAAAATGTAAAATAGAATATTCATTATTGAATTGTTTTACCTTAATAGAAATTATTGACTCTTTTAGTCTAACCTTTGGACAAGTAGAATAAGGGTCAAAATTGACATGGCCTGACCGACAGAATCACCTAATACTTTAGTGAAATCCACTTTTTTATCATCACTTTGGGCAAGAAGATTTACCTCTTTGTAACCTACTGTAATGACAGAACCTTCTCTTACTTCTGGATATTTGTTTGCGATCAGAGCACGCTTTTCTACTTGCCTCAGTTCACCATTTGGATGTCTTACAAATACTTTCTTTTTATCAGCTCTTGGCGCAAACCCTCCTGCATAATAATCAATATAAAATTTAGCATTTTTACCAGGGTGATATGGGACAGAAACTTCATTATTAGGACCTAGTATATCAAGATCTACAGCCTCAACTGCTCTGGTTGCTCCTCTTATAGTGACATAGTCTTTTCTCTCCGGAATAGATATGATGTCACCGTTTTTCAAATTGTAGTTGTATTTGGAATTAACATCTTTTAGAACTTCGTCAAGTCTCATTACGATATATCCAAGGCTATCTTCTTGTCTATACAACTGAGCTCCGGACAGAAATGCCTCCTCTGCCACCCCACCTGCTCTACTTATTAAATCATACACAGTCTCATTACTTTTTATGAGACTATATTTTCCAGGCAATCTCACTTCTCCCTCTATTTCTATCACTTGCTGAAGTTCAAATTCTGGAACATCTCTAACAAAAATAATGTCAAATGGCATCAACTCTATATCAGAATTTGATTTTGCTAAAGCATTGATATCATGATCAGCTTGTACTTTGTTGACTTGAATACTAGTGGGCTTATTTTCTTCTATAATTACTCTTGAAACTTCAATTTCATTAGTAGCAGATGAGAGTTTAAAACCACCAGCCAAAATGATTGCATCGGCTAATGTCATGCCCTGACCAAAAGAAAACTCTCCTGGACTATTTACCGCTCCACTGACCTGAATTGTTCTTTCTTCAGTGAACTCATCTAAAGAGTAAACATATACTGAATCATAAGCATCCAGAATCATGTTGTCAACGGAATTAGGGTTTGAAAATGCTCTGCTTAAGTCGACTCTTTTATACTCTTCAATACTCGGATTTAAGGGATTTACCCTATATACATGGGCAAAATCGGTGGCATCTTTTCTTAATCCACCTGCCATATTGATATAATCAGATATTTTTAAATTTCCAGAAGCATCATGATTCAATGTGTCTGGAAATCTGACAGCACCTGTAATTTCCACAAATGCCTCATCAATGAATCGTGACTTGGTGTATATGACTATCTCATCTTTATTCCTGAGCAAGAAATTCTGAGGGCTATTTATATCATTTAAAATCTGATCTAGATCTAAAGCTTCAATTTCAAAGAGTTCATTCTCTCCTCTTCTAATGAGATAGGCAATGTCAGTTCTAGATGATTCTTTTAATTTTGCCTTTCCTAAGAGATCAAAAACTTTCATCCCTGTGACCAATTGATAATCTCCTTCATTTCGTACATCACCTGTTACTCTTACATAATTTTCTATTTCTTCGGCAATTGGAGAAATTGTGACCACATCACCATCCTGCAATTCAAAATCATCATTTGAATTAAATAGATCTAAATACTCTATATCAACTATACCTCTTGCAGTTCCATCCTGTCGTACCAACTGAAAATTATTCAAATAGGCATTAGAGGTCAATCCTCCAGCATATTGAAGAATACTCATAATACCTTCTCCTTCTTTTCCATCATAGAGCATTGGCCTTCTCACTTCTCCTAGTAGTTCTACTCTGAATGAGCTTATTGGCACATGAATTATGTCTCCGTTTTCTAGGTATATACTTTTTCTGCCTTTAGGCTCTGTAATCCATTTATACAAGTCTAATACTTCAACTATTCCATTGCTCCTTATCAGTCTAATATTCCTAAGAGAAGCAGCATTTGTAGGGCCAGCTGCAGCAGATATAGCGCTAAAAACTGAATTGAATGCGGATAATGTATATGAACCAGGAAGATTCACCTCACCAAATATTTCTACTCTTGCCGTCTTGCTTCCACGAACTTTTAGACTGAATTCATCTCTACTAAAAATCATGAAATTCTGGAAAACAGCGATAAGTTTTCTAGATGCCTGATCGATATTGAGGCCTGTTAATGATACTCTATTTCGATTGTTATTTATTCTTATAGCCCCATCATCACCCACTCGATATTCCTGTTCTAATTGGGCATTTCTACCAAAAATGGAAATCACAACTTCGTCACCTACGCCAAGAATATAATTCGCCGGAACTAAAAGGTCTTCTACTGGCTCTATTGGTGAAAATTGATCAAGTTTATACAAATTATGACCAAATACTTGATGTTCAATATCTTCTACTAATTCTGGATTTAGTTCATTTATTTCTTCTCCATTCTCCTCACCTTGGACGATGGTGTCAATCGCAATGGAATCAACTAGAAATTGAGCCGTACTGGATCTTTTCTGAGCAATAAGAAATTGAATGATTTCTCGTATATCATTAACTTGGTCTGGGGTTATTTCAGTCATGTTTTCTATATCATATCCACGAACGAATAAAGCTTCTCTGACCTCTTGATACTCAAGACCATGCTTGTCCAACTCAGTTGTGAGTTGATCCTGAAGAGAAATAATCTGAGCTGATAATCTAAGACAAGAAAGAAATAGAAAGAGAAAGAATGTTATTCTAAACAAACAATATTTAAGCACCGTATTGCTCTTTGTAATATTCTTGATATTTCCCAGAGGTAACATTTTCTAACCATTCTTTATTGGAGAGATACCACTTTAGAGTGCTTTTCAGACCTTCATCCACAGTGTATCTCGGAGTCCATCCTAGTTCATTTTTAATTTTACTTGCATCAATTGCATAGCGTTTATCATGACCTGGTCTGTCCTTCACGAAAGTAATCAACTTTTCTGATTCACCTTCTTCTCTTCCTAATTCTTCATCCATCAATCTGCAAAGGGTTCTAACTAAATCAATATTTTGAATTTCATTATCCCCACCAATGTTATAGGTCTCTCCGAGTTTTCCATTTGAAAAAATGATTTCAATAGCTTCGATATGATCTTCTACATATAACCAATCTCTAACATTTGTACCATCACCGTAAACGGGTAATGGCTTATTATTTAAAATGTTATGTATGATTAGAGGTAGAAGTTTTTCTGGAAATTGATTAGGTCCATAATTATTTGAACAGTTGGATATCTTTACGGGAAACTTGTAAGTATTTGCGTATGCTCTTACAAAATGATCACTACTTGCTTTTGAAGCAGAATAGGGTGATTGCGGATCATATGATGTTGTCTCTGTAAATAGCCCAGTAGCCCCTAAACTGCCATATACCTCATCAGTGGAAACATGGTAGAAGCAATGATCTTCATTATCTTGCCAATTGTTTTTAGCAACTTGCATTAAGTTGACTGTACCTAGAATGTTAGTTTTGAGAAATGCCAATGGATCTGTAATTGAACGATCTACATGAGACTCAGCTGCAAAATGAATGACATGAGTTATACTATGTTTTTTAAATAAAGCATCTACATCAGATTCATTCATAATGTCCCCTTTTACAAAAGTGTAATTAGGAGCACCCTGAATATCACTCAGGTTTTCCAAGTTACCTGCATAGGTGAGCAGATCCAAATTGATTATGTGATCATTGGGGTATTTATTCACCATTAGCCTTACAGCATGGCTTCCAATGAATCCAGCTCCTCCTGTAATTAATATATTTCTCTTACTCATGCTTTTACAACGGTTTTAAAATACTCTAGTGTCTTTGCGAATCCCTCTTTTCTATTTACTATAGGAGTCCAATTTAATATTTCTTTAGCTCTTGTAATATCAGGTTGTCTTATTTTGGGATCATCCATTGGAAGGTCTCTGTAGCCTATTTTCGCATTTGAATTGCCTACTAAATCTATAACTTCTTGAGCCGCTTCTAAAATTGTGATTTCTGAAGGATTTCCAATATTCACGGGAAATACATAATCACTCTTCAATAGACGGTAAATACCTTCTACTAAGTCATCAACATAACAGAATGATCGAGTTTGTGACCCATCCCCAAATACGGTGATCTCTTCTCCTTTTATTGCTTGTGAAAAGAATGCAGGTAAGGCCCTACCATCATTCACTCTCATTCTAGGCCCATAAGTATTAAATATCCTCACCATTCTGGTTTCTAGACCATGATAGGTATGATATGCCATAGTCATTGCTTCTTGGAATCTTTTAGCCTCATCATACACACCCCTAGGTCCAATGGGATTTACGTTACCCCAATAGTCTTCATTTTGAGGATGCACTAATGGGTCTCCATAGACTTCAGATGTGGATGCAATAAGTAATCGTGCATTTTTCTCTTTAGCCAAACCCAAAAGGTTAT
>Ga0055584_100006518_pt1 | contig 11445 bp, 8 predicted proteins | sample OSDHelmetaG_FD_58716 | JGI IMG/M metagenome (GOLD analysis project Ga0055584, IMG submission 58716) | Pelagic marine sediment microbial communities from the LTER site Helgoland, North Sea, for post-phytoplankton bloom and carbon turnover... | ecosystem: Environmental > Aquatic > Marine >...
CCTTTGATACCCCCGAGCCTACCCGTCGGCATACTGCCTTTCCCGAGTACAAGGCCAAACGCGATGCCATGCCCGAAGACTTGAGCGCCTCGCTGCCGCACATCTATCGCGTCACCGAGGCCATGGGCATCCCCGTCCTGCGCATTCCTGGCTACGAGGCCGACGACGTCATTGGTACCTTGGCTACCCGCGGGTCTGCCGCAGGCTACGAGACCTACATGGTCACTCCGGACAAAGACTTCGCCCAGCTCGTCGATGAACGCACCTTCTTCTACAAACCAGCCCGCGCTGGCGGCCCGCCAGAAATCAAAGGCATACCCGAAATCTGTGCCGACTGGAACATCGAGCGCACAGATCAGGTGCGCGATATCCTGGCCCTCTGGGGCGATGCCAGTGACAACATCCCCGGCGTCCCGCGCATCGGCGAGAAAACCGCCAAGAAGCTTATCGCCGAATTTGGGACCGTCGAAGGCGTCATCGCCAACAGCGACAAGCTCAAGGGCAAGCAGCGTGAGACCGTCGAAGCCCACGTCGAGCAGGCGCTGCTCTGCAAGGACCTTGTCACCATCGACCGCGACGTACCCGTAGACATCAGCTGGGATGAGCTCCTGGTCCAAGAGCCCGATCAGGACAAAATCGGCCCCATCTTCACCGAGTTTGAGTTCACCGCCATGGGCAAGCGCCTCTTCGGAAAAACCTTCGAGAAATTCGAGGCACAAGTCCAGGTCCAAGACAAGAAAGCGCGCGATGACCGCCAGCTCGAGTTGTTCTCCCTCTCCGATGGCTCCGCCGACATCGCCCCGGCCCCCGCGGCCAAGCTCCAGACCATCGACGACGTCGACGCCGACTACAAGATCATTGGTCGCGACATCAGCCCCGACAGCTTCTGCGCCGAGCTCGCCATGCAGCACGAATTCTGCTTCGACACCGAGACCACCGGCAAAAGCACCAAAGATGCCGAACTCGTCGGCATCTCCTTCAGCTGGAAAAAAGGGGCGGCCTACTACTGGCCTATCCCCGAAGACAAGGCGGAGCGCGCTGCCATCCTCAAGCTGTTGACCACACCCTTCGCGGATCCAGCCGTCACCAAGATCGGACACAACCTTCACTATGACATCAGCATCCTGCTCTGGCATAACCTCGCTGTAGCCGGCCCGCTCTGGGACACCATGCTCGCCCACTATCTGCTCGATCCAGAAGGGCGCCACGGGCTCGACTATGCCTGCAATCAACTGCTCAACTACGCGCCAGTCTCCTACCAGGACGCCGTCGGCGATGCCGATATCCGCACCGTCGCCGTCGAATCCCTCGCCCGCTACGCCTGCGAAGACGCCGACCTGACCTGGCAACTGCGGGAAGTCCTCGTGCCCATTCTCGCCGACAAGGCCCTCGAATCCGTCTTCCACGATATCGAGTGCCCGCTCATTTCAGTTCTGGTCGAGATGGAGCACGCCGGCATTCGTCTCGATGATAAGCCGCTGGAGAAGATTGGCGGAGAGCTCACCGTCGTGGCCGATGAGCTCCGCAGCCGCATCTTCAAAGACGCCGGCAAAGAATTCAACCTTGACTCCCCCAAGCAGATCGGCAACGTCTTCTTTGGCGAGATGAAGCTCGACCCCAAAGCCAAGCGCACCGCTGGTACCGGCCAATACGCCACCGGCGAGAACATCCTACGCGGCCTCGCGGGCCAACATCCCATCGTCCGCGACCTGCTCGAGTATCGGCAATGCCGCAAACTCCTCAGCACCTACGTCACCACCCTGCCCCACTTCATCCACGCCACCACCGGGCGCGTCCACACCACCTTTGGTCAGGCCGTCACAGCCACCGGGCGCCTCCAGTCGAACAATCCCAATCTGCAGAACATCCCGGTCCGCGGCGAGCGCGGTCGCGAACTTCGCAAAGCCTTCGTCCCCCGCGACGCCCGCCACACCCTGCTCGCCGCCGACTACTCACAGATCGAGCTGCGCATCGTCGCCTCCGTCAGCGAGGATCCCGCCCTCTGCGCCGCCTTCGAAAAGAACCTCGACATCCACAGCGCCACCGCTGCACGCGTCTTCAATGTCGAACTCGAAGAGGTCACCAGCGAAATGCGCCGTCGCGCCAAGACCGTCAACTTTGGCATTGTCTACGGCATCAGTCCCTTCGGACTTTCCCAGCGATTGCGGATTCCGCAACGCGAGGGCAAAGAGCTCATCGAGCACTACTTCGAGAAGTATCCCGGCGTCCGCGGCTACATCGACACCACCATCGAGTTTGCCCGCGAGCACGGCTACGTCACCACGCCGCTTGGACGGCGGCGTTATCTGCGCGACATCAACTCACGCAACCGCAACATGTCCCAGGCGGCAGAGCGCAACGCTATCAACGCGCCCATCCAGGGCGGCGCTGCCGACATGATCAAGATCGCCATGATTCGGGTCCAGAACGCCTTCAAGCGCGAGAAGTTTCGCTCCCAGCTCGTCCTTCAGGTCCACGACGAGCTCGTCGTCGACGTCCATCGCGACGAGCGTGAAGAAGTTGCTGCCGTGGTCCGGCAAGAGATGGTGCACGCCATGCCGCTCCGCGTCCCCATCGTCGTCGACATGGGCATGGGAAAAAACTGGCTTGACGCCCACGGCTAAAAAGCCACCCGCGCTCCCTATTTAACAGGAAGTCCAGGTTGACGAGATCATGCGCCAAGGCACCAATTGACTTATCGCCTGCTCGTAGACTTGGACGCGCTTTCCTTCCTCAACAGCCAGCGCCCCGAGAGCGACAGCAACTGCTAGAGCAATTCAATAACATCCGCAGCTACCCAGAACGCTTCAGTGACTATCAGGAAACCGGTACCGATCCGTACACAGTAGAGGTGCACGTTTTTCGCCGGTACGCGATCAAATATTGGATCGACGTCAACGACAAACACGTCAAAATCCTGGACATTCACCTGGCCGACGGCCCTCACCAGTGATGCGACTTTGGCCCCAAACCGTGCGATAGCAGACGGACTGCAAACAGATCGATTCGAGTCGACTGCAGTCGATGGGGTCGACTCGAGTCGATCCGCTAAACGCTGGCCAATGGCTTCTTCCCCCCACCATCGCGCTCGCCGTCATTACGCTTTTCACCATTCGCGCGAGCGTTTCTTCTCTGCGTCTTTGCGCCTGCGGGAGTCTAATTCTTCCCTCCGAACCTTCCTGCCCGCCTGTAGAATCCTCCTCTCCTACCCCCAGCCACTCACGCGCCGCCTAGAATCTCCTCGAGCGCCTTGCGAAACTGGGCATCGCCCAGCAAAGGCGACCAGTCGATCTTCTCGTCCGGCAACATGCCCATCTCGTAATGCGGCTCCTCATACATCAGCACCGGAATCGAACGAAACACCCACGTCCCCACCCGAATCGCATGGCCGACATCGGCGATGATCGCATCCGCGGCGGCCTCGGATTCACAGCGATAGATCGCGAAGCGCCCCGCCTCGAGCGTCGCGGCAATGCAGCTCAGCGTCCCGGGACGCTGTTGACTGTGCGGCAGATAGGCCGCTTCCACCGTATCGATCCGCCGCGCCTTCAACCCGGCGATCAAGCCGCGGTAGGACGGCTCCGTAAGTGGCTCGTCTGCGATCTCCACAGACCAAGTCGCCACTGCCGCCTCGTCCTGCACCAAAAAGGACCACGGGATCTGCTCGTCCGGATAGCGGATAATCTGCGTCGGCTCGGCAAAGGTCCGCGTGGGATCTGACTCCACGACAAGCCGGCCAGCACGCGCCGCCCGCTTGCGCCCCACCTTCACCCCAAAGGGCCAGCAAAACCACGCCCCCTGAAATGCGACGTAATCCTCGGCAGCAGAAGCCGATTCAAACTCGTAGAGGTTAAGACGATCGTTTCCGGCAAATACACAGACCCCGGATTTTGCCTCATGCGGCAGGCTCAGATTCACAATCTGGTGGTGTAGGTAGACCGTAAGTCCGAGCGCCTCCATCCCGGCAACCACCGGCACCAGTGCCTTGCTCTTCGCTGCGTCCGGCAGATCCGCATAGCGCAGCATGGCCTGGGGCGTTGTATACAGTTCGGACTCCGGATGCGGATATACCCAGGCGTGCCAGCGCACGTATTGGCCGCGCAACGCGATCAGACTTTCGCCAGCCAGCGGCCCCGCCAATGCTTGCCCCTCGACCGACCAAGTGCTCCCAGTTTCACGATCCCGAAACGCCCCGTCCGCGAGTTCAAAGCTCAGCGCCTCGCCATTCACGATCCGGCAGAACGCGGCCAGCGTCACTTGCTCCGGCCGTGGCCCGGCAAATACGACGATCGGCAATTCACCGAGCACATCGTTGACCACGCTGCCGCTACGTTTCACTTCCACCAGCGGATAGGCGCGGATGCCCGCGTCAATATTGATGCCCAGCACCACCTCGTTCTCGGGGTAGCGCGTGTCGAAGCTAGTGGTGATGGTCGAAGCCAGCGGCTGGTCCATCCCAGGCCGGGCAAAAATCTCCTCGCGTCCGTGTCCATGCCGCGCGTCGCGGTGATGCACATCGTCCGGCGCCAGCATCACCTCGCTCTCGGGATGCGCGGTACGCCACTCCTCCCAGGTCATGTGATAGGTGGCCAGTTGGCGCAGAAAGTTGCCTTGTTCTGGGCCCGTGATCGCGACGCCCTCGTAGTGCAGCCACAGGCTACCCTTGGTCACCGGACCGCGCTTGCGATTCATCATCGTCAGCGACGCATTGTGCATCCCCAAAGCGCTGAACTTCGCGGGCTGGCCCTGTACTTCGGCCAGAAAGGCGGATCCAGACTGACAGCGCTCGCAGGTCGCGTACAGCACTGGGTCGCCGCCAATCTTGTCGTTGATCATGTGGTAGTTATCGGTCACCCACATCGGGTAGGCACGGGCCACGCCGTTGTGCACCAGCCCCACCACGTAGTCGTCATCGCGCATGTGGATTGCGGACTCCGCAGCCACAAACTTCGGCCGATCCCACGCCGCGATCAGCTTGCCCACATGCATTGGAATTTCAAAATTGCCCGAGATCGACGGAACATGCGGGGCCAAACGCGCGAAGGCCTCTGGCCCGGCATCAAGCCCAAAATGGTTGCAGTCAGTCATGATTCATCCCTTGTTCAGCAGCGAATCCAGCGCTTTGCTTTCAGTTCAAATCTTGGCAGGCTCCCAGCCTCTGCCAGCTCCACCGGAATGCGCAGACAAAGCCCGCCCTGCAGGCTCCGGTGCAGCCTTTCCGCGGTTGCCTCGCCATCCGGCGCTTCGATCAACACCGTCAACTCAGGCAGGTCTTCAGGTTGCGATATCCGCACCTGATACTCGACAATCCCCGGCACCGAACGGACGATCTCGTCGACGGCGGCGGGAAACACATTCACCCCGCGTATCACCACCATGTCATCCTTGCGGGCACGAATCCCGCCGACCAACCGCAGCTCATGGCTTCCACATGCACATGGCTCGTGGCGCTCGGCCTGCACTACATCTCCCGTACGGTAGCGCAGCAAGGGCGAGCCATCACGCAGCAGCGTTGTCAAAAGTAGCTCGTCGTCCACAACCTCTGCCAGGTAGGCATTCTCCATCACATGCAGCACGCCTGGCTCCGCCGGGCATTGATACGTCACCGGCCCCACCTCGGTCATGCCATGGTGGTCGTACACCTGCGCCCCGGGCCAGGCCTCTGAAATTTGCGCCCGCACCGCCGGCAGGCTACCGCCCGGCTCTCCAGCCACGATGATACTGCGCACTCCGCTTTGGGCCAAGTCTATCCCTTTCTCCGCCGCCACGTGCGCCAGCCGAATCGCGTACGTAGGTGTACAACACAGCACCTCCGCCTGCGTATCCATCAGCAAGTGCAGCCGCGCCTCCGACGGCAAGCCGCCGCCCGGAATGCACAGGTGGTTAAACTTCGTCGCGGCCTCATACGCCGTCCAAAAGCCCAGGAACGGCCCAAACGAGAAGGCGAAAAAAATCCGCGTCGGCTTCACCAATCCGACGGCCGCAAACACCCGTCCCCAGCTATCTAGCAACCCAGCCCAACTCTCCCGCGTATCCAGCCAGGTCATTGGCCGCCCCGTGCTGCCGCTCGTCCTGCAGAATCGGATATACGCGGACTCCGGGTAGGTCAGATTCGTGCCAAATGGTGGATGATCGATCTGATCCTGAGCCCAGTCCTCCCGGGTCGTGACCGGCATCGCCGCGCAGAAATCATCCAGCGTAACATCTTCGCGCGCTAGTCCAGCAGCGCGAATCCGCGGTCCGTAGAAGGCGTTGCTCGCCGTCAGCTTGCCCAGCAACACGCTGAGTGCCTGCTGTTGCTGACTCCGCAGCCTCGGATAGTCGGCGCTACCTGGCATCGGCAGCGGGGCTGACCGCCTCTGGCATCGGTTTGTGTGCCTTGGCCGGAGTCGGCTTGTAGTAGGTCACCAGTCCGCCGCCGGTAATGGCCAGCACGATGCCCAGAATAAACGGCAGTGGCAGCGCGGTAAAGCCCCCTTCCGGCGGGTGCATACAGATAAACACCACAGCGTTCACGATCGGCGCGCCAGCAAAAACAATGGTCATCACCGTCGCAGGCGTGCCCTTGGCGCCAAACGCCAGCAGCACGCAGAACGCCCCACCAGCTCCCACCAGCCCGGCGATCAGCGACCAGGTCAGCCCGGCCTTCGGAAACGACCAGTCCGCGCCCTGCATCGTCAGAATCGCCGCCGGTGCCAAGACCGCAGTCAGGAAATACGCAATCCCCACCCAGAAGAACGCCTTGTAGCGGCCATTGACCGGATCGTTCATGCCCAACTGCCCCGCATGCAGGCAAATCCCATACAGTCCCCACATCGAGACCGTCATCAGTGCAAACCATAGCCATTTCATCGTCTATTAATCCCTAGAAAAATTCTTTATCTCAGACCAGTCGACATCCAAGCCCTATCTGCGGTCTTCATTGGAAATTGGACAATCCCTGTTGGTTGTTGGGCATTGTTTATTCTTTTGCGCGGCCGTGCTCCACGACCGGCGGCAACTCCAAAAATTCCGCCAGCGCGCTGCACAGCTCGCTGAAATCTCGATCCAAATGCCCCACGAGGCAATCCGTGATCGCGTCCTTCAGCTCCGGGTACTTCACCACAATCTGCTTAAAGCTGAAGCGATCCGCGTAGAAGGCGTAGACCAGTCTCCGCAGCATCTCGATCTCGCGGCACGCCTTCTCGCCATACTCGATAAACTGGCTGCCCGAGACATCCCCAGCCTTCAGCGCCAGGTCCACGGCCTCCGCCGCCAAATCCGCCGTGCGCAGCGCAATAAACATCCCGGTCGAAAAGACCGGATCCAAAAATGAAAACGCATCGCCGAGCAGCACCAGGCCATTCTTGGCGCAATGCCGCGAGCGATAAGAGCGATGCACGCAGCTGCGATACTTCCCGTCGATCTGGCTGCCGGCCATGTGCTCGCGGATCCACGTGTTCTTCTCACAAGCCGTCTCAAAAATCGTCTGTAGATCCCGGCTTTCCCGGTAGATGTAGTCGTCATCACCGACCACCCCGACACTGACGATGTCATCCTGCAGCGGGATGTACCACAGCCAGTTCTTTCCTTCCAGGTAGGTAATCGTGGTCGCGCCTTCGTCCTTGCCCTCATCCCGTTTGGCGCCCTTGAAATAGCCCCAGATTGCCACCTTCTCCAGGCCTGGGTCATAGATCCGCCAGCCTAGTTGGCCCATGGCAAAGCCATGGCCGCCGCTCGCGTCCATCGTCATCTTCGCCCGATACCGATGCTCCGTCCGATCCAACCCGCGAGCCACGACGCCTACGACCGCATCGTTCTGCTCAATCAGCTCCACCGCCTGCATGCCTTCTACCACCGTTACACCCACCTTGCGGCACTGGTCTACCAGCATCGCGTCGAACAGCCCACGCGTCACCTGCCAAGTCTGGGCACACTCGTGATCGATATGTGTATCAAAGTAGAATGGTTGCGACTGACGACCACTTTGGCCGATGAACTGCACGCTATATTTTTGCGGGAATTGCGAACTCCGCAACGCGGGGATCATGCCCGCCTTTTCCAGCGGAAAGTAGTTGTACGGGATCATTGACTCGCCGACCCGATAGCGCGGAAACGTAGCCCGATCGAGCAGCGCCACCGCATACCCGCGTTGGGCCAAAATTGCAGCGGCCGTCGCCCCTCCCGGCCCACCACCCACCACAAGAACATCAAACTCCTGACTCATCACGACCTCCAGTCTGTGCGTCCGGCGGCAAGATCTCACACACTTCGGCGAGCGGCCTACCTGACTCATTTAACAGCGTATTGCGCCGACCGTATAGCCAGCCGTCCCATACCAAACAAAACTTGTCGGCCGCGAATTTCGGATTCCGGAAGCGGAAAAAGCCGCTTGGGCTCGAGCTGTGCGTCACCCCGCACCGCGCCAGAATAGTCCCCATCGGCACCCGCCGAGCTCGCAACAACTCCACGGCTTCTGGTGACAGCAGGCCCAAGTGCGCCCGCAAGACCCCGTACTCCACGACTCTATCGCACGAATCCAGCCGCAGCAATGCCTCACGGGTAAACGTCAGCTGGCCATCCAGCACCTGCAGAGGCTCGATATGAATCGAGCTGCCGTAATACGCCTCTAGCGTCGGCGTCATCTCCCTCATATGCACCAGCAAGTCTCGGTACGGCGGCGGAATCTCCGCGCCCTGCTGCAGTTCCAGCAGTGGGAGGTCACGGTCGTTCATAAACAAGTCCATCGGCCAGGATGGAGAATCCTCAGCCACAGCGCTGCTCCTGAATCGCGCGCCGCGCGTACAAGAACTCGAACAAATTCCCCTCATGCGGCTGATCCCACGCCACCTTGGGCGTGGGAATTGGCCCTAGGTTCAGGCGGTCAATGTGCGCACTCTGCAACAACTCCGCCCGAAAGCCCACATCATCGGTGATCGCCGAAACCACCAGCGATGGCCCAACCCATGCGGCCATCTCCGCCTGTGGCATTTGCACCACCGAGCAAAACGGGAACATGTACTCCGTCTTCGCCAGTGAATGTGCGGAGTCCGCACAATGCACCACCGTGGGGTGCAGGTAGCTGATGCCATCGCAACTGACCAGCCGGTTTCCGCCTCGAAGCGCAGCGGACACGTCCACGGCCCCTGGCTCCTCCAGCGCTTGCTCGATCAGCTCGTCGATTGCCTCGGCCCACGCCGCATTCGTAAACCCGGCCAGTCCGGCATCCGCAGCCTCCAGCGGTCTTGGGACCAGCTTGATCGCCTGCTCGGCGATCGCCTTTGCGATCTCCGCACCATGCCGCGGCACCACAATCGTCGAAGCATTTACACAGCTGCGGCCACTATTGCGCAGCATCGAATCCGCCAGCACATTCACGTAGCGCGGCCACTCGTCGACGCAGTCCTCTCCCATCACGATCTTGCTGTAGCCAGGCCCGTGGCAACTCACGCGCGGATCCCCCGCGTGCCGGGCGACCGTCTTGGCATCGCCAAACAGAATCACCCGGCCACAGCTGTCTGCCAGCACATTCGAACCCTCGTGATCGGTCGGATAGTAGCCGAACGCCTCGCTTGGGCAGCCCCCTGCGATCAACGCCTGAATCATGCGCCACGGCGTCCACGGATCCTGTTTGCCGGGTTTGAGCATCACCGGAATTCGCAGTGCCAATGCCGGGACCCAGAGCGAATTCACGCCCGGAGAGTTGCTCGGAAGCACGGCTCCTAGGCAGGTCGTCGCCGGATAAAAGCTCAGCAACGAGGCATCCGTCTGCAGGATTCCCTGCTCGATCGCCTCGAACGGCAACCCGCGAGTCAGCCCATTTACCACCGACCGCACTTCACGCAGGACAAAAGCAATCTTTTCCATGTTGCTACGAATGAGCGCATGTGGCAGCCCGCTCGAGGCGGAAAGCTGGCGCACGTAATCGGCCGCCGTCTGCGACTGACTCGCAGTCAGGAACAGGTCTCCGTCCATAAATAGTTCGGCGGCACGACCGCAAATCGCGATCATCTCCTCAATCGACAACGCTTGGAGGCAAGCAAACGATTCCTCAATTTTACGCAGATCGCGGCGCACCACGCCGGCATTGACCAGGCCCATGGTGCCCACCGGCTCGCCGCCGCGGCAGTCGTCGATCGCAACCTGGTTCAAGCTGTCATACAGCACACCAAGACGGAAAGCAGGAATTGAAGGAGATGTAGGCATGCTTCTCAATACACCCGGAACCGCCGTTATCACGCCGTTTTCACGGCTTCGGCAATCACGAGCACGCTGGGGTTCCCACGTGAATTGCTCACATCAACGGTAGATCATCCGGATGAAGAGAATCGGACAGGCAAATTTGGGACAGAAAAATAGAAGGGAGCCCCTGATTACTCGCCTGAATAATTCATACTGGCCGTTTTTGAGCCACTGTCCTATTTTTCTGTCCGTCATATTTCTGTCAAGAACGGGCTTTTCGTGTTCCTTCACGGAGAAACCGACGAGACACGAGAAGCCGTCGTCTGTTTGAGGCGTGTGAATCATACTTTCCCGGCGGGAAACAAGAACGTTGCCGGTGGTGGCAACCACCGGTATCCGGCGTCGTTGCCTCGCGCCCCGGGAGGGTTGCCAGAAACCGTGCGCGCAGACATCTTGCGGTGGTACGCAATCAGTCCCCGTTCCGCCCGATCCCGCCATTGCACGCCTCGTTCTGTCGCCCCTTCAGGGCGGGATGGTTAGGCCGATCCAGTCCGGTGGCTTCACCACCGGCTACGTTCTTGGTTCCCTCCGTGAACGGGAATAACGGCCTGCCGTAATTCTTACTACTGATGCCGCGACAAAACATGTTGCATTTGATTGCGATGGTTTCCAGTTTTAGGGTAGGAAAGAACGGTAAGTCGTGGCGTGCCGTGCCACGTCGTCCGGGCTTGCCCCGAGGCGGCGAAGAGGGTATTACACAGGATGGGGAGAAGAACGACGACAAAATGAGCGCTGGCTGGGTAGTCCTAGAAAACCCGAGAACTAAGCATCATGGACAGCCTGAGGACGGCCCTCGGAATCTGAAGCTGCGGCTTCTGGACCGCGCGGGGCTCCCGTTCACTTGGAAGTAGACTTGTTCTCGTTCTCGATTTTCGGGTTTCGCCCTACGCCACAGTGGTAGGCCGCCGGTGACATCCGACGCTCCTATTTTCGTGCATCCAGCGACAGGACGTGAGGCTAGGCGATAAGGCGTTCGTCTGCGGTCACGAGGGGGTCGTCATAATGAATGGCAGTGGCTAACAACATTCGGTCTGCCGGATCTTTGTGGAAGGTGCCGGGCAAGTCGTAGGCAAGAATAGCTGGCGGATGGGAGAGTTCGACCGACTTTAAGCCCAATGCTGCCGTGCCGCGGCGCACCCAGGATTCAAGGGTGCCCTTGAAGACGATTCGGTTCACCGAAATCAATTGGCCTTGTTCCAGTGTCGAAATAGTAGCCACGGCCAA
>Ga0055584_100006519_pt1 | contig 11444 bp, 3 predicted proteins | sample OSDHelmetaG_FD_58716 | JGI IMG/M metagenome (GOLD analysis project Ga0055584, IMG submission 58716) | Pelagic marine sediment microbial communities from the LTER site Helgoland, North Sea, for post-phytoplankton bloom and carbon turnover... | ecosystem: Environmental > Aquatic > Marine >...
TTAAAAATAAAATACCCCACAAGGTTTCCATATAGGATTCCCTGTGGGGTATTTTTATTTTAAGACATAGATAAAGCTATTGCCTTTTTAGCGTCTGCACGAAGCCTTCCTGCTTCTGCTTTTGCTCTTCCTGTACTCATGCCTTCTGATTCTACAAAACCTTTTATGTTTTGATAATAAATAGAATCTAAAATAGCATCATTTAGTTTAGGCGTATAAGCTAATGCTGGATCAAGATTAAATTGTTTTACAAATTCCATATCATCTATAGCGATCCCTCGGTTTGCTAACGCATTATAGTTTTTATTAGTTTTCATAATAACTCCTTAACCCATGTTCTTTGTTTCAGGTGCAATTCGTTGTCTAAGCACTGGTGCTTTAGCGTCTTGTGATCTGCGCCAACGTTTAAACCCATATTGTAAATTCATATATTCAGTTATTACTTCATGAATTTTTACAATCCTTGCAGGCTCTAACAAAAGAACTGGCTTTTCAAATTGCCAACCAAATTGTTGAACTTGTTTAATTAATCTTTTTAACTCATCCGTTTTAATTTCTTGATTAAACGCACGAGTAAGATAATCATACATTGCAACAAAGTTATTATCATCTTCAGCTGATACCTCAAGTGGTTTAGGATCACCTGTTAACAATCGTTTGCGCCATGCTGTTCTTGCTCTTGCATACGCGCTTTCTACTGAAGTAGATATTCTCCAATAGTCTTTACTTTCTGGAATTGCTAATTTTGCTAAGCTATCATTATAAGCTCGCATGTAAGGTATCGCTCCGTCTACATCTGAGATAATAGAATCGTGAATAAACAATGCCCATGCAGGGTTGTCTTCCCTTCCTTTATTAACACGGTAAATTGCATTAGCAATTATTGCGGCATCTAAGCTTTGAACCGTTAACACAGGTAATTGATTAGCTAATTGTTTTCCATGAGCTAAAGGATCTGCAATTGAAAACCTTAATGTTGCATCATCAAATGTTCTATTTCTTTTTTCAGGTCTAGCAGAACTAACAGCTTGGCTAGTAGTTATATCAACACCTAATCGCCCTCTTGCAAACGGTATTGAAATTTCTCTTCCTGTCTTTTTACGTTTACGAGATCCTAAATAAACAGTATCTCCTAACGGCCCTGTAAAGCTAGCCGATTCGCCTGACATCATTGCAAAAGCTAAACCAATATCAGATAATAACGATTGATGATCTACATTCATTGTTTGAGTTAATGCAACACCAGTTAGCTCATTAAAGTCTTTTACTAACCCTCTAAAACCATTAGGGTCATTAGGAGTTGGTGCATACCCAGGGATACCTGCTGATGCTGCTGCTCCCATAACTCGCTCTCCAAAAGGTGTTCTTAAAAAATTTAAGATATGACCTTGATTAAAGAAATGAAATTTACCATAAGTATATTCCATTAAAGGAGTTCGAGATAGCTCTTTAATTAATCCATTAGGATCATTACTGTCTGCCATCATTTTAATTACAGTGTTCCAGAATTCTCTTTTATCAAGATCACTTTCAAATCGAGCATTAGCTTGTTGTACAAATCGTTCGTAAAAAAGACTACGAATATCACCTTCTGGAATAACATTATCTAACGAACTATAAATAATTCCTGTACGACTTGCAATTTCTAAATCACCGTTTTGAAGACTTTGAAGCGTTGGACCTGATTGTTTACCATCTGGTTTAGCTAATGTTGTAATCTCAAACCTAGTAGTATTATCATTTTTAAGCGGAACTTTAAGTGTATCTAACTCTTTAAATATATCTGCTTTTATTTGAGTTTGAGCATCGGCATCGTCTAATAGTAAAGCATTGTCTAATCTTATTTTTAATTCATTAATCCTAGCATTATCTTTAGGTATAACAAAATATTCTTGATTAGTAGTTACTGTAGCTTCTGGAAATGCAGCAAAAATTGAGCCTTGTTTCTTTTTATTTTCTCTTGCATTATGAAAATTAAAAACATTAATATAAGCTTGAGTAGCAACACCCCAATCTTCAGGGTCTGATAAAGTATTTATTATCTCTGCCATTTCTTTATTAGCATTTTGTGCAAACCTATAGAATGGTTTATTAGCTAACTCTGGATATGCATCAAACGCACTGTTGTGTTGCGCCATTGCAGACAATATTTTTCCTTTACGAACCCATTCTAAATAAATAGGATCTTTAGGATTTCTTAGAATTTTTTCTGTTGGATTAATTACTTGATTAAACCCCATATTCTCTGCTTTAGCAAGCCCTAGCTTAGTTGTTGGCAGTAATACTCTTCCAACATTGTACATCCAAGCCTGCATTTTTTTATCCATTAAATCTGTATTATTAAGATCAACAATAGTTCGTTTTGCAGGAGCTAATAACGCTCTGTTAGGTTTTAAGTCTTGAGGGTTAAGTACTGTTTGTCTATAATGAAAACGCTGATTAGAGGTTGCATAAAAACCTTGTAAGTAAAATGTAGTCGTAGAAAAACGTTTAGCCATTTCATAATTCATAGCAATCTTTCTAGCTTGACTTTCCATCACTCTATCAGCCTGCTCTCTAGCATCATTAATGTCTTTACCATATTTATTTATAGCGTTATTAAATGCTTTCATCCATTTTGATTGATCTAAACCAAGAGCTTTTGCTAACGGATTTGTTGAATAAAATAAATCAAAATCAGCTAAAGCTGAAGGAGTTTCTATTGTTATTTCTCCTGTATCTGGATCAATTTGTCGTTGTGCTTTAGCCATTGCTTGTCTAAAACCTTGATTCATATCAACCCCGGCATCTTTAAATCTTTGACGTTGATTTACCCTGTCTCCTTGAAATGTATAATCTTCTATTTTATTTAAAGGATTAGCATTATCTAGAACAATCCTATTATCAGGCGTGAGTCTATATTTAATTACTGAATTTACTTGATGTCCATGCAAAGCTTCGGCACTAGGTAATATACGATGATTCATTTTACCCATCGCATCTACTACTGACATTTGAATTGAATCATTAAACGAACGCTTTGCTTTAACTGATACATTACCTACCTTTGAAAAACCTAATTGGTTATTAATTCCAATGTTTACACTCTCTACACTAGGCGATAGTGTAGGCAATATCATTCGAGTAGGGTTAATATCGTTAATTAAGCTACGAGTAGCATTATAATAATCTTCTGCAACTTTAGACATTGTATAATAAGTTTTGCCTTCTACTACTTTTTCATCAACAAAGTCCATGCCTATTAATGTTTGCCAAATAAGGCTATCACCAAATGCTTTAGTCTCTGGTGTTAATAACTCAACCGAAGCACCTCCAAAGCCAGCTGCTGCCTCACCTACCCTATTTGGATTTTTCATTACACGATCTATTACACCTGCAAACACATCACTCCTGCGAGCTTTAGGATCAAGCAAAGTGCCTTGTGTTAACGGGTCTATTGCTTCATCTGAATAATTTTCATAGTAAGGTTGATCATCAAATGTTAAATCATTAAGTGGAATTAAAGAAAGCTCTTCACCTTCCATTATTGCTTTATCTTTAACGTTTTGTTCAGCAATAAAAGTATCAATTAATTGTAATGCAATTGCATTTCCAAAACGTCTATTAAAACGAGGAGTAGTTCCTTCAGCATCAGCATCAATTAAGCCTGCTGTTTTTAATGTATTAAAGAAATCACGACTAGCTTTTGTATCTGCTTCAGATTGAGAGTCAGAATCAACATAGAGTCCTCCCGAACTCAGTAAAGATAATGCAGGTAATTCTAAATTCATAGAAGATTCTAACTGTAAACCTAAGTCTGCTACATTATCGTAGCCGCTAGTTCCTTGTTTTGCATTACCTATTTGATTAAGCAATTGTGCGCCTGTTTCAAAACCATAATCAATATTTTTAGGCACTTGTTGTGCTGCTAATGCTAGCTGTTTTTCCATATTAATTCTAGCATTTTGTTCAGAGGTAGGGCGAAGATTACCTTCTGTATCATAGTTATAAACATTTTTTACGCGATCAAGATAAGGCTGAGTGCTATTTTGCTCTTTCATTTCTTGTTGCATTTTATCTGATTCAGTAGGCAACCTTTTAAGTTTTGTTTCTCCCGCTAGTACCCCTGCAGCTGATTCATCTGCTAAATTTTGTGGTGCTATTTCATCTGTAAAAGTTGTTTCTACCTCCGGCTGTTCTTCAACTGGTGTAGACCTTAATCTGATATCTTCAGCTTCTAATAAATTTAATTCATCTTCAGGTAAATTTAATATAGACTCTTTTGCTGCTATTTCGCTTCTAATTTCTTCAGCTGTTTCTTCATTGCCTTTGTTGCTAGCTCTTTGAGCGTCTACGAAAGAACCAATTTTTCCCATTTTAATCTCCTAGTTAGGGTGACACCTTCGGAGTGCCACCCGTAGTTAATTAATTTAACAAATCATCTAATGGATTTGTCAATTCTAATTCAGCAGGTTTACCTTGCGGTATATTAATTGCTGCTTTTCTTCCTTGATTAATTGTGCTAAAAAGCGGAACAGTTTTTAATAAACTATTTGCGCCTCGCTCACCTTCTCCTTGAGCAATATTAGCAATGCCTTTAACTACATTAGAAATGTTTCTTGCAGATGGCCCTGTTTCTCCTAACAATGCTGTAGCTATGTTATCATCTCGACTTGGATACAAAGGAGCTACTGCATCAAACACTCTTTCATATTGACCCAAGATACCTGATGAGTATAATGCACGTTGAATATAGCCCGGACCATCAAGATATGGACTCGGCTTTCCAAATTTAATTTTATCTTTAAGATACTGACTTGCACCACCTAGTAACATTAACATTACTATCAATGAGAAAGTATCATACTTAACTTGCATAGTGCCTTTTGCTAATTGATTGCGATATAGCTGAGGTAATACTTGTGCAGTGTAGGTAGAAATAAAACCATTAAACTGAGTTAATAACTGATAATGAGGATCTTGAAAAAACAAAGGTCTATTTGCCGCTTGCGGATTCATTACTCTTTCATTAACAAAATTATAAACTGCTGTTTCAATTTGGCTATCAATATATTGCTCTGCTTTTTCTACATCTTGAAATACTTCTCTCTGTGAAGGTTCTAGACTAGCTGATCTTGATTTTAATGAATTTAACGCTGCTTGTTTTCTAGTTTTACGAATAGCACCTTCTTCAGTGTCTGCAAACTCTAAATCAAACATAGAATCCCTGTATAGTTCATCAGTTAATTTGTAAGCATTAAGAAGCCCTTGCACATCAATTCCTAAATCAGTAAGATGATTAAAAATTCTTAACTCTTGCTCATTCATTTTATCAAAGTTCAATACTACTTTTGTTTCTTCTAAACCTGCAGCTACCTCTTCTGCTTTTGTTTTAACATTTCTTAAACCAAAGGCTTCTACTTTAACTGTTTTTGTAGGTGCAAAAGAAAGTGTAAGCATATTAGAGTTTAAATAATCAATAGCAAACCCTGCATTTAATCGACGTTGAAATTGAGTAAATTGAGTTATGCCTATTGTTCTAAAAAACACTTCATGCGCTCTTAAAAAAGAAATATCTCTTTCACCTGTAGCAAAGCGATCTACTACTGCATTTTGAAGGTCACTAAACCCTGAACGATCTAACATCTTAATGTGTTTTTGAACTTCTGCTTCTGCTGCTTTATCAAATGCTGCTGATACTTGTATATTAAAATTTTCAACTGCTTTTTTAAAGAGAGGATCCGAGTTTACTTTAAAGAAAACCATTGCTGTTTCAGGTATAGAAGACAAAGTAGCTAATGTTAGACCAGACATAATAGACCAACTAGTTAAAAAACTATTTAACGCTGCTAGCCGTGGATCTTCTATTCGATTAAAGTTACCGTGTGAGCTATCAATAATTGCTTTAGTATAGTAAGCTGCTTGATCTATCTCATCTAAAGTTAAAGTATCTCGTCCATCGTTTCCTGCTGCAATAGCTTTTTCTCTCATTTTTCTAAATAAAAAATCTAACTTACGACCACCATGCCCAAAGAATTTAGTTGCTGCTACATACTTTGATGTTTCTTTTTGCATCTTTGAAGTTGTCTCAAATAAATTATCACTTCTAAATTCTTTAAACCTTTTATCAGTAGCTAAGTCAGATGCTTTTTCAGAAAAAACAAAAGGAGTCCATGTTCCTTTTCCAACCATTGAAAATTCATTTCCAAAAGAAGATTGACCTCGATGTATTATATCTTGATATACTCTATCTACATCAACATCGTTTTTTAAAACTTCTTTTAAATACTTTTTAAACTTATCAGGTTGTTGTTTTACTTTTTGCCAATCAAAACCATCTTGTTTATACCAAGCGTCTGGATCAAAAAATAAAGGTTTTTCTTTATAATTTGTTTCTTTCATATAAGCATCATTAGCAAGATTATACGCTCTTTCATAAGCATTATCAAAATCTAATGCTGCGTTATATAAAATATCTGCTTCTTCTTTAGTGTATTTTTTACTAACAAAAGTTTTTCCGTTGTCTTTAGCAGCTTGGTAACGATTAAAACTACCATCTCTAGCAAACTCTAATATTCGCTTTGAAACTTCAGCTACATTTTTAGTATTTACTTTAGTACCACCTTTCCAATTAGGATCAGCGCCTAACACTCTTTTTATTAATTGAGCTTTATTTATTTCGCCAGCCATTTGACCTAGCAATTTATCTTGAAAAGATTTAAAGTTATCACCAGAGAAAAAACGACCTGTAGTTGAGCCACCTATCCTAGACATTACATCAAGCATATCATCATCTAAAATAGCTCTTTCCATTTTAATCATTGCACGTTCAGCTGATCTAAAAAGATTTAGTGTACCTTTAGCTACTGCACCTACGTAATCATATAAATCATCATTTTGTGTAAAGAAATTTCTAAGTCCTTTTTTACCTGTTTTATATTTATCAGCAAGATATTCAAGAGTACTCTCTGATTTTGATTTTTCAATTGATTCTTTTTTCTCTTCTCTTGCTTGTTCGGCTGATTGCCCTTCAATAGGTAAATTGCCTGCTGCAATAATGTCCTGTTTATCTGTATTTGTTTCTACGTTTTCTTGTTGAGCATCATTTATATTTATGTTTTGATCGGTAGTATTTAATCTTTCACCATTTGATTGGCGTTCAACGGCATACCTAGCAATTGTATCTAAACGTGATTGATCGCCTGTATTTTCTATGTCTCTCTTTAACATATAATCTTTAAGAGAGTTACGGCCTGTTCCGATCGCACTAAAGCCACCGCCTAAAACACTACCTGCAATACCAGCATTTAATAATCTATTAGTAACATTATCTTGCTCGTATTCTTTTTCAGAAAATGCTTGAGCTGTACCCATCTGAATACTTTCTTGTAAAATTTCAGTAGCACCTTCTCTTACCATGCCACCGCCTATTCTTTTAAGCACTCCTAACGCTGAAAAGTTTCTAATGTCTTTTGCTTTTAGCCTAGCAAAAGCCAACGCATACCCAGCTTGCTCACGTCTAGTAGCGTTTACTATTTTTTCAGTTGCTTGTTTAATAGTTATTTTAGGTAACAATGCGCCTTGCTTTATTTTTTTATTATTAGCAATAACTAATGCGCGAGCAACTTTGTTAACTCCACCTGTAGATAATAATGTATCTGCGCCTATTAAACCTCTTGCACCTATACGTTCAATTACCGCTGCCGCTACGCCACCTAACGAAGCCGCAACAAATTGTTCCATACCTTTTGGACCTTCCATTTCATTCCAAATCTGACCTGCATAAACAGTAGAGTTTGGAAGATATCCTACGCCTAATCTAACTGCCGATCCGAATAATGCGCTGCCACTTGCAGCTCCTGCAATGCCTCCAAACGGTAAAGCTAATGCCATTGAACCTAGCGTTAAGCCTAGATACGGTGCTGACATAGCTGCATTATTCATTACATACTGAAAGCCATCCATTATACTATCTACTTCGCGATAATCTAATAATACAGAAGGTGCTTCACTAACTCTTTGTCTAGCTCTAGCTACCCCTTGTGTTCCAATATCTGCTATTGCATCAGGTAAAACATTTTCTCCTAATGCTTCAGCGTAACCATAAAAGCCTTCTTTAATTCCTTGCCATGACTGACCCATAGCTGCGCCAGCTTGACCAAAAAATCCTATTGCTTCATTAGCAAGGTTACGATCGTGATCTCTAAATTGAACGCTTGAATGAAACTTAGGATCATACTCAGCTTCATTTAATGCTGCTGTTTTAAATAAAATTCCTTGTTCATTATATTTAGCTTGTAACTGATCCGAAAGCTCAGCATACTCTCCGCGCTCTCCTTTTAATTGTCGATTAACATCAGAAGCTAGTTTAGCATCTAACGCTGTTTGTTTAGTAAAAACATTAACATCAGATAACCCTGCAGCAATTAAAGTTTCGCTTAAACTTCTACCGCTATCATCGTATCGCTCTATTAGTTCACGATCATATATATCGTATTCACCAGTGTACTTTACATTATTAAAGCCACCATCTTTAATTACTTTTTCTACAATTTCTGTTTGGAGATTTGCTCCTTGTTGGGGAAGAGCAACATACTCCTCCCCGAATTTATCTTCTTTTACTGAAGCAATCTCACGAGTGTCAGTTCCTATATGTCGAAATTGGTTGCCATCAGCATCCATTTCAGTGTCACCATCAATCAAAAGAAATTCTTCATCATCCTGATTTTTAACAACTGAATCAGAAGCTGTCATTTGTAGCCACCTATTCTCTTCCATATTAAGCTCCTTTCTTTTCTTTAGCAATCACATTATTAAGTAATTGAACTGCTTTTTCATTTGCTTCAACAGCGTAGATTTGACTTAACCACCAAGTAAATTTAGAATACCCAGAATTTTCAGGTTGTTCAGCATCAAAACCATATTTAGGTATTGACTTATCAGCTAAAGCTTTGTTAAATATTCTTTCAGACTCAGCCCAATCACGTTTAGCATCAGTCTCACTATCATCTGAGAATCTAGCAACCTGATTAATTAAGTTAGCTGCAACTTTAGCATCAGTACCTTCTAAAGATTTAGGACTGATCTTATAATTATCTATTATCCTTTCTCTATTAAAATAAGCTTCTAAATTTCCAGTAACATCTAAGCCTTCACCTGTTTGTAAAAACTTAGCTGAATCATCTGCCCACTTAGTCATTGCTTTAGACATAACTTGTGCTAATGCAGTTTGACCTCTAGGATCTGCACCATAAGTATCGTAAGCTTTAAATAATTCATTAGTTGCTTGATTAGCTAAAGCATCTGTGATAAATAATTTTTTGCTAGTTTTATCATCATCATCGTCTTTAATGCCTCTATTAACTCTTTTTGCTTCTCTATCTAATGCAGATAAAAAGTTTTCTTTTACTTTTATTCGATCATGTAAATTAGGATTTAAAGTAGATGCTCTACCCCGAACTCGTTTATCGCTAATTGGTATTACTGTACCATTAGGCAATTCGTAAGCTTGAGTATCATCTGTTAATTTAACTAAGTTAGCTACACCACTAAACATTTTTCCGTTAGGTAATGTTACACCACTAAGATACTTTTGACCAACTATAGATTCCATTCCAACTTTAGTTTTCTTTTTCTTTAAGTCGGCATAGTCTCTAGTCTCTTCAAATTTATCACGAGAAGCTTGAGTAAAGTCTTGATAGTCTTTACCTCGAATATCTTTTTGATATTGTTTTTCGTTAGCGTCTATACGATCAATATAGTTTTTCATAGAGAATTGTAAAGAACCACCATGATCGTAACCAAGTACACGCGACCCTGCATAAGTCATTATCATACGAGCAAACTCAGGTCCACTAAACATACTTTTAAATGTGTCTTTAAACCAACCAGCAGCAGTATCAATTGTTTCTTGAAATTTACTGTCAGGTGTTTGTCTTCCGTCATAGTAAGATTCAACAAAGTCTTGTATCTCAAGTTCTATTTCAGGAGTTACAACACCTTTATTTGGGATACTATCAAGAACTGATTGCGCAGCGTCTTTTTCAGAAGGAGGTGCTGCGTCTGCTTTAGGTACTGTTGCAGGGTTTATTTTTAATATTTCATCTGCATCTGCATTCTTTTCTTCTTCAACTAATGCTTCTGCTGCATCAAGTTTATTAATATCTTGTGTAACACCTTCTTTAGTTCTCTTTGCATTTTCTAAATCATTAACAGCAGCTTTACCTTTTTGCACTGTCTTTGCAGATACGCCTTCAGGAGAAGCTTTCTCAACTTCAATTTGTTTTTGAATTTTTTCTAATTCTTTGCTAGCTGTTTTAATATCTTTATCTGCTGCAATAACTTTATTTCTTAAACCTTTTTTTCCAAGACTTTCGCTACTTGTTACACCTACTCCATCTTTTTTAGGAAGTTTATTTTTTGGTACTCCAAACATATTTGTATTCGATGGGCTAAGCCCTTCCATACGACTAGCCCCACCCGGAAGGGGAGGTGCAAACAATTCATCATATGCAGGATCCCCAAAGCTATCACCGCCTTGATCAGCTACAGGTTCTTGAGAAGGCATAATAGATACCATTCCTTTTAACTGATCTTGAGAAAGATAAACAGGTTGATTATTATCATCTAAGATATAATCACCCATTTCGCCTGAGTAAACAGGCTGTCCCATTATAGTACCCATTATAGGATCAGGTTTAAACCCAGACCCTAGTGGCTCATAACCTTGGCCTGCAGGTACAGAAGTAACTGGGGGTACAACGTTAACAGGAGGCACTGTTGTTTGCGCTTGAGCAGACATCATTCCAGCTTCCTGATCCGCTTGAGCTAAATCAGAAGGCGATACTCCTCTTTCGGTTAATACCTCTGGAAAATAATTAAACATAGCCATTTCTCTAGCCCTACGAGCCTCTAATCCGGGAAGAACTTTGCCATCTGCCATACGAAATTCTGAAGCTTCTTTTTGAAATGTTTTAAAATCACCTGCATTAAGCGCTGCTCTTGCTTTACTATTAGCAAATTGAGGACCGCCAATATTAAATAACAATGACTTAACTGCTTTTTGTTGATATGGATTAAGTTCTATGTCAACAAGATTACTATAGTCTTTTTCTGCAACTGCAATATCAGATATTAATCGTTGATTAGCTTCTGCATCTGAAAGTTTATCACCCATTTTTACGCCATACGTGCTTCCATAACCTATTGTTGGTACTCCTCCTGCATCAGGGTAAGCAGCATTACTTAATCCTTCTTCTTTCATTATAAAATCAGCTAATGTACCTTCATATGCATACATAGGGCCACCATCTTTTTCTTTAAGACGATTACTAAGACTGTTTAGCATACCGTCTGGCCTAGGTATTTGCATACCACCAGCGGCATAGGCTGGAACACTACCTCCCTCTGCATTAAAAGGATTCCAATCAGTTTCTTTTACAGCAGTAGAAATCTTAGAAAGAAAA
>Ga0055584_100006520_pt1 | contig 11443 bp, 15 predicted proteins | sample OSDHelmetaG_FD_58716 | JGI IMG/M metagenome (GOLD analysis project Ga0055584, IMG submission 58716) | Pelagic marine sediment microbial communities from the LTER site Helgoland, North Sea, for post-phytoplankton bloom and carbon turnover... | ecosystem: Environmental > Aquatic > Marine >...
TATCTCCCTTTCCCGCCTAAACGGCGATGCCTTGAGCGACGAGCACCATGATGACGGTCAACACGACCCCCAGCACAACAGTCATCTGCAGTGATTCCAATGGGTTCTTCATAGTATCCCCCTCATAGATTACCCGAATCGGACTATAGCAAATCCCGTGCGCCGAACATATGCACCAGTCCAATAACCTGAAAATGCGCAAAACAGCCGAAATGCCCCTGACCGAGAGCGAATCCTACTGTCTGGAAGAAGTGCGGCGTCATGATCATGACCGTTATCTGACGACGCTGTTTCTGCCTCCTCTGCAGCGTGCCGATGCTTTGGCGCTTTATGCATTCAATCTGGAGGTGGCCCGCACGCGTGAAATTGTCAGTGAGCCGATACTGGGCCAGATACGTCTGCAATGGTGGCGGGAAACAATCGAGGGTATCTATGCGGGCACGGCGCGTGAACACCCGGTCGTCGCAGCGCTTTCAGAAACCTGTCAAAGGCACAATCTGGACCGAAGGAAAATCGAAGCACTGATCGACGCGCGGGAAGTCGATATGGACGATGGCGCACCGTCAGACATGCCGGCACTGGAAGCCTATGCCGCAAACACATCGGGTTGCCTGTCCCGGCTGGTGATGGAGACACTGGGGGCCACATCAGAGGTGACGTTGACCGCAGCAGAGCAGGTGGGCAGTGCGTGGGCTCTGGTTGGATTGGCCCGTTCGGTCGCGTTTCACGCTCAGCATCAACGGATATATATCCCTGCCGATCTTTTGAGCGAGTATGAAGTCGCGCAGCGGCAGCTGTTTGATCTCAAGCCGTCCGTTGGTCTCAACAAATCGATCCAGCGCATGGTTGGTGTGGCCGAAACCAAACTGAAACAGGCCCGCGCCATGGGGGCGGAGATCACGCGACCCGAGCGCAAAGGCCTGCTTCTGGCCACACTTGCGGATCGATACATCGCAAAGATGCGCAAGGCTGGTTTTGACCCGTTCGCCATACCCACCAGCGAGCCGCCACGAGTTTTGCGGCTGAGTTGGTTGGCCTGGCGTGGAGCCTACTGAAGTTGAATGCTATTCGGCGGCATCGCGCCCATCGGCGACACCTGCTTCGAAGGTGACACCGATATTACGCAGCTTGTCGAGCATGTCGTCGCCGAATTCCGCTGCGAGGCGGTCGGCCTCGACCTGCGGATGATCAATGTCGTTGAATGATTCCTCGGAATCCCCATTGATCCAGACCAGAAGATGCGCGGTCTGATCGCTGACATTCTCAAAGCGGCGGACCACGCCAGGTGGTACAGCGATCATGTCGTATTTATCGAGTACGAGTTCGTTCTCGCCTTCATCGCCCCACTGAATCTTGAACTGTCCGTCGAGACACATGAAGGTTTCGCGGGTGAACTGATGGGCATGGAGCAGAGGACCGTCACCCGGCGGGCATTCGGCGATGATGACGCTCATCTTGTCTTCGGTGACCACGGCAGGTGCCTGGGCCATAGGTCCGCCCTGATTTTCGGGTGACATGAGCAGATAGAGCGTCCGCGCGGTCATGGTTTCGTAGACTTCCTTGGGAATGCCGACTTCCGCGTCATAGCTGCTGCTCTGCGGTTTCAATTCCTTGAAACGGGCCACGCGGGCGTTCATTTCCTGAGGTGTGAAGTTTACCGTTTTCATCGATCTCTCCGTATTTTCAGAGCCATTCTGCGGCCCCGGACTTGGTTTAATTATACGCCGGATCCGGCGGCCCTTTAAGTTCCACCGTATTGCCTTCCGGATCCTTGATATAGATCGCCGGACCTTCGCCTTCGGCACCACCGCGGATCAGGGTGCTGCCCAGTTCGACGTTGTGCCCCGATAGATAGGTCCGGATCGCGTCATCGTCATAGGGTTCCATCTGGATCGCAAAGTGATCCATGTTGTGTCCGTAACGGCCCGGTGCGGGTCCGCCCTGCCGGCCCATAGGCTCTTCGATCGGTGCCAGGTCGATCAGGTGATTGCCGACCCGGACCTGATAGAGGCCGAGTTCCTTGTCCTCATCCTCCAGCATGCAGCCCAGGACATCGCAGTAAAAATGCATCATGGCGGCAAGGTCTGTGCATCGAATCACCACGTGATCGAGGCCTTTCATCGCGTATGGCTGCTTACCCATGGTGTGTCCTTCCGGATGGGTTTCAGTTCAGGGCCGGGTCGGGCGGCCCTTTGAGTTCAACGGTGTTCCCTTCGGGATCGAGCATGTAAATGCTGGGACCCGTCCCTTCAGCACCATAGCGCGGGCCGGCCTCCACAATCTCGATATTGTGGTGTTCGAGATAGGCTCGCAGTTCGGGCTCGTTGAAAGGTTCAATGCGAATGGCAAAGTGATCGAGGTTCAGGCCGTCATCGCCGGGGGCAGGGCCGCCTCTGCTGCCGAGTTTGCCATCGATGGGAATGAGGTCGATCAAATGGGCTCCGGCGCGGACCTGAAAAAGACCGAACTCCTCATTGTGCCGATCAACCGTGCAGCCCAGAACGCCGCAATAAAACGCCTTCATGACTTCCAGATCGACACATCGGATGACCAGATGGTCCAGTCCCTGCATGTCAAAGGGCGGCTGATCGTTCATGGTAGCTTCCGACGCGCCCGCAGGCGAATGACGACGGCGGGACCGCCATGACGTTCGCTAGCAGTAAGTTCAATGCGTGCTTCTTCAAGATGCTCGATATTCATCATGGTGCCGAAATCTTCGCGCAAACTGTCGGTCGTGAACATCATTTCTTTTACTGACGGGCCACCGCGGCCATATCCGAGGTGATCAGGCGCGAATCCTTCGAGCAGCAAGAGACCGCCAGGCTTGAGGCTCTGTGCGAATTTACGATGGATATCGGATCTGTCGTCAACGTTCACATGCAGAAATGCCGAGACCAGAAGGTCGTAGCCATCCGGCTCCAGATCCCAGTCCCGTAAATCGACGATCCGCGCGTCGAGCGAGATACTCTGTGCCGCTGCCAGTTTCCGGGCTTTTGCAACGCCAACCGCTGAGGCGTCGAGGGTGGTAACCTGCAAACCCTGTTGGGCGAGCCAGACCCCGTTTCGCCCTTCACCGTCGCCCGGCACAAGAGCTTTCATGTCAGGTTGGATGAGCGCCGCATTGGCGGCCATCCACTGGTTTGGCTCCTGCCCGAAGACATAGTTGTCATCGGCATAGCGCTGATCCCAGAATTCCCCGGGTGTGTTTGCTGGCTTGCTGCTCATTCGGCTGCCAGGGGCGTGTCGCTGAACCAGACCGCGATATCCGACAGAGCACGTCGGGACATCAGCCGCCGGCGCATCACCTTGCGTTCTTTGCGCTTGATGTCCTCCATTGCACCATCTTCAAGTGGCGGAAACAGGCCGAAATTCACATTCATGGGCTGGAAGGTCTCATCATCGGCGCCGCCGGTAACGTGGGAGAGCAACGCACCATGGGCGGTTGTCTCCGGAGGCAACACCAGGTCTTCGCCAAACCGCTCGGCCGCCGCAAATCGACCGGCCAGAAGTCCCATCGCTGCACTTTCCACATAACCCTCAACGCCGGTGACCTGTCCGGCGAACCGCAAGCGGGGCAGGGCCTTGAGCCGCAATGTCTTGTCGAGCACACGCGGACTGTTCATGAAGGTGTTGCGGTGGATGCCGCCCAGACGCGCGAATTCGGCGTTTTCCAGACCAGAAATAGAACGGAACACCTCCTGCTGCGGCCCATAACGGAGCTTGGTCTGAAACCCGACCATGTTGAACAGAGTGCCCAGCTTGTTATCCTGCCGCAGCTGAACCACGGCATGGGGTCGCGAGCCATCATGGGCGTTGGTCAGACCGACTGGCTTCATGGGGCCAAATCGCAACGTCTGACGGCCGCGTTCAGCCATCACCTCGATGGGGAGACAGCCTTCAAAGTAGGGGGTGTCCTTCTCCCATTCATGAAACTCGACTTTGTCGCCTTTGATCAGCGCGTCGATAAAGGCTTCGAACTGCGCCTCATCCATCGGGCAGTTGATGTAATCCTTGCCGGTGCCGCCGGGACCGGGCTTGTCATAGCGGGACTGGAACCAGGCTTTCTCCATGTCGATGCTTTCGGCATGGATGATCGGCGCGATCGCATCGAAGAAGGCGAGGTTTTCCTCTCCCGACAGTTCGATCATGGCCGCACTCAGCGATGACGATGTCAGAGGGCCTGTGGCGACGATCACATTGTCCCATTCCTCGGGCGGCAATCCCTGAACCTCACCACGTTCGATCTGCACCAGCGGGTGGGACATCAGTGTCTCTGTCACCTGCGCGGCAAAGCCATCGCGGTCCACAGCAAGGGCACCACCGGCAGGCACCTTGTGGGTGTCCGCAGCCGCCATGATGATCGAACCAAGCAGCCGCATCTCAGCGTGCAGAATGCCCACCGCGTTGTTTTCGGAATCATCGGACCGGAAGGAATTGGAACACACCAGTTCGGCCAGGCTCTCGGTCTGATGCGCATCGGTCTGTTGCTTCGGACGCATTTCATGAAGAATCACCGGTACGCCGGCCCGTGCCAGCTGCCAGGCAGCCTCGCTGCCAGCCAGTCCGCCGCCGATAACGTGTACAGGATCAGGTGATGTATTGTTCATCCTCACGACATAGCGAGCCATGCGGTTGAAGGCAATGATCCGCGATCTTGTGAATTGACGGCACACGCTCTCCAATGCGACGTTTTGCGTAGGCCATTCGGAAAAGAATCTTGCATGGGACGCAGACTCTCAACGACACTTCTCGCAGTGCCTTGCGTGGTGATTTCCCTCGCTGCGCATGCGGATCCGCAGATGCTGGAGGTCATTCAGACGGCTTCCTCCGTCCCTTTACACTGCACGAGCGATGGCTGCGCCGCTGAACTCACATCGATTTGCCTGCACGAACAACGCCCGACGCCGACGACCGGATACCCCTATTCGCCTCACAATCCCGACGCCCTGCAGGTGACCGGCGTACGCCATGATGGCCGCGTCGTCGATCTCGGTGCCGCCGGAATTCTGAAGTTCGCCGCGGCGCGCGGGTTCACGGCGGTGAAGGTCCGCGTTCCCGGACCGGTGATCGCCAAGCTGGGGCTGGCATCTCTATCGGTGTATGTCGCCAATCCGCTGACCCTCGTGCCAGAAAAATCCGTCCATACCGACACCCCGTTGAGTGAGGCAGATATTGAACTGGGTGCAGGACCGATGCGTGTGACGGCAACCGGAATTGTCGATCATGATACGGACACCAAGCATGCCAGTCAGGTGCTGGCACGCATGATTGATGTCCTGCCGAAAGGAGACAAGGCCAGCACCGATTTGCGAGCCGGCGTGTGGAACAGCGCGGCGGCCCCCCATGCCGAAAAGGTCTCGGCTGTTGGCCGGACTCGCGCGAAGACCTCCTATAATCGGTGTTACCGCCAGACTCGGATCGGGGACAAGACATTGCGTGGCTGCCTCGCCGAGGTCCATGACGCATTTGTCCGCGATCTGAATGTGAAGTACTGGGAGGCGGTCAAAGCCGGAAGTTAGGTATCCGGCCTTTATTTATGGTTGGTTCTGTTCCTCTGATTGGATTGCGTTCATGAAATTTGGATTGTCCATGCTGCCCTGTTACCGCGAGGGCGTTTCATCATCGCTGACAGCATTCTATGACGAGATGTCGCAACTGGTTGTGACGGCCGATCAGACCGGGTGGGACAGGGTCTGGATATCCGAACACCATTTCCACTATTACGGCGGCGCCGCCCCGAATCCGGCGGTGCAGCTTTCAGCCTGGGCACGCGAGACGAAGAATATCCGTCTGGGACCGGCGATTTCGCTCATGCCATTGCGCAATCCGCTGCATGTTGCCGAGGACTATGCCGTCGTCGATCAGCTTTCGGGCGGGCGGCTGGATTTCGGGATCGGACGCGGTTATCTGCCTCACGAATTCGCCGGTCACGGGCTTGATTCCGACGATGCCAGCAGCATGCGCGAAGAAGGGTTCGAGATTATCCGCAGGGCCTGGTCGGGCGAAGCCTTCGCCTACAAGGGCAAGCACTACAGTTTCCCCAAACTCAATCTGCATCCGCTTCCTGCGCAGAAAGAGGTACCGATCTGGGTGGCGGCCTCGCGCACGCGCGACAGTTTCGAATGGGCCGGACGGGAAGGGCACAACATCATGCTCAACCTATATCCGGTCTCACCCGAAGACGCCCGCGAACGTTTTGGCTGGTATCTTGACGCATGGGAAACCGCCGGTCATGAGAGAGAGACCCACGAAGCCATGATGTCGGTCTTTCTGCATATCGCAGATACGGAAGAAGAAGCCGTAGACGAAGCCCGACGCGCCGTTCAGGAACAGGCCAATCTGTTTCGTCTGTTGTTTTCCGGCGATCAGTGGAACGAAGACTATGCCGGCGATGAAAGCGTGTTCGCGTTCCTTGCGCCCGATGGTGATTTGGCAAAAATGTTCCGCGAGCGCACCTGTATCGGTACACCCGATCAGGTGATCGAGCGGATCGCGCGGTATCGCGACTGAGGCTTTACCGAAATGTCCTTCATCGTGCGCACCGGCGAACTCTCACAGGAGAAGGCCCTGCGCACGATGGAGCGGTTTAACGCCGAAGTGGCACCGGCATTCGCCTGAGTGCCATGAGCGTGATTTAGACGCCGTCGACGATGATGAAGTTGTCGTCAGCTGCGGCCAGGCGGATCGGCAGAATTTTCTGATATTCCTGCGAATTGTACAAGGTCTGCGCGGCCTCGGCGCTTTCGAATTCCAGAACGACCACGCGGGTCGGCGTCCAGTTACCTTCTTTGACGTCGATGGCATCACCAGCCACGATCGGACGTCCGCCGTATTTCTTCAGAGTCTCGCCAACCTTGGCCCCGTAATTCTTCATGGTTTCGGGATCGTGAACTTTGGAATCGACAATAACGTAAGCGGCCATAGGTCTCTCCGGCATGTGGGTTGATCTCAGAACCTAACGTGAATTGAAGGCGTCAACAATCGACGTCTTGGACACGCACCTGCGCCAAAGAGCGTCCGGTATCACCGGAGCTGGCGCAGGATTTCGTCCCGTTCGGTTTCACTCTGATTTTCATCGGTCCGTTCGTGTTCGCCACCTTCATCGATCGGGCGGGCCGACCAGGGCGTGATCAGTTGCCGGAGCGCATTGGGTTTCGCAGCAAAGATATCGACGGTCCGGAAGCGGTACTGTGCGAGCCCGAACTGGGCGAGGGCCCAGCGCGCCCGAATCGTGTCCTTCACATAGGACCGGCGTGCGTCCCACAACAGGCGTTTCCCAAGCGTCCCGAGCTTTGTGCCAAGTTGGGCCCGGATGGTGCCGATATAGACAACTTCATTGGCCGCAACTTCAAATGCATTCGTTCCGCCGGTTTCATCGAAACGGGTAAATTTACGCGGGGTAAAGACGGCAAATCTGTCCTTGATCACTTCTTCGTTTGCCGTCGCCAGTTAATAAACTCCGGAGTGCACCGGAAAGGCGAGCCAGCGTGACCGGGTGTCGATGTTTTCGATCACCACCCGAGGACTCCCGCCACCCGCTAAGCCGCGCCCGCCACGAAGGCCCAGACTCAGATTGTAGATATCCGACGGCGTGCCACTCAAAAGGTTCGGAGTGAAGTCGGAATTGATTTCTATACCGACCAGAATGACCGACTGTCCGCTGCGGGCGACCTGTTCCTGCAGAGAGGGACCGCAAGCCGCGAGAAGCAACAGGGCGGTGGCGAGCAAATACGCTTTCGTGGCCTCAAAGTGCCGGCGCTGAGGTTTTCGGATATACATCAATTCGCAGGTCTCTCGGACCAGGGTTTCTGCAACCGGAGCAAGGCATTGGGCCAGTCGGCGAAGAGATCGACAGACCGAAACTCCGTGGTCGGAAAATTATGTTTCGAAATAGCGTCGCGGGCCCGTGCATCATCCAGACGATAGGTCTTTCTGGCATCAATCAGGCGTCGCCCGAAAAGCGCGCCGGGAACGGTCGTCAGCGCCACCCAGCGGAAATTTCCACCGGACACGATGTATTTTCTGGTCGTCAGATCGGGTTTTTTCTCGCCATAGCACAGATGCGGTGCAAGCCCGTATATCCCCGCATGGGAAGTGCCCAGCAAACCGGAATCTTAGTCAGCCGTGGTCTCGATGCCCACGAGCACCGCGGACTTGCCGTCTTCGACGAATGGATTGGTGAAAGTGGGGCACAGCCCACCAACATCAGAAACGCCCCCATCAATATGATGATGCGGGCCAATTTGAATTTTCCGGACATCAACTCAAAACCGCTCGTTTAGGCTCGTTTCCGGGTCTTCTTGGCCAGTGCCGGCAGGTAAGGCGCGAGGAACGCGCCCGTGTAGCTCCGCGGTTCGGCACAGATATCTTCGGGCACGCCACTGGCCACGATTTCACCACCCTTGTCGCCGCCTTCGGGGCCAAGATCAATAATCCAGTCGGCGGTCTTGATAACTTCCAGATTGTGTTCGATCACCACCACCGTGTTGCCGGTCTCCACGAGCGCATGCAGCACTTCGAGGAGTTTTCGAACATCGTGGTAGTGCAGGCCGGTGGTCGGTTCATCGAGGATGTAGAGTGTCTTGCCGGTCGCCCGACGTGAAAGCTCCTTGGCGAGTTTCACCCGCTGGGCTTCGCCGCCCGACAAAGTGGTGGCTGCCTGACCGACCTGAACATAGCTGAGCCCGACCCGGTCCAAAGTTTCCAGCTTGTCGCGGATGGATGGCACGGCCTTGAAGAACTCACGGCCTTCCTCGACGGTCATCGCAAGCACGTCCGCAATGGACTTGTCGCGGTAGACGACTTCCAGCGTCTCGCGGTTATAGCGTTTGCCATGGCAGGTGTCGCATTCCACATAGACATCAGGCAGGAAATGCATCTCGATCTTGATGACGCCGTCACCCTGACAGGCTTCGCAGCGTCCGCCCTTCACATTGAACGAAAACCGGCCGGGCTTGTAGCCTCGTGCCTTGGATTCCGGCAGGCCCGTAAACCACTCCCGGATCGGCGTGAAGGCACCGGTATAGGTCGCCGGGTTCGAGCGCGGCGTGCGCCCGATCGGGGATTGGTCGATATCGATGACTTTGTCGAGATACTCGAACCCTTCGATGGTGTCATGGGCGCCTGGTGCCCTGCGGGAATTGTAGATCTGGCGTGCCACAGCATTATACAGCGTGTCGATCACCAGGGATGACTTGCCCGATCCCGACACACCCGTGACACAGGTGAAGGTGCCCAGCGGAATTTCCGCACTCACATCCTTCAGATTGTTTGAGCGCGCGCCGATCACCTTGATGGATTTCCCGGGCTTGCCGGGACGGCGTTCGGTAGGGACGGGAATCTGCTCCACTCCGGTGAGATATTTCGCCGTCAGACTTTTGTTGACCTGCTGCATGACCTTTTTGGGCGTACCATGGGCGACAACCTTGCCGCCATGAACACCGGCGCCCGGTCCCATATCCACCAGATAATCCGCCATCCGAATTGCGTCCTCGTCATGCTCGACAACGATCACGGTATTCCCGAGATCGCGCAATCGCTTGAGGGTTTCCAGCAGCCGGGCATTGTCGCGCTGGTGCAGCCCGATGGAAGGCTCATCAAGCACATAGAGAACACCGGTCAGGCCGGACCCGATCTGGGAAGCCAGACGGATGCGCTGACTCTCACCGCCCGACAGCGTGCCGGAACTACGATTCAGGGTCAGGTATTCCAGCCCCACATCGTTCAGGAATCCCAGCCGCTCATTGATCTCGCGCAGAATACGCTGGGCGATCTCGTTCTGCTTATCGGTCAGGTGGTTTTCGAGATCCGCGAACCAGGCTCCGGCATTGGCGATCGACATCTCGGTCGTGGCGCTGACATGCTTGCCGTTGATCTTCACAGCGAGGGCTTCCGGCTTCAGGCGCGCGCCTTCGCAGGTCTCACAGACAGAGGTGACCTGGTACTTGCCGATTTCCTCGCGGGCCCAGGAGCTTTCGGTTTCGCGATAGCGGCGTTCGAGGTTCATCACCACGCCTTCGAATGGCTTGCTGGTCTCGTAGGTGCGCAGCCCGTCGTCATATTTCATCTTGATGGTGGTCTTGCCCGAACCGAACAGCACGGTCTTGCGGACCTTCTCCGGCAGTTCGGACCATGCATCCGTGGTCGACACCTTGAAGTGGCGGGCAATCGCCTCGAGTGTCTGCGCGTAATAGGGGCTCGATGAATTCGCCCAGGGCGCAATCGCGCCATTGCTCAGGCTTCTGCTTTGATCGGGCACAACCAGGTCGGGATCGACCACGACCTTGGTTCCCAGTCCGTCACAGGCCGGACAGGCGCCAAAGGGGTTGTTGAAGGAGAACAGCCGCGGTTCGATTTCCTCGATGCTGAATCCGGAAACCGGACAGGCGAATTTGGCGGAGAAGATCAGTTGTTCCCCGTCATCGGCGTTTTCGGCAAAGGCGATGCCGTCGGCAAGCTCGAGCGCTGTTTCGATGGAATCCGCCAGCCGGGTCTCGATGCCTTCGCGCACGACAATCCGGTCCACGACGACGGCGATATCATGTTTGAAATTCTTGTCGAGCACCGGGGCGTCTGGAATTTCGCACATTTCCCCGTCAATTTTGACCCGCTGGAAGCCGCGTTTCTGCAATGCGGCGAGTTCCTTGCGGTATTCGCCCTTGCGACCGCGCACGATGGGGGCCAGCAGGAAGAGCCGGGTGCCTTCGTCCATGGCCATGGTGCGATCCACCATCTGACTGACCGACTGGGCTTCGATGGGGAGGCCGGTTTCCGGTGAGTAGGGGATGCCGACCCGGGCAAACAGCAGTCGCAGGTAATCGTAGATTTCCGTCACCGTGCCAACCGTCGAGCGGGGATTGCGGCTGGTGGTCTTCTGTTCGATGGAAATGGCCGGTGAGAGGCCCTCAATTGAGTCCACATCCGGTTTCTGCATTAGTTCGAGGAACTGCCGGGCATAGGCCGAGAGGCTCTCGACATAGCGGCGCTGACCCTCGGCATAGATAGTGTCGAAGGCCAGAGACGACTTGCCCGACCCGGACAGACCGGTGATCACCACCAGGGAATCCCGGGGCAGGGACACATCAACATTCTTCAAATTGTGTTCGCGAGCGCCACGGACGACGATATTCTTCTGCATGAAAGCCTAGAAAGAAGGGGCTAAGGACGAAAATCGCCCGGATATTCAGGTCAATAACATGGCCGTATGAGGCGCAAAAGGCCAGTAGATAGCCTTTGCTTAAATTGAGAACAAACCGTGAATATCATGGGGATAACTTCACGTCCAGCATGGTTGTGAGCCCATGGCCTGCATGCCAGTGTGAGCGTGGATTTGCGCCCCGATTCGCAGATCGTTTGATCGGCTCGGGGGCATGGAGATCGGATCATACGTGTCAGGAGGCACATCAAATGGCAGGCAGTGTAAACAAGGTCATTCTCGTCGGTA
>Ga0055584_100006521_pt1 | contig 11442 bp, 8 predicted proteins | sample OSDHelmetaG_FD_58716 | JGI IMG/M metagenome (GOLD analysis project Ga0055584, IMG submission 58716) | Pelagic marine sediment microbial communities from the LTER site Helgoland, North Sea, for post-phytoplankton bloom and carbon turnover... | ecosystem: Environmental > Aquatic > Marine >...
TGTCGGCTAAATCTTTATCACCAAACACTTTATCCAGACCATGCATAAAGACTGCTTTATGTTTAATAATGCCTGGATGTAGAAAAGGAATTGTTAAAGCAGAAAGACTGTTACCCATCGGGTATGGAAGGATGATGCGCATCAGGGAAGTCCATGCAAGCATGAGCTTAAAACGCAGTACAGCCAGCCAGCTCATATTCTTCATCCCGTACCCGGAGGTCTCCGAGCTTTCTAATTCAATTACGGCCTAATTCAATTACGGCAAACTGCTTAAGACCTGGTTAATAGCTTATAAAAAGGTCATTTACTTTTGAGTTTTATATACCTGATATCCCATCAATCCCTGTAAAAATAATTTGGTGTAATTATTCAATACAAGATCCCAATATTTCCCGACCTTGGCCTTGTCAGAGCCAGCAGGAGCATCAAGTAATTCATCATTAAAATATTCTGTGTATTTTTGCAGGGGCTGGTAAACCTGAGCCCCAATATCCCTATGCTCTATAATTTTAAGACCAGCATTTTGTATAAAATTATTGAACTCTTCTTTGGCGGAAAAATGGTTGCCTGCTTTGAAAGTGACTTTTGATGAATCCTCACAACTTATATCCGCATAGACAAAAGTAGCTCCAGGCTTTAATACTCTGCAAACTTCATTAAAGAACTTTTGCTTTTCATCATAGTGGAATGAAGATTCTATACAATAAACAAAATCCAGGCTGTCATTTTCAAAACTATCCATTTCCATTGAATTACCCTGAATAGTAGTCAACCTGTCGGCCACTGACTTTTCTTCCGCAAACTTCCGCGTCAACAAAAGATGCTCTTCCAGTAGATCATAACAAGAGAGGTTTACAGGATGATTCTCCAGCAAGCGAGCAGCATATCCCCCAATACCACAACCAATTTCAACGCCATGAGCTCCAGCGGCCAAGGGTGACAACATGCCTGCCACCAGGTCAAAAAATGCCATTTCGGCATCAAACAGGTTTTTGCAGGACGGCGTCCAATAGCCAAAATTTATTGCATGGCTCAATTCACCATCTGTAGCTCGTGACAGATCTGCCAGGTAATCCCTGATCCAGCGGTAAAACTCATTAATCTGACCAGAGCCTTCGTGTTGTGAATTCAATACATACCTCAGTCTTGATTGGCAATGACCGCGATAAGGCCTGCATTGCCGCGAACCTGTTGATGGTCCGCGTTGCTCCTGTTATTAATATTAAAAACAGAAATATAATAAATGAGAAGGAAAGTTTCTGCTTTTTGAATCTTTCTTAATCATAATTTATAAATATTATTTTACCTGAGCCTTGTATTCACCGGCTGTATAACGTGCTGACATTTCTTCCAGGTTGTAGATCTTTTTGATATTGGAAATTTGTCCAGCAGTACCAAAAGCTTCCAATCGGTTAACAACAATTTCTTTCATTGCCGTAATTGTCGGGGTGAGAAATTTTCGCGGATCAAAGTCAGATTTGTTTTCAGCCAGGAAACGTCTGACAGCACCAGTAGAAGCAAGACGCAGGTCAGTATCAATATTTACCTTACGCACTCCATTTTTGATGCCTTCCTGAATTTCCTCAACAGGTACGCCATAGGTTTCAGGAATTTCACCGCCAAACTCATTAATAACTGCCAGCCATTCCTGCGGAACTGAAGATGAACCATGCATCACCAGATGTGTGCCAGGAATACGCTGATGGATTTCCCTGATCCTGTCGATTGCCAGAATATCGCCCGTAGGAGGCCGGCTGAATTTATAGGCACCGTGACTGGTGCCCACTGCGATAGCAAGAGCATCTACTTGGGTTGCCTCAACAAACTGTGCGGCTTCTTCAGGATCTGTAAGCAACTGCTCCATAGTAAGTTTTCCTTCAGCACCGTGACCATCCTCCTCTCCAGCCATACCTGACTCCAGAGAACCCAGACAACCCAGCTCACCTTCTACTGAGACGCCACAAGAATGCGCCATATCGACAGCTCTTTGAGTAACCTGCACGTTGTAATCAAAATCCATTGGTGTCTTGCCGTCTTCACCGAGAGAACCATCCATCATCACCGAGGAAAAACCCAACTGAATTGAACGCTGGCACACTGCAGGTGAAACACCATGGTCCTGATGCATGACAATGGGAATATGCGGGAACTCTTCAATGGCTGCCTGAATCAAGTGTTTGAGAAAGTTTGATCCTGCATATTTACGGGCACCGGCTGAAGCCTGAAGGATAACCGGGCTATTTAACTCACTGGCGCCCTCCATGATTGCCCTGATCTGCTCCAGGTTGTTGACGTTAAACGCCGGCACACCATAGTTATGTTCGGCGGCATGATCTAGCAACTGTCTTAAACTTATTAAAGCCATGATTTTGTCCTTTTATCTTTTATCTTTTATCTTTTATCTTTTATCTTTCAATTCATTCGGGGTTAAAACCCCTCCTACATACTTCTATCTATTCCTTGCTGCGTTCTTCAAGTACCGCAACTGCAGGAAGTACTTCACCCTGCACAAACTCCAAAAATGCCCCACCACCTGTAGAGATATAAGAAATATCATTACGGATGCCAAATTTATCGATTGCAGTAATTGTTTCCCCGCCGCCGGCGATGGAAAAGCCATTGTTTGCAGCAATAGCTCTGGAAACATTTTCAGTGCCCCGTGAAAAAGCATCAAATTCAAAAACACCTACCGGCCCATTCCAGAGAATGGTTTGCATACCCGCGATGATGTCGGTAAATAGCTGGCTCGTTTCTGGTCCGACATCAAGGATCATGTCATCTTCTGCCACATCTGCCACAGCCTTTAATGTAGCGGATGCCTGTTCTGAAAATTCTTTGGCAACCATTACATCTATGGGTAAGGGAATATCAGTTTCTGCCATCAACGATCTGGCAACAGGAATCATTTCCTCTTCCACCAGAGACTTGCCAATGGGCAGTCCCGCTGCTGCCAGAAAAGTATTTGCAATACCTCCGCCGACAATCAACTGATCTACTTTATGGGAAAGTGCCTGCAATACTTTCAGTTTACTGCTTACCTTGGCCCCGCCCACAATGGCCAGCATGGGGCGTAAAGGTTGGCTCAAGGCCTTATGCAGGGCATCAAGTTCTGCTTTCAGCAAAGGGCCAGCACAGACCTTGTCCGCAAATTTTGCTACACCATGGGTACTGGCCTGAGCACGATGCGCAGTACCAAAGGCATCCATCACAAAAATATCACAAAGACCTGCATAATAGCTGGCAAGATCATCAGTATTGCTCTTTTCACCTACGTTGGTGCGCACATTTTCCAGTAATACGCAGGACCCAGCAGCCAGTGCCTGTGAATCCTCTGCAGAAAAATCAGCAGACATGATATCTACCTGCTGCCCCAGCAACTCAGCTAATCTTGCCGCCACAGGAGCCATGGAAAACTCTGTCTGATCACTAATCGCCACCCCTTCTTCTGGTCTACCAAGGTGAGACATCAAAAGAACAGCGGCCCCCTGCTCCAGGGCATATCGAATTGTCGGCAAGGCAGCATTAATTCTTGCCTCATTAATTACTTTTCCATCCTTGATGGGAACATTCAGATCTTCCCGAATTAACACGCGCTGATCTTTCAAGGGGTAATCTGTAATACTGCGAATTGCCATGTGATTTGCCAACTATGTTCTTTTATATGTACTTTTCTGTACTTTGCTATAGTCAAATTATTGGAACTAATTGAGGCAAGAATCATACCCGATTGCCGGGGATTTTTCTGTACCCTGCCAGCAGTTATATAGCAATAATTGCCTCAATAAATCTGGATCTTGCTTGTGTGTGGGAGGAGGCGAAATATGAGAGCCATAATTCACAGCGGCTTAATATACTTCGTTAATTGTCAGCTTTTGCACTTCTTTTTTACACTTCAGAATTAATCATTCTGGACAAATCGGGCCTGTGGCTGCAGGCCCTTAAATTTTTCCATTAATCAATTTAAAGCAGGCTGCTAATCTCATTGGCAATATTCTCAGCAGTGAATCCAAAATGGGCCATCACTGTCTTGCCTGGCGCTGATTCACCAAAGCTTGTCATGCCAACTATTTTTCCATCCAGACCAACATACTTGCGCCAGTAATCTGCCTGGGCAGCTTCCACAGCAAGGCGTTTTCTCACAGCGGAAGGTAAAACCGCTTCCCGATAAGATTCATCCTGCGCGTCAAATACATCTGTTGACGGCATTGAGACAAGTCTTACTGCCTTGCCTTTTGCCTGAAGCGATTGCACGGCTTCCAGTGAAATTGAAACTTCAGATCCGGTAGCAATAACAATTAGCTCGGGATCACCATCACAGTCAGAAAGGACATAGGCTCCCCTTTCAATAGCATCAATTTGCTCTGCACTACGCTCAAGATGTGGAACCCCCTGACGCGTTAACACAAGTGATGTGGGCCCTTCCTTTTGCAGTAAGGCTGATTTCCAGGCAACAGCTGTTTCTACAGCATCAGCAGGTCTCCACACCGACATATTGGGCGTTACTCGCAGTGCACAAACCTGCTCAACTGCCTGATGAGTTGGGCCATCTTCACCCTGACCGATGGAGTCATGGGTGAACACAAAAATACTTTGCTGCTTCATCAGCGCTGCCATGCGGACAGCATTGCGGGCATATTCCATAAAAATCAGGAAAGTGGCACAGTAGGGTATAAAACCGCCATACAGAGCAATGCCGTTATTAAGTGCGGCCATGGCAAACTCGCGCACGCCATAATAAATATAGTTGCCTTTCGGATCTTCGTTAATGGGAAGACTCCCTTCCCAATTAGTGAGATTTGAACCAGTAAGATCTGCAGATCCACCAATCAATTCCGGTAGAAACTCTCCGAAAGCAGCGATCGCATTCTGGGATGCCTTGCGCGTGGCGAGAGATTCTCCTGCAGTATTGCAGTCGCTGATAAATTTGTCGGCATAGGATTCAAAATCCGGACGGAATTCGCCTCTTACACGCCTCACCAACTCCATGGCATGGACAGGATATTCTTCTTCATAACGGGCAAAGAGCTCTTTCCAGGCCGTTTCCTCACTATAGCCTTTTTCCCGTGCTTCCCAGGTCTGGTAAACCTCATCAGGAATTTCAAAAGGCGGAGAAGTCCAACCCAGCGCTTCACGAGTAGCCTGGATTTCATCCTCGCCCAGTGGCGCACCATGGGAAGAGGCTTTACCGCCTTTGTTGGGAGAACCCTTACCTATCGTAGTTTTACAAATAATCAGGCTGGGCTGGCCTGAATTAGCTTGAGCCTGCTCGATAGCTGCCTGAATCTCATCAGGATTATGTCCATCTACGGTCAAGGTCTGCCAGTGATAAGCCTGAAAACGCATTTCGGTATCATCAGCGAACCATTCCTTGACATCACCGTCGATGGAAATACCGTTGTCATCATAGAAGGCAATCAACTTACCCAGGCCAAGAGTTCCGGCCAGAGAACAGGCCTCATGGGAGATTCCTTCCATCAGACAGCCATCACCAGCAAAAACATAGGTGAAATGGTCTATAACGGGAAAATTCTCACGATTAAACTGCGCAGCAAGGGTACGCTCGCCTATTGCCATTCCTACGGCATTGGCCAGCCCCTGCCCCAGAGGACCCGTTGTGGTTTCAACTCCCGGAGTATAGCCATATTCAGGATGGCCCGGTGTTTTCGAATGTAATTGACGAAAATTCTGTATTTCTTCAATAGGCAGGTCATAGCCGGTCAGATGTAGCAATGCATAAACCAGCATGGAGCCATGTCCGTTGGACATCACAAAACGATCCCGATTAATCCAGTTGGGATTGGTCGGGTTATGTTTCAGAAAATCATGCCAAAGAACTTCAGCGATATCCGCCATACCCATAGGGGCACCTGGATGACCTGAATTGGCTTTCTGAACGGCATCCATGCTTAACGCTCGAATGGCGTTGGCACAGTCTTTCCTGCTGGCTTTCCTGCTGGAATGATCAATACCGGTATTGCTGGACGTTTCAGCCGGCATACTGCTTCTCCTACCCGATTTTTTTATGAAAAATACTTAAATTTTAGATTTTTGCTGTCTGGCATTCAGATTTTTGATGCTTTCAACAAATTTTTTATTATTCCATTATCAATGGCCGGTCATTGTCTCGCAGCCAGCTGGAATTTGCTACTCAGAAAAGGAGTTAATACAGCCTTTATATACTGTTAAAAAGGCAGATAGTCAGGGCTTGGCACATATTTGCGAAATCGCGAATAGGGTGATACATTCGTGCTCCTGTAATTCCGGTCTGAATAAAAAATATCAAGTATTTCAGGATTCCAGAGATTCTCACTATCATTAATTGCACAAGGCCTTTCAGGATTGAAAAGCTGCAGGCAATTATGGATAGCCTCATAAAGGCTTGTGAGAGGAAGACTTGAAGCGGTTGCTTAACCGGTTGTATCCCGGGGGGGAAGACTTCAGATCAATCATTAACCTTAGATAAATCTAAATTATCAGTAGAAAATAAGCAGATCACCTTTTGCGTCGGGTTAACGCTCATTAAGAATCGCACACGATTTGCATAACAATAAAAGGAACACAGCATGACTGAAGCAGTATTGTTTACATCTGAATCTGTATCAGAGGGTCATCCCGATAAAGTTTCAGATCAAATTTCTGATGCCATTCTAGACGCTCTGTTAGAACAGGATCCAAAATCACGTGTAGCCGTTGAAACTCTTGTAAATACGGGCCTTGCCCTGGTAGCAGGGGAAGTAACTACCACCGCGGTTATTGATGTCGAAGCTATCGTACGTGGTGTAATTCTTGATATCGGCTATGACGGCGGCTCTGAAGGTTTTGATGGCCATAATTGCGCCGTCCTGAACGCCATTGGAAAACAGTCTCCGGATATTTCCATGGGCGTGACTGCAGGTGAAGGCTTACATAAAGAACAGGGTGCTGGTGACCAGGGCCTGATGTTCGGATATGCCTGTGATGAGACTGACGTATTAATGCCTGCACCTATTACCTATTCTCATTTATTGGTAGCAAAACAGGCTGAAGTGCGTAAGAACGGCAAACTGCCATTCTTGCTACCTGATGCAAAAAGCCAGCTGACCTATCGTTATGTAGATGGTAAGCCACAATCCATTGACGCCGTTGTTCTGTCTACCCAGCATACTGCTGATATCAGTCAGGAAGACCTGCGTGAAGCAATTATGGAAGAAATCATCAAACCTGTATTGCCTGCAGATTTACTTGACGGCGATACCAAGTATCACATCAACCCAACTGGTCAGTTCATTGTGGGCGGCCCTCACGGTGACTGCGGTCTGACCGGACGTAAAATTATCGTTGATACCTACGGTGGTATGGCGCGTCATGGTGGTGGTGCTTTCTCTGGTAAAGACCCCTCAAAAGTTGACCGCTCTGCAGCTTATTTGGCCCGCTATATCGCGAAAAACATTGTGGCTGCAGGCATCGCTTCTAGATGTGAAGTGCAACTGTCCTATGCCATTGGTGTGGCTGAGCCAACGTCTATCCTGGTAGACACCTTTGGTACTGGCAAAATTGATGATGCCCGCATCACCACACTGGTTCGCGATAATTTTGACTGCAAACCGGCTGGCCTGATTGCCACTCTGGATCTGTTACGTCCGATCTACCGTGAAACTGCTGCTTATGGTCATTTTGGCCGAGAACAGTTCACATGGGAGAAGACAGACAAGGCAGACGCACTGAAAGCAGACGCAGGTCTTTAGGTAGCAAGAGAAACTAGCAAGAAATCTAAAAATTATGTTGATCGGTCGGCAACGCCGACCATGGGTCAGACTTCAATTGTCACTGAATCCATGCGGATTCAGATATTGTCCAACAATTGAGCTCTGACCCCCTTTTTATAGCTGAATTAATATAGGAAACTTAAAACAATGAGCAATGAAGATTACAAAGTCGCGGATATAGGTCTCGCGGATTTTGGCCGCAAGGAAATCACTCTTGCAGAAGCAGAAATGCCTTCCCTTATGACACTGAGAGCCAAATACGGCGCAAGCAAACCCCTGGCTGGCGCAAGGATTATTGGTTGCATTCATATGACCATTCAGACTGCCGTTCTGATTGAAACCCTGATGGCATTGGGAGCTGAAGTACGCTGGTCTTCCTGTAATATTTTCTCCACTCAGGACCATGCTGCTGCCGCTATGGCTGCTGCCGGTGTTGCCGTTTATGCCTGGAAAGGCCAAACAGAAGAAGAAGCCGAGTGGTGTATTGAGCAAACTATCCTGAAAGATGGCGAGCCCTGGGATTGCAATATGCTTCTCGACGATGGCGGCGATCTGACCTCCATGGCTCACGAGAAGTACCCTCAAATGCTGGACAATGTTCACGGCATTACCGAGGAAACTACTACCGGTGTACACAGACTTTACGAAATGCTGGAAAAAGGCGAGCTGAAAGTGCCTGCAATCAATGTAAATGACTCTGTCACCAAGTCCAAAAATGATAACAAGTACGGTTGCCGCCACAGTCTTAACGATGGCATCAAGCGCGGTACTGACATGTTGTTATCTGGCAAGAAAGCATTGGTAGTTGGATACGGTGACGTTGGTAAGGGCTCAGCGCAGAGCTTAAGCCAGGAAGGCATGATCGTTAAAATCTCTGAAATCGATCCTATCTGCGCCATGCAGGCCTGCATGGATGGATACGAAGTAGTATCACCCTATAACAATGGCATTAACGATGGCACTCCAGCCTGTATTAATACCACGCTTTTACAGAACACTGACCTTATCGTAACGACTACTGGCAATGTTGATGTGTGCGACAAGAATATGCTGTCTGCTCTCAAATCAAATGCTGTTGTTTGTAACATTGGTCACTTTGACAGTGAAATCAACACTGCCTTTATGCGCGAAAACTGGGAACTGGAAGAAGTTAAGCCACAGGTGCATAGGGTTATCCGTGGTAAGGATGAAAACGGCAATGAAGACTACCTGATTCTTCTGTCCGAAGGCCGCCTGATCAATCTGGGTAATGCCACTGGTCACCCTTCCAGAATTATGGATGGCTCTTTCTCCAACCAGGTACTTGCACAAATGTACCTCTGGGAAAGAAAGTTTGCTGATCTTGATGATGCTTTCAAGAAAGACAACCTGAGCGTTATAGTGCTGCCAAAATCTCTGGATGAAGAAGTGGCCGCATGCATGGTTAAAGGATTTGGCGGAGTCATTACCAAAATGACCCAGCAACAATCTGACTATCTGGGCATTCCTGTTGAGGGCCCATTCAAACCTGAAAGCTATAAATACTGATCAGTAGTTTGAAGAAAAAAGGCGCCTTATGGCGCCTTTTTTATTGGGGAATTTCCACTTTTAACTTTGAATTTGTTCGGGGTTAAAACCCCTCCTACATACTTTCCACTTTCCACCAACTTAAACCCGAACAATGGAATTTATCTAAAGGCAACTACGCAATCTTTTTACATGTATCTTTTTACTTATACCTTGTACCTTGTAACTTGTAACTTGTACCTTATAACTTTCCACTTTCCATTAATTCAATGGGCGTTCACCACAACAAGCCAATTACCTCTCGCCCCATCACTTCATCATCAAATACAACTTCCGCACGTCTGCCGCAGTCTATAGCCATGCCATAACATACATGCAAGGGTAGCAAATGCTCAGGCCGGGGATGACATTTTAATGCTCCCGGTGCTTGTTGCCAGTTGACCAGAGCCTGCTCTCTTTCCTCTTCACTCAATAGATTGCTGGTACATGTTTCCTTCAACCAGGTATTAAAGCCAACAGTTTCCTCCTGACTGACCAGGTCTGCCACAAAGAAAGAACGAATATTATGAAAGGACATACCTGAACCAATCACCAGAATATTCTTATTGCCGAGCAATGTAGAAAGGCATTGGCCCAAGCCTACATGTAAGCTTGCATCAAGGTTATCCAAAAGTGAAAGCTGGAGACAGGGAATATTCGCCTCCGGGTACATCAATTTCAGCGGTACAAACATGCCATGGTCAAAGCCGCGCTGGAAATCCAGTCGCACAGGCATGGATTGCGCTTCCAACCCTCCTGCAATTTCCTGTGCCAATAAGGGATGTCCTGGTGCAGGATATTGGATCTCATAGGATTCCGGGGGAAACCCACCATAGTCGTAAATAAGTTCGGGAGTCACGCCAGCTGTGAGTGTAGCTTGAGATTCTTCCCAATGAGCACTGATTACCACTATGGCCTCAGGTTTCTCAATATGCCTGGAAGCAGACTGCAAAAAACTGATCAATTTTTCATGACCAGGATCACCAAGCAATGGCAACGGTCCACCACCATGCGGTAAATATAAAATCTGCGGGGAGTTCGTATTGAAATGACTCATGACAGCTAGAATACTTTTGAATCATTGTCCAGGGAAGGGAAAATTTAAAAATAAAAAAGGCACAAAAGGGTTACCTTTTGTGCCTTTTTAAAAATAATTTTAACTTATTATTTTTCTTATAATTTTAGTAACGACTTCTTACAAAGGTTTTACTTTGTTTGCACATGGACCTTTCTGGCCCTGACCAACTTCAAACTCAACTTCCTGGCCATCATTTAATGTTGCATAACCACCACCAGCCTGAATTTCAGAATGATGAACAAATAAATCTTTGCCGCCATCTTCAGGAGTAATAAAACCAAAACCTTTATCCGCATTGAACCACTTAACAGTACCTTTACTCATAATATAATCATCTTGTTGTGGTGAATAATAAAATAGTTACTCTCGCTATCACCATTACAAAAGTAACGTACAAACTCTTTCTGACTGACCATTCTATGTTAAATGAAACTGATTTACTGCGTCTATAGTTAATTCTTTGCCCATAATTAAGCAAATAAGCACTATTTTAAGGATAAATATTGCAAAGCCAGCACCTGAAACACAAAAAATATCATAATTTGCAATTCTCATGATATTTCTTACTTTTTGATTTGCTACACTATAAAGAGAAAGTGATAGACATAAATGGGTCGAAAAACGGCCAAATGCATTGCACTCTTAATACATTGCACTCTTATAAAAGCAAGTAGGCGTGTTTAATCTCTACAAATACCCTGTTAGTAAAAACCTGAGCAATCAAAAGTAGCCAAGAAAAAACCGTTATAATAAAACTGCCCATGCAATTTCTAACCTTTAGGTTTAATTCTGGTGAATAAAACACCAAAAAAAGTTGCTGCAGCCTGATTAATCTCAACCCAGCTCATGTATCAATTCTTTTATGGATATATGCTGATAAAGTGCCCTACCTGAACATCCTTTCTCATTGCCACTGCATTATCAGAGCATAGATGAATAAATCCAGGGCTATTTCGAATAATATCTGGCACTTTAACAAGCGCTACTTCAAGATAACCCATCCGCGCAAAAAAGCCCGAAGCTGTATCAGTTAAAACATAGAGGCTTTTCAGGCCTTTACTTTGCGCATAACGC
>Ga0055584_100006522_pt1 | contig 11441 bp, 10 predicted proteins | sample OSDHelmetaG_FD_58716 | JGI IMG/M metagenome (GOLD analysis project Ga0055584, IMG submission 58716) | Pelagic marine sediment microbial communities from the LTER site Helgoland, North Sea, for post-phytoplankton bloom and carbon turnover... | ecosystem: Environmental > Aquatic > Marine >...
CCCCGATGCTCAGCAGGAGTTCATCCCGACGAGCGACCTCGACAGCGGATGCAACCGTGTCTACGAAGGCGTCGATGGGTTCGAGCAGATGGTCCGCGTGTAATGAGATCATCACCGAATCAGGGTCGATCTGCGCCAGCTTCCAGGCAGCCCAGGCCAGGACAGGTGCGGTGCCGCGAGCCTGAGGTTCGATCCAGAAACTCTTCGGTCCAAGGTCGGGCAGAACGGTCCGGAAGGGCTCGGCAAGATGTTCACCGGCGAGTATCCGGATCCTCTCGTCCGATGCCAGAGCCCGGGCACGATGTAGCGTGTCGGCGATGAGCGGCTCTTCGCTGCCTAGAGGAAGGAGCTGCTTCGGCCGACGGGGTGTGCTGGCGGGCCAGAACCGGGAACCGATACCTCCCGCAAGGACCGTGACCCACGTCCGAGGGTCAGGTATCGCCGAGGATCTCTTCGATTCGGACAATGAGCTTCTTTGGGCTGAAAGGCTTCGTGAGGAAGTCGGTAGCGCCACCTGCCAGCGCTGCCTCTCGGTCTGCGTCCTGACCCTTCTCGGTCAGGATGATGACCGGTGTGTCTGCGCGGTGCGGATTGGCGCGGATTTTAGCGAGGACTTCCAGGGCGCTGACGCCCGGCATCATGAAATCCAGAATCACCAGGTCCACCGCCTCCTGGCCGAGCTCATCGAGGCCTCGCAAACCGTCCGAGGCCATCATGACCTCGAAACCCCTGGCGCCGAGGGTTGCTTCGAGAACACGCCGAATGTGAGGCTCGTCGTCGACAACGAGAACGCGTCGATTCCGTGCGACGGGCGGGGCGTCTGCCACCGCATCACCTCACTGGACGGGAGTGGGGGAGGAGACCGCTCCGATCGCGACACACGGCCCTCCGTGACTGGCGCGGAACCTACCCCTGAGATGGGGTAAAGTCAAGGAACCACGCGGCTTTTCGGGGTTGACCCCTTGTAACCATCTCGTCAACTTCCCCCACCCGTTTCGGCTCCTGTTCGAGGTCCGTTTTGAATCAGATATCAGGCCAGAATCACCGGCGTTCCCGCGCCGCTCTGTCGCTTGCGGGGGCGCTGTGCATCCTCATGACCGCCACGGCCTGCGACGACGACCCGTTCTCGTTCAACTGGACGGACAACCCGGACACGGTGCTCCTGTATTCGATGGCGCGACCTGAACTGGGCCTCGTTTCGGCGTACTCGTTCTTCCAGGGTCTCGAGCTGGAGGTCGAGGTGCCGGGTGTTGCCGGTCAGTGGGACGTAGCCGTCGATACACGGGATGGTCAGATCGTTCTGTTGCCTCCCCCGGTCCTCGGCATCTTCACGGAGGCCGAGATCGCAACCTTCGAAGACACCCGTCTCGAAGACGTCACGGTGGCCCCAAGCGATTCACTCCGATATGTCTCCGACGAGCCGGTGGTCGTGGAATTCGGCAACGTCTATGTGGTCAAGACGAATCGTTCGCCAGGGTCATTCGGTCGCTCCTGCCGGTATCACTCGAAGCTGGAAGCGGTCGATATCGATCCCGTGGGTGGGACGTTCATCTTCCGGCATGTCACGAATCCCGTGTGTAACGACCGGGACCTCGTGCCTCCGAACTGACCCATGCTCGACATCCGGCGACTCCGTGCTGAGCCCGACGCCGTAAAGGAGGCGCTCAGGAAGCGAGATGCCTCGTTCACTCAGGCCGTGGATGCGATCCTGTCTCGGGATGAGGCCCGGCGTGAGGCGATCGGGGAAGTGAACGAGCTCAAGGCCCGGCGCAACAGCGTGTCGAAGCAGGTCGGTGAATTGAAACGATCGGGTCAGGATGCGTCAGCGATCATCGAGCAGACGCGCGCCCTGGGCCAGCAGATTAGTGATCTCGACGACATGATTCGCGATGCTGACGACTTCATTCGTCAGCATCTGCTCCTCATCCCGAATGAACCGCACCCGGATGTGCCCGTCGGTGGAGAGGAGGACAACGAGGTTCTTTCGACATGGGGTACGCCGGCCACGTTCGACTTCGAGGCACAGCCCCATTGGTCGATTGGTGAAGATCTCGGGATTCTCGATATGCCCCGTGGCTCGAAGATCTCCGGGTCGGGTTTCCCTGTGCTGGTCGGGCGCGGCGCTCGACTGCAACGAGGCCTGATCAACTTCTTCCTCGATGTGCACACGGAGGAGCACGACTACACCGAGGTGCGGGTGCCCTACATGGTCAGCCCGGAGTCGATGACGGCCACCGGCCAGCTCCCGAAATTCGCGGAGGAGTCGTACCAGTCGGAGAAAGACGATCTATGGCTGGTGCCGACCGCTGAAGTGCCCGTCACCAACCTGCACCGTGACGAACTACTCACCGTCGAGGACCTGCCCAGACGATACACGGCGTATTCGCCGTGCTTCCGGCGGGAAGCGGGTGCGGCCGGGAAGGACACACGTGGGTTGCTTCGCGTTCATCAGTTCGACAAGGTCGAGCTCGTTCGCTTCGAGACGCCCGAGCGCGGTCTCGAGGCGCTGGAGGAACTCACGCGGGAGGTGGAGACGCTGTTGGAACGCCTCGGCCTGCACCATCGGCGAGTTCTGCTCGCCACCGGTGATCTGGGGCAGAGTGGAGCGATGACGTACGACCTGGAGGTGTGGGCACCGGGGGTGGAGAAATGGCTCGAGGTATCCAGCTGCACGACGTTCACCGATTACCAGGCGCGCCGGGGCAACATCCGGTTTCGTCGTGCTCAGGCGGAAAAGCCCGAGTTCGTCCATACACTCAACGGTTCGGGGCTGGCGCTGCCTCGCGTCGTCGCATCTCTGCTCGAGACGTACCAGGAAGCGGACGGCAGTGTCTCGCTTCCTGAGGCCCTCCACCCCTACGTTGGGGCGGAGCGGCTAACCGCCCCGACGTAGACAAGCTCAGCTCTTGCCTCGTCCGGGGTGGGCACGACGTCCCGATCTCCGGCTCCGATGATCCGCATTAAGTGGCCCGTCGCCTTGGCGACACTGTTCGTGATGCTGCTGGGTTCGTACCTCCTGTACACTCAGCAGATCTTCCGTCGCGTCCAGGAAAATTCGGAGCTCCTGTCCCGGATCTACACCGAGGTGCAGGAGGGCCTGGTCTCACAGGATCAGGCCGAGGTGACCCAGTCCCTTTTAGAGCTTCAGCAGATCGTCACCCAGTCCGGGGTGCCGCTCGTCGTCATGGGCCCAGGTGATACCGTACTGAACCACGTGAATCTGCCGTTTGATGTGGACGATCGGACGGTGGAGGGCCAGGAGCGCATACGGGCGTACGTCCGGCGACTCGACGAAGAGCATGATCCGGTAGGAGACCCGCTCGGAGCCCAGCACATTCACTTTGGGGATTCTCCGGAAGCGCGAAGTTTGCGCTCCGTCCCCTACCTTCAGGCGGCAGGACTGCTGCTGACCGCCTTCATTGGCTTTCTGGTGGTCCGGTACCAGAGGAGAGCCGAAAGCGAGCGAGCGTGGACCTCGATGGCCCGCGAGCTTGCCCATCAGCTTGGGACTCCACTCTCCTCGCTCGCCGGATGGCTTGAAGTACTGCGACTCCCGAAGCGTGACCGACCGGGGGACCTGGATGATCTCGATATCGCGAGCTCGATCGGGGAGGATCTCGATCGGCTCGAACGCATCAGTCACCGCTTCGAGCTCATCGGGACCGAGCCGGATCTGGAGAGCTTGTCGGTCCGTCAGGTTGTCGAGGACCTCGAAGCATACCTGGCAGCGCGCATTCCCAGGCTGGCGAAGAAAGGTGTCGATCTCATCGTCGACATTCCGCACGGATTGCCGCGGGTGAAAGGCAATGAGGTGCTTCTCGTCTGGGCGCTCGAGAACGTCGTCAAGAACGCCCTCGACGCGCTCGCAGGTCGAGGCGGCAAAATCACCATTTATGCCCGAGAGATCGGCGGACAGTGGGTCAGCGTTCGCATTCGGGATTCAGGCCCGGGAGTCGCCCCAGAGGTGCGTGACAGGATCTTCGAACCCGGAGTGTCCACGAAGTCCGGTGGATGGGGTGTAGGCCTCGCGTTGTCACGTCGAATCGTGGAGGGTGTGCACAGCGGTAAGATCGAGCTTCTCGAAACGGTCGAAGGTACGACATTCCAGATCCGCCTTCCCGCAGCGGAAGACTGATCCTCACTGGCCCGCGCGTATGCAGGACTCTTTCCTGAGCTCCGACCTACATCTTCAGGGACTTAACCCAGAACAGCTCCGCGCCGCGCAGCACTTCGAGGGTCCGATCCTCGTGCTCGCGGGTGCCGGCTCCGGTAAGACGAGAGTGCTTACGGCGCGTGTCTGTCATCTAATCCACGTCCACGGCGTTCCGGCTGACCGCATCCTGTCGGTCACGTTCACGAACAAGGCGGCCGGCGAGATGAAGGAGCGGATCGCGCGACTGCTGGGCTCCGAGCCGGCAGGAATGTGGGTCGGAACGTTCCACGCGATCGGAGCACGAATACTGCGGCGCCACGCAGATCGCCTCGGCTGGGATCGGACCTTCAGCATCTTCGATGCCGACCAGTCGCTGCGCCTAGTGAAGAGCGTTCAGGACTCGATCGGTCTCGATCCGAAGCGCTGGAGCCCGAAGGCGATTCGCAATGAGATCAGCAATGCCAAGAACCAGCTGATCAATGCCACGGCGTTCGCCGAGGAGCACGAGGGGTCGTTCGACCTGTATCTGCGCAATGTTGCGAAGGTTTATCCCGAGTATCAGAGGGCGCTCGAACGGCAAAACGCCTTCGACTTCGACGACCTGCTCGTGAAACCAGTCGAGTTGTTTGACGCGGTGCCGGAGCTGCTCGACCGCTATCGGGACAGATTCGCGTTTGTGCTCGTCGACGAGTATCAGGACACCAACCGTGCCCAGTTTCGATTCGTGGAACTTCTGTCTGATCAGCACACGAATCTGATGGTCGTGGGGGACGACGATCAATCGATCTATGGTTGGAGAGGCGCCGACATCAGGAACATCCTCGACTTTGAGGATGCATTCCCGTCGGCCGTCACCGTCCGACTCGAGCAGAACTACCGGTCGAGCGAGAAGATCCTCGACGCCGCGAACCACGTGATCGCGGAGAATCTGAACAGGAAAGGGAAGACGCTTCGGACCGAGCGAGTCGGGGGCGAATCGCTCACGATCCTCGAGGCGTTCGATGAGAATGACGAGGCCCGCTGGATCGTCGGCGAGATCGAGACTCGCGTTCGGGAAACGCCGGGTTCGTCGTACTCGTCGACAGCCGTGTTGTACCGCACGAACGCGCAGGCGCGCGCCCTGGAAGACGCCTTCCGGCGAGAGGGGATCCCTTACCAGGTGGTAGGGGGCGTACGCTTCTACGAGCGGCGAGAGATCCAGGATGTGCTCGCCTATCTGCGTCTAATCTCTAACCCACGGGACGCGGTCGCGTTCGCGCGCGTCGTGAACTACCCGAGGCGCGGTATCGGCCTGACGAGCCAGGAACACCTCGTTCGCTGGGCCACCGAGCAGAACCTGTCCCTCCTGGAGGCGGCGCTGCGAGCGAGCGAGATTCCTAAGCTTCGGGCAGCCGGGGCTCGTGGGCTCGAACGCTTTGCCGAGCTGATCCAGCGCTTTGGCGTGCGGGCTACCCAGGCACGGGTTGGGGATCTGCTCGAAGAGCTGGTGGAGGACCTCGATCTCGTCCGCCACCTTGTCGAGGAGGGGCCTGACGGAGAAGACCGCGCCCGAAACGTCACCGAGCTTATCGCAGGTGCCGTGGATTTCGACTCCACGCAGGTTCAGAGCATTGCCGCGGAGGACATCGATACGTTCACAGAGCTCGACCTCTTCCTGCAGCAGGTCGCTCTGGTTGCCGACGTTGATCGCCTCGATCCGGATGCTGACACCGCGACCCTCATGACGCTGCACAACGCCAAGGGGCTCGAGTTTCCGGTCGTCTTCATTGCGGGTATGGAAGAGGGACTCTTCCCGCTGGGTCGGGCGTACGACGATCCCGAAACACTCGAGGAGGAGAGACGACTCTTCTACGTCGGGATCACTCGGGCTGAGAACAAGCTTTCGCTGTGCTGGGCACGGCAGCGTCGCCGTGCGGGAGACTTCAACTACAACACCCGCTCATCATTCGTCGATGCGATTCCCGAAGAACTGATCGAGGAACGGCGCTCGAAGCGTTTGAGCGTTGCGGCCCAATCGACACCTCATCGAAGCGGGCGGGCGTGGCGATCGGAGGGCGGACGCCGTGACGACGCCGATGTCGAGTATGAGCCGGATGCCGATCTCGCGATGAACCAGGACACCCCGCGCTTCGTGAAGGGAGAGCGGGTCGTCCATCAGACCTTTGGCTCCGGCTCGGTCGTGGAGATCTCGGGCTTCGGTCGAGACCTCAAGGTGACCGTCGACTTCGATGAGGTGGGTCGCAAAAAACTCCTCCTGCGGTATGCAGCGCTCGAAAAAGACTGGCCATGAGCGTCGACAGGGCTGAAGTCGACCGGATCGCACAACTTGCGCGCTTGAGCCTCGGAGATGAGGAAGCCGATCGATTGACCGCGGAGATGAACGTGATTCTCGCGCACGTGGAACTGCTGCGCACTGTCGATTCGGAGGGGAGTCGCACCACGCAGCTCCGCGAGGGGGAGGAGAAGGTGAGCGTAATCCAGGGGGCACGTGACGAGATTGGTACGCCGGACCCCCTAAGCGAAAGCCCTTCTACGTTTGCGCCCGAGTGGGAGGAGGGCTTCTTCGTTGTGCCGCCGCTCCCTGGTGTAGTAGCGGAGGACGATGAGGGATGACGGCGGCAGACTCGCTCGAGAGGATCCGTCGAGAGGAGTCGTTGGACTCTGGCCTCAACGCCTTCGTCTCGCTTGCGGGAGTCCGGGCCATGGAGACTGCGGTCGGAAGCCTCAGCGAGGTCGGGCGGGGTACTGCCGGAAACGAGAGAGGTGTTCTGGGGGGCCGGTTCGTTGCTGTAAAAGACAATCTCGTGACCCTCGACCTTCCTGTGACCTGCGGGTCGAACATGCTCGCCGGGTACCGCTCGCCGTTCGAGGCCACAGCGGTACGGCTCCTGCGCAAAGCCGGCGGAATCGTGGTCGGGAAGACGAACATGGACGAGTTCGGCATGGGTTCGTCGACGGAGAATTCAGCGTGGGGTCCCACGCTGAATCCTCATGATCGGACTCGGGTGCCGGGTGGGAGTTCAGGTGGTTCCGCTGCCGCGGTCGCCGCCGGGTACGTGAGCATGGCGCTCGGCTCAGACACCGGCGGGTCGGTCCGGCAACCTGCCGCCCTGTGCGGCGTCGTAGGAATCAAGCCGACCTACGGGCGCGTCAGCCGTTATGGGCTTGTCGCGTTTGCATCGTCACTGGATCAGATCGGCACGTTCGGGGGCAGCGTGCATGACGCCGCGACGTTGCTGGCCGTCATTTCCGGCCATGATCGGCGGGACGCGACCAGTGCGAATCGCCCCCCGCTCTCACTCGCGGACATTGTTGCTGATCCGGACGCCCAGGGGCTGGCAGGGATCACGATCGGTGTGCCTGTGGAGTACTTCCCGGACACACTCGACACCGAGGTCCGTAGCCGTACGGACCGGGCACTCTACCACCTCCGTGCCGCGGGGGCGACGGTTCGTGAGGTCACCCTGCCGAATACCGATCTGGCCGTGCCGTGCTATTACGTGCTCGCTCCGGCAGAGGCCTCGAGCAACCTTGCCCGTTTTGATGGTGTTCGATTCGGTCAACGGGTTTCGGCCGGGTCGTTGCTCGAGATGTACCAGGCGACCCGCGGCGAGGGGATGGGCCTCGAAGTGAAGCGCCGCATCATGCTCGGCACCTTCGCACTCTCTGCTGGCTACTACGATGCGTACTACGGCACGGCGCAACGGGCCCGAGTGAACATCCGCGCGGACTTCGAGCGCGTCTTTGGACAGGGGGTGGATCTGATCTTCACGCCCACCACGCCCTCTCCCGCCTTTCGGATCGGTGAAAAGATCGACGATCCGCTGGCGATGTACCGGCAGGACATCTTTACGACGCCCGCCAGCCTGGCGGGGATCCCCGCCATGTCCGTACCGATCGGGTCCGTGCAGGGCTTGCCTGTTGGCGGGCAGCTCCTCGCTCCCTGGTGGGAAGAGGTGACGATGATCCAGGCCGCGCGTGTGCTCGAAGCTACGATGAACGCCTCATGACCGCCTGGCAGCCGGTCGTCGGGATCGAGCTGCATGCGCAGCTCGGGACCGGGCGGAAGCTCTTCTGCGCTGATCGTGCCGTCTTCGGGGCCGCTCCAAACACACACGTGTGCCCGGTGTGCCTCGGTCTGCCCGGAGCGCTCCCGACCCTTGATGCCGATGCCGTACGCCTCGCGATTCGGACCGCCCTGGCGCTCGAGTGTACGGTCCATGATCGATCCGTCTGGGCCCGGAAGAACTACTTCTACCCAGACCTGCCCAAGGGATATCAGATCACGCAGTTCGAAGAGCCGCTGGCAACTTCAGGGAGCGTCGAGTTCGACAGCAGCGATGGACCCGCCGTCGTCCGGATCCACCGGATTCATATGGAGGAGGACGCCGGTAAGTCAGTGCACGACCGGATCGCGGGTGCGAGCGCGGTTGATCTGAACCGGGCCGGAATCCCACTCGTGGAGATCGTGACGGAACCGGACCTTCATGAACCCGCCGATGTCCGCGCGTTTCTTCAGACGCTCAAGCGGATCCTGGAGTACGCGGACGTAGGTGACTGCTCCATGGAGGAGGGAAGTCTGCGGGTGGACGCGAATGTCTCGATCCGGCGTACGGGCGACAGGGGGCTCAACACGAAGACCGAGATCAAGAACGTCAATTCCTTCGCTGGGGTCGAACGGGCGATCCAGCTCGAGATCGCGCGCCAGATCGAGGTCGTCGAGTCCGGTGCAGCCGTCCGCTCCGAGACATTGCTCTGGGATGATCACCGCGGCGTTCTGCGCTTCATGCGAGCCAAAGAGGACAGCCACGATTATCGGTATTTCCCCGAGCCGGACCTGCGCCCGCTACGGCTGAGCGCAGATCTGATCGCGTCTGAGCGTGACGCCTTGCCCGAACTCCCGCGTGCGCGGGCCACGCGTTTTCGCAAAGCACTCGGACTCTCTGCGTACGCCGCTGACGTGCTTACGCAGACTGCGGACGGGGCGGACTACTTCGAAGCGGTTGCAAACGGCTGCAACGATGCGCAGTCGGCTGCGAACTGGGTGATGGGTCCGGTTCAGGCTCTGATGAAGGAGCACGGGAGCGCGGCAGGTGACTTCGGCATCCGTCCGGACAGGATCGTCGAACTACTTGAACTCCTGGACGCCGCTACGATCTCCGACGCGATCGCGAAGAAGGTCCTGCGGTGGATGCTGGAGGAATCGAAGGCTGCTGGCACGATCGTCTCCGAGCGCGGGCTTGAACAGGTTCGTGATACCGCTCTTCTGGTCGATTGGATCGAGGAGGTCCTGGCAGCCCACCCGGGTGAAGTCGAGCGCTACCTCGATGGCGAGGCGAAGCTGGTCGGGTTCTTCGTCGGTCGAGTCATGGGACGATCAGGCGGCCGGGCAGACCCTCGTCAGGTCAACGCGCTGCTTCGGGATCGCCTGAGGGCCTGAACGGGGGTAGGGTACGTCCGGCCGCGGTCTCTGAACTGATCCCCGATGCGAATTCCGGGTCGTTGATCTGAGGCCAGTACACCAGCGGTTCGTCGGGGAAGCCGAAGAACGCGTCTGCCATCTCGGCCAGTACCTCTGGATGATCCGCCGTGTGATCGGACATCGCTCTCCGTCTGACCTTCTTCGCGAGCTTCAGGTTCAGATCTCCCACCGGATCGAGCTGGGCCGCAGCCGAGCGCTCCCGGTCACCGAGGTAGCCGATGATGTGCTCGAACGAGCGCTCGAAGTACTGATCGACGACAGGATTAGGCAGATCGAACCGTGAGTTCGCGAGGAGCTGGCCAAAAACCTGCTGCCATCGTTCGTGCCCCTGGAAGCGGATCATGCCCCGGAAAATCCGCCGGTTGGTGCCGAAGCTGAACACGGTTCGGCTCAAAACGTCATCGAAGAGCGCATCGGCCTCACTGTGGTCGTGATCCACGACCACGTGCCGGGCCAGATTGAGGAAGTCTTCGCCCACATGCATGTCCATACGGTGCTCCCAGTATGTATGGCCCAGCGCCTGGGTTGTATTGGTAAGGAGGAGCTGGCGGGGCACGAAGGTGTTGTGCGCCACCGTGTCGGCCGCGAGGTGGGACAGGTAGCCGAGCCCGACGGCCGCGAGTCGTTCGGACCCCGCTGTCTGGAAGATCTCCTCTCCGATGTGCCAGTTATGGCAGTGCCTGCCTTCGGGGACGTATTTCTTTGCGAACGAAATGTCTGCCGCGACTGATCCGTATAGGTAGTGCAGGGGGTAGCGCTCGAGGAGCACTCGGACAGCCGGGGGTACGAGGTACAGCGAGCTGAGTACCGCTTCACCCAGGGCGACGTGTGTAGCCGGACCCCAGGCGAGGGCAGGCTCCGGGGCGAGCAACAGCCACCCCGTCGCGATTGCGAACGCAGACAGCAGCACGCGGCCGAGGGCCACGGTTGATCAGGCCCCGTTGTCCACAGACGACCCTACAGGCTCGGTGGGCTGGTCCTCTGGCGGGTCCGAGTCGGACTGAACGAACTCGTCCTGCGGGGACTGCGCCGACTCCTCGTCGCGATCGTCTTCGTCGAGGTTCGGGGCGCCTGGGTTGTTATGGAGGTGGGGAGAGGCGATCTGACGCGCCCCGGCCTTTACACCGCGGACGGTTGACGCCGTATCGAGAAAGATCTCCTCAGCTTCCCCCTGAACGACCTCCATGAGAGCGTTGAAGTCCTCAATGCGGTCTTCCATGTGCTCGGAGGCTTGGTGGAGGCGGTCGGAAAGTGCGCGAACGGACGAGTTCAAACGCTCGACGTCCGTACGCAGGGCCTGAGTGATGAACTCGAGGTTGTCCGAGATGAGTTTCGCGCGATCAGAGACGGGGCCGATGTTCTCCTGTGCGAGACCTTTCATGTCGCCAAGGAGACGGTTGAGCCGCAGAAACACCGACAGTGCGACCAAGACGAGAACAAGCAGCCCGACGGCGATCACGATCGACGCCACATCGGAAAGTGTGGCCAGCGTCGTGCCACTGGCGGCGGCCTGAGCGAGATTCAGCGGAGTCATTCCCATGTCTCCAAGATAATGCCCCCCAGCGTCTTCGTCTCGCTGAGCGCGGGCACTTCGGCACGCATCGTGCAATTCCGGGGGTTCGGAGGCCGGAGGTTCGATCGGTCTCGCTTCCACTGAATTGGTCACTTGGCTCTGAGGTGCTCGATGGTGCGGTTGGCGAGGGATATGGGGTCCGGGTATGTTCCGTCTTCCGCGGCCCGGCCGTCGGCCGAGACAGGCCACAGCCGCGTCGCCCCCTTCTCACCGCGCTTTCAGGACGCCATGGG
>Ga0055584_100006524_pt1 | contig 11438 bp, 12 predicted proteins | sample OSDHelmetaG_FD_58716 | JGI IMG/M metagenome (GOLD analysis project Ga0055584, IMG submission 58716) | Pelagic marine sediment microbial communities from the LTER site Helgoland, North Sea, for post-phytoplankton bloom and carbon turnover... | ecosystem: Environmental > Aquatic > Marine >...
TCATCCTCGGCTCGCGCTGGGCGTACGAGGAACTCGGCTGGGGTGGCTACTGGGCCTGGGACCCGGTCGAGAACGCCGCGTTCATGCCGTGGCTCATCGCCACGGCGTTCCTCCACTCGGTGATGGTGCAGGAGCGGCGCGGGATGCTCCGGGTCTGGAACATGGCCCTCATCATCCTGACCTTCTCGATGGCGATATTCGGGACGTTCCTGACCCGATCCGGGATCATCGCGTCGGTGCACGCCTTCGGCGAGTCCACGCTCGGCACGTGGTTCCTCGGGTTCATCGCGGTGATCGTGATCGGCTCGACGGCGCTGCTCGTGATGCGCATCCCGATGCTGCGAAGCCGCCACTCGCTCGAGAGCTACATCAGCCGCGAGGCGATCTTTCTGTTCAACAACCTGCTGTTGGTCGGACTGGCGTTCGCGGTCTTCTGGGGCACCGTCTTCCCGATCATCTCCGAGGCGGTCCGGGGCCAGGAGATCACCGTCGGCCAGGGCTACTACGACCAGATCGCGGTGCCGATCGGGATCGCGCTCCTGATCCTGACCGGCGTGGGACCGCTGGTCCCGTGGCGCAAGGCATCGCTGCGACGGCTCGCCTCGCGGTTCGTGGGACCGGTCGCCGTGGGCGTGGCGGCGGCATTCGCGCTGCTGGTCCTGACCGACGCGTGGTCGAACCCCGCCGCCGCCGGGACCATCGCGGCCGCCGCGTTCGTCGTCGCCTGCATCGCGGGCGAGGTGTGGCGCGCGGCGCGCACCCGCCACGCGCTCGGCGACGTCTCGTGGGCGGGGGCGGTCACGCAGCCGATCATGCGCAACCGTCGTCGCCACGGCGGCTACGTGGTCCACATCGGTGTCGCGGTGCTCTTCGTGGGCCTCGCCGCCTCGTCGGCCTACGTGAGCCAGGCGGACTTCGCGCTTCGGGCCGGCGAGCGAGGCGAGGTCGGCGGCTACACGTTCGTCTACGAGAACGCGCAGCGCGCCCGCGACGAGCACGTGGGCAGCGTCGGCGTCGCGCTCGGCGTGTTCAGGGACGGCGACCGCGTCACGACGATGGAGCCGGCGGTCAACTTCTACTTCGCCCAGGAGCAGCGCTCGACCGAGGTGGCGATCGACTCAAGTGCCTCGCGTGACGTCTACGTCGTCCTCGCCGGCCTCGACGAGTCCGGTTTGGCGCGGTTCTCGGTCTTCATCAACCCGCTGGTGACCTGGCTCTGGGCGGCGGGCCTCATCATCTTCGCCGGTGGGCTGTTCGCCGCATGGCCCCCCGCCGCGGGCCGCAAGGCCGTGGCCGCGTCCGAAGACGCCGGCGTGCGCGCGGGCGCGCGGTCGGGGTAGGCGCCGTGTGGGTCGCGGTCGTGGTCGTCGTGATCGCGGCGGTGGCGATCGTCGTCGGGGTGGCCTGGCCGCTGCTCGCCAGGCCCGAGGCGCCTGCGGAGGCCCCCGACGCGGTCGCCAGACGCCGGAAGGCCCTCGAGGACGACCTCGAGCGGGCGGTCGAGGCGATCCGTGAGATCGCCCAGGACCACCGGTCCGGCGCGTTGTCGGACGAGGACTTCGAGACCCTCGACCGGGACGAGCGGCAGCGCGCCGTGGAGATCATGCGGCGTATCGACGCGATCGACGGGACCCCGCCGGCAGCGAGATCCGGTGAGGAACGCGCGGCAGGGACGGGTCGGGCCGGAACGAACTCCTGACAGCGCGGCCGGACGCCGACGTAGTATCACGCCGGTCGCATTTCGCCCCGCGCCGCCCCGACGAGACGAGACGACCCATCCCCCAGCCGCCGACACGCCGTCGACTGACCGCCGCAGCCGCCACGGGTGGCGTCGCGCTCGCGCTCGTCTTGGCGGGCGTGGCAGGCTCCGCTCCGTCGGCGTCCAACGAGAAGGCCGACGTCGACGCGAAGCTCGCCCAGGCCGAGTCACGGCTGCGCAGCGCGCAGGCCCGCGAGCAGGTGCTGACCGGCCAGGTGGCCGCCTTCAGCGCCGACATCCGTGAGCTCGAGGCGCGGCTCGCGCCCCTTCGCCGGCGCGCCGAGGCGCTCGAGGCCGAGAAGGCGGCGCTCCGGGCCCGGCTCGACGACCTGACCGAGCGGCTCTCGATTGAGCGTGTCCGGCTGGCGCGAACCCAGGACACGCTCGACGAGCGCCGTCGGATCCTGTCCGAGCGCCTCGTGGACGTGTACACGCGCGGCGAGCCCGATCCGCTGCTGGTCCTCCTGGAGGCGGACTCGGTCTCCGGCGCCATCGACACGGTGGCGACGCTGGAGCGCGTGGTCGACGCCGACCGTGACCTGGTCGGCTCCGTGCGCGAGCGTCGCAACGAGGTTCGCCGGACACGTGATCGGATCACGGAGGTCCGCGCCGAGGTCGCCGTTGCGGAGCGACGGGCGGCCGAGGCGGCCGCCGAGGCGCGCGCCGCGACGGACGAGCTCGAGCGCAAGCGTGTCGCGGTGGACCGCCTGCTCGACGGGCGACGGGCGCTACTCGGGAACGTCCGGGGCGATCGCGAGACCATCGAGGCCGAAGCCCAGAACCTGCGCCAGCGCTCCTCCGCGCTCGGCGCCCGCATCGTCGCCGCCCAGCAGGCGAGCGCGGTCCCGGCGGCACCCGGCGCGCCCGCGCCCTCTGCGCCGAGCGGCTCGGTGGCCACGGGCTCGGCCTCCGCGTCCGGGTTCGTCTTTCCAGTCGGCGGTCCGATCACCTCGGGCTTCGGTCCTCGCTGGGGGCGGATGCATGAGGGGATCGACATCTCCGCGTCGACCGGCACGCCGATCGCCGCCACGGCCGCCGGCACCGTCATCCTGGCCGGCTGGCAGGGCGGGTACGGCCAGTTGGTGGTTGTCGACCACGGTGGTGGCATCAGCACCGCCTACGCCCACCAGTCCGCGATCAGCGTGAGCGTGGGCCAGGCCGTCGGGCAAGGGCAGGCGCTCGGCGCCGTCGGGTCGACCGGCAACTCGACCGGCCCGCACCTGCATTTCGAGGTCCGCGTCAACGGCGGGGCCGTCAACCCCATGGGATACCTCTAGGGGCCCGACGCGCCGACGTCCGCGAGGGCGTGGCAACGATCGAGGACCGCGTCCAGCATGTCCGGCGTCAGGCGGCCGGTGAAGGTGTTCTGCTGGCTGGGGTGGTATGAGGCGATCATCGTGCGGCCGGCGACGGCCGCCTCCGCCGCGTGGCCGAATCGAGGCCAGGGTCGCGGCGGATCGAGCGCCCGAAGCGTCGCCTGCCACGCGAGCGCCCCGAGCGCCAGCACGACGGGCGCCCGGGCGCACAGGTCGAGCTCGCGGCGAAGGTAGGGGAGGCACCTCGCCGACTCGTCGGGCGTGGGTCGATTGGCCGGCGGCGCGCAGCGGACCGCGGCGGTCACCCGGCAGCCGCGCAACTCCAGACCGTCGTCGGCGCGGGTGCTCGTCGGCATGGTGGCAAGGCCGGCCCGATGGAGTGCGGCGAACAGGAAGTCGCCGCTCCGGTCGCCGGTGAACACACGCCCGGTCCGGTTGGCGCCGTGCGCCGCCGGGGCGAGCCCGACGATCACGAGCCACGGGCGCGCGTCTCCGAATCCTGGGATCGGCCGGCCCCAGTAGACCTCGCCCGCGAAGGACCGACGGGGGTTGGCCGCCACGTCTTCGCGCCACGCCACGAGCCGTGGGCAGGCGCGGCACGCGATCACCTCGTCCCCGAGCGCGGCGAGCGCCGCCGACGCGTCGCTCACGGCCGAGCGACCAGCCGCCGGGCCAGGACGGCGGCGCTTTCGTCAAGGACGGCCGGGTCGTGCTGCAGCGTCCGGTGGCCTCCGCCCGCCACCAGCCGCAGGCGCGTGTCGTCCGGCGCGATCGCCGCGAGGGCGGCGCTGGCGCGCCACGGCACGACGTCGTCGCCGGTCGCGTGCCAGATCGTCCGCGAGATCCCGTCGCCGGGCCGAATCGTCGGCTCGAGCGGGTGCTCGCGCGGCCATGGGTCGCCGGTTCGCGTCGCGAGGCCCGCCGGAGTGGCGGGGCAGATCGCGACGACGGCGCCCACCGCCGGATGTCTCGCGGCGGCATGCAGCGCGAGGAAGCCGCCGAGCGACGAGCCCCGGACGCCGAGCGGCCCGTGTCCCCGGACGGCGAGCGCGTCGAGCGCCGCAACCACGTCGTCCAGCATGCCCGGTCCGATCTCGCCCGCGCTCGCACCGTGGCCCCGCAGGTCGATCGCCAGCGCCGCCATCCCCCGGCCCGCGACACGCTCGGCGAAGTCCGAGTGGTTCTCCTTGCGGCTGCCGAGCCCGTGGACGACCACCACGCCCGGCGTGCCCGCGGGGGCGGTCGTCAACAGGGCGGCGAGCACGGTCCCGTCGGGGGCGTGGACCTCGGTCGCGACGGCGGTCATCGCGGCCACGGTACCCGCTCTCTGGTACCGTCCGCCGGCCGATGACGCCGTTCCCGCAGGTCCTTCCGCCCTCCGCGGAACTCACCCCCGAAGGGCACCTCGCGATCGGCGGGTGCGATGTTGCGGAGCTCGCGAGCCGTTTCGGCACGCCGCTCGTGATCTACGACGAGGGCCTCCTGCGTGCGACCGCGCGCACCTTCGTCAGTGAGCTCACGGCCGCAGCACCCGACTCCGAGGTCGTCTACGCGAGCAAGGCCTACTGGGGCCTCGCGATGCTGCGGTTGGCGGGCGAGGAGGGGCTCTCGGTCGACGTGGCCTCAGGTGGCGAGCTCCACTCCGCGCTCGCGGCGGGAGTCGCGCCCCGGCGCCTCTACATGCACGGCAACAACAAGGACGACCGCGAGGTCGACGAGTTGCTCGATGCCGGAGTCGGCACCGTGATCCTCGACAACTTCACGGAGATCGCGTCCCTCGAGCGGGCGGCCTCCGAGCGCGGCCTGCGCCAGCGGGTGCTCGTCCGGGTGACGCCCGGGGTCGACGCCGACACCCACAGCTACATCCGCACCGGGCACGACGACTCCAAGTTCGGGTTCTCGCGCGCCAGCGGGGCCGCTGCCGCCGCCGTGGCGGAGGCCAGGGCGGCACCGCACCTCGACCTGGTCGGGCTGCACGCACACATCGGCTCGCAGTTGCTCGACCTGTCCGAGCAGCCCGAGGCCGCCCGGTTGCTCGCGGACTTCGCGGCTGCGGTGGATGGCACCGACCTGCGCCTGGTCAACATGGGCGGCGGGCTCGGCATCGCCTACACCCGTGACCAGTCGCCGCCCGCCATCGGCGACTTCTGCCGCCAGGTGGTGCAGGCGGTCCACGCCGAATGGGACCGTGTCGGGCTTCCCCGGCCCCGCGTCCTGATCGAGCCCGGCCGGGCGATGGTCGGCCGGGCCGGCGTGACCGTCTACCGGGTCGGCGCCCTCAAGGAGCAGGCCGGCTGGGTGGACGCGGCGGTCGACGGAGGCATGAGCGACCTGATCCGGCCGATGCTCTACGGCGCGACCTACGAGGCGCTGCTCGCGAACCGCGTCGAGGATCCCGCCGACGCCACCGTCCGCATCGTGGGCAAGCATTGTGAGAGTGGCGACGTCCTGGTCCAGTCGGCACGGCTGCCGCGGCCGCGAAGCGGGGATCTGGTCTGCATCCCCGCCACCGGGGCCTATGGCGTGTCGATGGCCTCCAACTACAACGGGGTGACGCGACCGGCGGTGGTGTTCGTGGACCGGGCCGAGGCGCGCGTCGTGACGCGCCGCGAGACCTACGCGGACCTGATCGCGCGGGACGAGCCGACGCCCACATGAGCGGCGCGGTGCGCATCGGCCTGCTCGGTTGCGGCACCGTGGGCGGTGCCGTCGTGCGGCAGATCGCCGAGGGCGGGGCCACGATCGAGCGCGCGTCGGGGCATCGCCTGGAGGTGGGCCCGGTGCTCGTCCGGGATCTGGCCCGTCCGCGGGCCGGGGTCGATCCGGCCCTCCTGACCGATGATCCGGCCGCGGTGATCGAGGACCCCGACGTCCGCGTGGTCGTCGAGGTGATGGGGGGGCTCGACCCGACCGGCGATCTGCTCCGGCGCGCGCTCAGGGCGGGCAAGTCGGTCGTCACCGCCAACAAGCAGCTCCTCTCGCGCGACGGCCCCGAGCTGCTCGAGCTGGCGGCCGAGACCGGGACCGAGCTGCGCTTCGAGGCGTCGGTGTGCGCCGCGATCCCCGTCATCAAGGTGCTCCGCGAGTCGTTGCTCGCGGCCGAGATCTCGGCGGTCACGGGCATCGTGAACGGCACGACGAACTTCATCCTCACCGAGATGCGCCGGTCGGGGCTCACCTACGCCGACGCCCTGGTGCGCGCGCAGGAGCTCGGATACGCGGAGGCCGATCCCACCGACGACGTGGGCGGTGCCGACGCGGCGGCGAAGATGGCCATCCTCGCCTCGATCGCCTTCCATACCCGGGTCGGCATCGACGAGGTGCCCTTCGAGGGCATCGACCGACTGGACGCCCAGGACATCGAGCTGGCGGCCGGGCTCGGGTTCACGGTCAAGCTGCTCGGCGTCGCCCGCCTGGTGGGGGGCGCCGTCAGCGTCCGCGTGTTCCCGGCGCTCGTGCCGATCGGGCATCGGCTCGCCGCCGTGACCGGACCGGACAACGCGGTCCTCCTGGAATCGAGCACCGTGCGCGAGATCATGTTGGCCGGCCCCGGCGCCGGCGGTGTCGAGACCGCGTCGGCCGTGGTCGCCGACGTCCTGTCGATCCTGGGGACCCACACGGGCTCGTTCCTGCACAACGCATTGGCCGACGCGGGGCGCCCCACGGCACCTCCCGCCGCGGTGCCGACCGCCTACTACATGCGCCTGCAGGTCGCCGACCGCCCGGGCGTCCTGGCGCGCGTGGCCTCCGTGCTCGCCGACGCCGACCTGTCGATCCGCACCGTGGCGCAGGACGGGACGGGCGAGGGCGCGCGCCTGGTCATGATCCTCCATCGGGGCGACGACGACCGGATGGGCAGGGCGCTCGCCGGGATCGCGGCGCTGGCGGAGGTGCGCGAGCCCCCCGTGACGCTTCGGGTGATCGGCTCCGGCGCCGGCGGTCGCGAGCCATGAGCGGCCTGATCGAGCGCTACCGCGACCTGCTGCCGGTCGATGATGCGACACCGGTGATCAGCCTGGGCGAGGGGGGCACTCCGCTCGTCCCTCTGCCGCGGTTGTCGGAACGCCTGGGAATCGAGCTCCACGCCAAATTCGAGGGCGCCAACCCGACCGGCAGCTTCAAGGACCGGGGCATGACCGTGGCCGTCTCGCGCGCCGTCCAGGACGGCGCGGCGGCCGTCGTCTGCGCCTCCACCGGCAACACGTCCGCCTCGGCCGCGGCATACGCGGCCAGGGCCGGCCTCCGGGCCGCGGTGCTCATCCCCCAGGGCAAGATCGCGACCGGGAAGTTGGCGCAGGCGATCGTCCACGGCGCCCGGGTGATCGCCATCGAGGGCAGCTTCGACGATGCGCTGGTCCTGGTCCGCGACCTGGTCGCCCGTCATCGGATCGCGCTGGTCAACTCGGTCAACCCGCTGCGGCTCGAGGGGCAGAAGACCGGTGCGTTCGAGGTCTGCGACGAACTCGGCGATGCGCCGGACGCCCTCTGCATCCCGGTGGGCAACGCCGGCAACGTCACGGCCTACTGGATGGGCTTTCGCGAATACCGCGAGCGCGAGCGCATCGGGCGGCTGCCCCGCTGCTACGGGTTCCAGGCCGCCGGCGCGGCACCGCTCGTCAACGGTGCACCGGTCGCCAGGCCGGAGACCATCGCGACCGCGATTCGGATCGGCAACCCCGCCACCGGTGCGCGCGCCATGGAGGCGATGAACGACTCGGGCGGGGGTGTGGCGGCGGTCACCGACGAGGAGATCCTCGACGCCTATCGCCTGCTCGCCCGCGAGGAGGGGCTGTTTTGCGAGCCCGCGTCGGCCGCCTCGGTCGCCGGGGCGATCAAGCGCGCTGAGTCGGGTGACCTGCGGGGTGGCGAGCGTGTGGTCTGCGTCCTGACCGGCCACGGCCTCAAGGATCCGGAGTCGGCGATCGCGGGCGCCGAGGTGATGCGCCTCCCGGCGTCGTACGACGCGGTCGAGGAGGCGATCCTTGGCTGAGACCCTCTCGGTGAGCGCCCCCGCCACGTCGGCGAACCTGGGCCCCGGCTTCGATGCGCTGGCGATCGCGCTCGACCTGTCGAACACGGTCCGCATCACGCGCCGCCCCGGCCCGCTCGAGGTCGTCGTGGTGGGCGAGGGCGAGGGCGAGGTTCCCCTGGACGCCGACAACCTCGTCTGCCGGGCGCTCGCGACCGGTGTGGACGACCTCGACGGGCTTCGGATCGAGTGCCGCAACCGCATCCCGCTCGGCCGGGGCCTCGGGTCCTCGGCCGCCGCCGCCTGCGCGGGGCTCGTGGCGGCCAACGCGCTCGGCCTCCGGCGGTGGTCGCCGGACGACCTGCTGGCGCACGCCGCGCGCCTGGAGGGGCACGCCGACAACGCCGCCGCGTGTCTGTTCGGCGGCGTCGTGGCGGTCGCGCCGGGGATCTCCGCGGTCCAGCTCGGGGTGCCCGAGGGGCTCGCGATGGTCGCCGTGATCCCCGAGGCTCGGACCTCGACCGATGCCGCGCGCGAGGCGCTGCCCGCGACCGTGCCCCTTCGCGACGCGGCCGACACCGTGGCTCGCGCGGTGGCGCTCGTGCTCGCGCTCTCGCAGGGGCGCCTGGACGACCTGACGCCGGTGCTCGAGGACGGCCTGCACGAGCCCTACCGCGGTCCGCTCTGCCCTGGCCTCGACGCCCTGCGCGGCCTGGTGGGCCAGGGCGGGTGTCTCGGGGTCACGATCTCGGGCTCGGGCCCGACCACGCTGCTCTGGGCGCGCACCGAGGACGCGGAGCGCGTCGCCGCCGTCGCGGACGACGTGCTCGCCGGCGCCGGCGTGGCGGCCCGCACGCGCGTCTGTCGTCCGACCCCGGCCGGTGTCCGCGCCCGCTGGTTGGGCGACGAGGAGCACAGCCTGGCCCGGGCGATCGGCTGATGGCGGGCGTCTGGCGCCACGCGCGGGGAGAGGTCGACTGCGCGCGCGGCCGCCTGATCGGGATCGTCAACGCGACGCCGGACTCGTTCACCGACCAGGGCGCCCACTTCGGCACCGACGCGTCCGTGGCGCGCGGCCTCGAGCAGGCCGCGGCCGGCGCAGACATCGTCGAGGTGGGCGGCGAGTCGCTCCGGTACAAGCCGGCCATCGACCCGGCGGTCGAGATCGCCCGCGTGACGCCGGTGATCGAGCGGCTCGTCCGCGAGCTCGATCAGCCGGTCGCCATCGACACGTTCAAGCCACGGGTCGCCGAGGCCGCCATCGCCGCGGGCGCGAGCATCCTCAACGATCCGACCGGCCTGCGCGAGCCGGGCATGGCCGAGGTGGCCGCGGCGGGCGGGGTGGGCGTCGTCCTCAGCCACTACTTCGGCCCCCCGAAGGTCCGGCCCACCAGCTTCCCCGATGTCGACGTCCCGGTCGCCGTGGTGGATTGGGCCCTCCGGGCGATCGACCAGGCCGTCGCCGCCGGGGTCGACCCGGAGCACATCGTGGTCGACCCCGGCGTCGGACTCGGCAAGTCCCCCGAGCAGGACCTCGATCTGCTCCACCGATTGCGCGAGGTCGTCGTGGGCGTCGGCCGCCCCGTGTTCGTCCCGATCTCCAACAAGAAGGTGATCGGGGCCGTGACCGGCGCCCTCCCGAAGGAGCGCCTGGCGGGCACGGCCGCCGGGCTGGCGTGGAGCCGCCTGCAGGGGGCATCGATCTTCCGGGTCCACGACGTCGCGTTCATGCGTGAGGTCCTGGAGATGACCGAGGCGCTCGCCGACGGCGCACCGGCGGAGTGGCACTGGGTCGCGAAGTAGCCGCGGTGCGTGTGGCCGGGCGAATGCGGTCACCGATTGATTGCGTGCCGCGGCCCTCATCTGTCAGCCTGTCCGCATGAGCGACGACAGCGATTTCCCCTTCAACTTCGCGTTCGGCGAGGGTGCCGGCGAGGAGTTCAAGGAGCGACTCAAGGAACTGATGCGCGCCCAGCGCGAGGCCTTCGAGGAGATGCAGGCCGAGTCCGGCGGACAGCTCGCCGCGGTCGACCGCTGGCAGGTCATCCAGCAGGCCACGGCCCTCGCCACGGCGGGCCTCGGGACGCTGCAGCCGCAGGCCACGCCCGACGAGGCCGCTGACGCGATGGGCATCATGTTCGCCCGCGCGATGGCCGCGCTCCAGGGTGCGCTCCGCCCGACCCCCTAGGCGTCCGTCGGCGCCTCGGCGTCGCGGTGGATGCCGTTTGCCGGCCGCAGCCGCAACTCGAAGGTGGCCCCGGAGACCGCGTCGCGCGTCTCGTCCATCCGCGTGCGCAGGTCCTCGAGCTGGGCCGTGACGCGCGCGAGCTCGTCGTGGGTGCGGCGCCAGCCCGCCTCCATCACATCGAGCAGCAGCTCCATGTCCTCGACCAGCGCACGCCGCTCGCTCGCCGCCTCGTCGGCCAGCTCGGCCCGAAGCGCATCGAGCGCCATCGGCGGCGCGGTGACGAGCCCTTCGGCCTGCACGCGCGCCATCTCCGACTCCATGCGCCTGAGGGCGGAGAGGACCTCGCGAGGGTCCGACATCCCGCTCATCCCGCCGCTCCCGTGAAGGCCAGCTCGGAGAGGTCTGGAAGGGGCTCGCCCGCGAGGAGCACGCCCGATCCGCGCCTCGGCGCCCGACCGCTCGGCGGTGCCGTGCGGCCGGGCGCCTGACCGTCGACCCAGGCGTCGCGGACCGCGAGCCGCCGGAGCCACTGGATCAGGTCCCGGTCACCGCCGAGCAACTGCGCGGCGAAGGTGTCCACGTGTGCCGCGAGCCGGCTGGCGTCGCGATCGATCCGACCGTGTGCGGCGAGGGCGACGAGATCGTCGCGGTCGTCCTCGTCCAGCTCGGACGCGTCGACGAAGCCCAGCCGGACCGCCGCGGAGACGATGCGGGCGGTGAAGTCCGATTCGCTGAAGGCGACACGGACCGGACCGGACGAGACCACGAAGTCGTCACCGGTGCGGTACGTGGGGCAGAGCTGGGCGGGGAGTGTCATCCGTGTGCCGTTCGTGTTCCGGATCCGGGACGATCTGACGGTAGCAACGGCCTCGGCCGGAGGTGCCGCCCACGATGTGGCGATGGCGCACCGTCCACGCACCCGGCGTGTCGCGATCGTCACGCGGGGCGACGGGCGTGTCCTCGTGGCGCGCTGCCAGATCACGGACACCGCGCGCGGGCGCCTGATCGGCCTCCTCGGGAGGCCGAACCTCCGTCCCGGCGATGGCGTCTGGCTGACGCCGTGCCGCGGGGTCCACACCATGGCGATGCGGATGCCGATCGCCTGCGCGCTCGTGGACGGCGACGGCAGGGTGCTCGCCCTGCGCGATCCGCTGCCCCCCTGGCGCACATTCGGCACCGGTGGCGCCCGTGCGGCGCTGGAGTGCG
>Ga0055584_100006526_pt1 | contig 11437 bp, 11 predicted proteins | sample OSDHelmetaG_FD_58716 | JGI IMG/M metagenome (GOLD analysis project Ga0055584, IMG submission 58716) | Pelagic marine sediment microbial communities from the LTER site Helgoland, North Sea, for post-phytoplankton bloom and carbon turnover... | ecosystem: Environmental > Aquatic > Marine >...
CTAGAACATACGTAGGTCTTTTAAGAATATCTTGTGTTCTATTCTCATTTCCTACAAAAAATATACCACTACTTATACCTGCTCTAAAGCTAGGTTCAAAATAGACAGGAAAATTTTCTGTATTTATGTCATCTATAATTCTTTGAACTATTTCGTCAGAGTTATCAAAAGTCTTATAAGGTATCTCTAAAGTAACTACTAAAGTATTACGTATTCTATTGTTGCCTCCAAGTTCTATACCTATCTCTACATCTTTTACAGTGCATGGTACGTCAGAACTTCTTAGTGCGTATCTTGCTATTGTAGATAACCATGGATCATCAGGAGATAAATCATCTTCATCAGGAACCTCTATTTTGTTTATAGGGTCAAGTAACGATCCTTTATTTATAACACCTACACCTTCTTGGGTTATTACATTATTTTCCCAAATATCATCATAGTTTTGTATGACATGTTCAGCTAATTCTTCTTTGCTACTTGAATCTAGTGATATGTCTAAAAACCCACTTCCACCATCTATCCTGTCACCTATAACTATTTTAGTTGTTAGTGTAAGGTTTTCTGGTATAGGACCATCTAGATCATCCCACCACATAGCGTTTAGGTTACCTGATACATAACTATTATCTACGAGATCACCTTCTAAGTCTTTATACCCTTTAGTCTTGTTTAAGGTAAACCATGCGTTCTTTATACCTTCAGATTCAAAATTGGTAATAACATCGTCGTAAACTTTGAGAAACTTAAATAGTCTCTCATAGTTTTCTGGACGCTTTTCAAAATTATAGTAAAAGCGCCTGTTGTTCATTACGGTTATTCCATTAACCACCTCAGTACCCCACAACCTTTTAAGTTTACGGTTAAAACCTGCAGCAGCTATAAACCTGTCTACTGCAATTTTTCCTATGTCAGGTTGTTGTCTTTTCATCTACTCTAAGCACCTAAGTTAGCTGTAGGTATAGCTTCTGAGCTAGTACTGTTAGTATTTTTAAGGTTAGTTGCACAGTTCAGTACTGTATACAATAACTGTTCACCACTACTACCAGAACTAAAGTCAAAATCACCAGAAGCTAAGGCAGTACCAAGTATTGACGCAGATCCTGATAAAGCATTAGCCCAAGCATTGTACGTATATCCTTTACCTTGCTCTATTGCTATATTTCTTTGTACTTCACTAAGAGTAATGTATGACGAAGGGGTATTATCTGTAACAGAGTCTATACCGTTACCTTCTGCATTAAGACTGTAGGTAAACGAACCAAAGTTTGTATAAGTATCTGCAACTATTTTGTGTATAGCTACTTGAGATTGAACTACTTGAGACTCTAGAACTTCTTTCTGTACAGCAGCGTTATCTGTTTGTTGAGATACTAATTGCATGTCGTTCCATACTTTACCTTCTTCTGTAAGGCTAACTAGTGCATCATTACCATCAAAAACACCTGTACCAAACATACGTTTAGATTCTATCTGTGCAAGTCTATTCTGTATTTTAGCTTGTTCTATTTGAGCATCTTTAAGATCACCATCTTTTTCTAATAATAATAGTTGCTGATCTAATTCAAGCTTCTTAAGTGCAAGTTCTTTTTCATACTTTGCCCACTCTAAAGCCGTAGACATACTAGCATTGGTTATACCATTAACCATACTACCTACAATAGAGCTTATAACATTTGCTTTGTCAGTGCTGTTTATTTCACTGTCTTTAAACATTTTCTCCATTGTCTCTTTAGCACGTATGTATACCGATTCTCCATCAAGAGACTCTTTTACTAGAGCTTCGTATTTATCTAGTACATCTAAAGATACTGTAACTGTGCTTGTCTTTACTGTTGTTGTCATATTTTATTCCTGTATCCATATACTTGATTGTTTTTCATAGGCTAGGTCAAGTACTGCTATAAATTGTGGTCTTGTCAGGTAAACTACTTCGTTATTACTGAGAACCCACATTTTCTTATCAGTATCATTTTGAAGTATCGCTATAGGTCTTAAAAGCCTATTCTGGGAAACTTCGTCTGCATCAAAAACCATACCTTGATACTTTACCACTAATTTACCTACCGAAGAAGATCTCTCTTTCTTAAACTGTGCACGGTTGTTTATTTTTTTCTTGGCCAGATCTTCTTCGTAACTCATTACACCTTTAGCTGTAACTTTAACTTTTTTGTACGGGTGGTGATCCTTTAAGAATAAGTAAAACTCATTATCCTCTTCAACCTCATGGCACTTATCAGCATGAGGCTTTTTAGACGAATACCCTTTTATGTAACCATTAATCTCTATTAGGTACATACCTACCTCTTCAATATCATATACATATATGTGATAGAACTATCTGCACCAGTAATATCTGTTGCTGTTAAGTTTATACGCATTTTACATGTTTTACTTTCTGTAGAATGGTTATTGAAAGCGTTTAAACTAAACTGTGGAGATGCGTATATAGAGCTTACACCAGTAGCAAGACCAGTAGATAATGATGAACTTACTATAACATTACTATCGGTTTTTGTTACTTGGCCATTAAAAGCTACTGAAGATGACTCTGATGTAGTACCGTACACATTAAAAGCTCCATATATAAGCAACGTAGCTTTTGGAGGTATTACATACGTTAGTGTCTCAGTACCACTAGAATCACCGCTAAGTTTTACAGAATCGCTATCGGTAAGTGAAGCAATACTTAGTAAACCATTTTCAGTGGTTAGGTAAGAACTGTTAAACAGTAGCTTATCTGCAGTTACTGATCCAGCTACCAAGTGTTCAGAGACTATTGTACCATTTACTATTTGGCTACCATTTACTGTGAATACATTAGCAGGTTCCCATACACCAGAGTAGGTGAATATATGAGTCCATCCATGTACACTATCGGTGTTTGTCAGTACTAAAGTATCACCATTTATCTCATCTTTATACTCATCAGGTGCTGCAAGATTCCAGTACGAGCTTAACGAAAAGCTAGGAACTTCTTCAGGTGTTTCATAAGTAGAATCTATACTGTGTGTAAATACTGCAGTACCTCTACTTCCTGCTTCACCATCACCACCAGACGATCCTGTACCACCATCAACTCTCTGACTATAAACTGTAGGTATTGACCATACTACATCTTTAGCTGTTTCAGTTCTGTTACCTGTAACTAACGCAGTACATACTAAAATTTTATGATTGTTATGAAGTACGCTGGGTAAGCTTTGACTCCAGTTAGTATCTCCTACTGTAAGACTTCCTGTACTAAAATTATATTTACTGTCAGTTGGAACATCTAAACTTGAAGAAATCTCAATAGCATAACTATATAGTAATATCTCTCTTACTATATCGTCTTCTATTATTCTTTTATCAGAGTAGACTACAGAACCTTCTAATGTGGTGCTTTTTATAGACCATAGTTCACCGGCACCAGGAGGAACATCATTTACACCTGTGTACCATGTATCACTTCCACCAGGATTTTCAGGAACAGATTCATTACGTGTAAACAAGTAATCTACTGCATTTCCTGATTCACCTTTCTGGGCAAACAGTATCCAATACGTCGTATTTTGTATGTTTGTGCCTTCAGGGACATCTTCTATAGCTATATAACTAGATCCTGATAAGGTTACTATATCTCCTTTTAAATACTCTTCTGAACTTGTATGCTCACCTCTAACCTCGTTTCTTGTAGCTTCGGTATGTTCTATACCTAGTGTAAGACCTGTGCTTGTTACTTTGAATCTTGCTTCTACATCAGGATACGATGGGCTTTTAAGTACAAATGATTCAGCATTAACCCAGAACTCACTAGAGAATACAGGATCTCCTGAAATATCATCAGTACCTATCTGCACGTTACCTAGTGATGTCATACCAAAACCAGATTTGTAGTGCTTTCCGCCTATAAGTATTACACTGTCATATGAAAACTTGTTCTCTACTTCTAAAGACCTTTCATCAGCATACAGGTTAGACTCTATACTTAAATCATTTAGTGATAGTGCTAAGTGTCCATGTTTGTTGTATACGGCATTGTCTAAATCTACGAACCATTTACTTTTAGATATTACACCATCAGGGCCTGTTATCTGCCAACTAGTACCATTAAACCAGTAATTAGTTGTGTCACTATTTATAGGATCAAACACTGTAAGAACATCACCTACAGCTACGTATGAGCCATTACCAGGTATTGTAGGTACTAACGTCTTATCTAACCATGAATCACCTTTTCTGTAGAGTTTTCCGTCTGTAAACCAAAGTACTACATTATCAGCAGATACTATTTCACTGGACGAACCAACCTCTTCCACATACTCAGAACTATCAGTAGTTATGTTACCAGAAGAATCTAGGTAGTTACCTTCAGAGTCTGTAACGTACTCCGTATTCTTTGTAGTAACTTCATAAGATGTAGGTTCTTCTCCTAAAGCATTATCACCCCATGCGTAAAAGTGTGATACTTTTCCATCTGCCATATCCCTTGCTTCTAGTGCAAGAGCATAAGCAGCTTGTGACTCAGAATCAGTAACCAATGCCCATGTATAACCATCATCATCTGTAGAGTATGCAGGACCATCAGTATCTACTGCGGTTTTAATAAACTTGTATGACCTTACATATAACTTTGATTCACCATCTTCATCGTACTGTATGTAGGTATCACCTGTATGAGCATTTCTTAAGCTTTGTTTTAAGTTTTCAAACGTTAGGCTATCTATTGACTCCCAAGCACCAGAATTAAACTTATAGTACTTATCTACGTTTATATCCGTATAGTTAGTATTAGTATACAAAGTACCTTCAAGTATACTCGCTTGTGCGGATTCGGCAGGGTCTTTAGTGTAATCTGTATAACTTCTAAGTATTGCAGAAGGAACACCAGAACCTGACATATTAGTCCAAAGGACATAAGGAAGTGCATCTAAAAGTATAGAATCATCACTAACATCTTCGTTAGGGTCTTGAACACCAGACATGACATCATGAGTGCTGGAAGTTATATCTACTGATCCATCAGTTTGCTTTTCAAGAGTCTCTAACCTTGCAAGCATACCGAAACCGTTAGGATTATTGTTAGAAGAGTCTAATCCTACGTATGTTTGAAGACCTGTTACTGCCTCAGCAGTTGCACTAAGACCGCTTTCTTGATCTGCGAATGCAGAAACTAAAGCATCTAGGCTATCAGCAAAAGCAGAGTCAGCATCAGAATACGCATTAGTTATTTGTGTTATTCTTGAGTTTATATCGGAAGAAAATTCTGCTTTAAGGTCTACTATACGGGAAGCCAGTGCAGATTCTGAATCTACCTTTACTGTATCGAGGTCTAGTATTGTTGCGTATTTACCGTCATAAGTAGCATTAAGTGTTTCTAACCTGCTGCCTATAATACCATCTACTAATGATGTAAAGTTTATCTGACTTACAAAAGTATTTTTTGCAACATCTATGGAATCTATAGCGTTTCTTACATCTTGTACAAGAGAGCTGTAGTCAGTTAAGCCATTATCTACGGAAGTATCTACCGTAGCGTTTATCATATCTACTAGCCATTGAGGTGCAATGTTTGAATTTGTACCTGCGTAGAATTTATCACCTACAATAGAGTACTCTTTCTTTACTGATGATATCTCTTTATCAGGTACTATATCTACGCAGTAACTACCTGCATTAGTAGTCACATCAGTAGTTTTTTCTATACATGTTGAAACATCAGTAACAGTTACTTCAGTTTTAGGTGTTACTTTAATCGACATATACTTCTGGCACCTTTGCTATAAAGTTTCCATTATTTTGGGTACTACACTCAAGTATTAGTTTGTAAGTAGGTCTTATATAGTATCTATCAACTTTATCACCTCTATCCGTAATTAGGTTAGCTGTAAGACTTTCTGGTATGTACAGTGATACTTTTCCGTTTACTGCATCTTCCACTGTTAGGGATGTGTTATCAATATCTGCAAAAACTTCATTGGTTCCTAGTTTCATTAAGGTAGCAAAAAAAGTATCACCTGCAACTATCTCTAGTGGTAATGTTGAGTTATCTTGTTTTATAGTAAACGTGAAGGTGTTATCAGAACCTTTGTCAATAACGAATTTACTTGCTTCACAGGTCATAAAGGTTCCTTTAGGTTTTAAGGGGCTATCAAGCCCCTTTACATTTTACATGGTTTTAGTCTTCAAAACTTATAGAGTAGCGTTTACGCATTCGTGTAGCAGACAATCCTGTTTTAGGGTCACGAACATGTAAAGGTATTTCTACGCTTTGTAGTACTTTGATGTGGCCTTGTGCTACTTCGATTTTTTCATTCAAAGGTAGAACACGGGTACCTAAACTAAAATACTCACTTGCACATGTTACAGTACAGGTTGTTGTATGGTTGTTAACACGCTGATCATTATCAGTTATCATAACAACTCTAGTTTTTTTAGCAGCAGCTTCACGTTTAAAACGTTTATCCATTAAGGCTTGCTCTTTACTTTTAACACCTTTAACGCCTTTAACATCTTTAGATTCTTTCTCTACTTTTTCTGTTAAACCTGCTAGCTCTTTAGCTGCAGCTTGTTCACGAGCTTCGTAGAAATTTTCAATTTTTTCTTTAAGTTTTTCTGCACCAATTTGCCCACTGAATGTGATTCCAAGGTCTTTTGCTTCTTGTTTTAGTTCTTCGATATTTAATTCTGACATTTCTAATTCCTGTTAGGTTTTTTAGATTGTTGGTACTACGTATAGTAGTAGATTTTTACATTAATGTATATAACTAAACCTCTCCACCGATATGGTAGAGAGGCCTATAATTGTTACTTAACTACTACGCAGATGCAGTAACTAAAATCTTAAGTAACTTCTCTTCTTCAAGTATGATACCTGCGTAGAAGAAGTTATAAGAGAAGAAACCAGTAGTTGCATACGGGTTCTCATTAGTTACGAACTTAGGCGAACGTGAGTTAAAGTTGATCTTGCCTTTACCTTTAAGACCTACTGTAGCAAAAGAGCCTGCAGTTGGGAATAAGATAGGGAATACATCAAACTTAGCGTCAGTACCTAAAGTACCTGTATAAGAAAGTTCACCTACGTTTGCAGAAGTTGCTTCAGCACCTACACCAGCATAGTGAGCAGCGCCTTCAGCTTCGATGAATCGAACTTCGTGCATTGCACCAACTTCACCTTCAGCTAATGTAGAAGCTGATGCATACTTATGAGCCTGGACATATGCATACTCTTCAGTAGAACCACTACCACGGGTAATTGTTTCCAAATCACCTTTAACGTTAGCACCTATAATTGCGTAGTATGACTGAGCAATTGTACGTGTATCTACTTTAACATCACCTGTTACAATAGAAGTGTTTTTCTTAGCACGGTTACGAACTAATAAACGAACACCCTTACGGATAACATCGTAAGAGATCTTAGAGTCTTCATCTAACTCATCATCTGCCATTGCAGAACCTGCACGAAGTACAGTAGTAGTAGATAGCATATCACGTTGGATAAGATCTTCTTGACGAGAGTTAGCTAGCTCACCAAGCTCTTCACGGTAACGAACTTGCATAGCATCTTCTGAGAATAGTTCAACTTCATCAGTGTAGTCTAACATTTCACCGTAACGAGCAAACTCAGTGCTCATTGTAACTTTTTGCAAAGTTTTCTTGTTCTTAGCGCCATCACCTTCATTAAGTGTTGCAGAGTTAATACCTGCATTTAATTCGGCAATTGAACGAGCACTTAAGAAACCTTTAGTAGCGAATTCCGAGTCATTTAATGCACGATCGTAAAGGTGCAAGAACTTAGAAATCTTAAAGTTTTTACCCATTTTTTGCGGCATATGTTTACGATCAGCGAACTGACCATAGCGACTTACACGGTTAGCAGCTTTAATACCTGCTTTGTCGTAAAAGTGCGTGATTGTATTGGCACCTGCACTAGCAGTAGTTGTACCATTACCGTATACGTTATTTGTAGCCATTTTATATTCCTATTATTTCAACACTGTGGGCAAAATACCCACAAGAAGTTTAGTTTGAGTTTTCAAGGTTTTTGTACCACTCATCATAAGCTTCGTCAGAATCGTCCATGTAATCTATAACAGAACTTTTCGTTGATGTCGGCTTAGATACAGCAGCACTCTTTCTTTTTTGAGAAGCTACCTTATCTGCTTTTCGTTTTTCTGATTCAGCTTTGGCAGAGGCTAAGGTTTCAGCTTTTTGTGCTTCTTCCTTTTTCTTTTCCGCTAAAGCATTAGTTTCAGAAGCTTTTTGCATGTTCAGGTTTTTATTTGCTTCTAGTCTTGCATAGTAACTCTTAGCTGCTTCACCGTAATACTCTAAGTCAGACTTAGTATTGCCATCATAAACTTTAAGTTTATCAACAGTAGGTTTAAGTTTATCGTATAAACCACTCTTAACATCGGCATGTAATAGTCTTATAAGTTCAGGTTTAGCTGACATGGTATCCCATGACTTCTGATCCCAACCTTTAGACAGTATTTGTTCAGTAATAGCATATTCAGGATCACTACCGATATCACTAACGATATCTTGTATAGCTAGAGCATTCTCATCCCTACCATAATCCTTAGCAACGTAGTTACTATCTGCATCAGTATCTAATTCGAGGGTATCAGTACCTGTTCGTTTTAATACTTCTGTAATAGCTTCTTTGTCACCCTTCAGCGCATCAATCATCAAACTAACATCTGTGTGAGAAAGTTCAGCTCCTTCGATAGCATCTATGGTTTTACGCCATGGTGCTATAGTTTGCATTTTCTTGGTGTAATCCATAGCTTTTGCAAACATTTTAGGGAACTGTTCTACAATCTCTTCACTGGAAAAGTCATAATCTTTTCCGTTTGCTTTGAATGAGTATGTCTGTGCTGGTTGTGGTTCAGACTTTTCTTCAATAACACCTTCAGAACTTTCTGCGTCTACCGGATCTGCATCCCCGTCAGGATTGGCTTCTTCGGTTTCATCAGTGTTGTCTTCATCTGTTTCTTCAGATTTTTCTTCATCACTAGAATCATGGTCGGATTCCTCAAGTTCACCTTCAGGTTGATCGGAACCAATGTCTTCTTCGTTTTCTTCTTCTTCTTCAGATTCGTCGTTGTCAGCATTATCTGTTTCAACGATTTCTTCTTCTTCTTCTTCAACAACTGCTGGACTTGCAATTGCTTCTTCGTATTCTTGTTCCATTTGAGATTCGGCAGTTGCACCACCTAGTTTTGCTTCTTTAAAAGCAGCTTCTAGTGCATCATCATCCATTTCCCATAATTCATCTTCAGTATAATCAGCCATAATAGTTTCCTATTCGTCATCGTCATTTGGAGATAAAGTACCAATATTTTTTATGGTAATGAAGAAATCTTCTAAATGAGAGATAGCTATAAGGCCCTCTATTACTGCAGGACGTTTACCTTCATTAATGGTTTGATCGTTAGCCAATAGACTAACACCATTAATTGCTTTATCTCTAAAGTAACCACTAAGAACTACTTTCTGGAAATCTTTATTGTTTTCTAGCCTGGTTAAGGCATCGTTCATATCTACCCAATATTGATTTTCTACTGTAAGTATTTCTTGCTCTTGTTCTTCAAGGTTGTTCATAAATGAATCCTATTGTTGTTGGTTAGTATCTAAGTTGTTTAAATTATATAGTATAATTTGATTACTTGGCAACTTTTTTCCGTTTTTTAGCCAAGTTAGTTCGTTTTTTCCGTTTTTTATTCGGTGTACTATGAGAATAGAAGTGTTTTTTCGTATTACTACCACCATCACCGTACACCATGGTTTCTGCTAATCCAGAATCCATAATGTTATCCTAACATCTGTGAAGCTAAACCACCACCCATAGGGTCTTGTTGTGCAGGTGCTTGTGCTTCTGCTGCCATTTGCTGCTCAATAATTTGAATAGCCTGAATTATCAGTTCTGGAGGTATACCCTGAGCTTCTAGCTCTGCAGGGTCAATACCTTGCATAAGAAGTTGTACCACCTCATCTACTGTAGGTAGACCTGCACCAGGCTGTTGTGGTTGTTGGCCTTGTGGTTGTGCTATACTCTGTGCTAAACCTTGCATAATTATACCTTAGTTTCTTTGGTTGCTTAAAATACTATCTATGTCTTTTACTGCTGCTTTTTTCTGCATCTCTGCAAGTTCTGCCTCACCTGCAGATTGTGATTCAAAATCTATAAAATCTTGTTCTGCACTACTTTTTAAGTCTGCATGAGGGTCTACATAAGGATCTTCTTTAGTAGCGTTGTTAAACCAATCAGATATACCGTTTGCAGCTTTACTAAGAACACCTGACACATTATCTACGAAACTAGGTCCGTTATCTATAGGTTCTTGATAGTTAATACCTCTTTGGGTGTCTGCTTGATACTGTAGGTCTTGTGGAGAACCTTCTACTATAGTATTCCTAAAGTTAGGTGAGTTAGCAAGTGCTATTTCTATACCTACGTTAATACCTTCTTCTTTACCTATAGACCTACCTTCCTCTATAGCACTGGACAGTTTGTTAGCTTCATTCTGTGCTCTGTATTGTGCTAACTCTTCCCTATCCATAGCATTTTGCTCTGCCTGCTTTATGTAACTCACTGTACAACCCCTATGTTTTTATCGCCTATTAAGTACTGTGCGTGCATTTGTTGTAAATTAGCTCTATGTTTTTCTCTGGCTAACTCCATCATCTGTTCATGCTTTCTTTCCATAAGCTCTACAGATTCAAGATGTGCAAAACCTTCATCTTCTTTAACAAACTTAAGATCTGTGTAGTCTGTTTCACTGCCAAGTTTCCTTGTACGCATATCTTCATATCTGATCTTAGCTTTCTTCAGTTCTGCATCTACTACGTTTTCACCAGCTCTTGCATTTCTATCAGCTACTAAAGCTCTAAGACTTTCATTTTCTAGCCTAAGATTCTCAAGTTGAAGTTTCTTCATTTCGGCTTCTGCAGGATCTACTTGTGGTTGGAAATCTCTTATTCTTTTAGCTTGATCAGGCATTCTCATAAGTTCCATGATATCAGCCATTATATGTTTTCTGATTTCAGGGTCTTCATTAGGGCCTAAAGTCTGTAAAAGGAAAGATAGTTCTTGAGACTTAGCAGCATTATCTTCAGCAGTTGCTATTGTTATATCTATGTCTACTCTTCCTGACAGATCATCACGACGAACAGGAACATACTCTGCGTTTGTTACCCTTACTACTTCTTCATCTTCAAGGAACTCAGCATTGTACGCCATCCACTTACGCATTAGAGGTTTTACTAGATTCTCAGCTACGTTTCTAACAAGATTCATTCTACGTGTAGCTGTAGCATCCATTGCACCACGAGCACCTGTAGCAGTACTTCCTAAACTACCTGAATTTATACCGCCACTAAATGACTTAGTACCTGTAATAGATTCTATCTCATTATTCATGAGGGCTATCATATCAAAAGCAGAACC
>Ga0055584_100006527_pt1 | contig 11437 bp, 9 predicted proteins | sample OSDHelmetaG_FD_58716 | JGI IMG/M metagenome (GOLD analysis project Ga0055584, IMG submission 58716) | Pelagic marine sediment microbial communities from the LTER site Helgoland, North Sea, for post-phytoplankton bloom and carbon turnover... | ecosystem: Environmental > Aquatic > Marine >...
ATGATCGTGGAGGAAAACCCTGCGTCGATAGCCGCGACAGTGGGCTTGGCGAGTTACCTCTCCATCTGCCTTGTAACGACGATCGTCTTTTGGATCGTTCACCGGCGAGCGCATACTGACTAGATGCTCGTCAGGCTCGGATCCGCGCTGCTCTCGTCCATCTTCCTCCTCGCATGCTCGACTGTTGTCGATACGGCAGCCCAGCCGCCCGCTGCGTCGAAAGCTTTGCCCAACGTCGTGATCTTCTTTACCGACGATCAAGGCTACGGAGATCTCTCCAGTTTCGGAAACCCAACGATCCATACCCCACATGTGGACAGCCTGGCCGCAGACGGCGCGAAGCTCACTCAGTTCTACGTCGCCTCGCCAGTGTGTTCACCCTCGCGCGCGGCGCTCTTGACCGGCTGCTACCCCAAGCGCGTCGGCATGCAGAAGCACGTCATCTTCCCCGGCTATGACTACGGTCTGAATTCAGATGAAGTCACGATCGCCGACATGCTGAAGCAGCAGGGGTATGCCACCGGCATGTTCGGCAAGTGGCACTTGGGCCACCGGCCCGGACTCTTGCCACTCGACCAAGGCTTCGATCGCTACTACGGCGTGCCTTACTCGAACGATATGTCGCAGTTCCACCGCAAAGAAGGCGCAAAGTACAAGTTGCACCTGCCTTTGATGCGTGACAATGAAGTGATCGAGTGGGAACCTGACCAACGCGAAATCACGCGCAATTGCACGAACGAAGCACTGGAGTTCATCGACGCGTCGAAGGAAGGCCCCTTCTTCCTCTACATGCCGTATTCGATGCCACACATTCCGATCTACACCTCGCAAGAGTTCGTCGGCCGCAGCCCACGCGGCGTTTACGGCGACGTAATTGAAGAGATCGATTGGAGTGTTGGCCAGGTACTCGAGCGCCTGGAAGCGCATGGTTTGACGGAAGACACGATCGTCATCTTCACCACCGACAACGGACCCTGGCTGCCGTACAAAGACTACGGGGGATCGGCTGGACCGCTGCGTGGCGGCAAGGGTTCCAACTGGGAAGGCGGGCAGCGCGTGCCTTGCGTGGTGCGTTGGCCTGGTGTGATTCCGGCGGGTAGCCATCGCCGCGAGATGTTGACGACAATGGACCTGTTCCCCACCATCGCGGCTTGGGTGGGCGCCGAGGCCCAAGGCAATGGTGAGATCGATGGCCGCGATGTTGGCTCGCTGCTTCAAGGCGCCGGGGCGAGTGGCTTCGATCCCAACACTTCACCCTTCGTGTACTACACCTCGAATGGCGCGCTGGCCGGCATTCGCCGCGGGCCTTGGAAACTACTATTTGAGAATGGCGAGCTCTACAACGTCGAAGTGGACATCAGTGAGCAATGGAACAAGGCCGAGAAGTTCCCGGAGCTCGCCGCCGAACTCCGCGCGCTTGCGATGCAACTCGACGAAGAAATCGAAGCTAACGCGCGCCCCGTGCTGAAGGTGGAAGAGCTGCTCTTCGACCCGGCGAAGCCAGTCAACCCAGATGGCACGACCTTCCAAATGCCCGCCGAACGACGCATCCCGCAGTAGAAAGGTACGAACGCGTTGCAGAACACCTTTGTGCACGATCGCATGACTGGAGTGACGGAGCGTGCCTGCGTAAACTCGTCGGGCGTCGAAGCGCGCGCCTCGCGTAGGGCAAGTAACTGGGGGCTGCCAGATTCGTCTGGTGGCCTTCCTCGCATGAGTGGAAGCGAGAGGGAAGGCTCACCACAGCTACGCGCTCAACTACGATACAACTCATGAACGATCCCTTTATCCCACGCGTCGGCGGAACGATGAGCGGCGATATCGCCGTCCCTGAACACGAAAGCGAAGTGCGCTTCTATTCACGCGTACTCACCACGGGCGAGTCGCCGTTTTGGCGCGAGGATCTGATGAACAACCAGGGTTCGCCGATCATCGGCTTGGGCGCGCGCATCCCGGAATACGATCACCTTCCGCTGCAATGGATGCCGCACATTCAGGTTGCCAGTATCAAAGATAGTGTGAAGCGCGCTCTTGAACACGGCGCAAAAGAGCTGATGCATGCGAAGGATCAGTGGGCGGTGCTGCTCGATCCGAATGGAGCGGCGTTCGGGATTGTTCCCCTCATTCCTGCCGATGCGATTCCTCCGATGGAAGGCGATGCGAAGAACATCGGCCACATCGCTTGGCTTGACCTGACGGTGCCTGAGGCCTCGGCAACACGCGACTTCTATCAACAGGTGGTTGGTTGGTCCGCGCAAGACATCGAGATGAAGGATGCCGCCGAGGCCTACGCCGATTTCAACATGCTGGGTGGCGATGGAAACCCGGTAGCCGGCATCTGCCATGCACGCGGCACGAACCAAGGTTTGCCGTCGGTTTGGTTGCTCTACCTTCCGGTCGGCGACCTGGCCGAGAGTATTCGTCGCGTCGAAGCGGAAGGCGGTGAAGTCATTAAGTCAACACTCGGCGAGCATGCGGAATACGAGTATGCGGTGGTCAAAGATCCAGTAGGAGCGTACTTTGCGCTCGTGCAGGGATAGAGAGCGGACTCGACTCTACGGCTGGAAAGTCTGGCCTCCAACGCATCGCTCTCTTCGCGTGCATGTGCTGACTGCTAGGCTCTAGCCATCCCGAAGCGAGTTGGCACGACCCCGCCACCGCAATAGATTCCATGACCGAAGCATCGAACGATCCGACCCGGCGTACCTTCCTTCAATTCGCGGCCGCGAGCGCTGTGACCGTCGGCTTGAGTCCGCGGGCTTTCGCGCGCCGGGCGCCCGGGGCTGCGCCGCCCCCCACCTTGCGCTGGGGTGTGGTCGGCACCGGCTCGATCGCCAACGCCATGGCGGGTGCGATCAAGGGTGCCGCGACCGCCGAGTTGGTCGCGGTATCGAGTCGACGCATGGAATCGGCGCGCACCTATGCCGATCGACACGGCGCGGAGCACGCCTTTGATTCTTGGGCCGAAATGATGGAGTCAGACGCAATCGACGCGGTGTATGTGGCCACGCCGACCAGCGTGCGTGAAGAGATTTGCATTGCAGCTGCCCGCGGCGGCAAGCACGTGCTTGGCGAAAAGCCGCTGGCAAGTTTGGCCTCGGTCGATCGCATCCTTGCAGCTTGCCGCGAAAACGATGTGGCCTTCATGGATGGCACGCACTTCGCTCATCATCCGCGCACCGCCGAGCTGCAAGCGCGTCGCGACGAATGGATCGGCGCGGCCACCCTGGTGGATTCGTCGTGCGCCTTCAACTTGCAGGACCGCTCCAATATTCGCTACAACACGACGCTCGAGCCGATGGGCGCGATCGGCGATGTCGGTTGGTACAACATGCGTGCGACGGTGGAAAGTCTGCCGCCGGGGCTCAAGTTGGAAAGCGTGAGCTCGGAACTGCGGCGCGATAAAGAAACCGGCGCGGCGATTGGCGGCACAGGCGAGTTGCGCTTTGCCGGCGGCGTGCGCTCAACCTGGAGCTGTGGCTTCGACGCGCAACGGTCGTCCATGCATATCCACATGGAAGGCAAGGATGGCGAGATCGAGATGCCCGGTTTCTTGTTTCAGGAACGCGACAACTCCGCGCGGCTCGAAGTGAAGCAAGGTGACGCAGAGGCAAAGACGATTCGCATTCCTTCCGACAAGCCCGGCTCGGCCCTGATGTTTGAAGACATGGCGACCATCGCAGCAGACCCGTCACTACGCCCTGGTTGGGCGGACCGAACGCGCCGCACCCAAGCGCTACTCGATGCCATCTGGCAGGTGGGCTTGGCGGTCGAGGCCAGCGAAGGCTGACAGCGACGCGGTCTATTCAGAAATCGGCTGCATCACCACGGTGACCTCGCCGGTTTGCGGCAAGAATCTGGTGCTTTGGTAGCCCTGTGCCCACACTTCACCACCCACCGGGCCGGGAACCAGCGTGCTGAATTGCATTTGGTACGGTTGCGAAAGACTCCACCCATAGGATTGACGGTTGAGATTGAGTTGGATTCTCACCGGCACGACCCTTGCGCCTTTCGGGTCGACGATGCGCAGCTTCAGCTCGCGAATCTTGCCGGTGAGATCGATCACCCCGAGGTCGACTTGTTCGCCAGCGTCGACCTCAATCGATTCGCCGGTCCAAAGCGGGATGCCGGTTTCATTGACCTCGACGACGGGACGGACGGACTCCGGTGTCGCGACCGGGATCACCACGGTAAGCCGCTCGGAGATTCGGGTGAGCGCTTCAGGATCCATGGCCGGGCACCCATCGGTTTCCCATCCGGGGTCAGAATCTGCACCTCGAGTGCGTTCGGCAAGCGCGCGACCTCGAAGTCGCCGAGTTCGTGGACCCCCGGCGAGGGAAATGCGGGCACCGCCACCCAGCCGCCTCAGAGTGTGCGATCCGGACCCGCCAGGTAAAGCCGCAATTCGCCGTTCAGAAAATCGGCGCGCAGATCGTCGTCGCCGGTGCCCGCCGGCAGATGGGCGACTCCGTCCGCATCGGTACGCAAGTAATTGCGTTGCAGGCTCGCTTCCCCGTGGCTGCGGTAGCGCATCTCGGCTTGCAGCCAACGATCGGCGAGCGGGAGCCCAGCAAGGTCGATAATGCGGGCGCGAAACTCTCGCCGCTCGCGCGCCGGCGCCAAGGCGACTCGGGTGACTTGAGCCTGCTCGCGCGGTCCCTCGAAATCCACCCAGTCGTAGTTTCCGTTCGCGTCCAGGATCGCGGTCGCACGGAGCTGCTGCCCGAGGCCCACCCAAGGGAATCGGGCAACGCCGTGTCTATCCGTGAAAACGCCAATGCTATACGTGTTGTGCTGAAGGCTGCCGGGACCCTGCATTGGGAAGCCGAGGGGCGCGGGCGTTCTGGGTCGACCGTCATCCAACTTTCGCCAACTTAAGGACGAGTAGGGATTACTGAGCCTCTACCATGTGACCTGACGAGCTGGCCTATTCGAAAGTCACTACCTTGACACTCGTGGTGATGAAGTGATCAGGCACGACGGCCTGCAGCAGAACAGTGATACCCGCCGCCTGCGGTGGCACTTGCACCGTCTGCTGCAACGCGCCGGAGGAATCCGTTCGGCCTCTCGCCGCAAGCCTTGCCTGATCAATGTCAACAAACAGGCCCGGACTTCGAGGGACAGAAGTCTGCCCTGAGCTAAATCCGTAGACGAAGGCCGCGGGGCTGTCACTTGGACCAGCAAACATTGAGAGAGTGGTTGGAGCGCCGGCATCCAGTGGCCAGGCCCTCATTCCCACAGTCGTCGAAAATGCGCCATATTGCACTCCGTTCACCTCAAGGTCGTAAGAGTGGAGCGCACCGAATGCGGCTGACGTGACTTGGGTCAGAACCATGCCGCTGGGAGTGTTCGCGCGGTCATTGAGGTCTTCCATGACCTGGCTACCAAGCGTGTATTGGAATGCCCGCGATTGACTTTGCGAATTCTCGGAGGATCCCCAAATGATCTGATTGTCCATGCCAGTCGGCCTCGCCCATGATCCGCCAAGACTTGGAAGGACGATCAGGCTGTTCACGGGGTCACTCAAATCGCAGACGAAGCCTTGCTCGTTGCCTGCTACGTCAACGAATGTGCCACAGGCATTGCTAAATCCAAGGCCCGTGACGCGGGCATTTCCTGTGCCCGGTGTCGGCACGATCGTGTGCCCGCTACCGCCCCATGTTGCAGCAAACTCACGCCCCGAAGGATCCCGCAACAAACCGCCAACAAGTAAAGCAGCAACACCATTGTCTTGCTTCATAACCAAGGCTTCACTCTCCCAGTCAGTTGGCGTGGAAAGAGGTACTGCGGTCGAAAGCGCCGGCCAGACTTCAGTCGTCCATGCTTGCAGCAAACCGTCAGCGCGGCGCATGGTGCCAGCGGCGCTGTGGCCGAAGGTCGCGATCCCGATCGCCCATCCCTCTGTAGCTTGTGGGAGGGAGATTATTTGGAGCCCGTTTTGATCATCGAAAAGAAATGGACGACGAACTCGGACGCCTTGGACTAGATCTTCCGCCCAGCCCACAGCCTGCCCGCCGACGCTGACACCCATCGCCGCAGATTCTCCCCCTGGCACGAAGGCGCCAAGTTCCAGCGCTTGGCCACCCTGAGATCCAGGGTTGGAATATCGCATTGCATGCTTTCGGCCCTGAGAGTCCAATTCCCATCCAGAGGAAAACGCATCCGTATACGCAATGTGCTGCGTCACCCGGCCTGGCCTGGCCAGCTGGTTAATGGGCTGTACGAAGAGATCCTGCTGGAGGGCAGGAACGAGAAGAAGGGGAAGGATGGTGGTGAGCATCGAAATGCGGAGGGAGAAAACTCCCTTGAATCCTATCGCGCAATCCCCCGCCGTGACGCCTCATCCGAGTTGCAGGAATCTTCAAATAACCTCCACAACAAGTCTGAAACGTTGATTCCGGACCCGCGCGCCTGCCCTACGCCAACTCGTCCGTGGCGACGTGGTAGACCGGATCCTCGATTACGTTCACTTCGACGAGGTTGCGAGGATGGGTCGCGTAGAAATGTGTAGAGCGGCTAGCGCATCGTTTCCTAAATACGTCCAAGCGTCACTTTGAAACTGGACCAGTCCTTGGAAGGCAGGGCAGAGCCTGCCAAGTTCGACCTCTAGTTCAGGGGTCCGACGAGCCTTTCCAACTCCCGAAGCGCGTCGCTGCCGGCGAAGTTCGGGTTGGCCTTCGCCAACTTCAAGATGCTGGTCCCGGGGATCTCGACCAAGGGGTCGGCTCCGGCGGCGAGCAGGGCGGCCAGTATCGCCGGGTCCGTGCCCTGGTTGGCGACGACCGCCAACGCGGTGGCGCCGTCCTCCCGCATCACGTTGACGTCGGTCCCCGCTGTGATCAGCGCATCGATGACGGCGAGGGGCTGCCCATTGGCGACCGCAAAAATCAGATAGGAGCCGAGTTGCGGCGGGCAATCTGCACCTACCAGGTCATCGATGAAGAGCTGCACCACCTCGGGCGAAGCTTTGGCCATGGCTATCACCAGGAGCGGCGCGCCGCTCTCAAGCCGCGCGTCGCGGTCGGCGCCATGTTGCAGCAGGAGCTGAACGACCTTGAGGGGGGCATTCTCACTCACCGCGACGGTAAGCGGGGTCCAACCATCGGTCGAATTCTGATTGACGTCACAGCCAGCCTCCAGAAGCACCTCAAGGACCTCTGCGCTCGCCTTCAACTTCAGTGCAAAACTCAAGAGCCCGACGTTCTTCTCTCTCCACAACACATCTACGTCGGCGCCGGACTCGATCAACAAGCGGACGATCTCTGCCGGAGCTTCGTTCAGCAGCGCGATGTGCATTGGGATGCGCTGATCCGTGGGGTCGGTGTTCACCTCGGCCCCGCCGTCGATGAGCGCCTGGAGTATCTCCAAGCTGCACCGCGCCTCGATGGCGAACGCCAGCGGCGTCGCGCCATAGCTGTTCACGCGATTCACTTCGGCGCCGCCGGCGATGAGGTCTTCGATGATTTGCACGGAAGCCATGCGTGAAATCGCGAATTCAAGAACGCTCCCCACACCCTGGACGACCGCGTTCACGTCTGCGCCGAGCGCCAACAGCTTCGGCACGCGGACGTCCGACTTGCGGCCACCCACATAGGTCATCAGCACCGGCATGCCCACATCATTTCGATCGTTGATGTCAGCGCCGGCGCCGACCAGTAGGTCCAATGCCCGAACGCTCGGGTTCCCCTGAGCCGCCGCCATCAACGCAGTCTTTCCTCCGTCGCGGCGTGCGTTGGGGTCGGCGCCGGCGTCCAACAATACCTTCATGACCTCGAGGGCAGGGTTGTTCGAGGCGCTGAAATAGAGCGGCGTGGTGCCGTCTTCCATGGCGGCGTCGACCTCGGCGCCGGCGTCCAGCAAGGTCTCCACCACACGCGGATTTAAGGTTTCCTGGGCAGCAAAGTGCAGCGCTGTGATTCCGCCGGGGCCATGCGCTTGGACGTCCGCGCCGGCCTCGATCAGCTGGACGAGGATTTCATGCCGCGGGTTCATCGCCGCGGCAAGCATTAGCGCGGTGGTGCCATCTTTGCGGCTCAGGTTGCTGTCAGCGCCTTCCTCGAGCAGCATCGCCGCCATAGCTGGGTCGAGGTGCATTGCGGCCGCGGCCATCAACGCGGTAGAACCGTCTTCCTTGGCCCCATTGACCTCGGCGCCGGCGGCCAGCAGCGTTCGGACGACCTCGGGGTTGGGGTTGGAGCCCGCCGCAGCCACGAGGGCGCCCGCGCTGGTTAACTTGCTGCGCGGGAACCCCGCCTCAAGCAACAAGGTGAAGACCTGCGGATGCGGATTGTGCATGACAGCTCGGCTAATCGGCGTGTCGCCGAAGGCATCTTCCGTTTTCCAGCTGAGCTCGGCGCCTTCCTCCGCGAGGGCGGCTCGCAACTCGGCGGGAGACCCGTCGCGATAGACCTCCCACCCCTCCGGACGCTCCGCCGGGACCGAGGCGCAGGAGGCTAGCAATGGCATGAGAAGGAAGCGCCGCATCCCGAGATCCTAGTCAGGAGCAACTCTCGGACGCGCAGAATTCCCTGCCTGAGTGCATCATCAGGAATACCTGGCACTCGCCTTGATCACAGGCTCTTATGAAAACAGTGCATGGGAGTCTTCTTTGAGTCTTCATGGTGCGTTCTGTTTAGAGGTGCGTAGTACTACGCACTTCACCGGGATTCAGAACCGCACCGACCCAAAGGGGCCAGGTTCGCAAAATGCGATCGGTAAGCTTTTATGTATGGAGCGGGCGACCGGACTTGACGCAAGCCGTTAGCGAAGCGCGCCGTGCCGCAGGCGCGGCTACCTCTTGCGGCGAGTGGGCGGCTGCGACAACTCGGCGCACAGCGCAGCTTCGCTGCAGCTGCAGCGCGAGTTGGAGCGGGCGACCAGACTCGAACTGGCGACATTCAGCTTGGGAAGCTGACACTCTACCAACTGAGTTACGCCCGCTCAGGCGCCGTTGGCGGACGGAATGATAGCACCGACTTAGAATGTCCGGTATGGGCTTCGGCTTGCTCGCGGCTGCTTTTGCAGCGCCCTTCCTAACACTCGCTTGCGCCGCGGATCCCGAACCCCTGATGGATCCGCCGGTGGTAATCGCGCTCGGCAGTGCCGAGGGCGTCCCCGCAGAATCCGTGCTTTACGCAACCATCCGCGCGCGCGATGGCCAGATCGACGAAGCGGTTTCCTATGGCGTCGGCACAAGCGAGGAAGTGCGCTTTGGATCCGCGTCCGTACGCCTTGCGCCGGCTGCGCTCGATGTGCTCAGCACGATCGAACACTTCGTCTTTCCTTGGCACGATCTACACAAGACCAAACCCGCCGAAGCCGGCGACGTGCTCGCCGAACTCGAAGTCGCCCTCGCCGCAACACCCGCCCAAGACCTCTTGGTCTATGTGCACGGCACCAAGGTAGCCTTCGACTTACCCATTTCGCGCGCTGCCGAGCTTCAGCACTTTGGCGGCCGACGCTTCGCGACCATCGCTTTCGACTGGCCAGCGCACAGCAACATCTTCGCTTACGCATTCGGACCCGATCGCCAACGCGCCATCGACGCGGCCCACCCCCTCGCGCAACTGCTCGATTGGCTGGCCGAACACACCACGGCCGAACGTATTCACGTGCTCGCCTATAGCGCAGGCTGTGAAACCGCGACCTTCGGCCTAGCCGAACTTCGCGCGCAGTACCCAGAACTCAACGCGACCGAACTGCGCAAGAAACTGCGCATCGCCAACACCGTCTTTGCCTGCGGAGATATCGAAGTCGACCAGTTCATCCACAACCTCCCTGCCATCCACGAACTCGCCGGACGCGTGACCGTCTTGGTTTCCGATCACGACACCGCACTTCTTTCCGCCGAACGCTGGATGGGCGGCCGCAAGCGCCTCGGTGACGGGCATTCGGAAGCAGAGCTCCTTGAGCAGACCGCCATTTTGACCCTGCCGCGCTTTCAGATAATCGACGTCTCGCTCGGCAGCGCCGCACGCGGTTTCGACATCGACGGCCACCACTACTGGTACCGCCACCCTTGGGTATCGGCCGACATGCTGATGCTGCTGCTCACCGACCGTGACGCCGGCGAGCGTGGTCTCGCGCGCGGACCATGGCACCAGGTTTGGATGCTCCCCGCCGACTACCCGAGCCGACTGCGCGCCGCGGCGCGGGCACTCAATATTCCGGTGCAGCCAGAAAGCAAGCCCGAGTAGGACTTCGGATATGGGGTAAACTGAAGCTTGGCCGGGATTGTCCCGGTTCCTTTCTTTTGCGCGCTGTCCCTTCCCTCCTTGCTCTCGCCATCACTGGCGCCGCTGCCCTTCCGGCCCTCGCCCAACAAGCCCGCGAACCGCAACTGGTCGTGACTGGCACAGTCGGTGCCCCCGATGGCATCAGCTTGGCCTCGGAGAACGATGACTTGTCGGCACTGCTGTTCCGCGATAACGGCAACAACACGATCTGGCTGCGCACATCGGATGGACGCGGCCTGAGTTGGAACGCACCCATTCGCTTGGACGACGACGCAACAGGCGCACCGAAATCAAGTGCAAGCCATTCACTGGTCGTCGACGGCATGCGCCTCTACGCCGCTTGGCTCGATGAACGCAACGGCGCCAATGACGACATCTACTTCACCGCTTCACTCGACGGCGGCGCGACCTGGAGTCCCGCAAATATTCGTCTCGACGATTCGGCCAGCGCCGGCGCACGCGACGTCAAAGACTTTCGCATCGCTTCGAGCGGCAACGATGTCGTTGCGTTGCTTTCGGTCGAAGACACCATCGAAGAGCTGTACCTGACTTGGTCGAACGACGGCGGCGATACTTGGGAAAACGCGGTCGAAGTCAGCAGCCACAACGGCGTGGGCGATATCGATGACATCGCCTTGGCCGCAAGCGCCGACCGCGCCTACATCGCCTGGCGCGACAACTTCACAAACGGCGTCGACGACAGTGTGTGGTTCGCCGCCTTCGATATGAAGAACGGGAACTTCATCGCACAAGACATCGCGATCAGCCCAAACATGGTCGCAGCAAGTGGCGATGCCGATAACGGCGTCGAGATCGCCGTCGACGATGCGCATATCGCCGTGCTCTTCCACGCCGACAACCTAGGAACCACCGCTGAGCAAGTGCGCGTCAACCTTTCGAGCGACCTAGGCACCACTTGGCTCGGCGATCAGCAAGTCGGGCAATACAACAACGTCGTCGCCGGACACGACGCCGATAACGGCGCGATCCTCGTCGAAGACGGTCGCGTAGCAGTCGCTTGGCATGATGACCGAACCGCGGCCCTTCAGGTCTATGCAACGATCGCCGAAGTTGCCACCGGAGTCTTCGCGTCGGACCACTTGTGTTCTGACGGAACCATCGGTGTTGGCCCACCCCACCTGGCCGGTGAGTTCTCGGGCGAAACGCTCGCCGTCGCTTGGAACCAGTTCAACGGACGCGTT
>Ga0055584_100006528_pt1 | contig 11436 bp, 12 predicted proteins | sample OSDHelmetaG_FD_58716 | JGI IMG/M metagenome (GOLD analysis project Ga0055584, IMG submission 58716) | Pelagic marine sediment microbial communities from the LTER site Helgoland, North Sea, for post-phytoplankton bloom and carbon turnover... | ecosystem: Environmental > Aquatic > Marine >...
CCGGGACAAAACATGAGGGTGTGTTCATCACCTGCGCAGTCACAGGTGGTGGCGCGACCACACACAAATCCGACAAGGTGCCAGTCACCCCCGAACAAATTGCGAACAGTTGCATCGAGGCCGCCAAGGCAGGTGCCGCAATCACCCACATCCATGTCCGCGAAGACGATGGCTCGCCGTCTCGAGATGTCGGAAAGTATGCCGAGGTCGTCGAGCGCGTCCGGGAGAGCGACACCGATGTCGTCCTCAACTTGACCGCCGGCATGGGCGGAGACATCGTGCTCGGCGGCGTCGAGACGCCCCTGCCACCCGCCGTCGATGGCACCGACATGGTTGGTGCGACCGAACGAGTCGAGCACGTCCGGCAACTGAAACCCGAGATCTGCACGCTCGACTGCGGAACGATGAACTTCGGCGAGGGTGACTACGTCATGACCAACACGCCCAGTCAGCTCGAAGAGATGGCTCGGCAGATGACCGAGATCGGCACCCGTATCGAGATCGAGGCGTTCGACACCGGGCACCTCGCCCATGCGAAGGCCTTGGTGCGACGAGGCATCATTCCCGAGCCTGCGATGGTGCAACTCTGTATGGGTGTCCCGTGGGGTGCACCCGATGACCTGAACACCTTCATGGCCATGCGCAACAACATCCCCGACGATTGGACCTTCTCCGCGTTCAGCATCGGCCGCAACCAACTGAGGTACGTTGCCCTCGCCGCCTTCGCTGGTGGCAACGTTCGTGTCGGTCTCGAGGACAACATCTATCTCGACCGCGGCGTCCTCGCCACCAACGGCGAACTCGTGGAGCGAGCTGCGACGATTCTTCACGCGCAGAACTACACCATCCTGACGCCGGCACAAGTTCGTGAGAACCTGCAACTCACCAAGCACGGCTGACGGACATGGATGACATCGAACCGATCTCGATTCAGCAGGCTGCTGTCGTAGGGTGCGGCGTCATCGGTGCCGCGTGGGCGAGTCGAATGCTGCTCAATGGGGTGAACGTGGCGGTTTCGGACCCCTCGCCGAACGCCGAGCAGATTCTGCAGGAGGTGCTCGCCAACGCGGTTGCCGCATACGACGAGCTTGGTCTTCCCACCGATCGCCAGGGCAGGTATCGCATCGCATCATCGATTGCTGATGCCGTAGAAGATGCCCAGTTCATCCAGGAGAGTGTGCCCGAGCGTCCCGACATCAAGGCTGCGGTCCTGGCCGAGATCGAAGCCGCGGCGCCGGTCGATTCGATCATCGGGTCGTCGACTTCGGGCATCAAACCAACGGTGATGCAAGCAACGATGACCCACCCCGAGCGGCTCGTCGTCGGACATCCCTACAACCCGGTCTACCTCTTGCCCGTGGTTGAAGTCGTGGGAGGCGAACACACGCCGATCGAGAACATCCGGCATGCCCAGGCGATCTATGCGGGCATCGGAATGCGACCGATCCATGTGCGCGTCGAGATCGATGCGTTCGTGGGTGACCGCCTGCTCGAAGCGGTGTGGCGCGAAGCCCTGTGGCTCGTCAACGACGGTGTGGCGACCACACAAGAAATCGACGACATCATGACCCACGGCTTCGGGCTGCGATGGGCGCAGATGGGACTCTTCGAAACGTACCGAGTAGCGGGTGGCGCTGGTGGCTTCCGACATTTCATCGAACAGTTCGGCCCCACGCTCGAGTGGCCGTGGACCAAGCTGATGGACACGCCGGACTTCACACCCGAGTTGGTCGACACCCTCGTGGCGCAGTCCGACGCACAGTCGGGCATGCACTCGGTTCGTGCCCTCGAACGTACGCGAGATCAAAACGTGGTTGGGTTCCTCAAAGTGCTCGAAGCCAACGATTGGGGTGCTGGAAGAACAATCGCCCAGCATCGCTCGAGGTAGCCACACCGGGGCTGCCAGGCGCGGAGGGTTTGGATACATATGAGAATCACCACGTTTCTCGGGACAACGCTGCTCGTGCTGTTGGGTACGGTCGCCTGTGGGTCGACGACGTCAGCGGAGGTGCGCGAGACTCCAGATGTGCCCACGACCCCACCGGTGATCGAGCCTGGCACGACGGCGGTCGGTGCCGTAGAGATCGACGGGGTGATGATCGACTACGTGACCTTCGTACCCGACGGCTTCAGTATTGGCGATGAGGCTCCGCTGCTTCTGGCCCTTCCGCCAGGCGGACAGGATCTCGACCTTGCGCGAGGGGTGATGATCGGTACGTACACACCCGAGGCGACCAGGCTCGGATGGGTCGTCGTCTCTCCCGCCGCTCCCAACGGTGAGCTGTTTTTCCAGGGTTCGGAGTCGCTGCTACCCGGATTCCTCGATTGGGTGGAGTCCTGGGTCGCCCCCGAGGGCGGTTCGCCACACGTCGCTGGCGTCAGCAACGGAGGCATCAGCACGTTTCGCTACGCTGCGCAGAATCCGGATCGGGTGTTGTCGATGATCACCTTCCCAGGATTTCCACGGTCCGATGATGACAAGGCCGCCCTCGACCAGTTGACCGACGTGCCGATCCGGATGTTCGTAGGTGGCATCGATACGGACTGGATTCCTCCAGCCGAGGAGACCGTGGCATCGTTCACTGACCTCGGCGGCGACATCGAGCTCACGATCTTCGATCGCGAGGGACACGTCATGCGATCGATGTCTGACGGCGTACTTCTCTTCGAACAGCTCGAGAGCTTCCGCTAGCGACGTGAGGTCACGACCGGGTCCCGGTTGCCCACAAAGAGGTCTGACCCCCCGAAATCCCCCCCGAAATCGAGTTCCTTTCGTGCAGGATGCATCGCCAAGAGTTGTTGCGCGCGTTGGATGTCAACAACGGTGTCATCGGTCCTTTGGCACCCTTCGCACCAGATCGTCCGTCGATTCCACGGGCAGTTCGAACCGGACCTCCGATGCAAGATCGAACCACAGATCGGGCAATCCCGACGTGTTGTCCCCAGTATCCACTGATCAGATGTCGAGAGCTTGCGTCCCGTCGTGTTCTGTGGGCCGAGTCGGGCATTTGCTCGGATGAGTGCCGCGCCGATCGAAAGCAGCGCGTCGAGGCCGTCGATCGTGCCCACGGTCGTCATCGGGGCGATGCCACAGATGAACGGAACCTCCACTGCATAGACGTTCCCGAATCCAGCCACGTTGCGTTGATCGAGGAGTGCGGCACCCAGGTGAGCATCGGAGTCTGCGGCAACTCGGTCGATCGCAACATCGAGGTCGAGTGCCCCACAAAGATCTGGGCCAAGGTGTCCGATGAAGTCTCCGGTTTTCGACGTCGGGATGAGGTGAAGAAGCGGAATGTCGACACCGGTGAGCGTCTTGCCCTCGAACTCGATCTCGAACCGTCGGCGCCACTCCTCCGCAATCGGTCGGCGTCCGAGATGAACCTGTCCCTGCATGAGGAGGTGGATGTGTAGGGACCGGTCATCGTCCCAGTTCAAGAACAGGTGCTTGCCATGTGAAGTGGCGCCGATGAGTACACGACCCGAGAGATCGGCCGTCGCGAGACGAGGGTGTCGAAAGATCGATGCCAACGCTCGCGCTCCCGAGAGCCGCTCGTTGATCTTCGAGGCGAGACGAAGGATGGTGTCGCCCTCTGGCATGGCCTCCTCCTCGGTTCAGAATCTGTTCATCGTAGCCATGGTGACCACTGCGTCCCAGAGCCTCAGACCCTCCTTGCCCGGGAGTGCGGGTGAGGGGTGGTCGAGACGAGGCGTAGTACTCACTCCTCAGAATTCCACGATACGGAAGCCAATATTGAGGACTTCCACAACCAGGTAAGGTCAGAAGGTGGCTGTGCAGAGCGTGGATCGAGCGTTGCGACTACTCGAGGCCATTGGAGAAAAGCCCTGTGGTCTGGCAGAGGTCGCCGAACGTGTTGGGTTGCCACTCAGCACCACGTCACGAATCCTGTCCACGCTCGAAGCGCGTGAAGCCATCGCTCGACGATCCGATGGCGTGTATGTCGTCGGTGCCATGGTGCAGAAACTGGCTGGCGCGGAGTCGGCGACCACCTCGAGTATCCAAGCCGCTGCGCACCCAGAGCTCGTAGCGCTGTCCGACAAGCTTGAGGAGGCGGCAGGTCTGTCCGTGCCCATCGGGCACCAGACGCTGACACTTCTACAGGTTGATGCGCCGAAGCCAGTGCAAGCGCAGGATTGGACGGGACACCGTTGGGCGATCACCGGCGGGGGTTCTGGTGCGGTCATGATGTCGACCTGGCCCGCGTCTCGAGTGGACCCGCTGCTCGAACACCTTCCGGCAGCGGAGCGAACCGAGCTACGTCGCGAGATCGCCGAAGCCCGCCGTCGGGGTGTGAGTTGGAGTCACGGCGATTACGTCGATGGTCTGACGAGTGTGGCCGCTCCCGTGCTGATGTCGAACGGTCAAGCGGTAGCCGCGGTACTCGGGTACGGACCGTCCTATCGGTTCCCATCCAAGGGAGCGGTTCGACAAGTGGAGAAACTCGTCGTCCTCGCGGCTCGTGGCGTCTCGAAGCATTTGGAGTCGTGAATGGTACGTAGAGGGCGAGCGCGGTCTACAGCGCTCGAGCCCGTGATCCATCAGCTGCCGTGGCGTCAGGTCGAGAACAGCCATGGGCCGCTGCCGATCCTGGATCCAGAGGGAGTTGAACGCATCCATGAGGCCTCGCTGCGGGTGCTCGAAGAACTCGGCATCGAGCTGTGGAGCGCAGAGGCACGCAAACTCTTCGCAGATGCGGGTGCATCGGTTGACGGCGAGATCGTTCGGGTGGGCCGTGACGTGATCGAAGCCGCGCTCGTGAGTGCGCCACGGTCATTCACGCTCACGTCACGCAATCCCGAGAAAGCTCTCGAGATCGGGGGCAACAAGATCGCGTTCGGTTTGGTCGCTGGTCCGCCCGCCGTGCACGACGAGGTGAACGGGCGCCGCTCATCGAACATGGAGGACTACGAGAACTTCACCCGCCTCGCGCACTACTTCAATGCGATCCACATCCTCGGCAATCAAGTGGCAGCCCCACTCGAACTTGCAGCAAACAACCGCCATCTCGACACCTACCGGGCGAATCTCACGCTCTCTGACCTCTGCTTTCATTGCAGCGCGATCGGCAGTGGCCGGGCGCTCGACGGCATCGAGATGATGGCGATCAGTCGCGGAATCAGTGTGGAGGAGATCGCTCGGTCACCCGGAGTGATCACGGTGATCAACGTCAACTCCCCTCGTCGCTTCGACGAGGAAATGGCGAATGGGCTGATGACGATGAGCCGTCATGGTCAGGCCGTTTCGGTCACTCCGTTCACCCTCATGGGAGCGATGACGCCCGTGACGCTTGCGGCCGGGCTGACGCAGCAGAACGCGGAGGCGCTCTTCGGCATTGCGCTGACCCAGCTCGCCAATCCCGGAGCCCCCGTCGTCTACGGGTCGTTCACGTCGAATGTGGACATGCGCTCTGGAGCACCTGCGTTCGGCACGCCAGAACACGCGAAGGCGAACGTTGCCTCAGGTCAGCTGGCGCGGCGCTACAACCTTCCCTACCGGTCCTCGAATTCGAGCGCGTCGAACGTCGTCGACGCACAAGCCGCGTACGAAACCCAGATGTCGCTCTGGGGAAGTGTGCTCGGCGGGACGAACCTGCTGTACCACGCGGCTGGCTGGATGGAAGGTGGCCTACAAGCCAGCTACGAGAAGTTCATCATCGATGTCGAGATGCTCCAGCAGATGATGGAGTTCTTGACACCGATCGATCTGAGTGACGCAGCGCTGGCGTTCGACGCAATGGAGCGAGTGCCCACCGGCGGACACTTCTTCGGTGACGAACACACCCTCGAGCGGTACGAGCATGCGTTCTACTCGCCACTCGTGAGCGATTGGCAGAACAATGGCGCATGGCGGGACGCAGGATCGAAAACGGCGACGCAACGGGCGACAGAGGTCTGGCAAGCTGCCCTAGGCGATTATGAGCAACCACCCATGGACGGTGCCATCCGTGACGAGCTCGACGAGTACGTGGCTCATCGCAAAGAACAGATCGGATCCGGAGATCCATGAGTGATCTCGACTCAACCGAATTCGGACGGGCCTTGCTGGCCTCGGCCGGAATCGTCACCGTGATCCTGGCGGGCGGAATTTCCCATCTCGTGATCTTCTACCGGTCGCAGGATTGAGCCAGCAGTGGTGACCCCGTCAGAGTTCCCGACCCGCGTGATCGACTTCGTGTTGAACGCACGCTTCGAGGATCTGCCTGACCACGTTGTCAGATTCGCACAGCGGTGCCTGCTCGACCTCCTCGGCGTGGCTGCGGCGGGGCGGACGACGGAGTTGTCGTCGATCATCTCCCAACATGCGACATCTCATTTTGGTGGCGGTCTGAAGTCGGCTCCGATCCTTTTCGACGGCCGGCTGGTGAGTCCTGTGGGTGCAGCGCTCGCGAACGGTATGACGATCGATTCGATCGACGCACATGATGGCCACAAGATCACCAAGGGACATACCGGCTGTCATCAGCTGCCTGCTCTGATGGCTTTCAGCGCAGCAGAGCATCGGGATGATCCCCGCGCCTTTCTTGCCGATCTGGTCGTCGGGTACGAGTTCGCGACACGGGTTGGTATCGCGTTGCACGCAACAGTGCCCGACTACCACACGTCGGGAGCCTGGGGCGCCGTCGGCTGCGCAGCACTCGGTGCGCGGATTCTGGGCCTCGATCCCGCTCCGACCTTCGAGGCGATGGGGATCGCCGAGTACCACGGCCCACGCAGCCAGATGATGCGTGTGATCGATCATCCAACGATGCTCAAGGACGGCTCGGGCTGGGGCGCAATGGCAGGTGTGTCCGCTGCCTATCTCGCGGCCGAGGGCTTCACCGGATCTCCTGCTGTCACGGTGAACGACCCCGAGATCGCTTGGGTGTGGGACGACATCGGTGCCCGGTGGCTCATCGAAGATCAGTACTTCAAGCCCCACCCGGTCTGTCGGTGGGCCCAACCTGCGGTGGAGGCTGCGCTCAGTCTGTGTCGGACTCATTCGATCGGCCCGGCCGATGTCGAACGTGTCGAGGTGTCGACGTTCCACGAGGCTGTGAGGCTGGCCACGTCGCTTCCGGAAACGACCGAGGAGGCGCAGTACAGCCTGCCCTTTCCGGTGGCTGCGGCGATCGTCCGCGGTCGTCTCGGCCCGCTCGAGATCGGTGCGGCAGCGCTGGCAGATGACCAGATTCGCGCGATCTCGACTCGAGTGTCGATCGTCGAGGACGTGACCCACAACTCGGCGTTTCCGCAACATCGGTTCGCGCGCGTTGCCATCCGACTCACCGATGGGCGAACGGTTGTTTCGGACGACACCGAACCTCGAGGTGACCCTGAGGCCCATCTGAGCGATCGGGAGATTCGTGACAAGTTCTCCGAGTTCGCGACGCCGGTGTTGGGCGCCGAGCGCACCTCGGCCATCGAGGAGGCGGTGGACCAGCTTCCCGAGGCGAACTCCCTGACCACTCTGCTCGATCTCATCGTCGCACCGCTCTAGAGTCACGCTCCTAGACTCACGTCACCCCCAACTACGAGAGGTCCCATCATGGACTTTCATGACATCACAATGGAGTCGATCACCGGAGAGTCGGTCGATTTCTCACAGTTCGCTGGTCAGCATCTGCTCATCGTCAACGTCGCGAGTTTTTGAGGTTCCACGCCGCAGTATGCAGGTCTGCGTACGCTCCACCACGACGTCGACGGATTGAGCGTTCTCGGCTTTCCGTGTAACCAGTTCGGCAACCAGGAGCCCGGCTCGAACGAAGAGATCCTCGAGTTCGTGACAACGAAGTACGACATCGACTTTCCGATGTTTTCCAAGATCGATGTGAATGGCGATGGCGCCGCGGATCTGTATTCGATGCTGAAACAGCAGCAACCCGGTGGCGATGACTCAGCCGACATCAAGTGGAACTTCGAGAAGTTCCTCGTCGACGGGGACGGTACGGCAGTGGCTCGATGGGGTACCAAAGTCACCCCCGAAGAGATACGAGCCGAACTGCCCGACACCATATAGTTCGGTCCTCTCGATAGTTCGATCTTCTCGGAGCCGTAGGAGCCGAGGTCGACGCAACCCGAGTTCTCCGTGGCAAGCTGAAATCATGACGAACGATCAGCTCCTCGACCGCCGAAACTTCTATATCAATGGAGCCTGGGTGGCCCCCACCATCGCCAACGACTTCCTCGTCATCGACCCATCGACAGAGGACGCGTGCGCCGTGATCTCTCTCGGTGACGAGGCGGACACGAACGCGGCCGTGGCAGCAGCCAAAGCAGCCTTTCCGAGCTGGAGCGTGACAAGCAAGGAGGACCGCATCGCGCTCCTCGAAAAGTTTCTCGATGTGTACAAGTCGAGGAGCGACGAGATGGCTCAGGCGATCTCGATGGAGATGGGCGCTCCGATGTCTCTCGCAAGCACCGGACAGGTTGGTGCCGGCGCCGGACACACCAAGAGCATCATCCGTGCGCTGAAGGCGTTCGAATTCGAACGTCCCCTGGGACCTCATGCACCGGACAACACGATCCTCTACGAACCGATCGGTGTGGCAGCACTCATCACCCCATGGAATTGGCCTATGAATCAGGTGGCCCTCAAAGTTGTCCCGGCTCTTGGAGTTGGCTGCACGATGGTCCTCAAGCCGAGCGAGGTCGCACCGCTCAGCTCGGCGTTGTTTGCCGAGATGATGGACGAAGCCGGGTTCCCCCCGGGAGTCTTCAACTTGGTCAACGGCGATGGGCCTGGTGTGGGATCACAGCTCTCCGGCCACCCCGATGTCGACATGGTGTCCTTCACGGGCTCGACCCGAGCTGGCGTCGCGATCACCAAGAATGCAGCGGACTCGGTGAAGCGAGTTGCGCTCGAACTCGGCGGCAAAGGCGCCAACATCATTTTCGCCGATGCCGACGAAAAGGCGGTGGTGCGTGGTGTACGACAGTGTTTCAACAACTCGGGTCAGTCGTGCAACGCGCCGACGCGCATGCTCGTGGAACGATCTCGGTATGACGAGGCTGTTGCTACGGCACAAGAGGTCGCCGAGAAGACCGCAGTCGACATCGCTGCCAAAGAGGGTCGTCACATCGGCCCCGTGGTCAGCGAGCTCCAATGGGACAAGATCCAAGCTCTCATCGCCAGGGGCGAAGAGGAAGGAGCTCGGTTGCTCGCTGGTGGCACCGGTCGACCAGAAGGACTCGACGCCGGCTACTTCGTGAAGCCCACGGTGTTTGCCGATGTCACGCCGGACATGACCATCTCTCGCGAAGAAATCTTCGGTCCCGTCTTGTCGATGACTCCCTTCGACACCGAGGAAGAGGCGGTTGCGCTGGCCAACGACACCGCCTACGGCCTTGCCAACTACGTGCAGACGACCGATCGCGAACGCGCACGTCGAGTGGCTCGCCAGCTCCGCTCGGGCGTGGTCGAGATGAACGGTTTGCCTCGAGGCGCGGGCGCTCCCTTCGGTGGCTACGGCCAGTCCGGCAATGGACGCGAAGGCGGCGAGTGGGGCATCGAGGAGTTCCTCGAGGTCAAGGTGGTCAGCGGGTGGAATTCCGCTGAGTAGCACCGTGCATTCGGTTTGTCGGGGGAATCGCTGGACGATCGTTCAAACCAGTCGTAGCGTTCAGGAATGACACGTGTCGTTGCCCCCATCGAGCGCGAGCTCCCCGCATTGACACATCCGCAGGGAGCGTTGATCGTCTTTGGGACTGGCATCTTCTTCAGCTTCGGCGGTCTGGCCTTTCGCTCGGTCGAAGACGTGGGCGCCTGGGAGTATCTGTTCTTTCGTGGCCTCGGGATGTTGTGTGTTGCGGCTGCCGTTCTCGCAGTGCGCTATCGAAAGCGTTATGACGTACTGATCAGCGGCATCGAACACGGCCATCTCATGGCGGGACTCGTCCTTGGATTGATGAACATCCTGTTCATCGTCTCCTTGTCCTTCGCATCGGTGGCCTTCGTGCTCGTACTGCAGACGATGGCGCCGCTTGCCGCGGGATACTTCAGTTGGCTGCTCATGGGAGAACGTCCGAGCTCGTCTGTGCTCGTGGCGACCGCCATCAGCGTCGTGGGTGTGTTCGTCATGGTGCGAGGTTCAATCCAGAGCGACCTCTCGCCGTATGGTCTGCTCGCTGCGTTGATCCCGCTCGGGTTTGGCTACTACAGCACACTCATCCGATCGGCCAGAAGGATCGATCCGTCGGTTCCTCTCGTGGTTGCCGGGGTCGCGATCGTCTCATCCGGTGCAGTGGTGGTGCTGCTCCGAGGTGGGTTTCACGCAACACCACGAGAAGCGGCAATCGGACTCTTCGCTGGCAGCATTCTCTTGGCCCTGCCGCTTGCCGTCTTCAACATCGCACAACGAGTTGTGCCGTCCCCCGAGGCGTCGATTCTGATCATGAGCGAGATCATCCTTGCTCCAATCTGGGTCTGGGTTTTTGTTGGCGAGAAGGCATCGGCATCGACTCTGCTCGGCGGCGCGATCATCCTTGCGGCAGTGATCTGGGTGACGCTCAACCGGGTACCGAGACGAGGACGCCGGCCGATCACCAGTCGAGGTTGATCGTTCTCGAGGAAATTGTGGGACTCCCGATGGGCGGGTCTATCGTGACGTGATGTCAATCCTGCTGCTGGCGTTCGCCATCTTGGTGATCTCCCTCATCGGTGGGCTTGCACCACGAGCTTTTGCAGGTCGATTGAGTGGCGAGCAGCTCGAGAGCATGACCGGAATTGCGTCGGGTCTGCTGTTGGCGTCGGCCCTTCTGGTCGTCATTCCGGAGGGGTTTCACACTGCGGCCGAGACAGCCGAAGACGGAGAAGCGTTCGCCTACGAACCCGCAGTTCTCGGTCTGACCGTTCTTGCAGGGTTCGTCGCGATGTTGTTGCTCGAGGGTTTTGGTGTCGGCCACGCCGTACACGAGGAACACCATGATCATGCGCGAGGGCACGGACATCCGCACGTCCATCATCCGACCTCGATCTCGGTCCTTGCCGCTGGGCTGTCGGTCCACGCGCTTGCTGATGGGCTCGCCATTGGCTCGGCTGCCGTCGCTGGTGATGCTGCCTTTTCCGTATTGGTGACGATCGCTGTCTTGCTGCACCGGATTCCAGCCGCCTTCAGCCTGGGAATGTTTGCCCTACACACGACCGAGGACGCCCCAGCAGCGGTTCGGGGCCTCATCGCCTTTGCGCTCGCAACGCCAATCACGATGGTGGTGTCGTACCTTCTCCTGGACGAAGCTGACGAACGACTGATTGCGCTCACGCTGTTATTTTCGGCGGGCACATTTGTCTACGTCGCTACGGTCGACACGCTGCCGGCTGTGCACAATCCAGAGACCGGCCGTCGATCGGTGCTGAATGTGCTCATCGGAGCTGGACTCTTCACGATGCTCCTCTTCGGTGCTGACGCCGCGGGACTTCTCGACCACGCGCACTGAGCG
>Ga0055584_100006529_pt1 | contig 11436 bp, 7 predicted proteins | sample OSDHelmetaG_FD_58716 | JGI IMG/M metagenome (GOLD analysis project Ga0055584, IMG submission 58716) | Pelagic marine sediment microbial communities from the LTER site Helgoland, North Sea, for post-phytoplankton bloom and carbon turnover... | ecosystem: Environmental > Aquatic > Marine >...
CCGGTACCTTACGCTCAGCGGACTGTCCTCGATACAAAGTTAAATCAAGGGCACGCAGTTGCTGTAGGCGATTTTTTGGGGAATGGCCAACGGCAGATTGTGGCTGGTTGGAGGGCGGCTAATGAGGATGGTAAATTTGGGATTAAGATTTACTTTCCCGAATCGGGCAATGGCTTGGAACGCCGATGGAATTCGTTTTTTGTGGATGAAAACAACATGGCTTGTGAAGACTTGCGTGTTGCTGATTTAGATGCAGATGGGCGGTTGGATATCGTGGCCTCGGGTCGCTCAACTCACAATCTAATTATTTATTGGAATCGTCCTTCAGAATAATTAGAGAGTAAATTAAGTGAGGTCGTCGATTTTGCTGACAGAGCATCCCGTTTATCAAGTGTTTGTCTGACAAATTAAGCGAAGAATTCGATTAATGATCGATTTAGCATTTTGAGTTCGACCAGGCCTAGCAGGACCAGTAAGGCCAGTAACAGGATGACGAGAACTGCGCCGACAAAAATGCCGATCGCCAGCCCATGTTGATAGTCGAGTTCAGGCTTGGGCGTATGTTTAAATGGCTGAGCTGGGCGAGTCCAACGGGAGGAGGCAGGTCTTTTGCGATTCCGTTTACGCTCCGGTTTCTTCTTCCATTTCGGGCCGTTAGGCCGTTTATGTTTTTTCCCTGTTGCGTTATTAGCCGATCCATTTGCGCTGCGCTGTTTGAAACCTGGGCGGGGTCCCGGTTGGCGATTAGCTCGATTGCTGGAGCTTGTGTTGCGTTTTTGATTTGAGTTAGCCTTGCGGTAACTCGAATGGGTATTGGAACTGGAAGTTTTTTGTTTGGCTTTCTCATCCGCTCGTTTTTTTCGTTTTTCAATTCTTTTCAGCTTGGCATCATAACGGGCACGTTCGGCAGGGTTGGTTAAAACCCCCAGAGCTGCATTTAGTTGCCGAGATCGTTTCGCAGCTTTCCGTTGGTTGGGATGGAGATCCGGGTGATATTTCCGCAATACGTTGCGATAGGCGCGTCGGATTTCCGGTTCTTTCGCCTCGGGGCTGATGTCTAATATTTCGTAATATGACTTAGCCATGTTGCTACTGAACGTTTAGAGTGCTGGAAGCCACGAATGACAAGTGTCTCAGTTCCGAGATGATCACTGGGAAATCTTTTTAAAAAAATCGCCTGCTTAGAGAATTTAAAACGTCAGTCTAACGAGGCATCGATCTCAGGGGTAACGATATCCCGACATTAAACTCTAAAAAATGCGATTTAGATCCGTTGCTTCACCCAGGAAACGTCTCGGGGAAACAGGAATTCAGCAGAGCCAATTTAAGTCTCTTTTTTCTTACTGGCTTTTGCGCGTACGGTTCGACGGTCAAGCCCAAGGACTTCGGCAGCTTTTTCATAGCTGCCATATTTTCTGTAGGCTTTTGCGCAATATTCAGACAACAGTTCATCCGATGTCATTGTCACCTCATCAATAGCTCTGGAAAAATTGCTTTGAGTTGTTTTTGAGGGAGGCGTATATTGGTTGTGGATAATGATATTTCGAACGCACTGCTCAAGTTCCCGCATGTTTCCGGGCCACTGGTAATTTTCTAAATCCGAAGATTCAAACCATTTAATGACTGAATCTCGAATCTCCTCGTGGTCACCGGGAGCAATACGGCGACAAATGAAATCGACTAAAAATCCGAATTCCGAGGGGCGGTCGACAAGTTGTTCAATCAGCGTGGGAGTGGAGATGATGTCAGAGCATAGTCGGTAATAAAAGTCTTCTCGGAAAGTGCCTTTGTTTATTTCCTGGGCGAGGTTTCGGTTGGTGGCGCCAATAAACTTTCCTTTGAACTCAAGAGTTTTGCTGTCACCAATTCTCTGAAACTGACGCTGTTGAAGAACTCGCAGTAATTTTACCTGAATGCTTTCATCGAGTTCGCCAATTTCATCTAAGAAAACGGTTCCATATCTACCGGCCGATTCGAGCCAACCAACCCGTTTTGCAATAGCGCCGGTGAATGAACCTTTCTCATGTCCAAATAATTCTGACTCGATTAGAGTCGGTGAAAATGCAGAAAGATTGAGCGGAAAGAAACGTTCGGAATCAGCGTCGGTAAACTGTCTATTGTTTTTATTGAAAGGGACATACTGCGAGAGTCCGACAGCACGGGCAACTAACTCTTTACCAGTGCCCGTATTGCCAACCACTAAAGTGGTTATCTCATTCATAGAGCTATACAAAGTTTGTCGACTGCGACGCATGTTATGAGTAAAAATGGATTCCCAGATGTTTGCCCGCAGTTTGCAAATTGGCCACGACCGTCCAATGACGCAGTGAAAAATATTTAAAAATGCGCGCTTGACCTGATAAAGACAGGCATAAATATGTTCCGGTTGGTCGTGAGTTGGGATGTTACGGTCGCTGATTTTCATCCAGTAATCCACTGATTCTAAAAATCTTTCCCAAGCCGATGTTTCAGCCTTGGTATTAGCGGGTTGGTTAACTCGTTTTGCGAAATGCTCGTAGTAGAGGACGTACCAAACCAGATCGGAATAGAGAAGTAATTCGTCGTCCGTTGCTTGTGCTGACGTGAGTAACTTTGTTCTGGTTGATTCCGTAAGGGAGAGCACTTGAGAAGTGAGTTTGACAACATTGGGTCGATCCAATTCATCGTTCAGAGACCATGACCAAAAAGGCCGAGTGTTTGGGTCGAACTGATTTCCCAAAGCGAGTTTTTCCAATTCCACGCGGTTGGGCAAAAATGGATTGGCGAAAGAAAGCTCGGCAATGGTCTCGGCGAGTGTTCTCTCGTGGTCGGTAAAAAGCATTGGGAACTCCCAGTGATCGTTTTGTGCACATTTCAATGTACATCAATTGCACGCCATGGTCGTTGAGTTTTTTTGTTTGTTCCCCAGATGTTTTGTAAGTTGTTTGATTTCAATGGCTTAAGGTTTTTAAATTGTTTGGCACGCGGCTTGCAAATGACGTTTTCAGATAATCAATGCTCAATTTGAGCGTCCCATTTACTGGAGAGTCCAATGCAAGTTTCAAAAGAACAGTGTTTTACTGACGAGGGAGGGCATCACAATCGAAGCCGCCTTCGTGGTTATTGGCTGCCTGCCCTGTTGGTTGCGCTCGTGCTCGGGGCAATGCCCTCGGGACTGGCGAATGCTTCGGGGTTGTTGGTAGCCAGGGGTGGCTTTGGCGGGCGACTGCTGATTAAGGAGCAAGTGGTAAACGTCACGATTAACAATGGAATTGCCGTGACTGAGGTAAATCAAGTTTTCCTCAACACGGAAAGCAGGATTGTTGAAGCGCTTTACACATTCCCTGTTCCGGTCAATGCAAGTGTGAGTAACTTCAGCATGATCATCAATGGAAAAGAGATGATTGGTGAAGTTGTTGAGAAGAAGCGAGCTCGGCAAATTTACCAAAGTTATAAGAGAACAAAAAAAGACCCGGGGCTTCTGGAGCAGGTTGATTACAAGACCTTTGAGATGAGAGTTTTTCCAATTCAGCCACACGCTGAGCAGCACATCAAAGTGGTTTATTACCAACCGTTGGATGTTGATCATGATTGGTCAACTTATGTTTTTCCACTGGCAACATCGACAAAGGCTGAAAACGAAAAAACAACTGGGAAGTTTGCATTGACGCTTGATATCAAGAGTGAAATTCCAGTGAAAAAAATCACGAGTCATTCACATCCAAATGAGTTCGTTGTTGTGAATCATTCGAGTGATTACGCACAGGCCAGCATGGAAGTAAACGAAGGTGATTTGAGTCGGGACATCGTAATCGCATTTCAATCAAAGCGAGCCAAGACTGGAATCGATCTAATTACCTCGAAACACGAGGGAGAAGATGGCTACTTTTTGATGTCGCTAACAGCCGGAGAGGAGTTGGAAAATACAGCAGGCGGAATGGATTACGTATTTGTAGTCGATATTTCGGGCAGCATGAGAAACGACGGTAAGTTAATGCTCTCCCAGGGGGCAGTGGAGGCATTTGTTAATTCTCTTGGTGCAGAAGACAGATTTGATGTGATGGTTTTCAACAATGCTCCCAAGATGCTGTTTAGCAAATTAGCAGAGGTGGATGTTGATGCGAAGGAGAAGTTGACCAAGTTTCTGGGTGAGCAATATGCAAAAGGGGGAACAGACCTTCGTCCGGCGATGAACGCAGCGTACCGATATAAGCAACCGGATCGAGAGTTGAATGTTGTCGTTTTGTCGGATGGAATGACGGAATCTGGCAGCCAAAAAGAGTTGCTTGAGCTGATCTCTGACGCTCCAGCCAGTTCTAAAGTCTTTTGCGTTGGGATTGGAAACGAAGTAAACCGACCATTGTTGAAGCAGTTGGCTCAGGATGCCGGTGGTTTAGCGACCTTCATTTCGCATGAGGATGATTTCATTCGACAGGCCGACGCTTTTCGACGGAAATTGGTTCATCCTGTGGCGACAGACCTTGTCTTAACTATTGATGGCGTGCCGGTTTACGACATGCTGCCAGGAGCACTTCCCAATCTTTACCACGGCAAGCCGATTCGGATGATTGGGCGATACAAAGACTTTGGCGAGGGTAACGTGACGTTGAAAGGAACTGTGATGGGCCGTCCGTTTGAGCAGAGTGTCAGTTTTGATTTTCCAAAGCTCAACGCCGACAACCCGCAAATTGATCGAATGTGGGCGTGGTATCAAGTGCAAGGATTGATGGACCAGATGCGTAGAAAAGGAGATTCATCCGACCTTGTCAATGAGATTGTTAACTTGTGCGAAGGCTATTCTATTGTGAGTGAGTACGCTTCTTTTATCGTTCTAGAAAATGACAAAGAGTACAAGCGATGGAAAATTGACCGACGCAATGCGACGAGGATCCAGCGCGATCGGGCAGCTCGTAAAAAACTGGATGAATCGCTAAAGGAGTTGCGAGAAAATTCGATGGCTAATTTGGGCCCGATTGAAAGCGATGCAGAAAGTAAGGAAGTGGCGAAAAAAGTATCGAAGCCAGCGGCTCCCAAAAAGAGAGTTGCTAACAAGCCTCCTCAGCGAGGACAGGATTTAAACTTTGGAACTCAGCCAATTTCAACTGCACCTAGCTCGCCCAGAAGGTCAAGCTCGCGATCTACACCGTCAGTGAAGGGTAACAGCTCGCCTTGGCGCTCAACGAGCAGTAGCAGCAGTAGCAGCGGTGGCGGTGGCGGAGGTGCAATTGATCCGATTACCGGTCTGATCGCTGCGGGGATGGCAGGCGTAGCAGCCGCTCGAAGAAAACGAAAAGGAGGCTTGAAGAAAGAGGCCGACATTTCTTAAGGAAAAGTTGTTGATGATTGGATTCCAGGTCGCCGCTCTTTCGCCTTCGAGCGAGAGAGCGGCAGGGGCCGGTGGAGTCAGTTTAGTTCGAGATTGAGAGTCTCTGCTAACCTAGTGTTTGCGATTGATAGCTCGCCCCCTTTTTAGAATCGAGAGAGTCATGTACCAGCTCATCAAAGAAATTCCGATCACTTTAACGATTGCGGTCGCCACAGTGATTGTTTTCTTAGCGCCTGGTTTTGAAAGTTTGCTTGATTTTCAAACGAATTCACCAGTTTTGCATCAATTGGCTCAGCTGTTTACTTGCCACACCGCTCATTGGTCGTTTGACCATCTCGTTTGGGATCTCGTGATGTTTGTCACGATGGGTGCTATTTGCGAACGTAGAAATTCAGTTCCCTTTGCCATCGCGTTGGCATTATCGGCGATTGCGATTCCTTTGTTTGTTTCTCATTTTTCGCTGGACGTAAATTCTTATCGAGGGTTGAGTGGATTAGATACGGCTTTATTTGGCTTAGCAGTTGTGTATTTAGTTGACAGTTCGATTCGAGAAAGAAACTGGCCCGGTGTGGGATTATATGGTTTTTTGTTTGTCGGGATGATGGGAAAAATAGGCTACGAGTACCTTGCTGGTGGTACTTTGTTCGTCAGTAGCGATGGATTTACCGCGGTTCCGATTGCTCATCTTGTGGGTGCGGTCATCGGCACGGCAATCGGGCTGTTTGAGGTTATGCGAATGCCTCCTTTCCCATTCGCATGGCGAAACGCAATTCAGCAAACACGGGTACCTGGCTAGTCGCCGGTGCATCTTGGATTGTCCGGGAATGACGTAATGGCCGGCCATGCAAGGCTCAAAGCTCAACTAGTCATTCTCATTGACGGGTGAGGATAACCTGATGCGGGCCTTGCTTTTTTCCATTGAAATCAGCGGTAACTGACAGAGTGGTTTTACCTTGCGGAATGTCGACAAGACGGACATGGCCTCTCTGTTGTCCCGCGGGGATATCGATCGTCTGCGCGAGGTTGCCCACTTTGATTAAAGCTTTGCCCTTTGGCGGTGAATAATTAAAAATGATTTCGATCTCGTAAGCCATTGGTTTCTCTGCTTCTAACAACCAGGAGCCATTGGAATCGCGAGCCCAAGGCTTGCCCTGTGAGTGTCGCCAGTCTTGTCGCGTCAATACCGTTTTAGGTTCGTAGTCGGTGCCAATAATAATTCGGGGAGGGGCATAGTTGTCGGGGCGGGTAGAGCTGACATCTTCGAACCAGGATTCATAGTTTGCTTTTAACCGTGCGAAAACTTCCGGTTTGCCGGCTGCGATATTGTTTTGTTGTCGCGGGTCTTGCTTGAGATTGTAGAGTTCCAATTTGACTTCCCCATCAAAATTCTCATTTCCAAATCCGCTGGGATGTACAAGTTTCCAAGGGCCGTTGTGAAGCGCAAAATGATGATAAAGCTGTGGTTTGTCTCCGCGATGAGTTTGGAACACGAGTGACCGGTTGGGCCAGTCTGGGCGGTCGTTGACAAGCAGTGGCAGAAAGCTACGGCCGTCGATGGGACGGGTTTTATCGCTCTCGATCGAACAGGCATCGAGGAGCGTCGGAAGCACATCGATATGAGCACACATTAAATTCGATCGATGTCCTGATTTGACTTTGGCGGGCCAGTGAAACAGCAGGGGTGACCTGATCCCACCATCATCGACATGCGTTTTCATGCCCCGCATATTACCTACGAATCTCATCGAATTTGGTCCGTTGTCATTAAGGTAAATGACAATTGTGTTTTCCAAGACTCCCAGAGATTCAAGGTGTTCAACAAGGCGACCTACATTGACGTCAATGTTCGTGATCATTGCCGCGATCCGAGCCAGTTTGTCGTTCTCTTTTTCCAAGCGTTTTTCGTTTAGTTTGTGAATCAAAATAGGCGAAAAATCGACCTGGCGATATTTCTCATAAAGCGCTGCAGGAACATCGTGAAATGGCCCATGGGGAGCGTTGGTTGCGATGTAGGTAAAGAAATTTTTCTCGGCGTTGATACTTTCATCAATGAACTCCATGGCTGCATCGAAGTAGATATCGGTGCAGTACCCCTTCATGGGTGTTTCAATTCCGTTTTTAATTAGCGTTGGATCGGTATATTTCCCTTCGGCTCCGATTGGATCCGAAGGCTGACCAATTCCCCCGCCGCGGTGGATCAGGCTGTCCTGAAACCCTTGATCATTAGCACGCAGTGGATAGTTGTCGCCGAGATGCCACTTGCCATAAATTCCCGTTTGATATCCTGCGTCGTGGAGATATTCCGCAAGAGTTTTTTCATCGGAATCCATCATTGCTCGACCAATGTAAGTGTCGATGCACCGCGTTCGATAGTTGTACCTTCCTGTCATGAGGCTCGCCCGGGTAGGAGCGCAAACAGGGCTAACGTAAAAATTTGTTAAGCACCCGCCGTTTTTAAACAGGGAGTCGAGGGCAGGGGTTTCGATGAGCGGATTTCCTTGAAATCCATAATCGCCGCCACCCTGGTCGTCACTCATGATGACAACAACATTGGGGCGTTCATTGTCTGCCAGTGCTGCGATAGGAATTGCAAAACCCGTCGATACATAAAACAACAAAATTCGTAGACTAAAAAAATTAAATATCGAGCGATTCATAGATCAGTGGCATCCTGTTGCGAAGATTCGGAAGGTTGTGGTTTCACTCTGAAGCGATTTTCGATTAGTGATTACAGTTCGTGTTGAATCATCCTAAACGATGGTCGGCTCATTCCAAAATTATTTGCGCGAGAGGTTTTCAGAGGTTGCCGGTCAATCGGTAGGCCCCGTGGACATTAAGATAGATTCAAGCCCGTGGAAATGATAAGTGTTGGAATAAACGGGTTTTGTTTCGAGTTGGACTCGGGGCAATCGTTGTAGAAAAACTGGGATTGAGATTTGAATTTCCAATCTCGCCAGCGGTGCCCCCAGGCAATAGTGGATGCCCCCGCCCAGGCTCAAGTGAGGATTGGGGTGCCGGTCTAATTGAAGTTCATGTGGATTTCGAAAAACAGCGGGGTCGCGATTGGCGGCACCGAGAATTAGAGCTATCTCTTGTCCTGTTTCAAAATGGTGTCCACCAAGCTCCAGGGGTTCGAGAACCCACCGGTTGAATTGGTGTAATGGTGTGTCAAATCTTAACAACTCCTCTACGGCCGATTTGCTAAACGAAGTATCGCCTGTGCCATGATTTCGCCATAGTGCTAATTGCTGTGGGTGGTTTAAGAGTGCGACCATTCCATTACCAAGAACATTGACGGTTGCCTCATGACCGGCATTGAGCAATAAGATGCAGTTCGCGATCAGCTCATCTTCGCTGAGACGATCGCCGGCTGATTCGACTTCGATTAATTTACTAATCAGATCCTCCCGCGGGTGCCTGCGCCTTTCTTGTACCAATGACTTAAGGTAGTTGACGAACTCGCGTGAGGATTCAACAGCAGCAGTTTCCATTTCCGGTGTTCTTTGCATCTCGTACATTTTGATCATGTTGTGAGACCACCGCAGTAGTTCCGGCGCCATCGATTTGGGAACGCCCAGCATTTCAGCGATGACAATTACTGGAATGGGGGTTGCGTATCGTTCTTTGAAATCAAAACTGCTGGCCCCGCAATTATCTTCGATTTCGTCAATCAGCTGATGGCATAGTTCCTCGATCCGCCCTCGTAGACGCTCAATTTCCCGCGCCATGAATCCCTTTTGGACGAGGCCTCGCAAGCGGGTATGAGAGGGTGGCTCGAGCCCTAGCATGGAATGTCGATCGACATCAAAAAAGGGTTGGAGGTTGGAAGGGATGGCGGGAAGCCCTAACTCCTCTCGCGATTTCAGGTGGTCGATTTGACGCCCGAAACGCCGATCCCGCAAAAGAGATGAAACGTCCCGGTGATTAACAAATGTCCAAAGTCGATGTTCTTGCCAGTAGAACATCGGACATTGTTGCTGAAGTTTTTCGTAATCAGGATAGGGATTGTTATAAAAGTCGTTGTCGCGAATATTTAGACTGACAGTTTGCTTTTTAGAGTTGATCTGCATGAGCACATGATTTGAGGCCGCGGTCATATAAGATTAGCTCACGATCATACCCGCTTTTTCCGGTCAATGTTGGTTTGCACGGTTGATGTCCGATGTCTCACTGAGCTCAATTGAACCAGATTGCAAAACTAAATAGATCACCTCCAAAAGCCTCTTGGAACTGACTCCATTTTTCAATACTGGTAACATCTCCCCGTTCGACATGCGGAAGAGCGCCTGTACCGTGAATGAAGAGTATTAAATCGAAATCTTTTGGTTCTGTCAGAAATCGTTTGACATTAAAGCCGCGGTCTTTGGCTTCTCCACGCCAAAACGGGAGTAGTTTTCGGCCGTCCAATATGGCCTCGGTTTCGTCTAGGATATCTTGCCACGCAGCCAGTGTTTGACCGGTAGGGCGAAAGGGAGATACCAAGGTCGTTTGCCGGGAGTTGGGAATCCACTCGCGGTCATTGTCGGTTTCTTCGGCAAGAGCACTCCACATTTCGCGACTCAATTCAACCGTTTTTTTCAAGTGTTGATGGATTCGTATTACTCGTTCTGGCTCTTTTAGTTTGAAATTTAAATTGTGGAACGAAGCCAAAATATCAAGCAATGTGTTTTGATCAAATAGGGAAATATTTTGTTCCCGTTTTAATTCTTCGAATTCTTCTTTCATAAATTCGTGCTTGAATTTGACATTGGGGAAGATCCGATATGCCGAAACATCCCAAAGCGCTTCAGCATCGTAAGCTAAAGCAAATTCAAGCATGCTGCGGAGCACGTGAGTGTATCCTCGCAGCCAGATGACGTCGGCATAATCAAAGGCAATGACGGTTGTCGGTCTACACCTTGGAGGGATTTGTTTTAGGTCAAAAAGCTCATTTAGAAAGGCATTTAAATCTTCTGCTTTGTTTTTTTTCCCGTCTCCATTGATATCAAAATGGATCTCAAATAAGTGAAGTGGAAGCTTTACGTCTTTCGACTCTATCTTTGCAAGGGTTTGATCTGCCTGTTCGAGATCCTTTATCATATTCTTAAAAACCTGGCGAACCGATTCGTATTCAATTTGTTCGGGGTTTGGATTGTTGGGAACCGGCAGTCGAAAAAATGGCAAAATTGCATTTCTTGTATTGCTGTTAATGCCGTATCGATACCAGCTCTTGGACAGATGATCTAAGGCTTGCATAAATTGAAGTGTGCCGAGTCCAAGTCGCGTCTGGTCGTCTTTCGGGTGTTTCTCAAGATGTGCCTTGAGATCTTGTTCTCCCTGGGAAAATTTTCCCGTGAGCAGATACTTTTCCACCAATGGTTTCTGCTGACCCCATGCAAGACTGTTGGCAATTAGAAGCAGGCTGCACGTCATCAAAGTAATTTTGCGAAACATGAGTTGTTTGTCCCATTTTGAGTTGTTGGGTTGGCCAGCGAGTTCCGTTGTTTCTACTCACGCGGATTGGATTCGGTTTCAATAAATCAGTTCTGGAGTTTGAAATTCTGAAAAACCTACCCTTCGGAATCTGCGACTGGTGGATAGCAAAGGTCGTCCCAGTTTTCTGACCAGGCATGGTCGGTGATGATCTTTATGATGGCAAAAATTATGCCTTCTAGGACAATGCCGCATTGCTTGACTATTTCCCGGTTGAGTTTGCTCCCAAACGTTGCAGCTCCGTGAATCAACTGGCATCGTACCAAATAAATTCGACTAAAAACTTCGTGTAAGATTTGGCAGTAATTTTCATCGCCGTACATGCGTTGAATTGAAATTTCATCGCGGCGTTGATTGAATCGTCTTTCTGTACCGAGTGCTTTCCAAAAGAACTTATTAACAAATGGATCCGAACAAATTTGGCTAATCAATGTTTGTTGCTCGATCAGGTAGGCTTTGATTAAAGCATCTTTGTCACATTCTTCCATGACAGTCAAGAATCCGGTAAGCGCGCGGCCATCCCTTTCGGGTTCGTGATCGCATGAATTCCAGCGGCCAAAAAGTGAATTGAGTCCGATCCAGCGGAAGATCAATTTTTCGTCAAGTTGATCATCCGGGTCTTCGCATTCCGCAGCGGCGAGCCAGCTGAACGTGCGGTG
>Ga0055584_100006530_pt1 | contig 11435 bp, 13 predicted proteins | sample OSDHelmetaG_FD_58716 | JGI IMG/M metagenome (GOLD analysis project Ga0055584, IMG submission 58716) | Pelagic marine sediment microbial communities from the LTER site Helgoland, North Sea, for post-phytoplankton bloom and carbon turnover... | ecosystem: Environmental > Aquatic > Marine >...
AAAAAGCAACAAAATGAGCACAAGAAACACATTCCGGTGTAGCTCAGCTGGTGGAGTGAGAAAGTCTGGGAGACTTTTGCAAGAGGTTGCCTGCTATTTTTTGAAGAATGAAAAAAAATAGTGACAACCTGAACAGCTTCTGTAAGAAGGTTGACGTAGTCAACTGCGACACAGAACCACAAAACCCTGAGATACAACAGAACAAACAAAGACAAATATTCCGGTGTAGCTCAGCTGGTAGAGCAGTTGACTGTTAATCAATTGGTCGCAGGTTCGAGTCCTGCCGCCGGAGCAAACAAGAATAACCTTACTTTATAGGGTTATTTTTATAAAAAAGTTTTATAATCACATAGATAATTTGACCGTATATCTCAGCCTGATATTATTTGTTAATGGCTTTGAAAGATGTATATAAATCATATCTAGCTTTATCTATAGCTATTATTGTTTTTGTTGTTACTGTCTCATTTGCTGGGTTCGTGCCTTTGGAGTTAGTTGAATTAATGAAACCTATTGGTCCTCAAGATTTCTATCCACAAAAAATCGTCGCTCTTGCATATACACCTTATTATGCCCTTAGTCTTGTTCAAGTGTTCTTGCTTATTGTCATAGGTGTAAAAGTCTACAAAGTTTATCGAGGTAGAGACGACTCAGTTCCTGATGTAGATACAATATAGGTTCGAACATCCTCCACCCAGCGGAGCTTTTGAATTTAAAACCCCCACTTTTGTGGGGGTTTTAATAATTCTTAGCTCCGGCAGAGAAAGGTGTATAGAGACACCTTTCGTCAGGACTCGAAAAGCGGTTTGAGGTATTTTGGAGCTTGCGAACAAAATATCCAAACGCTGCACCGTCCATGTAATGGAAGAGATTCCCTTCTCTCTCAATTACAAACAAAGATACTTAACACCTTATTTCTGATAATAAATACTAGAACACACTTTTAGCGGAATATAGGTGCCTGCCACCTATCACTATGCCACCTATCACACGGAATATGGGTGCCTGCCACCTATCACGTAATTTGTACGGTTATTTTTTATTTAAAATTGATACCTTTATAGAACAGTTCGAACCCGCGATTTGTTTCCATGTATTGCGCTTCAAGTTTGAATCTAGAGGAGTAAAGCTTGACACGTCTATATAAATGTGATATTGTAATGCAAATGTACCTTAATGGAGATATTGAAATGAACATCTATTGGTTTAGTGACGAAGAAGGCAGTTACTGGAATGTGATTGCCGCAAAAAATGAGGAGCAAGCCTGGGAACTTTTAGCCAAAAGTTCACCTTCTAATTCTGAAGAAAGAACTTTAATGGATACAGAAGAAGCTCAAACACACTTCGAGCTTAACGCAGTCACCTGTATCGATGAAATTAATGTTGGTAAAGTTGCAACAATTTTTCCTCACGAAGTGAACTTCACCATCTATGACAAGCCAGGAAGTGGTAAAGCAAGTAAACTGACAAACCACTGAATATACTCGACGGTCGCCCAACTCTGTTGGGCGATTCTTTATGCACCTCCCAAAATACCTTATTTCTTTTTCAATACTACCCTATCATGAAGGTTCGAACGTCGTCCACCCAGCGGAGCTGACAAAAATACTCTTGTTAAACAAGGGTATTTTTTATTAAAAGTTGATACCTTTATAGAACAGTTCGAACCTGCTGTTTGTTTCAAGTGTTGCAATTATTTCTTGAACATAGAAAAGTGCCATATGTGTTTAGACATTACATCATCATATTGACATTTAGGGAAAATACTGTATTATATTAAATATAGTTTCAAACGACGACAAGGAGACAAAAATGAAAATCGGAACAATCGTTCTTTCACTTGCACAATCGATAATCTTAGGGTTCTTACTTTATCGTGAAATTGGATGGATGGGTCCTGCCATTATTCTAGGGCTTTACGTCGCTAGCTCAATAATCAATGCCTTGACTCACAACAAGACATACCCAGCCTAAATCAGTATTTCTACAGACAAACTAACAAATTTATTTTTCTGAAGTTCGCATTTATTGTGAACTTCTTTTCTTTTTATACACCTCCCTTTTACACACAAGTTCGAACATCCCCCACCCACCGGAGCAGACGAGAATAACCTTATTTTGTAAGGTTATTTTTTATTACCCTTTCATACACGTTCGAACCTTTGTACTGAATATGCATTTTCTTGGCTTATATAAAAGTGTCATATGTGTTTAGACATTACAAGATGGTATTGACTTTCATGAAAAAATATATTATAATAACTGTCGTTATCTTTTGTTCACAAGGAGTACAAAATGGCAATAATTAAAACTCGTTACCTTAGAGAAATATCTCTACAAGAAAGTCTCGCGCTTTTAACCAGACAAGACAAGAGTATTGGATATATGTTGCTGATGGATAAATGGGATGATAAAGCACTAATCTGCGAACGACATCCCTTTAATTTGGATTTACCTAAGGATGACGATAATCAGAGTCCTTACAAAAACAACCAAGTTCGATTTATGCCTCATACTGGTAGCGACATGGCCACTAATGGATTAATAGCTCATCTCAACTGGACCCTAGACGGTGTTAAGTATAATAAAATTTCTCGGCTGCGTGTTATATATGCACAGTGTGATATAAATAAGCTTAATGACCATTTCGTATATGCGGAAATATGGACTTCTAGCGGTGTACTAATGGCTGGAGGAACTGACTGTAGTGGTGGTGGAGGTATGACTGCTTCTAACATTCTAGGTATAGTACGTTTATTGAGCTTGACTCATGAGACAGAAATCGAAACGACTGAATTACCCTACCAACAAGCAAAAGCGTCGCAAGATTATTTTCTTGAGAAATATGGTTATCATTTGATTTAAAATTAGAACCTTTGGTTCTTAATTAATATACCACCCCCAACAAATAGTTGGTGGGTGTTTTTTTATACCATACAGGTTCGAACATCCTCTACCCAGCGGAGCCGACAAAAATAACCTTAATTAGTAAGGTTATTTTTTATGAAAAACTAATACCTTTATAGAACAGTTCGAACCTTTGGTATACTTTAGGTATGAAAAAAGTATTTAGTTTTGGGGCATTATTTTTACTGTTTATAGGTTCGGTATTTCTTGTAAACTCATACATGGAATATAAGTCAGAACTAAATAATTCATGTAGTGAATTAGAAGGCTATGTTCAGTCAATAAAATTTTCTAATACAGACGATATTGACTTACTTCAACGGTTTGCTAAATCAATTAGTAATAATGCTACGCTTGGTGTAAGTGGTGTCACAGTACTTAGTCCTGATGAAGTAATGAGTGATTTTATTGAGAGATATCCGGAGAGAGAAAGAGATATATCTCTTTTTTACAGTCATCCTGATAGAATTGGGCATGAGGTAAGGTTTGTTATTGACGATATCAGAAACTTTGACGAAACTGAGTTTTACTCTGAAATTGTTAAGCTTTCAAATGTTTTGAACGTAACCCTAAGAAGTGACTCATTAACAGTATTTAGAATTAAAAGTAGAAGATTGAAAGCTTCAGTCGAAGAGTGCTATAACATGAGTTATTTTGATTACCAAACGTTTAAGGATATGTCAGATTCAAAAGAATAAACTTGAACTACAACACGCTCCAAATACCGCATGTTAAATAGAGACCGATTTAGTAACTTACAAATGTCGTTACGTAATATTTATATATACCTATTCATTTCCAAGGTTCGAACGTCGTCCACCCAGCGGAGCTGACAAAAAATACCCTTGATATACAAGGGTATTTTTTACTAAAATCTCAAAACTTGCGACTTCCTGGAACAATATCAGAACAAGAGTAGACCCCCTCTTTATAAAGGCTGTATCTATCAGCAACACCACCTTCATAATCTTTTTCATCGTATCTAGACAACTCTTCCTCATTATAATTCGTATCAGATAATTTTCTTTGATCACAAGCAAGAACATGTGTCCTGCATCGAGCTTTATTAATTACTGATTGGCCAAAGTTCTCAAACTCATCACAAACAGCAATATCGTCATTTTTTACAGCGATCCCTATCAATACTTCATGTCTGTCATAAAAATAAGGTAGTCCAGCAATCTCCTCCCTATTCTCTGATTTAATAAGAGACAATTTATATTTAATCAAATCTTGTGCTTCTTTTCCAACTTGTTCGCTTATATCTATAAAATGCTCTCTTTGTAAATCTTGAAAAGCCTCCTTCCACCCACCATTAAAATACCAATTAATGGTCTGTAAATTAAAATGAGTAAAAATACTAAAGATAATAGACAAAACCAGTGAACTTACCACAAATTTAACCCAACCTTGTTTCGTTTTGTATTTTTTATAAAATGAGTAACCAAAAAGAAAAACTGAAAATACAAAGAGAGACAAAAATATCATACCCGTCAAACTCAGATTATCATTCAATAATTCTCCTCTTGAATCTAAATGCATCCAAGGATTACCCGGCAAGAGATATTCATTAAGATAGTTATTAGGAACGAATAAAAAAATAGCCGCTAAAAGTATTTGTATTCCTACAGCAATCAACATTGATTTTATTGTAGCATAACCAGATTAATATCTTGCCTATATATAACAGGTTCGAACATCCTCCACCCAGCGGAGCTGACAAAAATAACCCTAATTTGTAGGGTTATTTTTTATTACCCTTGAAGCATGTTCGAACCTTCTGTATTTCATACACTTTAATTATATTAGAGTGTTGCACTTACTCCTTGAATATAGCGTCAAAACCTTGACATTTTATTTATATATGCTAGTATAGTAAAACCGATATAGCGATGGAGCGGCTCGGTTGAGGTGATTTTGAATCGTCTCTTTAAATACAGTCTCCCATTTCGCAAGAGCTTAAACCTTGAGCAAGTTGATACTCAAACGAAATGAATATAATATGCTATTATTGCTCACTCGAGATTTGAACTATCACTAGTTCTGTCTCGAGTTTTATTTTCCTACCACACAGGTTCGAACGTCGTCCACCCAGCGGAGCAAATGAAAATATCCTTGTTTAACAAGGGTATTTTTATAAATAGTTTATACCTTTATAGAACAGTTCGAACCTACTGTTTGTTTCAAGTATTGCAATTATTTCTTGAACTTAGCCCGCCTGAACTTGACAGAATACAAAATCTTATTAGAATACTTCTGGAGCACTACTTGCGTGATGTAGGAAGTGTATTTCTAGGAAAAACGTGACGTTTTTCTGACAACACGACGAGATGTCGTAAGGAGAAATAAAGTGGCACATTTAAGTAATATTGACGCTACTCAAATCATTAATAAAGTTAATGCTTGGCAAGCGAACACAACTGTTCACCCGATGACATGTGGGAACGATAGCCGTCATAAGATTCTTGAGCCTGTCCAGATAGGCGATGAAGTGGAGTTGCACTGTCCTGACTGCGACTATATACAAACCAACATACCTAATGTAGTACTAACTACTTAACACTAACTATCGGAAAGGCCGACCATACTAGACCTTGAGATAACATCAACAGGTCTTTTTCTATACCAACTTCCCTATCACACATAGGTTCGAACGTCGTCCACCCAGCGGAGCAAACAAAAATAACCTTACTTTGTAGAGTTATTTTCATTCAGAGCCGATACCCAAGGAAGAATGTTCGAACCTTAGGTATATTTTATGTCTTACTTAAAAATATGTTTAATGACTATTTCGTGTTAATATCGCCAATGTCTATTTTTAGACATTGTAAGTTCTTTGAAAAGGAGGTAAATACTCATTAAAAGGTAACGTCTTTAGGTAAAAATTTTATATTCTATAATCATTAAATCATACAGGAGTTAATTATGAAACCATTATCGGTTTTGTTGGTTATGTGTAGTATTTTTGTCAGCATGTCAGTATCTGCTGGATCGGTAGCAGAGAGAGTCTCGGTTGCACAGAAACATTTTGATGAAATGCTTCAGAAAACACCTAATAAAAATGTGGTTGCAATAGCATTTTTTACCAATGACATGTCTCTAGATCGGATTCAAAATGTGTTAAAAGGTTCTCCACTTGAAGTGAAAGGGTTCCATCACGGCACTCAGTCATATAGTGGAGGATACACTTTTAAGCCTGGTGAAACTGTAGATGAGGCGGTTCAGAATTATCGACAAAGTCATATGTTTTTCTTACAAAAGCGGATGGAGATCGATGATGGCTTATTGCAAGTTGAGTCAGATAAAGGTCTTCGCAGAGCTGTCGAGACACATCGTAAGGAGTCTGTTCAGATGAAGAAAGACTTCGATGAAACTGGACTTAGGATTGTTGGTGTTGAATTGGCTGGAAAAGTTAGAAATATCAATAGTTTTAAGGAAAAACATGGCTTTGTTCGTGTAATTGAAGTTAGAAATACAGCGAAACCTCAATCTGCAATTTTGCCACAATCTAGTAAATTGAAGGGAGAAATACGATGAAATATTTATTCAGACTTTTTGTGATAGTTTGCCTGTTTGGTAATGTTGGTGCGTATGCGAATTTAGCTGAAGGAACAGTTTCGTGTACTTCAACTACCAGTAGTGGTAATGAGTTTGTACCTAGCTACGGTAAAATAATTATTGATGAAGATAGTTTTTCGCGGTACTACATTCAGTATATGTACTGGGATAACTACGAAAGATTACTGTGGTTAAATACTCTTGGCAGTAGCACCTTTGAACCAGATGTTACTTTCTATGATTATGACGGGGAGGCTTATGGTGGAGAGCAGTTTAACTACTGGACCTCAAATTTACCGAGCCCTTATGTTGACACTCCATTCATTGATCAGGATGGTGAGAAGGTTATTACAATAGGCTCAGCAGAAGCTGTTAAAATAACTCATGGTAAGGTTTACCACACTATAACCAGAATGACTGATGGTGGAGGAAGTTCAAGTTGGGTAAAATTAATAGCACAAAGAGGTCGTCAGTACCCTACTGGTTGCTTTAGTACGTGGTGTTCTTTTGGTTGTGAAGATGAGGACGAAGATAATAGTTTGAATAATTTCTTCACTCTCCCATTCCAAGATCATTTTGAAGCTCCTGGTTGTCAGAGATATAACTGGCTGTGGAACATTACCAGCAGACGCGACTGTTGAGTATTTACTTTATTAAAGTAACCTAGTGCTCTATATAACCTACCAACCCTATCTTTTGTATGATATAACGATAGGGCTGTATTTATTTACCTTTAATCAAACTTATGCCACAAGCAACAATCTTAATCTTATTTATTTTTGCCATTAGTCTACTAGTGGTTGTCTTTAAAATGTTTAAGTATCAAAAAAAATATTTTGTAGCCACTGCTGTAATTGGTTCAATGCTTTGCGCTCTAATTTTTACCCTTAGTTCAGTCTACTGGACTACAGACATTGCCTACGATAGAGAAACTATAAAACATCTAGAGTTTGGCTGGCCAATACCTTTTGAAGTACAGAATCAAAGCTACTATGAGCCACCTTTTCCTTGGGAGATGAATTATGCTTATGATAAGGCTTACCATTCACAAATTCCTAAAAATTTCTATCTAAGTTTGCTGATAAACTTTTTGGGTATTATAGTGATTTGGTTATCATTGTTTTATTTTAGGGTGTTTAATAGACCAGAGCGGTTAAAAAGCGAAACTAATTAAACTGGAAAAAAGATACGGCTCACAAAGACCAATCACATATCTATACAATTGAGCAAGATGGACTCATTATTTTAACGCAAACTACCAGCCTATTTTATTAGGTTGGTGGTTTTATATTACACAGGTTCGAACGTCGTCCACCCAGCGGAGCAAATGAAAATACCCTTGTTTATCAAGGGTATTTTTTGTTTAGATTTGATACCTTTATGGAATGGCTCGAACTTCTAAGATACTCACCATATACCTCATGTCGCTATCAAAAGATTCACCAGAACCACTATTAGGATTAAAAAACCAACGTAGTAAAAAGAAAAAAGAAATTTATTCTTCGCTCTCCTTTTCAGAGTATTATTACCATGATTACGAATCCATCCAAACAAACCGCCAAAGAACAATCGCGCAATAAGAAGTATGTAGATTGCTACAGGACCAACAAATAGGAAAAATAAGAGAACTTCTTTATCTTCTACAAAAATAATTAAACTCTCTTGTAGATTGAAAGCAAGCACCACCCATATGATATACAGCAATGAAACAGCCCATACATTAGGAGCGCCAATCCATAGTCTATGCTTCTTCCACTCAGGACTATCATATTCGCTAGACACTTCATCTAATTTACGCTCATTACTTTTAACGATTATTCCTTGATAGAATTTGTATAGAGGAAATCCTATGTAAGCTATTGCCATAACAACCAACAAAGCAATTATCACTTTTCCAGCAAGTTCAAGCCCTGTCCAATATATCAAGAAGTTAAACAAGAATGAGCCTTCTTCATACACCCAGCTATCAAAACCTCTAAAAAGATTAATTATTAGAGAAATAATTGATGGAAAAAGTGGAATTGCCACAAGGATACTGAGAGCTGTCCAAAAAGTTTCTTTTTTCATAACTTTATTGTACCAGGGCTATTTTTGAAAAAGAAAGCTTATTAACTCAATTCTGCGGTTTTTATACCACACAAGTTCGAACATCCTCCACCCAGCGGAGCCGACAGAAATAACCTTAATTTGTAGGGTTATTTTTTATTACCCTTAACGTAGGTTCGAACCCTTGCTATAATACTGAAATGAAAAATATTGTCTCTGATAAATACATTTCTTTAGTAATGATATTCACTTGGCTTATCTTTATGTCAGCTTACCTAGTGGATTCAAAAAGCTCAACACTTGGGGAAATTGCTGCAACCGTACTAATACTTGGAATTCCTCTATATGGAACTTATCTTGGATTTCGTTCCTACCATAAGTCAAATCAGTCAAATGTAATTTCAATTATAGGCATAATAGTAAACTTGATACTATTTGCATTGTTGCCACTAGCCGTAATTTTAAACTTATTCATACCTTAAGGGGCGGAGCATACATACAAGAACTTAACCACGTATTAGCGTAGCTTTGTTTGTTATCACTCTGTATATAAAGGACATTTGAGAATTAATGGATAAGAAAACACGCTGTTCGTAGTGTATAAACAGCGTGTTACTCATATTGAGAATGGTACTTGATTTTACTATTCTGACTTTGGCTTATCTGTACTCCAGTCAGCAGAAAGCTCAACCCCCTCTGGTAGTCTTGCGGTTTGTGACGCGATAAACGACGCATATTTATCAAATGGATTGAAGATGGTATGACGTTGACCAGGCCCTTGAATAACGCTCTGATACTGATTAACACGCACACTATTTCGTAACAATTTTTCAAGATCAGACTCGTCAAGCTCATCGCTATCAATGGCCATAATGGACCCTTGAATCACCAAGATCGTTTCATTGATTGTATGATGAGTATGAAAAGGCTGTACGTGACCAGGGGGTATTTCCGTCATACTTAGCTGGGACAAAATGATTTCACCCTCATAGGTCATAGCATTCTTATAGTACCAACGAATCTCAAAGCCATGCTTTCTGGCAAGGATTAATCTTCCATCCAACTCCTCCAGAGTTCCTTCTAGCAATGTGTATTGTCCGGTGTCCCCAACTCTTTTGGAAGGATTAATTATCCCAACCTCATGTGTTTTACCAGGGGCAGGTGTAATTATCATAGGCATTTTACTCTCTCCTCATAAGTTGTAAAAGTAGGTGCATCTGCCACAGGTATAACAAATATATATACCATTGTCAAAATAAAGTAATATTTTAATATCTTTACAACACCAACTTGTGTATTTAGACATGTGGCACACACAACAAATCCAAAAATACCTAGGGTACGCAAAGACGCGTCACATTTAGTTAAATACAGAAAATGATCAATATGTAAGGTGGCTAACTACCATGGATACACACCAAGCACCATAAGCAGATGGCGCAGGAATGCACTACGTAACAATTTAGTTATGATGACAATCTACACCAACTTAGTTGTACAATAATTCCTCTACTTCAACAAAAATAAACTTCGTTTTAATGAAAGGTGGTTTCTTTTTATTTAGCTATCAAAGGACAGTTTTATATCAACAGGTTCAAGCGTCGCCCATCCAGCGGAGAAAGTGCTGGAGGCACTTTCGTCAGGACTCGAAAAGGTTCCCAGCGATTTTGAATAAAATCGCTGGGAACCTTTACTGCTTGTGTAACAAAAGAGATTCCTACCACCAGACCAGAGCATGGGTCCTGATCCCATTCTTGATAGCAAAACTATAGGCTTACTAAATACATGATGGATTTATATCTTTTTTCTCATCACTATAAACATAACCTTCAAAGTTATACGAGTCTGCGCAAAATGAGACATTATCATCAAGTTTTATACGAATTGAAGCATTATCGTTATCTGATAGACAGCCAAAAGAGCTTGAGAGTTTTTCTCCTGAATCTTTGGCACCTTGATACACTAAATCACAGTACTGTTGAATATTACCACCAGAATCCTCTATAGAACTAACTGATTCATTTAGGGTAACATTTTTAAGTTGACTGAGTAATTTAAAATAAGTAATAGTAGTTAGTAAATCTTCTGGCATTTGATACGTAGTCGATCGCTCTTCATTAACGTTATTGTCAAACATTTTATTTTTATATCTTCCTGTCTCTAAGTCAATGTTTTCTAGATCTAGCGTGTATTGAGCTGCTTCAATAAGAAAATCTGATTTAAACTCTAGTCTTTGAATTAGATCTTCAAGGTAGGGTATGGTCTCTTCAGCATTTTCAAAAAGTATATATTCATTATCGGTATCTTTTTTTGCCCAACTTTCATTAATATGAGTCTGTATGATAATTTCAAAATTAGGATTCTGAGGTAAAGGTTTTTTTGCAATAATTCTTATAGGACCACTCTCAGGATATGATGATTCAAGCTGAAAATATATATCTACCGAACTAAACTTGGTTACAATTTTTCTTTCTTCGTACACTGAACTATTTTTTGCAGACTCTGTATTTACAGGTGAAATAATAATATCTGTAAAACCTACAGCTCCCGGCCTGTGTGTCAGATTTTGTAAAAGAGTCCACTGGGGAGCATAGACAACTGTGGCACTACCACTCTTCGTATAAGAGCGTTTAGTCAGTCTAAAATTGCTTGATATATCTTTTAATCTATCTGGTAGACGAATGTAGGTTGACGGACCTAGATAAAGTCTTTGTTCAAGCATAGGGTTATTTATAGAAGGTATCGGATTAACCAAGTTATTATTTTTTTGCTGTGGATTAATGTCAACAATAGTTTCGTTGCCAAGATTTGGCAAATCTTTATATAGCCACTCCGTAAGCAATAATATAAAACAAATACCAATAATTGAAATTATATAAACCTCGATTTTATTTCCAGTTCCATTTTGCGTAATTGAGTTGTTG